>Ga0315274_10011774_pt1 | contig 12523 bp, 19 predicted proteins | sample YL17G02_20_MG_FD_203700 | JGI IMG/M metagenome (GOLD analysis project Ga0315274, IMG submission 203700) | Sediment microbial communities from Yellowstone Lake, YNP, Wyoming, USA - YL17G02_20 | ecosystem: Environmental > Aquatic > Freshwater > Lake > Sediment | place: USA: Wyoming | collected... | reverse complement strand
TATTTGCATCTAATTCACCCTCCTTAAACTCCAGTACCCACACCCAGGGATTGGTCAAAATGTCACGACAATCCTCGTGATAGATTGTCACCCAGTTGTCTTGATAGTAGGGAGTCATTTATACCCAAATCTAAAAGAGGCCACGTTGCACCTTGTCTTTCTTTGGAGATTTTGAAATATTCGGCCTAGTTACAGTCTTCACTGGTTTTGATTCCTTCATCTTCACAGGTTTTGGTAATTTTACTGATACGGCACCTACAGGTTCACACAATTTGCACCCATCACTGTGCTTGAATTGGTCACACACTGCAAGGACAAGGTCACCTGTCAGGTCACACCTCACCCTAGCATCAGGGTATCGAGTAGCGTTACTGCAGTTGTGACAGTTCACTCAGTTACCTCCACAAAGTTATCTTCTGTTTCCCAGAGTTTTACTTTTTCTAGTGTTATATCTCGTGGGAGTCGTACTTTTATTGTCTCATATATCCATACTGACATTTCTTCGGCTGTTGGATTTTCAAATAGTTTATTAAGGTCCTCATGGTCCAGACAACTTAATATCCAGATGCTTACCAGTTGTGATAGGTTTCTGAAATCTATGACCATTCCCTTGTCACTCCCAGTGTCCTGTAAGTGGGTATTTGACACTGTTATTTCTAACTTAAATCCGTGTCCGTGAACTCTTTGGCAGAGCCCTTTATGATATGGTAGATGGTGTGCAGCTTCGAAGGTAAATCTTTTGGTTACTGAATATTTCATTCGACCCTCCTACTAAATTCTAGCTCTGCAACTGTATCCTATGAAGTCTGTTATCTCCAACAAGAAATCCAAATCTTCCTTCTCAACAACCTGTCTACCACACATTAGGGCATGACCCATCAAGAAAGTTTGCATCTGCTTTAATCGTCTGAAACCATACTCATCATCCTCATCTTTGAACATCTGAGCCAAGGGAATACAAACTTCAGAAATATCTTTAGAAAGGATAACATTAGTATCTTGTGGCAGAAATAAAGCTTGAGGTGAAGAGTCTAAATAGCTTCTATCTGTTATGTATTCAAAAATCTCGAGTATTGTCTGCTGACTATACTCATAACTGATGGGTAGCATCCTAGATAAGAAGCCCACAGAGGCCCATTTATCTTTTCTTTTTTCAAATTCTTTTTTTGCCAAAGAAGTAATAAGACCACACTTAATTGGAAAATCAGCTACAAAATTGCTTGTCTTGCTTTCTACCCGGGAAACTCCTTCCTCAATAATACCGTTCATAAATGTAATAAAATGGTCAGCTTGTTCTCGTGCCTTGTTCAACGGGGTTAGTAAATCGGGGATAATGATATGCTTGATCTGCCCTTTTTTCAGTTCTTTGCCATGCCTATAGTGCAAAGCAAAAGCAGTAATATCGGTAGCATACAAAACTGAATCTACATACTTTTCAGTGAAGTTCGATAGCAATTCGCTTTTACCTGCCCCAACTGCAGCAATTATCAGAATAGACAACGGTCTCTCATCTTTGATACGACCACTAAATAAAGAAACACGAATAATCTTTTCGAGTTGTTCAGTCTTAATCAAGAAAAACTATTTCTTTTCTTTAATTAGCTTCAAAGTGGCCCTAAGGTCCTTCACATCTATGGGAGATATATGAATGTTCCCGTCTTCCTCAACCATGATCTGCATCCAGTAAGTTGGTTTATCCTCTTCCTCAATCTCATAAGCATACAACTCAACCCACCTTTTTGGAATAATAAGAACATAAGAACCCCCCATTCTGATTAACTTTTGAAGACCAAATGCCCCAAATCCCTCCAATGTGTGAATTTGGTCAAGTGTTAGCTTGTCAATTTCTTCAATTCTCTCGGTGGTTATTATTTCTGTAGTTTCACTGGTTTCAGTCATGTGTTTTTCTCCTTTTATGAATTTTAACATATTTATATATATTTGTCAATGGGTTTTTTACGGAATTTTATCAACATAATAAAAATGTCGGAATTTGAGAAAAAAGGTGTTTTTACGAAATTTTACCAACATAATCAAAATTTTATCAACATAATCGAAAAATGTTGGGTTTTTTGGAAAAAATGTTGTGTGACATTATTAACATATATATATATATATATATAAATATTGTAACTAATACACACATTTTTCCAATTCAAAAAAAGGAAAAACATTATCACAAAAAAGGTTGGGATTTGAAAAGTTAGTCACACACAAAAGCTTGTCTCTTTGGGCAAAACACCCCTTGAAATCTCAACATAATGGACAATCCTCAAAAATTTGAATGTACCTCATTATCATCAAATTGATGAGGAAATCAGAGCTATCTTTTGTTATTTTTTGAAACTCATTTTTGACGGAAGGTTAGTCTTCGGGGGGTGGTTTAACATGATACACAGCAAAGAGCCCTTTCTTCACTAACTCTTCTAGAGCTACTCCAAAAGTTACGTCACGTTCCTTGGCATAGAGCCAAACCAGATTAAACACTTCTTGTCTCAGAAAGCATGATTTTGCTCTAGGGAGTTTCCTCTTTAGTGGTTCTGCAACTTGTTGAATTGTTTGCTCTAGTGTCTTCATTTATCTGTTGTCTCAACTAAATCATAACAAAGTGTGGAATAATTTGTCAATATCTTATGGGGATATTTGTTTTATTTTTATGAAAATGACCTCATTTATTATTGACAACTTAATCTGAATGATATATTATAATTAGGTAATAACTCACAGGAGAAGCCTTCATGGCCTGGCCTTTCAATCGAACTGTCACAAAGACCCGCAAGATAACAAGGCGTAGTGACCCCGAACGTGAAAAGCAAAGGATGTTAATAAAGAAAACCAAGTTTGAGACTGACGAATTTATTAAACTGGCGCAATCCGACCCTGCTCTCAAGAGACAGTATATTCTAGATACGTTCCACATAAAAGTCCCTGAAGAAGACCCCGTTAAAAAAGCAGAACAAGAGATTAACAAGCAGTTGCTTGACCAGGCTCTGGAGCAGATAAGAACAAATCCAGAATTGGCTCAAGAGTATGCCAAGAGGAAGTTGGAAGAAATTGCTGGAAGTTCAACTAGAGAAGAAGGCGAAGGTTTCCTTGGTGAGAACGGAAGTTTCCTCGATAGATTGGATGAGGTTGAAGCTGTCAAGGAGAGGTTGGGGGGAGGGAATAAGGGAGGACTGGCCTCGGAAGTAATACTAGAAATTGCCAAAAATCTTCCTCTTATCCTGGCAAGTATGTCTCAAATGAGCAAGCCTCTTCAGTTAGAACAATCTCGGGCACCACAGTTGCCTGTTGCTTCTACTCGAATCTATGTCGTGGAAACCAGCTCGGGTCCTGTTGAGATGACTGAAAAGGAGTACCAAGATTACAAGAAAAATCAGCAAGATATTGCAGCTCGTCCAGTACCACCCGCACAACCTTTGACTCAATCAAAACCCGGAATGTCACTGGGTATTGCGGAGTGGGTTGAGTATTTGGATAGAGACCCTAGTGAATTTGCCCAGGAACTCCTCAACAGGGAAAGCATAGGAAATAGTCAAGCAGAATTCGTGGTCAAACTTGTCATGCTCAAGTCGGCAGATGAAATTCTCACTATGCTGAAACCATTTAAGATTAGGGAAGAGTACAAAGAAGTTGTTACCCAGTTAGAAGGCAGGAAAGATTGGGTTGAAGGTGTGGTTGCTTACATAAGAGCGGCAAAACAAGCTCAAGAGTCGGTTAGTTTGACTGGCTTAACTGAAGGAGAAACAAGTGGATAAAGATGAAGTAATCAGGATAGATAATCCTGAAGTCCTTAGCCCAGAGCAGAGGATTACGGAATTGCAAACTCAGCTTGAGGAACTTAGGGGTGGTAAATTCAATTCCAATACACTTGTAGAACTAATTAAGAATCCTCAAGCCATCAGGCAGAAATTCAATCTCGATGACAGGCAGACACGAAATGTTAAAGCATTATTGGTAGCCGGTGGAGCAGGGGCTTCAGTCAAGTATCTAGGAGACAGCATAGGAGATGAACTAGCTGCTGTAGGTGGAGCACTGTTGTCGGCCTATATTGCCAGAAAGATTTTCGGCTAACGGAAATTAACAAGGGTAGCAAGGGAGGACAAGAATGGCAGTAATAAGAAAATTCGATGGCAAGAGTTATAGGTACTCAGGTTGTGGCAGGCACAAGCTTAAAATACAAGAACTTGCTAGTAGGTTACGTAAGCAAGGAAAACTTGTAAGGATTGCTAGAACAGGTAAAGGATTGAACACAGTCTATACACTGTACGTGAGAGAAAAGTGAATAAAGATACTGAATCCAAGTTCCAGGAGGACATAAAATCAGTGTGTGAAAATCATCATGTCAAAGGTCACTTACTGGTTTACCTTGATGGAGAAGTGTTCAAATTTACTGGAACCTTAAGTGCAACAGCGTTGGCTCCTTTACTTGTCAAGGCGATGGCAGATAAATTTCTGAAATGAGAATAAAGTGACAGTTACACTTTATAAAAATGTTGGTGATAATGAAGCTGTAGCCATTCTGAGAAAGACATTGAAAGAAGGCATAGTCAGTCAGAATGTTAAAATACTGACTAGTGTTGCCCTTGATAGATTTGGACATATAGATTCACTGAACTCAGTTTGGAAATTCGTCAAAGAAAACTTCCCTTATCAAAGTGACCCCGAAGACTATGAACTGTTTATTCACCCGAATAGGGTAGCTCTTGATTACTTTAACGGAATTCCTAGAAGCGGTGACTGCGATGACCACGCTCTCCTCACGGCAGCCATGCTTGGTGCAATCGGCTACAGGACAAAGATTATTCTAGCTGATTGTAATTTCGATGGTGAAATAGACCATGCTTTCTCACAAGTCCACTCTGAGAAACTAGGTTGGCTGAATTTTGACACCAGTGGAGTTAATCCGCTCGGATGGATAATTCCTTACGGAAAAGGAATAACAGTTGACCCAAACTGACAAATCGGGTACTATCAAGGTCAGCGAGGCTTGGTTAAACCTGATTCATTTCTGCATGACTGAGATACCTCACGGTGACTTGAAAATCAGGATTGTAAATTCCCAGCCAACAGAACTCTTAGAAGTCAAAAGAAAAGTCAGATTCGATAAGCCTGCAACTCTCCCTACCTATCCTGGCACAATGACTTCATTTGTTGAACTCAACTTTGAAGAGATAGAAACAAAAATTAAGTGATTTAGATAGAGAGGGTTGTTTGGTCAACAACACAGCAGCCAAACACTTGACTGACAAAACAATACTCCTCACTGGTGGAACTGGTTCATTTTGTCAGTGTTTTGTCAAAATTGCCCTTCAGCACAATCCCAAAGAAATAAGAATTTATTCTCGTGGTGAATTCTTGCAATCCGAAATGAAGAAAAAGTTCAATGATGAAAGATTGACTTTTATTATTGGCGATGTCAGGGATAAGAGTAGATTGAATAGGGCAACAAAAGGTGTAGAGATTATTGTCCATGCTGCTGCCTTAAAACAGATTCCTGTCGGGGAAGATAATCCGACTGAAGTGATAAAAACCAATGTCATCGGGACTATGAATGTGATTGACTGCGCTCTAAATAACTATGCGGATAAAGTTATTCTCATATCATCAGACAAGGCTTGTTACCCCATCAACCTGTACGGTGCAACCAAAATGATTTCTGAGAAACTATTTATTCAGGCAAACTCACAAGGAAAAACGAGTTTCAGTTGCACCAGATATGGTAATGTTTCTTTTAGCAGAGGGTCTGTCATACCATTGTTTTTAGAACAAAAGAAGATAGGCAAGTTGACTTTGACTCACAAGGATATGACTCGATTCTGGATTACTTTGGAAGGTGGAGCGAACTTTGTCATTGGTTGTATCGGCAGAATGAACGGGGGTGAAATCTTTGTTCCGAAACTTCCAAGTGTGAGAATTACTGACCTAGCTAAGGTGACCGCGCCTGAGGCTGAAATACTGGAAATTGGAATCAGGCAAGGAGAAAAGCTGCATGAGACTTTGATTACCCAAGAAGAAGTTCCCTATACTCGTACCTTTCCACTTTTCTATATCATTGACTCTTTCAAAACATGGAATATAAATATTGCAAATACTTACTCTAGTGACACCAATAGCTGGTGGCTGACTGAAAATGAATTGAAGGAGATGATTCGTGGACTTATGGCTTGAGGTCATAGTTGGAATATTCTGCAGTACTATAATTCTTGTCATCTGGGTTGTAGTCTTAATGATGTCAGTATTCCTGGGAGGAGAAAAGTGAGACGATGCTCAAAATGCGTTATGCCCTCGACTTGGGCAGGAATCTCGTTCGACAAAAATGGAGTTTGCAGTCTCTGTCAAGCCTATGCTGAAAAGAAAGAAATTGACTGGGAAGAGAGACAAATAACTCTGCTTGAGATTCTAAACTACTACAGAGATTATGCTAGAATAAAGGGAAACAAGTACAATTGCCTCGTTGGTTATAGTGGGGGAAAAGATACGGCCTACACTCTGTGGACGATGGTCAATAAATATCGGATGACTCCCTTAGTTTTCACCTTTGACCACACGTTCAAACTGTCACCTGAAGGCGAGTATAATCTGGTTGAAATTCCTCGGAAATTGAATTGTGACCACCTGAGGTTCAGCATTGGATATGAATTGAGAAATGCTCTGTGCAAAAAGGCATCTGAAGTGACAGGGGATTTTTGTTGGCATTGCCACAATGGGGTTGGAGCTATGCCTGCAAGAATCTCACAGCAATGGGATGTGCCCTTGCAGATTTGGGGTGAACCAACCGCAGAGTATCAGACTACTGGGCACTACAAGCTAAGTGACTTAGAGCAGCAAGATGAGAAACATTTTGAGGACGTTTTTCAGGGAGGGATAACACCAAAGATGGTTCTGCCCCACACGTACTATATCGAGGATTTGATGCCCTTCACTTGGCCTAAGGGTAAGTTCAAACTTCATGCCCTTTATTTGGGCAACTACGAGCCCTGGGGTCAGATACAGCACGTTGAGATAATCACCAAGGAACTGGGATGGAAACACAGAATAAGTGAAACAACTTATGTCGACTGGGATAAAGTTGATTGTCCATTTGAGGACCTCAGAGAGTATCAGAAGTACCTGAGACGTGGATTTGGCAAGGTGTCGTTTCAGGCATCCAAAGATATTCGTGATGGGATACTGACCAGAAACGAAGCTATGAAGTTAGTGGAAAAGTACGAAGGCAAAGAACCTTCAACACTCAAAGCTCAACTGACTGAGATTGGTATGACTAAGGCTGAGTTTGATAGGATAACTAATAGGAGGATTTGATGTCTATAAAGGGCGATAAAATTGAACTCGGGCCTGTTCTCACTAAATATGCAGATGAGAAATACTCCAACTATCCTTACTGGATGAACAACCCCGAGGTTACAAAGTTTACTGAATCCCGATTCTATCCTCAGACCCCCGAGAAACTGGTGCAGTATGTGACCGAGATGAACTCAAACCCAAATGTGGTGTTTTTTGCTATAATGCAGCCTAACTTAGCAAGAGGACACATTGGAAATATCAAGCTAATTATCAATTGGATTCACCGATTTGCTGAAGTCGGACTGGTGATTGACAAACATCAATGGGGTAAAGGTTATGGCACTGAGGCCATCAGGTTGGTTAAGGATTATTCTTTCAATCAATTGAACTTGCACAAGTTATGGGCTGGATGTTATGCTGAGAACATGGGTTCAATCCATGCTTTTATGAAAGCAGGATTTGAGCAGGAGTACGCTATCAAGAATCAGTATCAGTTAGACGGGAAATATACTGATGATGTCGTCTTGAGTGCTTTCAATCCGAAGGAAATGAAATGAGTACAGGATGGGAAGTAATCATAGTAACTATGTTATGCTTACTGCTTGCACATATATGGTGGCCGAAGAAGGGAGTAAAATGAGATGCCTCAGATGTGGAAAAGAATTTGATAACCCATACCCCGAGATAAAGATCAAAGATAGAAATACAGAAATTGCTTGCAAAGAGTGGTGTGCCAAGTGCAATGAGTTAGTGATGCACGTATTATATCGGGGACGGAGTGCTTATCAGAGTCCCAAATTATCGAAGGGAAAAGAATGATTTACTGCAATAGATGTGTTATTCCAGATACTCGGCCTAATACTATCTTTAAGGACGGAGTATGCCAAGCCTGCACCAATTACGACAAAAGAAAAGAGATTGATTGGGAATCAAGATTGGATGAACTTAGGGATTTGTTAAACGAGCACAGGGGTATGGATAAATACGATTGCGTTATCCCTGTCAGTGGAGGAAAAGACAGTCATTACTTAGTTTACACTTTGAAAAATATATTTAGAATGAATCCGCTATTGATTAAAGTAGATGACGGTTTCACCATGACTGAAGAAGGAAGATACAATTTGAGTAACCTGTCATCTGTCTTCAACTGTGACTTAATGGAGTTCTCTGTCAATAAAACAACACTCAAAGAAATGGCCAGAGCAGCATTTGCCGAGTTGGGTAATTTCCCTTATGTGGATTATTTCATCTACTCTATCCCTTTGAGACTGGCCAGTCAATTAGGCATCAAATTGGTGGTCTTTGGTGAGAACCCTTCCTATGAGTATGGAACAACAGACGAAGATTCCCCCTTGATAAATATAAATGAATTGATGGGTTCACAGGGGCATTTCTGGACATCAAGGAACTTTGATGAGATGCTTAGACCACTTGACTCAATGAAGATAGACAAAGACATCAAGGCAGTTTACATGAGTTACTATATGCCCTGGAGTGGTCATCAGAATTATATTCTAGCCCAGAAATGCGGATTTAAGGAATTGAGTTGGAATAGACAAGGACACATTGAGAATTATGACTCAATAGATTCACTGGGTTGGTTAGTTAGTAATCACTTGAAATATCTCAAGTTTGGATTTGGAAGAGCAACTGATATTGCTTGCCGCTGGATTAGGGAAGGTCTGATTTCGAGAGAGAAAGCAGTTGAACTAGTTAATCAAGCAGATGAGATTCTGGACAACAGAATTCTCAAGGACTTCTTGCAAGTGACTGGTTACAAATATGACGAGTTTTGGGAAATATCTCTCAGGTTTATCAATCAAGATATATTTAGTAAAGGGCTAGTGAAGAAATACCCACTGGTATAAATGGTGTAGTATGCCTAGTATGAAGAAACTATTGAAGAGAATAGTTAAGGTCCAGGATTCGGAGCATCCTTATCCTGTAGCTGTGTGCTCGAACTGTAAGGAGTTGAGGCCTTTTTCATATATGCCTTTTGAGGCAGGAGGATTTGAAAAATTTGAAACAAAAATCTATTGTTTGGGTTGTCATTTTCCATTCCTACAATCCAATTTGAGAATACAGGGCTATGTATCTGGGAGTACCTTGGAAGAGTCTGAATGGAGTTATGAGTTATGAATACAGTCAATCTGAGAGATAGTGTAAGTGTCAAGAAGATGCCTGATGCTGAGACTCAGAAGAATCTCACCTTCCTGGTTATAGGATGTGGAAGCATCGGCAAGAGACACGCTGAGAATCTACTTGGACTAGGGCAAAGAGTTCTCATTTACGACAAAGATGCTGATAAGATGGCTGCACTAGTCAAAGCCTATCCCGATATGATGCCTTATGACGTCAAGTCCCATCATATCAAAATTGATGCCTTCATCATCTGCACTCCACCCAATCTGCACATTCCGTTTGCCTTTGAGGGTCTAGAGCACGATTCCCACCTATTTATCGAGAAGCCTTTGTCTCACAATATGGACAGAGTAGATGAACTTCTTCATAAAGCTGAGGAAATGAACAGAGTGGTTCAGGTTGGGTATCAGTTGAGATTCAATAAAGGGCTAAAACTAGTTAAGAAGATGATTTCTGAAGGCAAGATTGGTAAGGTACAAACAATTAGGGCAGAGTTTGGTCAGTACCTGCCTAATTGGCACATGGATGAAGATTATCAGAATCTTTACACTGCGCACAAGGATGAAGGCGGTGGGATTATACTTGATGCCTCACATGAGATTGACTATGTTTGTTGGTTGATAAATGAGCTGCCGAGGTTTGTTGTCTGTAAGGCAGACAAACTAAGCGATCTAAACATTGACTGCGAAGACACAGCAGAAATCATTTTAGATTTCGATGGTATTCTAGCTAGTATCCATGTGGACATGATTCAGAAAGACTATGTTAGGCACTGCAGAATCACAGGAACTAAAGGCTGGCTGCTCTGGGAGTATATGCAAGGCATAGTAGTTCTGAATGGGGCAATAATGGATGTTAATCAGTCAAACCTGATTCTTCGTACTCTACTCAGGGCCGACATATTTTACCCCAATCAGGACTACTTAGCTGAGATGGGGCATTTTATTGAAAGTATACTAGAGGTCAAGGCAGGCAATAAACCATTATCTAGTATCTCACCTAACATCTCAGTTAAGGGAGTATTAGAAATTGTCTTGAAGGCAAAAGAAATTGCAGGAGCGTAAGAATGGGTTGGAATAGTGACGACATTATCTTCAATAGGATAAGAGGTAAGTTTTGGGTGAAGTGTATGGAATGTGGGCAGAAGTGTAGTCAAATGACAGGCAACAACGAGGAAGATATCTATAACTATTATTGGGTATGTACCAATGAGGAGTGCAAAAGAAATTGTCAATTACTGAGTAAGAATGATGTTCCCCTTGAGTGTAAAGTGTTCACCAGTGGCATTCTGAGGGACAGATATGCAGGTTGCAGGTACAACTACCTCTCCAGTCTATCCCCAATCATTATTAGGTATCGGGCCCCAGTATCTGAAAAGGAGATGAGAGAAATAGTCAAACTATTTCCAAAGCATATCAGGATTGAGTTTCAAGAAACAAGCTCTCTTGACGAGATAGTAGTAGTAGCTGGGAGAGGAGATTTGTGGCATGGACAAACAGTAAATGTTCAACTGACAGGTCCTATTGAGATTACCGGATTGGAGAAAATAAATTTTCAGTTAGGGGACAAAGATGATTCTAGCAATAGTTCAAGCTAGATTAAATTCACACAGATTCCCTCACAAGATTCTGGCTGACATTGAAGGCAAGTCAATGTTAGTCAGGGTAGTAGAAAGGGTTCAAAGGTCGTCGTATACTGACCTGATAGCAGTTGCTTGTCCACTGTCTGATTTTCCAGCAATTACGGAATTGCTGCGAGACAAGTCAGAAGTAATGGTATATGGTGGTAGTCCCTTTGATGTTTTGAGTAGATACTATAACTGCCTGAAACTCTATATTCCTTATTGGCCTCGGGCTAGTTTAGCAGATTGTGTAGTCAGGATAACCTCAGATTGTCCATTGGTAGACCCCAAAGTGTTGGATGACATGATACAATACTACTGGTCTACAGGTGTCCAGTATCTGTGCAATCCTGCTTTCGGTGATGGGTTAGACATTGAAATAATCAGTCCTGATACTCTGAGGAAATGCCACCTTGAAGCCAAGAAACCTTATGACAGAGAACACGTCACCACCTATATTCTGGAACACAAGGCTATATTTGAAACCTTAGAAATGGGTTGCAAGTATGACCTGTCCCATATTGACTGGAGTGTGGACAAGCCTGAAGATTTGGAATTTGTTAGAAAAGTTTATCGAGAACTGGGTGAAGATTTCTCACTGGAGGACATAATTGCAAAATATCCAGAAGTCACAAGAGTTCCTGCAAAGAGCTGAAAAAGTTATTCCTTGTCAGACACAGACATTTTCTAAGGGCCCGAAGTATTTTCCTGAAAACTATCCCAAGTATCTAAAGGAGGGATTCGGTGCGACTGTAATTGATATTGACGGGAACAAGTATCTAGATTTCATTTGTGGCTTAGGTGCTATCACACTGGGCTATAAATACATCAATGAAGCTATCAGAATTCAACTGGATAAAGGCATTATTTTCTCCTTACCTAGTCCTCTTGAGGTTGATTTGGCCGAACTACTATGCGAGGTTATTCCTTGCGCTGAGATGGTCAGATTCAGTAAGACTGGCTCTGAAGCAACATCGGCAGCTATTAAGGCTGCTAGAGCGTATACTGGTAGAGATGTCATCCTGCACTGGGGTTATCACGGTTGGCATGACTGGTACAGTACTAGGAGTGACAAACCCAAAGGAATACCGAGTTCCTACAAGGATTACATAGCTCCGTTTGAGTACAACAACATAAACTCTCTCAGAAAATTGTTTGCTGTCTATTCCAATCAAGTAGCAGCGGTTATCATGGAACCTGTCACCTTTACACCTCCGGAAAATGATTTCTTGACTAAAGTGTATGACATAACTCATGCCCACGGTGCTGTTTTAATTTTTGATGAGATGGTTACGGGGTTCAGGTGGTCATTGGGTGGAGCGCAGCAATACTTCGGCATACACCCAGACTTGGCCTGTTTCGGCAAAGGCATGGCTAATGGGATGCCCATCTCTGCAGTTGTAGGCAAAAAGGAAATCATGAGTATGTTTGAAGAAGAGAATCAAGTGTTCTTTTCCACTACATTCGGCGGTG
>Ga0315274_10011773_pt1 | contig 12523 bp, 13 predicted proteins | sample YL17G02_20_MG_FD_203700 | JGI IMG/M metagenome (GOLD analysis project Ga0315274, IMG submission 203700) | Sediment microbial communities from Yellowstone Lake, YNP, Wyoming, USA - YL17G02_20 | ecosystem: Environmental > Aquatic > Freshwater > Lake > Sediment | place: USA: Wyoming | collected... | reverse complement strand
TGGTATGGGCAAGATGGGCCGCGGAGGTCGCTGGTAAAACGGACGGGCGGGGGAATTTCCCCGCCCACTTTCACCTAAACTTAACCAATTTTTGAAAAAGGAGGTAATTTCCATGAAAAAGACGATCGTTATGATGAGTTTGGTTTTGGCACTTGCATTGGTGGCCTCGGCAGCATTGGCTGGCCCGTGGGGCGGACGTTTTTACGGCATGGGGCCCATGGTTCCGAACCTAACCCCTGAGCAGTCACAGAAGGTTCTGGCCCTTCAGCAGGCCCATCTTGAAAAGATTACCCCGATTCAACAGGATCTTTTTTCAAAAAAGATGGAGCTCCGAAGTCTCTGGCTGAGCCAGAATCCAGACCAGGCCAAGATCAATGCCCTACAGAAAGAGATTTTCGACCTTGTGGATCAACTCCAGCAGGAGTCAAGCAGTCTCAGGGCGGAAATGCTCAAGGTGATAAACCCTTAACCCTGATGAGAGAGGGGTGGGATTACAAACTCTCTATCCTGCCCCTCCTCCGTAACAAAAGAGGTGGGTCCATGAAAACCACAAGAATTCTGGTTGTTGAGGATGATGATTTCTCAAGAGGGGCCATGGAGAAGATTCTTGAAAGTTATCATTACGAAACTTCTTCCTGCGGGACGGCAGAAGAGGCGGTTATAAAGTTACAAGAGGAATCTTTCGGAATCCTGATCACGGACCTCCGGATGCAAGAGATGGATGGACTTGAGCTAATCAAGGAGGCCAGAAAAATCCATCCGGAAATCTTGACTATCTTAGTAACCGGGCTTGCAACGGAAGAGATCAAACTCAAGGCAAAGGGGGAAGGAGTGAATGGATTTTTCTCTAAGCCTATTGAATGGGATGAATTCATTTCTTTACTGGGAATCCTTACGAGAACGGGGAGAAGCAACAATCAGCATATCCAGAAGGGTACGGGGAACAGAGGATATTCATCATTCCAGCGCGGAATCTTTATTATGCTCATACTTTCTTTATTCACTCTACTCGGCATGCAGTTTTCAGAAGCCCAGCAGCGGTTTCCTAAATTGGATAGGCCAAGCTTGAGGATGGACAGCCAGGGGCGATGCTGGAAATCATCTTCTTTTGGCCTTACGAAAGAGCAAATAGGGGCGCTCGAAAACCTCCAGCGCGCCTATCAGGCAGAGGCAACGCCAAAATATAGAGAACTTATGACATTAAGACTTGAGTTGCAATGCAACGTCTCAGACAAAGACATCGACCCCCGAGATCTAATGGAACGCCATAAGAAATTGCTTTCGCTTCAGACGGAATTTGAAAGCCTCTCTTTTTCATACCAGATAAAGGCCCGATCCATATTGACAAGAGAGCAATTAGATAGGCTTCCACAGGATTGTTTACTCGATATGGGAATAGGATATGGAACAGGGATGGGAATTGGCAGAGGTCCTCGAAGAGGACAACGATGGTGAATTGTCCGGCAGCTTTAAAAAGGAGGAACAGGCGATGAAAAATGTGATGCGTTGGGGATTTTTTCTGGCGGGTATAGCTATTCTTTTCATATTCATCCATTATTTCTTCTTTCCCTTCTGGCCGTTACATTCTTCTTTCGGCTGGAGATATTCCCATTTTGGACTCAGGATGTGGCCTGTCTTGCCCTTTTTTGGGATGCTGATCCTATTTGTGGCTGGAATCCTGATCGCTAAATACTTTTTCCAGGCTTTGAGAGACTCGTCAATATCCAAAAAAGATGAGTCAACCTTTTGTCCCTATTGTGGCAAAGACCTCAAACAGGGCAGAGCTATTTCCGAGGCTCAGGTTGAGAAACTGTAATTAGAAATTCAGAGAAAATGCTAAACCAATGAGGCATACTATTTTATAGGGGGGAAAATGAACCCATGCCCAAGATATGAGGAATCTTTGATCCTTTATTCCTATCAGGAATTAGGAAGGAAAAAAGTTGTCACGCTTCAAAAGCACCTCTCTCAATGTGAAAAATGCCGTGGATATTTGGATGAATTAAATCATGTTTTCCAGATCATTGAAAACCGTTCTGGATCTTCTCCCGATTTGTTTTTGGATATTCAATGGTAAACAGGATAAAATAATGACAATGGTCTCTTTTACATCTTCAAATAAGTTTCGTCGGTGGTTCAAGGAAATAGGCCACGCTATTGCGATATTGATTCTCACGATTGGCCTTTCTATCTTTTTAGGAGATTTCAGTTTTCTTAAGGGTTCCGAGGCAATCTATAAGGGGTTCCTCAGGTTCTTTCGGTTCACGCTTCTCCTTTGCCTCCCTCTTTATCTGTTATTCCCCATCTTTGGAAGACTGGGCAAGGCAGTCCAGAGAAAAAACAGCGCGTTTCTTCAAATGAAGGAGAAGCAGGACCTCGAAATTCATCCTGTGAAGCACTGGCTCCTTCGCCCTTTTCAGGGAATTGGCATTGGACTTCTCTTCGGGATAAAACTCCTCTCGGTCCTTCAGGTGATGACAGGGGCAACGGCCACAGCCTCCCTATTGATTCCCACAGGGCAGTTCCAATTCGGGCGATTCCTGATCGTCTCAGGGATTACGATCCTTGTCTCTCTCCTTCTCTCCACCCTCTGGACTCTGGATGATATGGGCATCCGGTATTTCAACCGGAAGAATCACGAAATCAGAATGATCGGAAAATATGCGGGGACACTCATGCCGATTCTCTTTGGATTTTACGGAGTATTCGGCCTCTTCAGTCAGTTTCAGAAGACGGAAGCTCTCGTCTATCTGTTTCAGATCGCTGTGATTCTATATCCTCCTTTCGCTGTCTTGAGCGTCTTCCATACCCATTTTCTTCAGAAAAGGGGAGAAACCCTTCTCCATAGACTCTTGAATAAGAAAGGAAATTCCACTGATGAAGAAGAATAAGACTCTTTCCCAGCCCGAAATTCCAGCGAAAAGCGAGTCCTCAACCATCCGCGAAGGGGTGAGCAAAAACAAGGTCATCTTGATAGCTTTCGTTTGCCTTCTTTTTGGATTTATCCTCGGAGCGACCGTAGCCATCTTAAAAACGGGTAAGGACTCAAAGGTGGTCGCATCCACCGGGAATCCCCGGGAAGAGAGCTCGGTCAACCGTGAAGATGACATCCGATTGGCCAAGTCGGTCCTTGAGAAAGATCTCCGCAATCTCGAAGCCCTGATCAAGTTGGGTAATGCCTATTTTGATACCGATCGATATCAGGAGGCGATTGATGTTTATTCAAAGGCATTGGTCATTGATCCGAAAAACGCGGATGTGAGGACGGACATGGGAATCATGTATCGAAAATTGGGTCGGTTTGATAAAGCCCTTGAGGCCTTCCGGCAGGCAGCCCAGGATCAACCCATGCATGTCAACAGTAGATTCAATCTGGGGGTTGCCCTGAAATATGACAAAAATGACCTTCCGGGAGCGATACAGGCATGGGAAGATTTTTTGAAACTGGAAGCATTATTGGATCCGGGTGATGAAAGACCCATCATGGTGAAACAGGAGATCGAATCCATGAAGGCCTCGCTCTCAAAAAAGTGAGAAACGGTTAAGAATTCATAATCGGAGGAGGTTTAAAAATGGGAAAGAATATCTTTTGGACGGGAATGCTGATTGTTCTTGTTTTAACTGTGCCGGTTGCTGCTTTCTCTCAGGAAGACCGGGTTGTCCAGGCGGCCATTGATACCTTCAAGTCCCAGGTTCGTCTACCCCAGGGGGCTGAAATTAGATTCTTGGAGAAGAAAGAAAGTCCTGTTCCGGATTTTTACGCCGTCAAGCTTCTCGTCGTTCTTCCAGATAAAGAGATGCCTGTAATTGTCTATGTGGACAAGACGGGAGAAAAGGTCTTCATAGGAAATCTCTTTATCAGAGGAGAAAACGTGAGTGCAAAAGAGGCAGGCCCTCCAAGGCCTAAAAAAATAGACATGGGAATTCTGGATATGAAGAAGTCTCCTTCTCTCGGAGATAAGGGGGCAAAGGTAACCATTGTTGAATTCTCAAACTTTCAGTGTCCTCACTGCATGGATGCATGGTCAAAGTTCATGGGACTTATAAAGCGATACCCGCAAGATTTTAAATACATATTCAAACATTTCCCATTTGAACCTCAGGGAAAAACCTTTGAGCTTTCTGAGATGGCAGCGGCAGCTCAGGAAGTGAGCAATGAAGCCTTCTGGACTATTCATGATTTCCTCTTCACTCAGGAAGGCCAGAATGTTGCAAAGCTGGACAAAGGGGTAATCAGGCAAAAGATCGAACAGCTCCTGAAAGAAAAAGGACATGATCTGAAATCCTTTAAGACGGCCCTCGAGACGGGTAGCGCAAGAAATAGAGTGCTTGAAGATATGGCTCTGGCAAATCGATTGCGACTAACCTCAACTCCTACGAAGATCGTCAATGGTGACCTCATCGTGGGTTCCACTGCAGATAGTGTATTGGAGAAATATTTGAACAAATAACATAGCAACTTGAAAGGAGGATTTATGAGCCTCATCATTGCAGAGAATATCACCAAGATTTACAGTATCGTGGCAACTAAGGTAAGCAAAGACTACATGACAGGGGAGATTGCGATCAGGGCATTGAATGAGGTCAGCTTTGAAATCGAACCTGCCTCTTTCGTTTCCTTTGTCGGACCCTCGGGAAGCGGGAAGACAACGCTCCTTAATCTGATCGGATGTCTCGATAAGCCTACGGAGGGGAAACTGGAGGTTGCGGGGGCCGATGTGTTGCATCTTGACCGGAAGCAGAGCGCTTCGTTCCGGGGAAACAACATCGGGTTCATCTTTCAGGACTTCAACCTCATCCCCGTCCTTACGGTTTATGAAAATATCGAATACCCCCTTCTCATGGTCCAGAATATTCCCGGAGGAGAAAGGAAAAAGAGAATCATGACACTCCTGGAGGCGGTAGGGATGATTGATCAGAAGGACAAATACCCTGACCAGATATCAGGTGGACAGAAACAGAGGGTAGCCATTGCGAGAGCGCTGGTGACAAACCCAAAACTGGTCCTGGCCGATGAGCCCACCGCAAATCTTGACCATAAGACAGCATTTCTGGTCCTTGAGTCGATGAAAAAGATGAGGGATGAGTTTCAGACTACCTTCATCTTCTCCACCCACGACCAGAAAATCGTGGGCGAAGCGGAGATTATTTACAGTTTGGAGGATGGTGAACTGGTTGGAAAACAGGTTCAAGGAGGGAAAGAAAATGGGTAACCTATTTAAAATTGCCATCAGAAATCTTCGGAGATATAAACGGAGGACACTGCTTACAGCCTCTCTTGTGACCTTCGGGATTGTCTTTGTTCTTCTCTTTGTCTCCATAACAGGTTCCTTTAAAAACATGATGATCGGTCAGATGACCGATTCGATGTTAGGGCACCTCCAGGTTCATCGAAAGGGCTACTTAGCTTCCATTGATAATCTCCCTCTCAATTTAAATCTGAAGATGCAGGCTTATAAGAAATTGGAAGGGATTCTCAATCAACAGCCGGAGATCGAAGCCTTCTCCCCGAGGATCAAATTCGGGGGCATGTTCAGCACCTTCGTGGAGACCACCAACATCAGACTAAATGGGGTGTACCCGGACCGGGAGTTGAAAACCGTTCCTCTCCTGCCTTCGAGAGTGAGCAACGGCGGGGGAAAGTCTCTTGAAAAGGGAGAGATTTGGATCCCTGAACTGATGTCGAAGAGCATGAAGGCCAACGTCGGGGATACGGTGGTCATCATCGCCACCAACAAGGATGGTTCCGTCAACGGAAAACAGTTTAAAGTTTCGGGGGTCCTCGAAAGCATTACAGGGCCGGGGGGCAGGGACGGCTATATCCATATTGAGGATGCTATGGATGTCTTGAGAATGGAAGAGATGGAGATAAGCGAGATAGCCATCCGAATCAAAGACTTTGGCCGTCTCCAGGGCTTCAGCGACAAACTGGATGGCATTCTATCCGGGGAGCTCAACAAGCAGGGAATGCCCATCTACGAGGTTCACACCTGGGAAAAGCTCTCTCCTTTTTACAACATCGCAAGGATGATCGACATCATGGCCTTTTTTATCAAGCTGATGCTCATTGCCATTGTATTGATCAGCATCATGAACGTGATGATTATGGCTGTTTATGAACGTATCAGGGAAATCGGAACGATTGCCGCCATCGGAACGCTTCCTGGAAAGATCCTTTCCCTTTTCGTCGTGGAAGGGTTTTCTCTCGGTCTACTGGGAGTGATAGCTGGAAATATACTGGGGCTGATCATTATCACAATTGTCAATCTTTCCAAAATCACCTTCAGCTTTGGAAGGCAGACCGGATTAATTCTCTCGGCAAAAGTGGTTCCGATGGATATGCTGGTTGTTTCTCTCATTGTTATCGTTATTTCAGTGATCGCGAGCCTCCAGCCCGCCCTCAAAGCCTCGAGGATGGAACCTATTAAAGCCCTGAGGCATGTATAAAAGAAGGTTGGAGGTTTGAGGTGCGAGGTTGGAGGCCAAATCACCCTGCCTCGAGCGTTGAACCAAATATGAATTACAGAAAGAGAGGTTGGATATGAAGAAAATTCTGGTTTTTTTGTTTGCCCTGCTGATTGCTGCTCCGGCCTATGCGGTCGATGGCACCCAGCTATTAAAGCAGATCGATAGAAATCTCAACCCCGAATCCTATGAACTGTACAGAAAGCTCATCAATGTAGAGCCAAATGGCCGAAAGATGGAATATACTTTCTTCTCAGTCAAGAAAGGTCTGGATAAGCTTGCAGGTGTCTTTCTGGCTCCGGCGAGTGAAAAGGGAAGAAGTACCTTGCGGTTGGGAGAAAACATGTGGCTCTATATCCCCAACGTGGGGAAACCGGTACGAATCACCAGCCTTCAGTCGGTGATCGGAGGTGTCTTCAACAACGCGGACATCTTGAGTCTGGACTACGCGGCAGAATACGATGTGGAGAAGGTGGAAGAAAAGGGAAATGAATACTACCTCCAGCTCAAGGCCAAGACAAAGACGGTTGCCTACGATCGATTGAACCTATGGGCGGACGAGAACAAGAAACTCCCCGTAAAAATCGAGTGTCTGACAGAAGCAGGGATGCTCATCAAAACACTCTATTTCAAGGAAGTCAAAGATTTCGGAGGCGGGATTGTAAGACCCTCGGTCATCGAGACGGATAGTCCCCTCTATAAGGGCTACAAGTCAATTATGATCTTTGCCAAGATTCAACAGAGGGATTTTAAGGATGAGGTCTTTACACTGACCTTTATGCCCAAGCTCGAATCTTTGAGAAAATAGTAACCGCCTTTAAATAGGCTTCCGGTGATGATTCGGAAAATGGTAGAGAAGGATTCATGGGCAAGCTTCGAACTCTTTTGGCCGTTCTGGTTGCTCTTTTAATCTCCTCAGTCTCGTTTGCGGATGAAGAGTATAAATTCGATATTTCAGAAATAGAGAAGAAACCCTATCATATCGGAGGGTATGTTGAATTTAGGCCGGCGATTTTCTGGCTGGACAACAATGCTGCTCTGTATAAACTGAGGTTTTTCAACCGGGATGAAGGAAAAACCATCGAGGAATACAACGGAAACCTCCAGCTCGAAGGGAGCTACGAAAAGGGGATTGCCCGTGTTTTTGCCCTTGTGAATGGGAATCTGACGTACAGCTACCAGGGCTGGTCCGATTCCCTTAACCTGTTTGAAGGGACCCTGTCCCTGAAGCCTTCAAATTCACTGGCGATCGATCTGGGCAAGAAAACGCAGAAATGGGGAAAGGGATATGCCTGGAATCCCGTGGCTTTTGTGGACCGCCCGAAGGACCCGGAGGAGCCAGACCTCGCGCGGGAAGGCTTTTGGATGGCTTCGGCGGATTATATCAAGAGTTTTAATGGACCCTTAAAAACACTCTCCTTGACTCCCGTTATCCTCCCCGTTTACGAGCATATCAACGACGAGTTTGGGAAGATCAACGAGTTCAATTTTGCCGGGAAACTCTATCTGCTCCTTTATGACACGGATATCGATCTTATGTTCTTAGTTGGAGGAAGCAAAACAACGAGATTCGGGCTTGACTTTTCGCGGAATATCACCACCAATTTCGAGATTCACGGCGAGTTCGCATACATCAATAACTTTAAGCAGAGGACCATCGATGAGCAAGGAAACGTGTCTGAATCCAAGTCTGATGCCAAGAGCTATCTTTTAGGGGTCAGGTACCTCACGAAAACAGATACCACTTTCATCTTAGAATATTATCATAATGGAACGGGATATACGAAAGATGAAATCAAGGACTTTTTTTCATTCATCAACAAGAGCTACGAAACCTATCTTTCGTCGGGAAACCAAGCTCCTTTGATGAAGGCACAAAACGTGGCTGAGGGTAACTATAGCAGGGTAAATCCAATGAAGGATTATCTTTATCTACGAGTCTCCCAGAAAGATCCCTTCAATCTACTTTACTGGACACCGGCGCTCACAGGCATCTTGAACCTCAATGATGGGAGCTTTTCCTTTTCCCCGGAACTGACCTATACTGGGATTACGAACCTGGAGCTGCGATTGAAGGGGACTGCGAATGTAGGGCAAACCGGAGACGAGTATGGAGAGAAGCCAGGTGACTACAGGCTTGAATTAAGGGTGAGGTACTATTTCTGAAGATTGCTTTAATCATCGAAACAAATTCGGCGAAGAGGAGTCAGGGCTTAGGCTGATAGGCTCCGCGGCTGTCATGAACGGGTGGTTCACTCTTTTCAGGGAATTTGGACTTATAGGCTTCGACCATCTTGCTGATATCGGGATGGTCTTTAACTTGCTGGCTAAGTGGCGAGATGACATTGGTAAAAGGGTTCTTTCCTTCAAATTGTTTGAGTGCACTTTCGTAGCTCTCCTTAGCCTTTTGCCATTGGGCTTTTTGAGCCTCCGAAGTTTGGCGGGAAGTCAATTGGTACTGGACCCTATTCAGATTGTTTTTTAAAGAGCGTTTGGTGTTTTCATTGTAAAAAGAGGCCTCTTTGGATAAAAGAGTGAGATCGAGCCTTCCGGCGTACTTGCCTTGTGATGAGGTTTGCAAAATGACAGTGTTCTTAATGACAGGTGGATTGCTCAAATGGTTTCCTGTATGCCCTCCGACGATGATATGGATCCCTGAGATTTTCTGGGCTAACTCCACATCTTTGGGATAACTGAGATGACTCAGGAGGATGATGAGATCGGTTTGAGGCCCAAGTTCTCTGACCATCTCCTGGACTGTTTCGACAGGGTCCCGAATGATCAATCCCTTTCTTCTCGGATCAGACGGAATTAAGAACACATCTTGAGAGAGGAGGCTGAAGATCCCAACTTTAAGCCCATTCACTTCTCTAATCAGATAACGCTGGAAAAGGGGCTTTCCTGAGTCCTCATCAATCACATTGGAGGAAAGGAAGGGGATTCGGGAAGCCTTCGAGAGGTCTATGAGAAACTTCTTCCCAAGGCTTAAATCGTCATCCCCAATTCCAATGGCATGATAGCCCATCAGGTTAAAACTCTTCAGGATGAGGCGAGCTTTCTCGCTTAGGCCATTTGTTTCATTTTCAGGATGGGGCATTGAATATTTCTTAAAAAATAGATCCCCTGCATCCAAAAGGAGTATTCCTTTCTCCCTATCTGTAGCTTCTTTTACCCATGTTCCTCTTCTGGCCAGACCGCCAAAACGTGTTGTTGGTCCTCAGACAGGACACGGATCAATCTCGGCATTGATGTTGTTGGAATAGATAAGCGTCAAGGAGACGGAGGGATTCTCAGAAGATAAGGAGAGTTCACCGAAGAATAGAAGTAATCCTAAAGGTAAAATGGCTATAAGGAGCCATCTTCGAGAAAAGATAGCGGATAACTCCCCAAAGGGACTACGTTTTTTAGACCGCATTATTTCACACCCAAATAATGAAATGGTCCGCCTTAATTACTATTATTATAATAAATTCTAAAAACTTTACAACGCTTGCACTCTCTTTTGATACCGCGCAAGGCTTCACTTTGTGCATAATCATTTTCCCAGCAGGGTTTCTCACGACATTGAAATGAGAGACAATCTGGGTAAACATACTTTGGACAGTCTAGAATAATCCAACATGGCTTTCTTCCTTCCCAAAAGTCAGCCATTCGATCCTCATGACTACTTATGCTGATACTGAGAGGTCCAGAGCCAATTGAATCACATCCCTTTTTCAATTTTCAAGGGAGATATAATAGACTGAGGTTTCGTTTTAAACTCCGACTTGATGGTTTGGCTTATTCAACCTGCTGTGGTCGCCGATTCGTTTTCTTTCCTGGAATTCAGCTCTTCAGGAACCCCCAGATAATTTTTTTCGAAGTTGATGAACTCTTTAGTTAGATTGCTAACATCATAATAAAATGGACAGCGGCTATGTTCTGCCACCTTCTGACAGAAGGTAGGAACCCATGGAAGAATGAATCGAGACAGGAAGTTCATCTGGATTTCTTCTAATTTGATCTTTTCATTTCCCGATGCCTGGCTCTCTTCGCCTGCGAGGATTCCCATGAATTCGAGTTCGTCGGTAACGTGATCGGGGTGCAGATCTTCCCTGGGGATAAAACCGGCCTCATGATAGAAACCCAGCACCTCCGAGAGCGTTTTCTCAGAGTCCAGCCCCTCTTTTTTCAGATAGAACGACCCATAGGGCGGGGTAATTACGTGTGGAGAGGCATCGATAAAGAGCCGGGTGTATTCCCGGGCCATTGCTAATTGTTCAACCTCTTTCGTCTTAAAGGGTGCCTGCTCAAAGGTTCCAAGGTAGTCATCAAAATTCTTTTCATCGAGCAGGTGCAATGCGTTTCTAAACTCCCTCATCCGTTCGCCTGCCGTTATCGATCCATAAACCTTTTCATCCGGATAGACATGGCAGAGGGAGAGTATGTTGTAGATGAGGCTGCGGGCCGTTGACCGATCCATCTTGTTAAGCCTCTTACCATTGGGGGCAAAAGACGGGCGTCACCCAAGAAATAGGGAAGCGTTCCCTTTTGTTCCCATACCATGCCTGGGAAACTATGAAAAAAATGGGGCCGGGGTTCCCGGCCCCATGTGCTGCAAAAGATTCTGCAAAGGCAGCAGATCTATAGAAAGACTTTAATCATTATCCCCACTGATCCTGGCGAAATCATGACACTTGCTACAGGAGTTCGGCATAATGTCAAAATCACGACCTTTCGATGGATCGGGGTTTTTGAGGATCGCGCTCTGGCCGGGCCAGACGATGTCAAAGACGTGGGACGGTACGGTGCCCTCAGCCACAGCGCTCTTCCCATTCTTGTCGAAGTCCAGGTGGTACATAGCATCAACGTCGATGTCCTGCAACTTACCGATCTTCGCCATGTGGCACGATGCACAGTTGCCCACCGGCATCTTGGGATCTTCGGGCGTATAGAGTGCCCCGCCCATCCCGGCTTTTACCTGCATGTGCTTGGCGACGGCCCGTGCGACCCGGTTCCGAGACAAGAAGGCATCAGAGGGTTTCACAGAGACGGCGGCTCCGTCCTTCGTCACCTTGTGGCCTGCGGCAAGCTGGAGCACTGCCACATCGGCGGTGGATATGTCTTTGAAATCACCGCGGGCGCCGTGGCATGCCAGGCACAGGGTGTTGGTCCCATAGGCCGCGTTCACGAAGTCATAGTTCCCAACTTTCAGCGAGGTCGGTCCTGCGTTCAAGGTGTGGGCGTCATGGCATGTGTAGCAGGTGAGCTTTTCGGACTTGTTGCTGTAGTGGGCGGAACGGCGCAATTCAGAAAGCTCCATGGAGTGCGAACGAGCATGGGTCTGGTCGGGCCAGGAGTGGAACGCCCCCTCTTTCCAGTTAGGCAAGAGACTGGTTGTGGGCTTTTCGTAGTTGGCAAAGAATGTCTCGAGACTGTATACGCCTGGTACAAAGAACCCATGGCCAAGGGTGTCTTTGTAATTCCCATCATAGGCGGGTTTATATATCCCTGGAGGAGTCAGGCTCCTTCCATCGTGGTTTCCATGGCACTGGCCGCAGAGCTCATTACCGGCCTTTGCGGTCAGGTATTTGGGTGAGATGATCTGCTTCTTGTCGGATGTCTTCGCGTGCTCCGAACCTGGTCCGTGGCATCGCTCGCATGTTACATTTAGGTCTTTGTAGTCCCAGTAGGTAACGACCGACTTGTATTGATGCTCCGGATTTGGATCGCCGAGGAAGTCCTGTGTTTTTATCGTGACACCGTTAGCGTGGCACCCCGCGCAGTTTCTCGAGAGGGTATTATCGGGCGTGCACCAATGACCAGGAGACTTCTGCCAGAACATTGGGGCGCCAACCTCGCCTTTAGCCAGCACCTTCGAACCCACGGGAGTACCATCCTGCATAACAAACACCGGCATGTAGGCGACGTAATCCTGTTTTTGCCCTTCCCGGGACACATTATTATCTTTCATCCATTTCACGAGATACGGAACGTCCTGGACTCTGCACATGTAGCGCTGCTTTCCCTCGCCAAAGTTGGGGTAGCGGTCAGGATTTTTGTGGTTGGGGTCGGTGTA
>Ga0315274_10011772_pt1 | contig 12524 bp, 10 predicted proteins | sample YL17G02_20_MG_FD_203700 | JGI IMG/M metagenome (GOLD analysis project Ga0315274, IMG submission 203700) | Sediment microbial communities from Yellowstone Lake, YNP, Wyoming, USA - YL17G02_20 | ecosystem: Environmental > Aquatic > Freshwater > Lake > Sediment | place: USA: Wyoming | collected... | reverse complement strand
ACGGGTTTCAGCGAGATGTCCAGGTCGTGCGCCTGCTGGAGATGACCGAGCTCCTCCCTCAGGCGGGCGAGGGACACGCCGGGCCCTATGACGACGTGGGCCTTCAGCCGGAACATGGGCGCGCCCGTCCAGGGCGCGGCAGCGGTGTCGGTTTCCAGGTCCTCGATGTTGATCCCGTGCCCCCGCAGCACCGCGGTGACGGAGTGGACGATCCCCGGCGTGTCGAGGGAAACCGCCTCCAGAAGGTACGGCTGTCCCGGCTCCCCCGTGCGCGGCGCGCGGGTCGTACGGCACTCGACGTGCAGCCCGAGCTTCGCGCCTGCGCCGGGGACCTCGCGGCAGACCGCGTCCAGGGCCTCGGGCTGCCCCGAGACGAGCATGATGACGGCGAAGTCGCCTCCGAGCACCGCCATCTTGCTCTCCTCGATGTTGCACTTCCCCTCGGCCACGATCCCGGAAAGGTCGTCGACGATCCCCACCCGGTCGGCGCCGACCGCGGTGAGGACGGCATACGCTCTGGCCATGGCCCGAGCCTACACCCGGGCGCGGCGGGTGTCCATCGACGCCGCGGTTGCGAGGCTGCGCGAATACCGCACGGCCTCGGCTATGCAGCCGATCGCCTCCTCCAGGCGGGAGTCTTCCTCGTATCCGTAGGAGATGCGAAGCTGCCGCCTGCCCTTCTCCACCATGCAGCCCCCCGGGTGCACGCAGAAATCGCCCGGGATGTAGACGACGCGGGGGCGCCGGTCCTCGGGAGGCCCGTCGCTCCGCTCGTCTCCCGTCGTGCGCGCGAGGTATCGGAAGAACGGCGACCCCTCGCCCGTGGGCACCCCGTCGAGCGTCAGGTAGTAGTAAAACCCCGCCTGGCCCCCGTTGCACTCCTCCACGGCCGTCCCGAGCATGTTCCTGATCCAGCCGGCTACGGCGAGCGCCTTCGCGCGGTACCCGCGGTTCACCGCTTCGACCTGCGCGCCCACCGCGTTATCCAGCAGCCAGCTCGCGATCTCCTGGTTGATGAGCGGGGCGCTGAAGCCGGCGTCGCTCGTGCGCTGGATCATGGCCTGGAGGAAAGGCCCGTCGTCCCCGATCATGTAGCCGACGCGAAGCGCGGGGGCCACGATCTTCGACAGCGTGCTGATCTCGTAGACGACGCCGTCCTCGTCGTCCAGGAAACCCGAGCGCGGCTGCTCCGCGGCCGGGTCGTGGACGAGATCCTCGTAGGCCTTGTCCAGGACGAGGGGCACGAGCCTGCCCAGCCTGCGCGAAAGGGCGGAGGCGACCCGGACAAGCCCCGCGCGCTCCCGGTTGTCCAGGATCGTGGAGCTGGGATTGTTCACCGTCACCACGTAGAGGAAGCTGATGCGATCAGCCGCCGCGCCCAGCTCGCCGATCCTCCTCTCCACGTCGGCGGCGCGGAGTCCGCGGGGCCCCTCGGGAACCGTCACGACGGTGAACCCCTTCCTCGCCAGGAAATCGCAGTAGATGTAGTACATCGGGTCGCTGGTGACGACGATTCCCGCGGGAAGCACGTGCGCGATCCCCTCCAGCAGGCTCGTGGCGCCGTTCGGGCCGATGATGATCTCCTTCTTCGCGAGGATGTCCTCCGTGAGCCCGCCGATCCCGCGCGTGAGGTGGTACCGCCTGACCGACTCGATGAGCCGGGCCGAGCCTTTCGGCCCGCCGTAGTTCAGGGGCGACCGGTAGCGCCCGGGATGGGCGAGCACCTGGGCGAGGGCTTCGGCGATGAGCGCGCGGGGGATGGTCCTCTCGTTCACGTATCCCACCCCGAGGTTGATGTCGATCCCTTCACGGAAATCGCCCGCGAAGGATGACATCATCCTGTTGACCGGCGAGGGGGCGCGCGAGAGCCGGCCGTATTCGGAGAGGAGGATCTCGAGTCCCGGGGGTTCCATGGACGCAGATTCTACAGGAACGGCCGTCCCTTGCGGAAGGCCTCCGGCCGGCGTTGACACTCCCTGCCGGTCCCGGGAAGATGCGCCATGCGCCTGGAATACAAGCCGGATTTCGACAGCGTGAAGAACGCCTGGAGCGCGTACTGGGAAGGGCAGATCGTGAAGCGGCCGCTCGTGTGGGCTCAGGTCCCGCGGCCGGGGAAGGAGAGGGGCGACCTCAGCCGGAGGTACTGGCATGCCGTCCACGGGGACTTCGGCCATGTCATGGAGCAGATCGACCTCTGGCTCGAGGGAACCGAGTTCCTCGGGGAGGCGATCCCGATGGCGGCCCCTGATTTCGGACCCGACCAGTTCGCCGCTTTCTTCGGGAGCGATTTCGAGTTCTCCGACGCCAGCCCCGACACCGACTGGGTGCAACAGGTCATCGACGACTGGGATTCGTTCCTGCCGATGCGCCTCGACAGGGAAGGAAAGTACTGGAAGGGCATCATCGAGTACTCGCGGATGCTCGCGGCGCACGCCGAGGGACGCTACCTCGTGTCCGTCGCGGACCTGCACAGCAACATGGACGCGCTGCTCGCGCTGCGTGGTTCGGAGCGGTTGTGCATGGACTTCTACGACCATCCCCGGCAGGTCGAGGAGGCCATGCGCCAGGTGCGCGGGGAGTACCCGCCCGTCTACCGCGCCCTCTTCGAGGCCGGGAACATGGGCGGGGAGCGCGGGAGCGCGGGCTGGGCGCCGTTCTGGTGCGGCGGGAGCTTCGCGACGATCCAGTGCGACTTCCTCGCGCTGCTGAGCCCGGAGATCTCCCGCAGGTACGTGATCCCGGCGCTCGAGGAGGAGGCCTCCTTCCTCGACCGCTGCGTCTACCACCTGGACGGCCCCGGCTGCCTCCCCCACCTCGACGATATCCTCTCCCTCAAGGACATCGACGTCATCCAGTGGGTGCCCGGCGCGGGCCGGCCGGCCATGCACGAGTGGATGGACGTGCTGAAAAGATGCCAGGATGCGGGCAAGGGCCTGCAGCTGTACGACATCCGCGACCTGGACACGGTGAAGAAGATCGCCCGAGAGCTGGACCCGGAGGGCCTGCTGTATTCCCTGGACGTGCCGGGACGCGAGGAGGCCATCGAGATCATCGACTGGCTGGAGAAGAACACGTGAGGAGCGCGCGGCGAGGCGGGAGGGCTACTCCTCGCTGACCGGCCCCCGCAGCCTCTTGTCCGCGGCCCGTCTCTTCTTGGTCCCGATGCGCGCCTCGCGCGCCGCCGCGCCGGGCCGCGTCTTTTTCCTGGCCTTCGGCCTTCTCATCGCACCCGCGAGGAGCGCCGCGGCGCGCGCGACGGCGATCTCCCTGTTCCTCGCCTGGTCGCGGGTGTCCTGCACGGTGACCACCAGCTCGCCGCGGTCGTTGATCCTGTTCGCGAGCCTGTTTTCGACCCGGATGCGGGCATCCCCCGCCAGGAACGCGAGATCGCGGAGCGCGATCCGCGCGACCACCTTGCTCGCCACCTTATTCACGTTCTGGCCCCCGGGCCCGCCCGCGCGCGCGAAGGAGAAGGCGCACGAGGGGCGGATGATCTCGGACAACTGGCGCGCGGTCACGCCGCTCCCCCCGCGGAGGCCGGCATGCGGATCGTGAAGGTCGTCCCCTTGCCCACCTCGGAGGACACGCCGACGCCCCAGCCGTGGCTCTCGACGATGGTCTTCACCGTGGAGAGGCCGAGACCGAAGCCCTGCTCCCTGCGGGAGTTCGTGCCCCGGTAGAAGGGGTCGAATATGCGCGGGATCTCCTCCTCGGAAATCCCGATGCCGGTGTCCGAGATCGAGAGAACGATCTCCGTCCCTTCCCGGCGGGCGCTCATCGCGATCTTTCCGCTCTGCTCAGTGTAGCGGATCGCGTTGCCCACGAGGTTTTCCAGCGCGCGGGAGAACAGGCCCTCGTCCATTCGGACCGTCGCGTCCTCCGCGATGTCGATGGAGGAGGAGAACTCGCGCCGGAGGATGAGCGAGTCCTCCGCGAAGCGATGCGCGATATCCGTGAGGAAGGCCTTCACCGGCACGTCGCGGTGGGTCATCCGCCACTCGCCCGTCTCCATCCGCACGAACTCGATCAGGTCGCCGACCATGAGCTCCAGCGCCCGCGTCTTGTCCAGGATGATGGAGAGATACCTCTTCTGCGCGTCCGGATCCGCGGCATAGCCGTCGGTGATCGCCTCCACGTACCCCTGGATGAGGGTGAGCGGGGTCCGCAGGTCGTGGGAGACCCCCATGATGAAGCGCGCCCGCCGGGCGTACTCCTCCTTCAGCGCCCGCCTCATGCTGTCGAAGGAGCGCGTCAGGGAGGCGATCCGGTCGTTGCCGCGGGCGGGAAGCTCGAAATCGAGGTCGCCTCCGGCGATGCGGCGGGTCGCCCCCTCGAGGGTCAGGATCGACCTGTTGAGGGAGCGAAGAATGAGGAAGCTCATCAGGGAGGAGAAGACCAGCAGGGCGATCGAGGAGTACGTGACGACCATGAGCGCCTGGTTCCTGAATGAGGCCTGCTCGGCCTTCACCTTGGGGACCTTGAGGATGACCAGCGACTCGTCCTCGCCCGGGCCGCGGGGGGCGTCGATCTGGAAATGGAAGGAGTCCATGTTCGCGCGGATGAACTGCATCAGCTCGCCACCGCTCGCGGGGGTGCCCGGGGGGAGCTGGGCGATCGTCGAGAAGGAAATTGTGTCGTTCCTGTCGAGGACGAGGATGTCGAGACCCGCCGGCCTGTCCTCGGCGAGCGGGCCCAGCTCGTGGCGCTCCACCGCGCGGGGCACCTGCCGGCGGACCCAGGTGTTGATCCTCCCGTAGTTCGGCAGCGGCTCCCGCCCCCTGTCGATCGTGTACTGCACCATCAGCACGAAGGCGCTCACGAGGAAGGGGACCGCGATGATCCCTGCGACCAGCATGATGAACTGGGTCCGCAGCTTCATGCGTGGACCGCCTCCGCGTTGAACCGGTAGCCCATGCCGTGCACCGTTTCGAGGAACATCGGGACCGCGGGGTTCTCCTCGATCTTCCTCCTCAGGCGCTGGATGTACACGGCGACCGCCGTGATGTCCCCGTACTGGTTCTTCCACACGTCGGCGTAGATCGTCTCGGGGCTCATCGCCTTGCCCGGGCGCGTGGCCAGGTACGCGAGCACCTCGAACTCCTTGGTCGAGAGGGGCACCTTGAGGCTCCCCCGCTTCAACAGGTAGCCGTCGAGATCGAGCGAATAGCCGCCGAACTTCACGAGATTGCCCCCGTTGGGGCGCAGCTCGGAGACGCGCCGCAGGAGCGCGCGGACCCGGGCCGTGAGCACCTTCGGCGAGAATGGCTTGGTGACGAACTCGTCGGCGCCGATGCCCAGGCCGAGGATCATGTCCTCGTCCGCGTCGCGCGCCGAGACGATGAGCACCGGGACGGTGCTGGTCTTCCGCAGCCGCTGGAGAAACTCGAAGCCGTCGATCCCCGGCAGGTTGATGTCCAGGACGACGAGGTCGAACTTCTCCTTCGCAAAGGCGGCCAGGCCGTCCTCGCCGGTCTCGCTGATCGCGGCCTCCATCCCGTCCTTCGACAGGTAGAGGCGGATGAGGTCCGCCATCTCCTTCACGTCCTCGATGATCAGCACCCGTGCCTGCACGGCGCGTTCTCCCCGCGCGGTATTTCGCGCTAGACCTTCTGCTTCTGGTAATCCTGCAGCGCCTTGATGAAGCTTTCAAGCTCGCGCTGCCGGCGCTGCAGGGGCGTCATCTGCGCGGCGCCGCCTCCGCCGCCCTGGCCCGCGCGCTGTTGGAACCTTTCGCGCTGGTCGGCCGGCAGGCTGTTGATGAGGTCCTGCCGCTGCTGCTCGGTCATGTTCGCGAAATCCGGCGCCTGGCCTCCGGTCCCCCCGCCCGCCCTCTGCTGCGAGAAGCTCTGGCGCATCTTCTCGACCGCCTTCTCGAACTGCGCGTACTCCACTTTCTGCGCCGCCGTGAGGATCGCATCCACGTCCGCTTCGACCTTCTTGGCCTTGGACGGCGTGGGCATCGGGTTCTTCTGCAGATCCTGCATGATCGGGAGCAGCTTGGCGACCTGGTCCTTTGTCAGGAAGAGCTTGACGTCCTTGGTGAAATCGAGCTGCGGCTGCTGCCCCGACGCCCCGCCCCCCGAGGATGCGCCTCCCGCCTGATCGCCGCCCTGCCTGCCCGCTCCTCCCCCGCCGAAACCGAAGGCGCCCTGGGCGAAGCTGTCGGGCAGGTAGAGGGAAAGCTTGCTGATGAGGGTCTGCGCGTTGAACCCTTGGGCGGCGGTCCCGCCGGGAGCGGGTGACTGGGCGAAGGCCGCTGCTCCGACGGCTACGAGCGCCGCGAGAGAAAGAATCGTGATCCTGCGAGTCATTCGAAGACCTCCTACTCGAAATGCAGCGCCTGGATGGGATCCATGCGCGACGCCTTGCGCGCGGGGTAGATCCCGAAGAACAGGCCCACCGCGATCGAAAACCCGATCGCAAGGCCGACGGTCCCCATGGTGAGGGCGACCGCCATGTTCCCGAACCTGCTGATGAGCTGCGCTGCCAGGGCGCCGAAGCCCCAGCCCAGCAGGCCGCCCAGGCCCGAGAGGATGATCGCCTCCACGAGAAACTGCGCCATGATGTCGCGCCTTCGGGCGCCCAGCGCTTTGCGTATGCCGATCTCGCGCGTCCTCTCGGTGACGGACACGAGCATGATGTTCATGATCCCTATGCCGCCGACAAGGAGACTGATGCCCCCGATGGCGCCCAGGAGCAACGTCAAGATCTGCGACACGCCCTGAACGGTCTGCAGGATGTCCTGCTGGGAGACGATGGAGAAATCGTCGTTCTTGCCCTCCTGGATCTTGTGCCGCTGCTGCAGGAGGGCCGTGATGTCGGCCTTCACCTGCTCGAGGTGTTTCTCGTCCACGGCGGTCACGCCGATGCTCCGCACGCTCTTCTGGTGGCGGAAGCGCACGTACATCGTGTTGATGGGAATGAGGGCGGTATCGTCCTCGCTGAAGAACCCTCCGCCCGAGCCCTTCTTTTCGAGCACGCCGACCACCTTGAAGTTCGCGCTGCCGATCTTCACCGTCTTGCTGATGGGATCTTCATCGCCGAAGAGGTTGGTGACCACGTCCTGCCCCAGCACTACGACGTTGCGCTTGGCCCTGTCGTCCTCCTCCGTGAAGAAGGAGCCGCTCGAGACGTTCCAGTTGCGCACGATGGGGTAGTCCGCCGTGGTTCCCGTCAGGGACGTCTGCCAGTTGTTCTTCTTGTACCGCAGCTGCTGCCGCGCGTTGTTCTCCGGCTCGACGCCGATGATGTTCGGAATCGAGGCCTTGATGGCGGTCGCGTCGTCGATGGTGAGCGTGGCGGCGGACCCGAAGCCTTCGCGGAACCCCCCTGTGTTGGTGCTCCCCGGGGAAATAGTGAGGTAGTTGCTCCCCAGGCCCTGTATCCTTTGGGTGACCCCCGCCGTTGCGCCCTGGCCGATGGACACCATGGCGATCACCGCTCCAACGCCGATGAGAATGCCGAGGATGGTGAGCACCGCGCGCATCTTGTTCTGTAATAGCGACCGGGCCGCGGAGCGTATGTTCTCCCACAACTCTCCCGGGCTGAAGACGCCGCGGCGTCGGCCGTTGCCCGTGGGGGCGGATCTGCGGATCTTCTCCACGTCGATTCCGCGCCCGTTCATGTCCGCGGGATGTGGAATCGGCTCGTCGCTCACGACCGCCCCGTCCTTGAAGTGGATCAGCCTCTTCGCGTAGCGGGCGACGCTCTCCTCGTGTGTCACCATGAGGATGGTGATCCCCGCCCTGTTCAGGCTGAGGAAAATGTCCATGATCTCGTCGCTCGTCCGGCTGTCGAGGTTTCCCGTCGGTTCGTCCGCAAGGATGATCGCGGGGGAGTTGATGAGGGCGCGGGCGATGGCCACGCGCTGCTGCTCTCCGCCGGAAAGTTCGTTCGGGGTATGGTTCCACCGCTCGGGTAGCCCCACAGCCTCCAGGAGCATGTGCGCGGGCTTGCCTCTGTGGCGCTCTCCCGTGTACACGAGGGGCAGCTCGATGTTGCGCTGCGCATTCGTGCGGGCGAGCAGGTTGAACCCCTGGAACACGAACCCGATGGACTTGCTCCGCACGGCGGCAAGCTGGTCGTCGCTCATGGTGGACACGTCCGTGCCGTCCAGGATGTACCTGCCGGCCGTGGGGTGGTCGAGACAGCCGAGGAGGTTGAGGAAGGTCGACTTGCCCGAACCCGACGGGCCCATGACCGCCACGAACTCGCCCTGCTCGAGGGTGACCGAAACGCCTTTCAGCGCCTGCACCTCCACCGTTCCCAGCTCGTAGGTCTTTGTGAGGTTTTCCGTGACTATCAGGGGGCGACCCATTCCGTTGCTCCTCTCGCTCCTAGCGTAAAATCCCGAACATCGCCCCCATGCCCGGACCGCCGTTCTGCCGCTGGGTCGACGAAGTCGTTGTCGTCGTCTTGCGCGCGATCACGACCTCGGTCCCTTCGTCCAGACCAGCGAGGATCTCAGTCCTGGTCCCATCGCTGGCGCCCGTCTGCACGTCCCAGGAGATCTGCTGGCCTCCGTCGATGATCGTCACTGTACTCGACCCGTTGGAGGTCTTGATCGCGCTCACGGGCAGCGTCAGCACGTTCTGCAGCGAAAGCACGGAGATCTCAGCGTCCGCGTTCATGCCCCACAGGAGCTTCCTCTCACGGTTGGGCACCTCGATCGTGGCCGTGAACACCGACACGTTGGCCTGCACCTGGGCATGGAGGTCGATCTGCAGCACCTTGCCCCGCAGCACCATGTCGGGATACCCCGAGGGGGTGATGGTGGCGGGCTGGCCGACCTTCAGCTGCACCATGTCATTCTCGTTCACCTGCGCCTGCAGCCACATGGGGTCAGGGTCGATCACGGTCATCAAGGCGGTGCTCGGGCCCACGAGATCCCCGATGTTCACGTTGATCTCCGCCACCTGGCCGGCGACGGGAGACCGGATGGCCGCCGAGTTCCATACGAGCTTCGCTTTCTGCAGGGCGCTGTCCGCCTGGGCCATCGCGGCTTCCTGGGTGTTCAAGACGTCGGCCGAGGACTGCGACTTCACGCTCTGGAACGAGAGCTGCGACGTGTCGTAGCGGGCCTTGGCGAGGGCCAGCTGTCGCTCCGCGTCCGAGAGCTGGTTCTTGGACACGAGGCCCTTGTCGGCCAGCGCCTTCGTGTTGTCGTAGTTCTCCTGCGCGGAATCGAGCGTGATCTTCGATTGCGCGAGGTCCCCCTGGGCCTGGGAGAGGTCGAGGTCCGCGGGTTTCGCCTTCAGGTTGTCCAGCTTGGCCTTCTGCGCATCGTAGGTAGCCTGCGCGCTCTTGAGGTCCAGGTCGAGGCCCGACGCGTCGATCTCCGCGAGCTCCTCACCCGCCGCCACCCACTGGCCCTCCTTCACGAGGATCTTCACCAGCTTGCGGGTGGGCATGTTCGAGTCGGGTCGGATGGTGGTGATGGTGTTCGGCTGCAGCTGGCCAGAAGCCGTGATGGAAGCGGTGAGATTCCCACGGCTCACCTTTGCGATGTTCAGCGCGGCGGGACCCTGCGCGGCCGCCTGCGCGGTCGCGGGGAAGAGCTTTCCCCTGAACAGGTAAAGACCGCCTGCCGCCACGACGACGATCACCGCGATGATGATTCCTGCTTTCGGTCCTCTCTTCACGATTCGTTCCTCCTGTGATCAGTTCCCCATGGCGTTCTGGAGCGCGAGCGCGCCGAGTTGGGCGTCGCTCCTGGCCCTGGCCAGGTTCACCTGGGCGGTGGACAGCGCGACAGAGGCGCTCAGCACGTCGAAGTTCGTGTTCGCGCCATTGTCGAATTGGATCTTGGCCAAATCGTACTGATCCTGCGCCAGCTCGAGGCTCGCCTGCGCGAGTGCGACACGCGCGAGCAGGTCCCGCAGGCCGTACACGGCGTTCTTCACCTGCGTGGCGATGCTCGCCGCGAGCTGCTCCTGCTGTATCTTCAGCGTTTCCCGCTGCAGGGCCGCCTGCTTCACCTGCGCGTCCGCGGCGCCCGCGTCGAGGATCGGGACGCTCACCTGCAGCCCGGCGCTCCAGTCGGTCTTGTTCGCGTCGGCGGTCCAGTCCCGGGTGAACGTGAGGCTGCCGTTCGCGCTGACCGTGGGGGAGCTCTGGCTCTTCGCGAGGGCGAGGGCGATTTCTCCCGAGGCCTGGCTCAGGACGTTCTGCGTCATGTCGGACCTCTGCGCGAGGGCGCTCTTCACCGCCTCGGCCACCTCGGGGGCGGACGCGGGAAGATCCTCGGTCCCGGCGACCGCGTAGAGGCGGGCGATCGGCCACCCCGCGAGCGCGGACAGCTTCTCGCGGGCGATCTCCCGATCGTCCTTCGCGGAACTGAGGTCGAGCTCCGCCTGCGCCTGGTTGATCTGGGCCTGCTTCACCTCGACCTGGGTCGCGCGGGAAGCAGAGAAGAGGGCCTGCGTCTTCTTCAGCTCCTCCTGGCGCTTCAGGAGCGTTTGCTCGAGGATGGAGACTTGGTGCTGCGCGCCGAGCAGGGTGTAGTAGGCCTGTGTCACCTTGTAAACGATGTTCTTCCGGTTGGCCTCGGCGCTCGACAGTTTGCCCTGCAGGGAGATCTCCGCCTGCTTCACCGAAGCCAGGCCGCTGCCGCCGGGATACCCGTCCCACAGCGTCGAGCTGACAGAGAGCGACAGGCTCGTCGAGTGGCTGAGCGGGGTCAGCTCGGCGATCCTGTGCGCGGCGGAAAGGCCGACCCTCGTCGACAGGGGCGCCGTGAGCGTGAGGTCGCCCTGGATCGAATCGGTCGCGGGCTGGGACCCGGCGAGCGTGTCGGAAAGGTTCGCTGCGGCGAGCGTGTCGGACCGGCTCGCCCCTGCACCGGCGCCCAGGCCGAGGGCGTTTTTCGCCGCGGCCGAGGCGAATTGGGCCTGCGCGGCGGCGACATCCGCCTGGGAGAGCCGGATATCCGGGCCCTCGGCAAGGGCCTGCGCGACGAGCTGAGCGAGGGTCACGACTTGCGTCTGGTCGTCCGCAGAGACGGAAAGGGAGGAGGCGAATGCGAAAGCGACAAGCATCGCGACCCTCGCCACGCGCGTCGGGAGCATCCGGTGGATCACGCCTTTTCCTTTCATGATGGGAAAGAGTACCGAGGAAAAGGCCGCGGGGCCATAGATGGGAACTGAACAGGAGATAATTTCCTGTTATGAAAGGCCGCTGCCCGGGTCGAGGGTTCTGCCGATCCGTGCGTACGCGGCGATCCGTTCGGAGAGCGGGCGCGCGGCCATGGGATTCTCCGGGTGGAAGAGGCCGCGCCGCGCCTCCGCGTCCGCGAGGTTCTCGTGCGCGATCAAGGCCCAGGTGGCATCGAGGAGGTGGCCGAACTCGGGCCGCAGAAGCTCGGGGCAGTTGAACGACTGCCGGGGGCTGTTGATGTCGACCCCGCTGATCTCCATGAACCCGTGCGCGGCGCACAGGCCTTGCACCCGCCTGAGCTGCGCGAGGGTGTTGCGCGGCGGCATGTAGGCGACGGCGCGAAACCCGAGGCGCTTCGCCTCAGCCATGAGCTCCTCGAGGTACGCATCCTCGAACCTCTCCGCCTTCTTGTCGCCGGTCGGAGAATCGGTCACGTCGCCCAGGTAGGCGTAGCAGGGGATCGCCCCGACGGCCTCCCCGAACCGGACCGCATCGAGGACCGGGATGCACTCGGCCTGCCCGGGCTGGATGTAGATCTTGTCGATGAAGGAGCTCTTCAGGAGGCCGAGGAGGTCGTAGAGGAGGAAGGGATTGCCCTCGTCCCGCAGCACTGCTTCCACGCGGGGGGAGGCGGTCACGGCCAGCGAGTCCTTCAGGAACGAGACTAGGGCCTCGCCCCGGCCGGCGCGCTCCACGAGGTTCTTCGCGGCCGCGAACAGGATGTGGCGCTCGGTGATCGTTCCGCCGCCCGCTGCCTGGGACGCGCCGGACACGTCGCGCCCGAAGTCGATCGGCTGGATGCCGAAGGACGGGAGGAGAGCGTTCAGCCTCTCCACCATCGCGCGGCCGCGCGCCTCTCGCGCGGCTTGGATCGGCGCGAGGAACCGGCTCACCGCGGGCAGGCTTCGCCGCGGCACGCCGTGGAACATCATGTACAGGACGTTCATCGAGTCCGGGTTGTTGATCTTCCGCCCCTCGAGCGCGGTTCCCGAGGCGCTCACGCGCAGCTCGACCCCCGCCGTGGTCGCGATGCCGAGGATGCGGCCCGCCTCGCGCATCTCGCGGGCGCCGGCGATCGAGTCGTGGTCCATGACGCCGACGGCGAGGAGCCCCGCCTCCTGCGCCCGCGCGGCGGCTTCGGCGGGCGAATAGGGGCTGAAGGAATAGATCGTGTGGACGTGGTTGTTGACTTCCCCGGTCGCGGGAGGTGTTCCGGCGCCCGCCTTTCGACGAGCGGCGATCGTGCGGAGCGCGGCCAGGCGTTCGTCCATGGAAGGAGCGTGGAGATCTCCCATCGCGGGGATTCTGCGTGCCGGCGGCATCCCTGTCAACGTGCGTCTCCGTGTCCTGTCGGCGATCGCCGCCTCGGC
>Ga0315274_10011771_pt1 | contig 12524 bp, 9 predicted proteins | sample YL17G02_20_MG_FD_203700 | JGI IMG/M metagenome (GOLD analysis project Ga0315274, IMG submission 203700) | Sediment microbial communities from Yellowstone Lake, YNP, Wyoming, USA - YL17G02_20 | ecosystem: Environmental > Aquatic > Freshwater > Lake > Sediment | place: USA: Wyoming | collected... | reverse complement strand
CATTATTTGACTCTCAAATCGTCTAAGAAATACTGAAACATCAGACGGTTAAAGGGCTGAACTCAGGACGTTCCAATGATGTATATCTGAAATGCACCTTTTCGCGGGTTTATGCAAAAAACCCCATACTCAAGACACACGAGGTAGCTTAATAAGCCTTGCTTTACAAAAACCTCGTTCACTTGGTTATCCCTTCGAGTTATGGACACTGTTAAGACTTCAGACTGCTTTCAAGGAACAATTCGGAGTCTATATCTCTGAATCTGCTATCTGGAACTGGCTATCTGACGAAGGACTGAAATGGAAACGTCAGCAAAGCTGGTTTCACGACACCGAGAAACACGACTCTCAGGGGATACCCCCGAGACCCCAAATCCTTTCAGAATTCGTGGAAAAAAGGGGGCAATAATTCAGGCTTATATAGCACCACCACCACTGACAAGGGTGATATGTATTGATGAAATGGGACCTGTTTCAGCTAAAACATATCCTGGCGAAGAATGGGAACTTGGTCCTTACAGAGCTAAGTTTCAACCGGATTATGGTCGCAGAGGTAGTATATGGTTACATGGGGCATTTGAGCCCAGGACAGGAGAAGGAACATTGTTGTTTAGTCCTTCCCGTGATGGAGCAACACATATACAACTCCTTGAGCAGATAATAGCCCGTTTTCCATCAGACCGATGGTTGATAATAGAGGACAACCTTAGTATACATAAGAGTCGGGATGTCCAGTTAGCTTTGTTGTCATATCCAGAGATACAGATACAGTTTATCCCCAAGTATTCCTGTTGGCTGAACCTTATAGAGCCATGGTGGAAGCAGTTGCGTTCATTAGCATCAAAGGGTCGTCGTTTTGAGAATGTCAATGAGATCATTGATTCATTCATAGCTTCATTGGGTTATTGGAATGCTCATAAGCATCCTTATGTATGGAAGAAACTTCCACAAGAACAGCCTTCTATCATACTTGGTGGATATGGTTCTTCTTGGGAACCCAAAACATTAATCATTTAGAAAAAATACCACTAAGTCTGGTTGCACAAAAACAGCCTTGCTCGATTAACTTATCGAACAACGAGACCATTACAAAACGGGGGCTAGGCAACCTGTTTGTAATGGTCTCCTAATCTCGTCACACTTTCAGTTAATTTATCTGAAAATGCTCTCTCGCAAATGTAACGGGAACTTATGGCGTGTAGTATTCAGAATGAAGAGGTGATGAAAATGGAAGAGAGTTTAGGGCGGAGTCCGCCTCAAAAGGGAGAATTTGCAGGAAAAGTGACGCTTTTTGTTGACCTGACAGTGAAGGTCTGATAGAATATCCGTGTTAGTGGTTTATGATTAGGCAGCAATTGCTGTCAGGTTTCAAATTTTGCCGTTGGTGCTATAATAAGGGGAAGTAGTTTTAGATTAATACTCAGATAGTCAACCACAATAATCCTTTGCTTTCCTCATCGGGCATTTCCGCCTCAATATCCATGATATTTCCGTCTGCAACAATTATTCAAATTCAAGGAGAATCCAATGAAATTAAGAATACGCTTCCTATTGCTTACACTGTTTCTAATATTCACTTTCTGTTTTTCCATAGATGTCTTGGATGCAGACAATCCCAAATCATTTATGGATATGATTCCACGTGATTCACTTGCTTATATATCTCTATCAGATATGGATGTTGTTTATCATTCAGTCAAGGAATTGCCTGAATGGCAGGAATTGCTTGGGATAGAAGGTATAGCAGAGGATCTGGAGAAGGCAAACCAAGCCATCCAATTTGTTCCTATGCTACTTGGTATAACAGTAGAGGAGTTTTTGGATGCTTTCGGGCATAAAATGGCAGTGAGTATAATGAAGATGAAGGGGGCAATACCCATAGTCGGTCTTGTCGCGGATATTCGTTCCAATAGAGAAAAGGCGGAATATGCTGCAGAGCAGGCAGCAACTATTCCAGCAGTGGTAGGGGGTGCCATGATTGAGGAAAAGGAATATCGCGATGTACCTTATACTTCTATAGCTACCAAATCCCTAGAAATCAAATATGGTTTTCTGGATGATTTCATGATAGCAGGACTGGGCGGAGGCTTTGAAAAGCTGGTTGATTTTTATAAAGACGGTGGAAAAAGCATCAAAGATAGCCCTAACTTTCAATTCATGGAAACAAAAGTATCCCCTATTGGCAACATATATGTTTATGCGGATCTAGAGCGATTGTCTCCAATTCTGGAACAGCTAAAAAAAGCGGATTCTGAGAAAAAGAAAGCAGAAACAAAAGAAGCAAAGGACGATTTTGGCAGTGAGATAACCGATACCGTTCTTAAATCGGCAAGGTCATTCGCGCTTAGTTTAAGTCTGTCTGGAAAGACAAACGAAGTATATTTGCATTTAGATCAGGAAAAGTCAAATCCAATAGTTGATCTAATATTGGCGCCACAAACGCCAATGTCTTCGGTCAACCTCGTTCCCTTTGCAGACGGTATGTTGATAGGAATTCACGTAGGTGATCCAGTCGAGTTGCTAGATAAAGGCTTGAAGCTAGCGGAATCTTCCGGCAAGAAAAAAGCCGATTTCGAAAATGGGATTAAACAGGTCGAAGACGCATTAGGTATTGATTTAAGAAAAGACTTGCTTTCTGCGATAACAGGCGAATTTGCCGTGATGGCTACACTGCCTGAGGGACAGATAGAAACAGAAAATAAAATGAAAATGTATATGCAAATGGCGCAAACCAGACAAGTCATACTTATTGGCGTCAGAGATGAAGATAGGCTAGCAAAAACAGCCGAAAAACTGCTTTCATTAGCAAAAATGAAGACCATGCCCTATAGTGAAACTTTATATAAAGGAACAAAGATTCATACGAAAGTTTTGCCTTTGGATACTCTGGTCCCGGGGTTGGCAATTATGCCTGCCTATGCTTTTAGGAATGGCTTGTTCATTATGGGAGGTAGTGAAAAGTGGATACAAGAGACTATCGATCAAATTGAGTCACCTGTCTCCAATGATATCAAGGGCAAACTCTCAGAGTCAAGAGTATTGCTTTATCTTGATGCAGGCGGGATAGCCGATTTCGCTGGCAAAGCCATAAAAAAAGGTGTCTATAAGGGGACTAATATTTCCGATGAAATGCAGAATAAGTTGAGTGGTTTGGGTTCCGTTGTTGCAAACATTTCCTGGGGTAGCGATGGTGTGGGTATGAAGCTTATCTCATCCTCGGAGGATAATTGGGCAACGAAGATACTTAGAGGGGTACTCATAACCATATATTCAAAAACTGCAGGAACTGAAGAAATGCTGCCGGAGGTAAGTAAGAATGAAGAATAAGAACAAAGAAAATTCAAGACTCAAAATGCGAATTGCAGGAACTGAATTTCAAGGAATAACACAGAAACTTTTCAGATTTGGGAATTTGAGTATTTGCTTTTTAGTTTCTGTCTTGGTTTTTACATTCGCCTCATCTTCTAGTTGGGCTGTATATGGAGTTCCAATTATAAATCTAAAACATTCTGAGCGATTGGAACGGGCTGGCAAATACCTGCAGGCAGCTGCTTCTCGCGAGTTGGCAGCGGATTTTTATGAGTTTGTATCTATACCGCAGTTTGAGGACGACATGGAATATTTTATGAAGATCGGTGAAGAGGATAGGGCGGCATTCTGTCGAAACACAATATCAGGCTTCCAAAAATCAATGAAGCTTTGCCGCAACATGGCTGAAAAAGATATTCAAAAAGTCAAACTCACAAAGGAGCAAATAGATAAATACCGTGACCGAAACCGTATAAGAATGCTCGCCGGAGCCGAAGTGTATCCCGTTATGCATAACGGACAGATGGGAGTTGATGTCGGTGCTTTGGAAAAAAATGGTGTGACTTCAGAAGACTTTGAAAGGGCGGCTGAGGGACGTGAACGTACCGCAAGACTTTATGAAAAGATAACAATACCTTGGGCGCTTCGCGAATCTGAGATACTGGCAAAGGCAGGCAGAACCAAGTTGGCTAAAGATTATGAAGATAAAATTAAGGACTACAGACAAAAGGTTAAAAATCATTACAAGAAGGCAAATGAAAATCGTCAAAAGGCTGAGGAACTCAGGAAATTCGATGATGCGGAATACGTCATGAAAGCACTGGATGACAATGATCCATCTATTCGAGAACTGGCTGTGAAAAAGCTGATTCGCGACATTAATTATCCCGGTGTGCTCAAAGCTGCCAAGAGTACCTTTGCGGATGTAAGCAAGATGGGTAAAGATGCTCTGGAAGAAAATAAAAGATTATTCGAGGCAGTCAAACTGGATGCACTGGTATTGGCTTTGGATTCTGATGGTCCTGATATTCGTAAAATCGCCATTGATCAACTTGAAGCAATGACGGGCACTACTTTTGGATACCTACCTGATGCGGGTGATGCAAGTCGCCAAGCGGCGCTAGCCCAATGGCAAAAGTGGCTCAAAGGAAAGCTCAAAAGTGGTCTATCAGGAATATACTACAAAGGTAAAGATTTTGATAAAGAGATAATAACTCGCATAGATAGAGAGCTTAATTTTGTGTGGAACAATAAACCAGATGAATCATTGCCTGAAGATAAGTTCTCGGTCAGATGGGTAGGAAAAATTAGTATTCCAAAGACTGGCAAATATAGTATATCAGTCGAAGCTGATGATGGCGCGAAAATCTGGCTTGGAAAAGGACCAGATTTGAAGCAGATAATCTCATATTGGAGCGAATATAGCTATGCTGCCAATAAGAAAGAAATGGAACTAGAGGCAGGACTGTATGATATAAGAATCGAGTATTTTGAAAACAGCAAAAAAGCCAACATGATGCTATTCTGGAGTTCAGAAGATTTCAAAAAGCAGATAATACCAGAGAAAAATCTTTTCTATGTAAGCCTTGCCCAATGATACAAAATAGACAGCTATGAATGTCAGAGGCATCACTATCTGTGATCAATGGAGGAATAAATTGGTGAAAATCTTGTTTGCCACATTAATTATCACGATATTTGCGACTCCCTCTTATGCTGTTGTGCCTAGCATGTGGCCCTTTTTGCAGAGCTTGGTATCCTTCTTGCCGCAGATTCTTTTGTTTATTCTCGTTGGCATTTCAGTGATATTCAAATTTAGTACATGGAAACTTATCTTTGCATGGTTTGGGCGCAATATAAAGACAAAGATCGGCATAGGAGTGACAATCGTATTCGCACTGGCGATAATGAGTTTGGCAACATACCTGTTCCTATATTATACAGGTAATATAGCCCTGAAATCAAGAAAAGGTCAATCAGACGGAGTAACCATGTCAGAATGGACTGGTTTCCGGGGAAGTGATCGTCGTACAGGCTGTTTGGACGGATTCCCTGGACCACAAGACGCAAACGAAATATGGTCTTTTCGAGAATCTCTTGATCGTGCAGGATTCTCATCTTCACCGGCTATATCGGGCAATAAAGTATATGTGGGCTCAAACAATGATGTCATGTATTGTTTTGATGCATCAAATGGGGATGTAATATGGAAATTTAATGCCTTCTATGAAGTATTCTCATTCCCTGCGATTGTGGACAATAAAGTCTATTTCGGTGAAGGTCTTCATTACACTGAGGATGCATCATTTCACTGCGTTAATGCAGAAACAGGCGATGAAATATGGTCTTTTTCGACAACCGGTCAGATAGAATCCAGCCCATTTGCCGCCGATGGCAAGGTTGTTTTTGGGGCAGGAAAAGACGGAGTTTATTGTTTGGATGCTAAAACAGGGCAAAAATTATGGCAGTATTCAGAAGTATATGTTGCCGGCTCTCCGCTCATACATGACAAAAAGGTGTATTTCGGTTCTGGATATGGCAAAAATGGCATATACTGTCTGGATTTGGCTGATGGAAGTGAGATATGGACTATTAACACAAAGTATCCAGCCTGGGGCGCTCCAGCAGTTTGGGATGGCAAGATTTATGTCGGTACAGGTTCCGGCAACTTCGTTTTTAGCAGTGAAGAACCAAGTGGAAATGTGATGTGTCTAGACACACAAACAGGCAGTAGTGTTTGGGATTTTGAACTTTCAGATGCGATTCTTGGTGCAATCGCCATTGATGATGGCAAAATATACTTCGGCTCGCGTAACTCCAACCTATACTGTATTGATGCCACTTCCGGCAAGGAGTTATGGAATTTCACGACTGACGGTGCCATCGTTTCATCGCCTGCTGTAACAAAAGAGAATGTTTACATCGGCTCAAGTGATGGAAAAATGTATTGCGTTGATAAAGAGGATGGCATTGCAAAATGGGAATTTGACACAGGGGAAAGCGGATCTTTCAATATTGATACAGGCATCATTGGATCTCCTTCTATTAGCAAAGGGAAACTATATATCGGGTCAATGAATTTCTTTTTTTACTGTATTGGTGAAAACGAGAATTAATACCATTTTCCATCTTTGATAGTGCATTAGGGCAAGATTATTGACGTGCAATGAATTGCACGACTACAAACCGATCGATTGTAGTAAGGCGATTTATCGCCTTTTTGGACTTCGGTTATTCGCCAAATAATGCACTATAATTTTTGGAAATTGGTATAATTGTTCTGTAACATGAATTCCAAAAATACAGCCCATCACAATTTCATCAAATGGTTTGAAAATATACAGGAAACAGACGTCAGTCTTGTCGGCGGCAAAGGCTTTAATCTTGGTTTGCTTTTTAAGGCAGGTTTCCGTGTTCCCAATGGATTTTGCATTACCACAAGTGCCTACAAAACCATTATTTGTAACTCGAAAACATTTGAGACAACGGAAATTCCCCATGATATAGCTGAAGAAATACTTTTGGCTTATGATAAGCTTGGGAGCGGACGAATCGCTGTTCGATCATCAGCCACAATGGAGGATTCCCAATATGCCAGCTTTGCAGGACAGCAGGATACTTTTCTTAATATCCATGGCGAACAGGAGTTGCTCGAAGCCACAAGGAAATGTTGGCGATCTTTATCGTCGGATCGGTCAATTGCCTATCGTCAGCAAATTGGGATGGATGATCGCAATATATCTATGGCTGTCATCATTCAGAAAATGGTAGATTCGGATCTAAGTGGGATCATGTTCTCTGTCAGTCCCTTTAAAGAAGGGCAGTTGATGATCGAAGCCAGTTGGGGATTGGGGGAATCTGTTGTATCAGGTAAGGTTACACCAGACAGTTTCACTGTTGATAGAAACACGCTCCAAATCATAGATTGCAAAGTATCACAAAAAAAGGTCATGCTCACAAAGAAAGGAGAATTGGATGTACCACTGGAAAAGCAGGACATTTCTTCCCTAAATGATAATCAGGTAAAGCAATTGGCAGAACTCGGATTGGAAATTGAGAATTTTTATTCTGGTCCGCAAGATATAGAGTGGGCACTGCTTGATGGCGAATTCTACATATTGCAGTCCCGACCGATAACGGTCAAAAGCTACCAGCAATCAACAGATTGGAATTTGGAACAGTTACGACAGCAAGAGATCAGCAGACTCATGGAAATCGCTGATAATTCAGGTACGGTATGGGGTAAATTCAACCTTTCTGAAACTTTGCCAGAACCACTTCCCATGACGTGGAGTGTAATCGCTAAATTTATGTCAGGCAAGGGCGGCTTTGGATTAGCATATCGCGAATTAGGCTTCATGCCCGGTAGAGAACTTGATGAAACAGGCACTGTTGACCTAATCTGTGGACGCACATATACCAACCTGTCCAAAGATGCCCGATTGTATTTTGGCGAGTTTCCATTTGAGCATAGCTTTAAGAAACTGAAAGAGAACCCCATGAATGTCAGCTATTCACAGCCAACTGTGAATATTAGGCGAAGCACCGTAAAATTCTGGCTCAAATTTCCATACTATATATACAAAATGCTGAAAGCCGATCAAATGATGAAACGCATTCGGAAAAACTATGACACCAAGTTGAGGACAGAAATTATCAAAGAATATCAGGATTACATCAGGGAACAACGGGAAATCCAGTTATCCGAATTGTCGGACAGCAATATTATATCGAAGATAAACGAATGGATAGATAAGACACTTCGAGATTTTGCTAAAGATAGTCTCAAGGCTTCTATACTGGCTGGGATGTCCTATTCAAATTTAAAGCTGGTATTGGAAAAATGCTTTGGCGAAGACAGTCAAACAATGTTGGAGGATCTAATTGTCGGGCTAAATGACAGCTTACCGTTGGATATGAATCAAAAACTCTGGGAGATAGCTCATGATAAGTCTGCAATTGAGCAGTTTATTGATGAATACGGTCACCGTGCTGTTGGGGAATTTGAACTGGCTCAACCTAGATGGCGCGAAGACTCAGACTATATAGGAAGTATGGTGGATACTTTTCGCGAGCAAATGGAGATTGATCCCAAAAAGCAATTCCTATCACAGAAAAAAAGGCGCGAAAAGGCTGAGGAAAAGCTCAATGAATTGCTTGCGAATGGACAGGCAAAAGCCTATAAAAGAACTATATTGAGAGAAACCGAATATGCTCAAAGATACCTTCCCTATAGGGAATTAAACAAATTTTACCTGATGATGGGTTATGAACTTATAAGAATGGCTCTTCTGGAACTAGATCATCGCCATTTTGGTTCGCAAGGTGACATATTCTATTTAGAACTAGATGAGCTAACACAAATGGCTAATTCCATGAGCAAGTCTGAATCTGCGTCTATCTATAATTCTATATTAGAGCGCAGGCAAAGACGTGAAGCACTTCTAAGCTTGGAACTTCCAGACATTATATTCAGCGATTCGCTCAATGATATAGGCAATACAGAACCAGCCAAGGCTGCACGTGAATATGATGGGATACCTGTCTCTAGCGGAGTTGCCGAAGGAGAAGCCAAAATTTTTATAGACCCAGACAGTCATTCTGGGAATTTGGGGGTTGGCTACATTCTGGTATGTGTATCCACTGACCCTGGTTGGGCGCCCTTATTCCCCAATGCCCGTGGGCTGGTGATGGAGCACGGAGGTGTTCTTTCACACGGAGCCATTATTGCAAGAGAGTATGGTATTCCCGCTGTTGCTAATGTAGTGGGGGCGACCAAAGCGATCAGAAATGGACAGCAGATTATAGTTGATGGTGATAAAGGCAAGGTATTTGGGCATGGTTTAAAATCAGGGCAGCAAAACACTTGAAAATATAAACAAAAGGAGACCATTACAAACCGGGGGCTAGGCAACCTGTTTGTAGCTGTTCTCTGTTTTTGCCATTGAAGGATACCATCGGCAGAAAGTGTCTCTCAAGTCATCATTCAATACCTGTGTTCTTACCTGTAATAGCAAATGTGCTCCTTTCTGCGTCCAGCGCATCTGCTGTTTCTTGACCATACGCTTGCTAATAACCTGGTTCACAGCGGATTCAGTGAATGCCGTTGAAATCATCTCTCCATGACGATAGCGGTCACCATAATTGGGAATAAATGCTTGTTCTGGCTGATGTATGTAATGAATTCACTGATAGTTTTATACAGCTTACCAATAGCAGAATTCTCGTCTTCAATTGAGTCAAGGTCCATCTGAATATCACCAAGCATCTGTAATGCTCTGAAGACATTGCCATGCCATAAATACCATTTAATGCTCTCGAGATCCTTTTCGATATCTTTCAGTAGTTCATCTTTAGGAAGTCCTTTAGCCATCTGGTTCATTACTGTCAGACGCATCGTAATATGGAACCAGTCCAGCAAATGCTCAGCAAAAGGATTGAGATAAAGCTGTAAATCTCTGACGGTATCCCCACCATCGGAAAGAAACGTGATGTCTTGGTTCATCTGTAATCCCTGTGATTTCAAAGTCTCGAAAAGCCTTCTTTTGGGTTTCTGGTCATATCCATTGACGAAACTGAAGCATTTCTTAACTCCCTCTGTTGTGATTATTTTGCCCACAATCACCTCAAAGCTGCCAGCCTTACGGTTTGTGCCATCTCTTGCATGAATGTAACCACCATCAATACCTACCGTAATTGGTCCATCTGGTGGTGGCAGGCTTTCCCAATCCCTCTGGCAACCCTCAACAAACATATACTGTTCTTTGCCTAATTCACTTTCGCTTCTTTCTGCTATCTCCTGCAAGTTCCGGACAGCGGTAGCGACATTCGCTCTGATTGGCAAAACCTCCTCAATGAGATCAACAGTTAATCCATAAGACATCAATGACGCCCATTTGGTCTGAAGATATAGTAGTTCCGGGGCGGTGCGTTCTGGGAGGAGTTCCGCTAATGGACTAAAGCTCTGTCTTTCTTGAGGATGGCACAAACACGCATAAAGGCGTGGACTTGGCAACTCAATCTTACCAAATAATGAGCGGAAGACGATCTCATGAGTTCCTTTCTGCGACTGTGATTTCCCACAGAGAGGACAGGTACGCTGCTTCTTTATGTATTCGTTTGTTTGCTGTTTTACCATAGTGGTCTGCACATTCGCTAGAAGGTCTTTGGCTTCAGCAAGTGTCATCCCCAATGTTTCTGGCGCTAATCCCTCTCGCTGTATACATGCAACTTCCTCAGTGATTGGTGTTTCGTGATTGTCAGATTCAATAACGACCTGGATTTTCACCTTCATGTTAAAAATTCCTCCATATAACTCCGCCACTCTTCATCATTTATGGCGTATTGTTTCAGTCGTTGGTTTATATTGCGTCGTGGGAATTTATCTGCTTTCATCCAGTATAGTAGTTTTCTAACTTCATCTTGATAGTCTCCACGACATTCTTCAAGGTCAGCACTTTCTATAATTTCTAGCATCCGTTCCGCAATATAATAGAATGAATATTTTTGCTGCAATTTCATGAATATCAATGGATGCGCTATAAAGTAACATATTGGACAAAATTGAGAATCTCGATGTTAGAAAATGGGCATTGCAGTTTGACAAATTTCCTGATATAATTGCCTCCCCTAAAAATAATGCAAGGTCGATATCGAAAGCATAAATATCCAGATTCCGGGAGGTAATGCTGTGAATATAACTCAACGATACGAAATGATCCGCTCTATCCTGAAGCGTGAGAAATCCCCTCTCAGGGGCAGACGCCCCCGAGACCCCAAATCCTGATCAAGTCAGTAAGGAAACAAATTCTCCTCTCAGCACTATCTACTATTACCTTAAGAAATTCCGAAAGGGTAGCGAAAATATAGAAGATTTAGCTGACAAGTCTCACGCCAGTCACTCTCACCCAAAATGGCTTACACAAGAAAACAAGGACAAAGTAGTCCAATACAAACTCCAACATCCACACCTCAGTTCCCGTCAGATAGCTAAATCCATGACCAAAGAAGGTATCCTACAGATTAGTTGTCATTCTGTAGCAGACATCCTTAAGGAACGTGGTTTGTCCACCCCCTTTTTATCGATAAGTCATCCGAACTGAAAGACCTGGACCAATCCGAGAAAGTATCCTACCTACTTTCACTGAAAGAACAGGAAACATCCGTTGTGGCTATCAGTGAACAATACGGTATTCCACGTTCCAACCTATACTATTGGATATCACGCCTTGAAGAATACCAAACTTATGAGAATCGCTCTACTGCACCACATAAGACGCACGGTAAAATCACTGAAGAGGTAAAAGCTGCTATATTAGAGAAACATCATAAAAATCCACGTCTAGGGAGTTGGCGTCTTTCTCTGTTCGAGTATGAAGAGGAAAAGTTTAGTCATGAAAGCATCTGGCTTATCCTTATGGAAGCAAGACACCCCAGGCTTCCACCAAAGTTTCTTTACCATCTTACGCATCCCTATCAAATATGGTTCATAGATCACATGCATCTGAGAACACTGCCCAATGGTCAAAAGGTATATAGTCTGATCGTATTGGATGGTTTCACACGGGTGCTGTTGAGCGATGAGATATGCCTGTCCAGAACAGCTCGTGAGGCATGCTTGATCCTGCTTCGAGCGTTTGCTCGTTGGGGATTACCGGAAGAGATCATTAGTGACAATGAAAAATCATTTACATCGCTTCTATATCGTCTGCTCATGGGAGTGCTTAGGGTAAAGGTAGGCTATATTACCCCGGGTCATCCATGGGAGAATCCATTTGCTGAATCCTTTATTGGCACTCTTCGTGCATATTTCTATCCCCATATTCACTACCGTACACTTTTTATTCTATTCGGTTAAAAGCAACAGGGATCTCCATTTCTTGGTTCAGGAAGTAATTGGATTCCTGGTAGCAAATGGACAAAAAGAAACGATCTTAGTTTTTGAGATTCACCTACTCCCCAAATGTCAAAGTTTGTGGTTAGGAAACTTATTTTGGAACATTAATAGGTGTATGTAATTATTGGAACAGGATTAAACATCAAATGTATTGAAATGGTGCAATATTCCTCAATATTCAGCAATTTGCGTATAATCGAATGGAATTAATTATTGAACTCGTAGCGAGTAAGATTTAAGAACAATTGAAAGTAACACGAAAATTGATCATGGCATAAGCCAAATAACGAAATCCTAATCGAATTTCCTCTAATCTGTC
>Ga0315274_10011770_pt1 | contig 12525 bp, 11 predicted proteins | sample YL17G02_20_MG_FD_203700 | JGI IMG/M metagenome (GOLD analysis project Ga0315274, IMG submission 203700) | Sediment microbial communities from Yellowstone Lake, YNP, Wyoming, USA - YL17G02_20 | ecosystem: Environmental > Aquatic > Freshwater > Lake > Sediment | place: USA: Wyoming | collected... | reverse complement strand
TGCTTGTCGGCCACATCTTCGGAAGCCTACGCGTCGAGCGGATACAGGCGTCGACCGACGTCCGGAACACCGCTTCCATCCGCGTACTGGAGAAGAACGGCTTCAAACTGGAGGGCACACTGAGGCACTTCGCCCTCAACCGCGGCGAGTGGACCGACTACCACAGATACAGCATACTCCACGGCGAGTGGGAGAATAGGACTACCTGATCCTTCCTTCCACGTCCTTGTCGACCTGCACCGTCTCGGCTTCGGTGCGGAGTTCCGCCCCGTTCAGGTATGCCTTTCCTCCCTTGGCCTGGAGGTCGAGGGCCGCGATATCTCCGATCTCGACCTGCGGCGCGCCCTTCCCGTAGACTCCCCCCGCGGTGACTTGTGTTCCGGGTGGGCTCGCCGGCGCGTTGAGGATGCCGACGACCGTCCCGGCGTCGGCGGCGAGGAGCATGCCCTGGCTCTCCACCCCGCGGAGTTTCGCCGGCTTCAGGTTGGTGACGACTACGAGGTGCCTCCCGAGGAGGTCATCCTTCGGGTAATGGGGCTTCAGCCCGGCGCAGAGCTGCCTCTGCTCCGAGCCGAGGTCGATCTTGAGGACGTAGAGCTTGTCCGCCTGCGGGTGGTCATTGACCTCGATGACGACGGCGACGCGGAGATCGAGCGCCGCTGGCCCCGTCGGCTTCGCGGGCTTCTCCTCCCTCTTCGCCTCGGGCTCCTTCCCCGGCTTCCTCAGCACTATGGGGTCGATCTTCCTCAGGATTATCTTGGCCCCACTTATGCGGTGGTTCTCGACGATGCGATCGACATCCGCCCATTTGAGGTCGGGGAGGCGTAGCTGCTCCTCGACCCTGGAGGCGAAGACGGGAGTGATGGGCTTCATGAGGATCGCCACCGTCTTGACGATGTTGACGCAGTCCGTCAGGACCCTCTGCGCTCTCTCCTTGTCGGTCTTGACGAGCTCCCACGGCTGGTTGTCCTGGAAGTACCTGTTGCCGACGGTACTGATCTCCAGCGTCTTGGCGACTGCCTCGCGGAAGTTGTAGTCGTAGTAGCTGTCCCGTACCCCCTCCGCCTTCTTCGCCACGTCGGCGAGGAGCTCCCTGTTCAGCGTCGTGGTGACGGTGCTGTCGAAGTTCTTGTCGAGGAAGCTGAGGGTTCTGTAGACGAGGTTGGCGATGTTGCTGACGAGTTCGTTGTTGATCTTGTCCTGTAGGGTCTTGAGGTCTAGGTCGATGTCGGTCATGGTGTGGCTGAGGTTGGCGGCGTAGTAGTAGCGGAGGAGCTCCGGGTCGAGGAGTTCGGCGAACTCGCGCCCCGTGAGGAATGTGCCTCGGCTCTTGCTCATCTTCTCACCGTTGACGTTGAGGAAGCCGTGGACGACGACGTTGTCTGGGACGTGGAAGCCGCTGCCCATCAGGACGGCGGGCCAGAAGAGTAGGTGGAAGTAAATTATGTCCTTCCCGATGAAGTGGATGATGGTGGAGTCATCTCCCTGCCAGATGTCGTCAGCCGTGAAGGGCTTGTCCCGACAGTAGTTCGCCGTCGAGGCCATGTAGCCTATGGGGGCGTCCAGCCAGACGTAGAAGTACTTGTTCTCCTCACCGGGTATCTTGAATCCGAAGTAGGGGCCGTCCCTGCTTATGCACCAGTCCTGTAGCCCCTGGTCCACCCAGCTCAGGATCTGGTTCCTGATCTCGGGCTGCAGATTCTTGTTGCCGACGAGCCAGGCGCGTAGCTTTTCGCTGAAGTTGTTGAGGCGGAAGAAGTAGTGGCGGCTAGGCTTCCTGATGGGCTTGGAGCCGCAGATGCTGCAGTAGGGCTCGACGAGGTCGGTTGTTGCGTAGGCGGCGTTGCACTTCTCGCAGACGTCGCCGTACTGGTCCTTCGCCCCGCACTTGGGGCAGGTCCCCTTAACGTACCTGTCAGGAAGGTAGCGCCCGCAGTGCTCGCAGTATGTGAGTTCTATCTCCTTCGTGTAGATGTGCCCGGCGTCCTGAAGGCGTTTGAAGATGAGCTCCGTGTACGCCTGGTTCTCGGGGCTGTGGGTCGTGTAGTAGCTGGCGTAGTCGATCTCGTACCGCTTGTAGTCTTCCTCGTGTTCCTTCGCCCACCTGGCGATGAACTGCTCGGGGGTCACGCCCTGCTTCGCGGCGGCTATCTCTATGGGGGTCCCGTGCGTGTCCTCTGCCCCGCAGTAGAATGCGTCGTGGCCGTTGAGTTTGAGAAATCTCACGTAGATGTCGGTCTGTGTGTTCTCCACAAGGTGACCGATGTGGACGGGTCCGTTGGCGTAGATGAGCGCCGACGTTATCAGTACGCGGTTCTTCAATTCCTTCATTGCTGGCTCCCCCCGAAGTTTTCGATCGAATAGCCGGTTATGGCTATTAAAACACGTTGCCTCGGCTCGACCGAGGGCCTCCAAGTGACCTCAATTCTTCCTGTGAGTTTTAATCCCTTATAACAGCCTACTACCCATTATTTAAACCTCCGTTTAGGGGTGGCGGGGCAACAGATTCCTCCCAGAAGTGTAATATGGCACCGTATCCTCGGGTTGATCGATGGCGGCCAAGGAGAAGATCGTGAGCAGGGAGGAACTCATAGGCCTCGTACAGCTCGTCATAATCTTCACCGCCATCCTCGTCGGGCGCGAGGGAGGCAACATCTATAGCAGCTACGGCGAACTCTCGCGGATGTCCGTCAACCTCAGCTTCACCGAGGAGGAGATGTCCTCGTACCTCCGGGACACCATAGAGGGGAGGAACTCGACCCTGAACATCGGCATGGCGGTAACCATCCCCGGCTTCACAAGCACGGAGGGCCAGGTCACACAGACCCCCGACTACGTCAGGAAGTGGCTCATCAGCGTCACCCTAAGCCCCATAGTGGTTAACCAGCCCGAGGTCTCAGATGTAGACCTCACAATGCTCGTCGAGGGCCATGAGGTCCTCAGCAGGACCTACACGTTCCCCCGGGAGAAGGTCGGCTACATAAGCTTCCTGAAGAGGAACATACCCCTCACCGTCGAGGATGAGGCGACCTTCAGGAGACTCGTGAGCGAGGCTGCGGCAGCCCACGCTGGGGAGGTCGAGATCACCATAACGGGGCGCGCCAAGGCGAATGTCCTGTTCTTCGAGTCGATGCTGCCCTTCAAGACGACGAAGTACCCCCTGGTCTCGCTGCCGAATCTGACCCTGGACAAGTCAGGTTGGGAGACGATGGACGGCTCCGGCAAGACGGCGAAGGTCGAAGAGATTGCCTCGGTGGGGATATCGCTCAGCAACCCGACGAGGGTCCACTCCTTGACCCAGAACGTCACCTGCCGCGTCTACATGGAGGGGGGCGCGGAGCCGGTTGCCACCGTCACCAAGACGACGACCGCCGCCGCGGGGACCGTCTCCACGTACGTCTTCAACTTCACCCCCGTTGACCCCGGCGTCTACTACTACACCCTTGAATCCACGGGCATATCCCTCGCCGCCGAGGCGTCTCCCCGGCTCGTCGTAAGCCCCTAGCCGGGAAGACTCAAAAGGAGCCGGGCGACTCTACTCAACGATACCGGCATGGAGGGAATCCTAGTCAAGTACCCCCTCATCCTCGTGAACCTGAAGACGTACAGGGAGGGGATGGGGGAGAACGCCGTCAGGCTCGCGAAGATCGCTGAGCAGGTCCACGTGAAGACGGGGGTGAGCATAGCCGTCGCCCCCCAGCTCGCCGACTCGAAGATCGTGATCGAAAGCAGCGAGACGCCGGTCTTCGCGCAGCACGTCGACCCCGTGGGGATGGGGCAGTTCACGGGCCACATCCTCCCCGAGTCAGTAGCGGAGGCGGGGTGCGTTGGGACCCTCATAAACCACAGCGAGAGGCAGCTCCCGCTGGAGGTCATCAAGGCGACGGTGAAGAGGGCCCGGGAGGCGGACCTAATGACGATCGTCTGCGTCGACACCGTGGAGAAGGGGAGGCAGATAGCCGCCTTCGCCCCGGACGCCATAGCCATAGAGCCGCCCGAACTCATAGGCAGCGGCATATCCGTCTCCAAGGCCAAGCCCGAGATCATCTCAGGCGCCGTCTCCGCGATAAAGCACGTGAACACGAAGATCAGGGTGCTCTGCGGCGCAGGTGTGACAAACGGTGAGGATGTCACCGCGGCCCAGAAGCTCGGCGCCGAGGGGATACTCGTCGCCAGCGGCGTCGTCAAGGCGAAGGACCCGCATGCGGCGCTCCTCGACCTGGCCCGGAGCCTCAGGCACTGAGAGCCTTCACGGTCTCCTCAATCAGCCTCTTGTTCTCGGAGACCAGCTTGTCCACCTTGGGCTGGGTGTCGGCCTCGGCGTAGAGCCTGAATGTGGGCTCGGTGCCGCTTGGGCGGACGAGTATCCAGCTTCCGTCTGCGAAGACGAGCTTGAGGCCGTCCATCGTGTCGACTCGGGGCGCCGCGACCTTGGTGCGCAGGGATTCGAGGACCCTCTGCTTGATTTCGTTGGGGCAGCTTACCTTGTCCTTGGCCTGGGCGTATGTGGGTAGCTCGGCGACCAGCTGAGAGAGAGGCTTACCCCTCTCCGCCATGATGCCGAGGATGAGGGCCATGGTCATGGAGCCGTCCCTCACGGGGTGGTGGGGGCCGTACATGACGCCGCCGTTCTCCTCCCCCCCGAAGTCGATGCTGTTCTCCACCATGGCGCGGCTCACGTCGACGCTCCCCACCCTCGTCCAGTGGATGGAGCCGCCGGCGGCCTCGACAACCTCGACGATGGCGTTGCTGCTGCTGACGGCTGTCGCGACCCTCGCGCCCGGGTGCTTCCCCATGTAGTCTCTCGCTACGAGGGCGAAGCTCCGGTCCCCCCAGAGGACCTCACCCCTCTCGTCGAGGAAGATGCTCCTGTCCGCGTCGCCGTCGAAGGCTACGCCGATGTCGGCGCCCGTCGCCTTCACGAGCTCTCTGAGGTCTCCGAGATTGTCGGGGCGTGGCTCGGATTGGCGCCCAGGGAACCTGCCGTCTAGCTCGGCGTTTACGGTGTAGACTTGGCAGCCGAGGCGCTGGGCCACGATGGGGGCTACGAGTGTGCCGACGCCGTTCCCCGGATCGAGGGCGACTTTAAGCCCTTTTCCCCTGATCACCGCCGCGTCGACCTTGGAGACCACGGCGTCGATGTAGAGGTCGAGGGCTTCCCTGTGCCTGATTTCACCGACGCGGTCCCACTCCGCTGCCTTCGGCCCCCCGGCGAAGTAGACGCCCTCGATCTCGTCCTCGACGCGGCGGGGTATCTCGACGCCGTCTGCGGCCATGACCTTGACGCCGTTGAATTCCGGGGGGTTATGGCTTGCGGTGATTATGAGGCCTCCGTCGAGGCCGAGGTGCTTGATGGCGTACTGGAGGGTGGGAGTAGGCAGGACGCCTAGGTCGTGTACGTTGCAGCCCACAGACAGCAGACCGGAGGCCGCGGCGTCCCTGAAGAGCGGGCTCGTCACCCTGCCGTCCCTGCCCAGCGCTATGTTCTTCCCTAAGATGTGTCCGCATGAGGCAGCGAGGCGTATGACGAGCTCGGGGGTGAGCTCCTTGTTCGCGACCCCCCTGACGCCGTTTGTACCGAAGAGCCGACCCATAACCACGCACCGTTTTCCTGTAATGGAAACCGTCTAGCGGTATATGGATTGGTGGGGTAAATAATAGAAATGATTGCCGCGACAGGCTTTGTGGCTACATCACCTGACGGCGATCGAGTATGCTCTCGCCGACTTCCTTGCTGGGGCAGATACTGACACCATCCGTTATGGTGACGCCGTCCCTTATGATCGAGTAGTCGCCTATGAGGCTGCCCGACTCGACCTTTACCCAACGCTCCAGTATCGCGTTCTCGCCGAGGATGGCATTCTTTACGGAGGAGTAGTCCCCGACGGCTGCCCCGGGGAAGAGTATGCTGTTCTCGATGCGGCACCCCTTGCCTACGAGGACGTGGTCGCAGATGGTGGTGTTGGGTCCTATTAGGCTGTCCGCCCCGATCTCGGCGCCTAGGCCTATGTAGCAGGGGGCGATTATCTTGGCGGCGGGGTCGACCTTGGCGCCCTCACCCATCTTCACGCCCTCGTACTTGCTGAGGATTATCTGGTTCGCCTTGAGGTAGTCATCGGGTACGCCCATGTCCGTCCAGAGGCCGTGGAACTCGAAGCCGTAGAGCTTGCGCTCGTTGGCGAGGACGGGGAAGACCTCGCGCTCGATGCTTGAGGCGCGGCCGTCGGGGATGTAGTCGAATATCTTTGGGTCGAGGACGTAGATGCCCGCGTTGATGAGGTTGCTGGGCTCCTTGCCCTTCTCGGGCTTCTCGACGAAGCGGGTTATCCTGCCCTCCCAGTCGAATTCGACGGCGCCGTACCTGCTCGGGTCGGAGACGGGCGTCAACGCGACGGTCGCGAGTCCGCCCTTCGCCTTGTGGTACTCGATCAGGCGTTTGATGTCTATGTCGGAGATTATGTCCCCGTTCAGTACGAGGAAGGGCTCCCCGTTGAGGAGGTCCCTCGCCTTCCTTATGGGGCCGCCGGTGCCGAGGGGGCGCTGCTCCCGGCTGTAGATTATGCCGAGGTCATACTTCGTGGGGCCGAGGTACCGCACCAAGGCCTCCGCCATGTAGTTCACCGCCATGACGACGGTGTCCACCCCCCCCTGGGAGAGGTTCATCAGGGTCCAATCCATTAGAGGTTGGTCCCCGATGGGGAACAGCATCTTGGGTCTCGTGCAGCTTAAGGGTCTAAGGCGGGTGCCGAAGCCACCCGCGAGGACTAATGCCTTCATCAAGCTTCACCGGCGGTTAAGGATGGGCGGGGCTTGGTTTAATAAACTTCTGCAGCGACGGTAATGGGTGTAAGTGCTACTTGAGGAGGAAGCCCATTACCTCGCTCAGCTTCTCCGGGCTGAGCCTCTCGTAGCGCTCTATGCTCCCGACGTCGTACCAGAAGGCGTCGGTGAGGTAGGCCTCGACCCTGCGCCCCCTCTGGACGAGGTAGCTTATGACGTCGCCCATGAGGTCGAAGCTGCGGAGCTGGCCCTGCTGCTGCAGACTCGCCATCTCCTTGAGGACGGAGCCACTCAGGGTCAGGATGCCTATGCTGATGGGCTGCATGAGGTCGGGCTTCTCGATGAAGTTGGTTATCCGGGTGCCGTCTAGCTCGGCCTTGCCGACGCTTATGTTGTATCTGCGGGCGAGCGCGAGGGTCGCGTCGGCGTTCTTGCCCTGGTGGTGTTTTACCATGGCGCCGATGTCGAGGTTGCTTATTATGTCCCCGTAGTAGACGACGAGGGTGTCCTCGTCTGTTATCGCGCCCTTCTTGTAGGCGTTTAGGAGGGCGTTGGCGCTCCCCTTCAGGTTGGGGTCGTCGAGGACGTAGGTCATCTCGACGCCGAAGCGCTCACCGTGGTCGAAGTAGTTCTCTATCTGCTGGTGCTTGTAGCCGACGAGTAGGACCGTCTTGGTGACGCCGTGGTACTTGAGGAGGCGGAGTATGTAGTCGAGGATGGGCTTCTGCTCCTCGCCCACGGGTATCATGCACTTCTGGAAGTAGTAGGTGAGGGGCCTGAATCTCGTCCCTTCTCCGCCGGCCAACACGACGCCCTTGATCGACATTTTACCCTTCCTTTGAGGTGATCAACAGGAGCCCGATCAAGACGATGACTACCCCTATCGGGGTGAGTATCCTGGGGCCTACCACCCAATCGAGGGTGATGGCGTAGTAGGAGAGAAGCCCGCCTATGACGAGCAGTGCGACGCCGAAGATGGCCACCGCCAAACTGGTGTAGGTGAAGTGGAACCTGTCGGACATGGTTATCTAGTAGGATTGCCGCGTGGGTCTATTTAAGAGGCTGTCGCCGCCTCGATCTTCTCCGGCAGATACTTGTCGACGATGTAGGTGAGGCCGTAGAGGCTGAAGGCCTCCAGCTCCGCCTTCTTCTGTATCTTTATGAAGAGCTCTATCTGCTCCTTCCATGGGTCCTCGCTGTAGCGGGGGTCGGCCTGTAGCTCGGTGAGCCTCTTCTTGTCGAACTCCGTGAGGTTCTCCGTGGGGAGCTTGTAGTCGATGATGTCGCTGGCCCAGACGCCTATCCACTTGGCGTCGGGGGTGGTGAGGCCCCTGAGGTGGGCGGCGTTTGCGCTGCCTGAGCAGATGACCTGGGCGATGTGTACGCCCCAGGGGTCGCCGTCGGTGAATATGTAGACGGGCATCCCGAAGTCTCTGTTGAGGCGGTGGATGATGCTGCGGGTGCTGCGGGGGCTCTGCCCCGCGGTGTGTATGAGGAGGGCGTTGAACTTCTTGTGCGCCTGCTCCTCTACGAGGCGGGTGAACATTGCGCCCTTCTCCACGACCAGAATCTTGTTGGCTGTTGTTTCGATGAAGTCGCTGCTCGTGACGGCTGGGCCGACCATGATGCCGTCTGGGTGATCGGTGAGGTTTGTGCGGCGCCCCTCGTAGCCTGGGACGGTGTACTCGATGGTGATGTCCCCGAATATGGCGCTCCTCTCCTCGGGGAAGATGCCGAAGTCCTCCCTCGCCTTGTTCAGCGCCACCTCGAGGTCGGTGATGATGCTATCAGACTCCTGCTGGTCGGCGTACTCGATATCACGCTGACCGCGGGCCGAGTAGTAGGCCTCCCTGAGCGTGCTCGTCTTCCTCTGTCGGACGAGCTCCCTGGCGAACCAGGCGGTCCATACGAGCTGGGTGAAGGGGCGGATGTGTTTGATGTTCCTGCTGTGGCGTTTGATCATCCTGTCGCCGAGGATATACTGGCGGACGTGGGAGTCGTATTGGATGTTGTCGATGCTCCGGCTCTGCATCATCACCCAGGGGAACTCGCCCTGGTTGATCTGGTCGTAGACGAGGGCACCAAGCTGCTTCAAGGCCTCGTCCACGGCCTCGCGCTGCTTCTCCGCCTCGCTAATTCGCTTCGCCATCGATCTTCTCCTCCTCTAACTCCTCCTTGAGTGATTCTTCATCCGGCGACGGGGGCGCCCCGTTCTCCTCCCCGTTACCATTCTCTTCACCGTTCCCGTTCTCCACGTCTTCCTCCTGCTGGTTGACCGCCAGGATCTCGTTGAGGAGCCTCTGGATGTCGGGCATGTCGGTCTTGCCGCCGAGCTTCATGGCGAACTCGGCTATTTTTGGGAGGTACTTGCCGAATATGTTGAGGCGGTGCTTCTGCTTCTCCAGCTTGACGCTGCGGCTGATGAATATGCGTAGGTCGCGCGCCGCCTCCCTGACGGCGTTGGTGATCTCCTTCTCTACCTCCACCTGGTCGGCGAGGAACTCCTTGCCGACGCTCTTGTAGGGGATCTTCGTCGAGCAGAGGTGGATCGCCACGACGAGGGGCGTCTCCTGCTGGACGTTGTAGGTCCTCCAGTTGATGTCCTTGGAGATGACCTTGTAGGTTACGCAGCTAGACTCGTCGAAGAGGAGTGGGATGCGGTTGGCGAACCTGTAGAGGGTGATGCCCTGCCCGATCTTTCGGACGGTGGGCCCCGCGACGACGGCGGCCTCGACTATGAAGGGGTAGCCGCTGTATGTGGCTGGTGGCCTCTGGACCGTCTTTATGAAGTCGGCGTCGGTGAGGTTGAGCTCCTTCCTTATGCCCGTCTCCAGGAGGTCGGGGCCGATGGGGCTGAGGCAGCTCGCGTCGGGGCGATAGAACTCCTGGAACTCCTTCGCGGCGCGTACCAGCTTGACGATGTCGTCGGAGGATAGGCTGGCGGGCTTGGTCTCCTGCTTGATCTCAGCGAAGGCGAGGTATTTCTCCGCCGTCTTGGGTCCGACACCCTGGAAGTGGTCGATCATGAAGTTCTTCATGTCCCGGGACTTGGTGACGAGGAGCATCCTGCGGAGGGTCTCGACGTCTATGCCGTGGGGGTGGGGCTTGACCCTCTGGGGAACGGGGGGCATCTGGGTTGTCCCCCTCTCGAAGCGGTAGAGCCTGTTCTTGGGGTCGATGAATGTGACATCGGCGTAGGGGTTGACCATGGCGGTCTGGCGGAGGTACTCTATCATGCGGCTCATGATGCGCGGGTAGTCGCCCTCGATCTGGAGTTCGACGATGGTGCCGCGCCACCCCTTCTCGTTGGCGAGCGTCGTGTGCCTGAGGACCTGGGGCTGGTTCTTCTGGATGTCCATCATCATCTCGTACTCGTGGATCTCGTCCCCGGTGCTTGAGGTGACGATGACGGGCTTGTGGGTGGTGATCTGGCCATATAGGATGGTCATCTTTCCGCCCATGCCGAATGTGCCGCGACTCTGCTTGAGGGTGTACTTGGAGCCGTAGAATACCTGGGCGAAGCAGGCGGGTATCTCCTCGGCGGGGACGCCTGTGCCGTTATCCTGTATCCTGAGGAGGTAGACAGCTGTGCCGTTCTCGCCGCCGCTGTTGCTCAGCTCGGTGAGGCGCACGTAAACCTCAGGTGGTATCTGGGCGGACTCGCAGGCGTCGAGGCTGTTCTCGAGTATCTCCCTGACGCCGACGTAGATGGCCCTGCTGGGGTTGCTGAAGCCCGCGATCTCCCTGTTGCGGTAGAAGAAGTCACTCGGACTGACTGCCTGGTACTCTGTCTCCTGTGATTGTGTCATGTCGCTACTTCCTCTCGGACGCTGGGGGTGGCTGGTCGTACCAGATCTCGCCGCGGTCCTTCTTGAGCTGGCGGCGGTAGGCGAAGAGGTAGTTGTAGACCGTCTTGTGGAACTTGCCGCGGATGAGCATCATGACGGCCTCGGTCGCGGCGGGGAGGGACTCTATGTTGCCTATGAGGGCGATCGTGCTCCCGTAGACACTCATCTGGGTCTCGGTCAGCTCCTCGATGAGAACCCTGCTCCTTCCGTCCTTTCCAATGATGCGGCCCTTCACCCTCTCCTGGGCGCTACGACTTGGCCCCATGTGCTCCTCGAGGTCGACTATGGAGAGGTCGAAGTCCTCGTTCCCGAGCAGCATCGCCCTGTCTGGGCTGAAGCCTCTGCCGATCGCCTTGACTATGTTTGCGACGGTGAAGATGATGGATACGTCGGGCTGGTTGGTGTTGAGGACGATCTCGACGTTTCCTGATTCGCTCTCGATGATGAGGTTGACCTTGAAGGTCTTCTCTATTCGGCTCTTCACCCTGCCCTCTGGGCCGATTAGGACGCCGACCCTGTCGTGTGGTATTCTTATGTAGTTACGCTTCTCCACTCTTCACCCACTCCTCTAGTTCCTTGTTGTCGTAAACCTCGACGCCCAGCCTCGCGAAGTATGCGTTCACGGTCGCCACGTCGTGTTGGAGGAGGCTGGGGGCGAGGGGATGGTTCGTGAGCATGGCCTGGCTGACGTCGAAGATGACGGGTTTCTTCTCCCAGACCATGATATTGTACTCGCTCAGGTCGCCGTGGACGAGGCCCGCCCTCTGGTAGAGCGCCCTCATCTCGTCGGTGAGCCTGTCGTAGAAGTCGACGGGGTCCTCGAGGGGCAGCTCCCTGAGCAGGGGGGCTGGGACGCCGTCGACGCCTATGAAGGTCATGATGAGGATGTTCTTGAGGAAGTCTATGGGGCGCGGCGCGTTGACGCCTCCCTGCGCGGCGAGTTGGAGGTTGCTGAACTCCTTCTGCGTCCAGGCGTAGACGAGGCTCTTGGTGTCCGACCGGATGTGCTTGAACCGGGGGTCGCCCTCGATGTACCTCATCATACCCTTGCGGAACTCGGCCGTCGTCGTGTAGTAGATCTTTACAGCGATCTCGGAGCCGCTGGGGGCGGTGCCCCAGAAGACGTGTGCCTCCTTCCCCGCCTTCAATACCCCCTTGATCTTGTCTATCTTCTTCTTCTGCATTAACCTGAGAATGCCCTCCAGTGTGGGGCGGTCGAAGACCGCGTCGCTGACGTTGAACTCTTCCTGGTTCTTGTCCAGCATCAGGGATGTCTCTTCGTGTCTCCTCTGCAGCTTCTCGGCTTTGCGCTCCATCTTTTCCTGGCTGGGCACGTGGAAATCAGCCTACCCTATCTTCAGTATGCCTAAGGGAGACCACGGCGTGGAGGTCCTTTTCGCTCAGCGCCTTCTGTTTACCCATTGAGCGAACCTCTAACGGGTGATAGCAGGGCGGGAGGCTTAAAAATGGTTCCTATGGGCTCCGGGGCGAAAAACGCCGTTTTTTAACTAGCCTGCTTCAATTATCTGTTATCTTCCGATCCAGTTTTACCTTATTTATGTTAATTCGTATTTACCCCTAAATCTTGACCGGCGCGTGTCTGTTAATAGTGATGCCCCTGGGAGCCCTCGCGGGTCGTGTGGGTGGGCTTTGACGCCTTAAGCTGGGGCGCTGGAGAGGGCCTTCGTCAGGCTGAGTAATTCATCCAGCAGGGGCCCGTTTGATGCGGCGACCAGCTCCATGACGGCCTCCTTGGTCAGGGGGAAGTCGCCGCCGACTACTCCGTTGACCGCATATATGCCTCCCGCCTCGGTGAGGATCGTCAGGGCGGCGGCCGCGTCTGTGGCGCGTAAGGTGCCGCGTATGTCGATGTGGGCGTCGAGGTTCCCCGAGGCTA
>Ga0315274_10011769_pt1 | contig 12525 bp, 10 predicted proteins | sample YL17G02_20_MG_FD_203700 | JGI IMG/M metagenome (GOLD analysis project Ga0315274, IMG submission 203700) | Sediment microbial communities from Yellowstone Lake, YNP, Wyoming, USA - YL17G02_20 | ecosystem: Environmental > Aquatic > Freshwater > Lake > Sediment | place: USA: Wyoming | collected... | reverse complement strand
CTTCCGTACGGAAGCAGCACGAGCTCGAACTGACGGATCGGCGGGCGGCCCTCGAGGCCGTCCGCCGTCCGCGATTGTTACTTCTGGAGCCGGTAGAATCGGATTCCGGTGCCGATGGCTTCGGTCAGCACGAGGCGGTCACCCACCTGCTGAGGAGTCCCTGCCACCGGCGTCCAGGCGGTCCCCGTCAAGGTGGGCGCGGAGAACAGGGCGTAGCCGGTAGCGCTGGCCGGCCAGGAGACGACGAAGTTGTTGCCTTCCTTGTCTGTGGCGAGCGGGGGCGCTTCCGGAGATGGGAGCAGGATGCCCGCGGCCGCGGCGCCGCCGAGCGCCGTGATCGCGGCGTCGGAAAGCCGGCCGTTGCGGAACTGCACGCTGTTCACATACATCAGAGCGTTGTCGCCATCGTTGTCGGCGAAGAGCAGCGCGAAGTTCGACGCTTCACTCGCACTGTTGAGCGACCAACGGCCGTCCCTGCCTTCGCCGAGGGTCTGCTCACCCACCTTCACGCCGTCGATGAACTTGGCCACAATCGGAGCGGGGCCGGGTCCGGAGAGATCGACTGCGAAGGCCACGCGGTGCCAGGTGTTCGGAATGAGCGTTCCCTGGTAATTGCCGCTGATGCCGATTCCCCCGGAAGTGTCGGCGAAGAAGTCGCCGTCGTTGGCATTGGCGGGGGAGGTTTGCAGGAAGGCCAGCCACTTGCTGGCGGAGGCCTCAGGGAACAGGACGTCCATGATCAGCGTGTACTGGTTCACGTAGGCCCCGCCGCCGTTGGCGCTGGCGCCGTGACGCATGATGTACCCGCCCATCGGGTTCAGTTCCGGTATTTCCATGACCTTGGCGGCGGTACCGCTGATGTCCGGGATGGCGAAGGTCGTGGTCGTGCCGAAGCGAGTGCCGGCGCTCACATTCGCGTCGAAGTACTCCAGGGGGCTGCCGATGGTCGCCGACAGATCGCCGTTCTCGAAGTCCCACTGACCGGTGACGTCGGCCGTGACCGTAATCACCGTGAGGGTCGCGGGCTGCGTCTCGAACGTCCCGGCTACGTTGGTCACCTTGACGGTGTATTCGCCGGCGTCAGTCGTTTTGACGTTGTCGATCTTGTAGGTCGCGCTGGTGGCACCGGGGATGTCTGCGCTCTTGAAGCGCCACTGGATGCTGACCGGTTCGGTCCCCGAGACCGTGGTGGTGAAGGTGGCCGAGTTGCCCACCGCGGCGGTTTGGTCGGCTGGTTTCGTGGCCGTGGGCGGGCTGGCAGTGGTGATACTGTAGAGGCCGAAGTTGTCGATCCCGAAGAACCAACTGGCCGTGCCGGCCTGCGCGAAGCGGAAGCGCACCGTGGCCTTGTTATCGGCCTGCGGGAGGCGGAACAGCTCGACCCGCTTGGACTCAAACTGGTCATCGTCGATGCGGCCGCTGATGTAGGGAGCCAGGGCCGACGTGATGGGTGCAGCGATGAAGGCGCCGTAGCCGTTGACCGTCCCGTCCGCCACAATCTCAAGGGTGTTCGGGTCGATGCCCACAGCGGCATCATCGCGGGGTTCGTTGAGCGTGGCGACCGCATCGGTCTTCCCGTCCGTCCCGAGAATGATGTCTGCCGCGTCGATCATATAGAGGATCGGCAGCCACGTCGTGCCACCGTCAACCGAGTATTCCACGGCGGCGATGTCATCCTGGTTCTGCGTGCGCATGCTGTGGAAGTAGAGGTAAACGTCGGTCTGGCCGGTCAGGTTGTAGTCTGGGGTGAAAAGGTACTGCACTTGGCTGCCGCCCCGTTGGTCCGATTCGGCATAGATGAAATTGCCCTCGACGAGGCTGGTCACCGGCTGGCCATTGACAAACTGGTTGGGCGCCACATTGAGGCGGTCCTGCGCGCTCCAGACGTCGAGCGGCGGACTCCCGATGTCGATGACCCGCTGGCGGCTGATCACGACCCAGTTCAGGTAGGAATCGGAGTTGGGATCGGCGAGATCCTCGGCCCCGGTCGCGCCAGAAGTGTAGTTCACCACCGACCAACCGGCAGGCAGCGAGCCCTCGGCGGTGAGGTCGAAGTTCTCGGTGTAGAGGGGGGCGGGCAATTGGATGTCGCGGTAGTCGGCCACGGTGAAGCTGTACTCCTTGGTGGTGGTGACTGCCGGGGTGGCGTTATCTTTGTACACCAGCTTGTTGGTGTGGACGGACTGGGGTGCGAGCATACCCGGCGGGTCGTACACGACCACATTGGTCTTGCCGTTGGACTCCAAGCTGTGCGTCACGACTTGCCCGTCGAAACTCAGTTCGACCGACGTCTTGTCCAACTGGGTGTCAGAATCCTCAAGGGTGAGTCGAACCACCACGGCCGGTGACACCTGGGTCGCGCCCACGCCTGGAACGTAGCCGGTAACGGTGACGCCGGTGGGGTCCGGCACACTCGCGACGTTGACGCCCGCGAGGCCGGACGTGTAGATGCGTACGACTTCGTTGCCGGTCAGCACCCGCCGCCAGATGGCCACGTCGTCCATCTGGCCGTCCGCGACGCTGACGCCGCCGCCGTCGGTATAGGTGCCGTTGCCGTCCTGGCCGACGTTGGTTGGGAGGTAGGGATCGAGGGTGTCCGCGCTGGGGCCGAGCGTCGTCTGGTTGAGATGGTGCCGTCCACATAGGTCGTGCCGAAACCCTCGCGGTCGAAGGTCACCACGATGTGATGCCAGGCATTGTCGCTGAAGGTGCTCCCGGGGTCGTCGAAGTCGCGCCGCGGATTGCCATCTCTGAAGTTCCACTGGATGTGCCCGTCTCCGGCCGCGGCGATGACCCACCCAACATTGCCGCCGCCGGTCTAATCCTTGTTGCTCAGGAACGCGGGGTCACCCGTCCAGGCACCCAGTTTGGTCCAGAACGCCACCGAGAAGCTGACTGTGGGACCGCCGATCCCGTCGCTATCGAAATACAGCTCGGTGGGCATGCCCAGCGTGACGTAGTTGAAGGCGCTGCCGTCCGCCATGCTGCTGAAGGCGAGCGCACCCGCGCCGACCTTGCCGGCGGCGAACGTCGGCGCACCGACGGCCGCGGCGGTAACGCCGTTGTTCACGGTGTTGGCGTAGGTGTTATCGAACGGCAGATGGACGACCATGTCGTTGGTGATCGTGCCCGCGGCGAGCGGCAAGGACACGGCCAGCCCGAGCACGGCGCTCCAGATGAGTCTGAGACGATGGGGACTGTGTTTCATGGCTTTGTTTCCAGGTGTGGGGTTCTCTTGTTGGGTCTTTGCAGATTACTTCTCCATGCGGTGCACTTGGCGGACTTGTTCGGCTCGTTCATTCCCAGCGGCAGCGGCCTCGGCTGTTTGCGCGTTGATGGCCATGGTGCAACGGGCCACCAGCTCCTGCTGCGGCGCCTTGAGGCCGGATTGGCTCGAGAGACTCTGAATCGCGAGGGATGCTTTCGGCCAGTCTTGGGCCTCGATGGCGGTGACCACGGCTGTGGCAGCTTCTTTCACCGGTCCTTTGGCATCCTTGAATCCTTCCTGCAACAGCCGGGGAACGTCCGCCAGAGAAACGGGTTCGGGCGGCTTGGCGCGGTCGCACCCGGCGAAGGCAGCCAAGAGAAACCCGGCAGCCAAGCTCCGCCAGAGGTGCCCGAGTATTGAAGTCGACATCATAAGTTGGCTCGCCGATGTGTTGGGACTAGGGCTGCTGCGAGGGTGCGTCCCCAGTGTACAGCCGGTAATCGACACCCTTGTTGATGCCGGTGAACTTGATTCCGGAAACGTGGCCCGGCACCCACAGCGTGTTGCAGATCTTGCTATGGCGGTACCATTCCCATTCCATCTTGATCCCAGGGTACAGGGGCGGAAGACCCCCTTGCCGCCATTGGGTCAAGATCTCGGTGTACCTGGGCCACAAACCGAGGCTGTCGTCCGGCCCTTCCATCCGCTGCTCAGCGGAGTCCTGCGCGAAAATCGTCGTGGACGGATTGGCGAACGAGCTGATCCTGCGGGGTCCGGTCAGCCGCGTCGCCGGATCGGTCGGCGACGGGGGCTCTCCGATGTAAGAGTTGATGCCGTAGGTGGAGTTGAGCCAGAACTCATGCGGGTAGTTCTTGCCTTCCTCGCGCCATTCATCAACGACGCGCGCGCTGGGGCAGCGGTAAACCTCCTTCGCGCCGGCGAAGTAGTCGATATAGGCAATTCCCCAGTAGGCCTCCGAGTCGCTGGGAGCGAGCCGCACGTCCGAGCGCGGGTTTCGCGTCCATTGCCCGTGATTGGGGATGGCACCGCCGACGTGATAGAAAGTGTCCTTGAAATCATCGGCATACATGGTGGTGCCGACCGAAATCTGGCGCAGGTTGCTCAGGCATTTCGCCTGGCGGCCTTTCTCCTTGGCCTTGGCCAGGGCCGGCAGCAGCAGGCCCGCCAGGATGGCGATGACGGCAATGACCACCAGCAGTTCAATGAGCGTGAAGGCTGAACCGTCGGCAGGGCGAGGTCTGGCACCTCTTTCAGCGAACCCAATGCGTTTTTTCACGTTTTTCCCGGCTCGTCGAGCCAACGAACCGGCACTCTCGTCACCACCCGTCCCTTCGAAGTCGGATCCTACTCCTCTGGGTCGGGTGCTGGCCGCCCCTCTCGGCGCGAGCGTCGCGCACCGGGACACCACCCTTCACCAGCTATCCTTGGATTGGTCGTTAATCCATCACGCACCTCCGAGGATGTCAAGAGTTGCGACGCGGAGATAAAGGCCGGCAGTAGCGGCGCTCCGTGCTTGGGTAAACCGGCTTTAATTGCAGGGGCTGCGAACGCGATGGAACCGGAGCAATGCGCTTCTCACCGTCAACTCGCCGGATGATTCAGAACTCGTGCGGGGTGAACAGGGCCACTCCATTCAAGATGCCACACGCCGGCTGTTCTTCCCCGTCAGCAGGCGGTTCGATGAGTGCGAGTCCGCCGGGCGCAAAAAGAAACACTTGCGCGGCCTCTCCTTCGCTTGGTAAACGCTTGCCCCTGTCATGATGGCAAAACCGTTGATCATTGCGGAGAAGCCGTCGGTCGCCAGCGATATCGCCAAGGCGCTCGGCGGGTTCAAGAAACTGGAGGATTGTTTCGAGAGCGACCGCTATGTGCTGTCCTCGGCGGTTGGCCACCTGCTTGAACTGGCGGTGCCGGAGGGCGTCGAGCCCGTGCGGGGCAAGTGGAACTTCGCGCATCTGCCGGTCATCCCACCGCACTTTGACCTCAAGCCGATTGAGAAATCCGAGTCGCGCCTCAAGGCGCTCACGCGGCTCATCAAGCGGAAGGACGTGGACAGCCTGATCAATGCCTGCGACGCCGGGCGCGAGGGCGAGCTGATCTTCCGCAACCTCGTGCGCCACGCCGGGACGACCAAACCCATCCGCCGGCTCTGGCTGCAGTCCATGACCCCGGCCGCGATCCGCGAGGGCTTTGGCGTGTTGCGCGAGGATGCGGCGTTGCGGCCGCTGGCCGACGCCGCCGTCTGCCGTTCCGAATCCGACTGGCTGGTCGGCATCAACGGGACGCGCGCCATGACCGCCTTCAACTCGAAGACCGGCGGCTTTCACCTCACCACCGTCGGGCGCGTGCAGACGCCGACGCTCGCGATCGTCGTCGAGCGCGAGGAGCGGATCAAGAGCTTCAAGCCGCGCGATTATTGGGAGGTGATCGGGACGTTCGACGCCGCCGCAGGTCAATACACCGGGCGGTGGTTCGATGAGAGGTTCGCCAAGGGCAAGGACGGGGACGCCGAGCTGAAACCGGAGCGAATCTGGGATGTCAAGCAGGCCGAGGCGATCCGCGACAAGTGCCTTGGCAAACCGGGCGTGGCGACCGAGGAGAGCAAGCCGACTACGCAGATCGCGCCGTTGCTGTACGACCTGACCAGCCTGCAGCGCGAGGCGAACGGCCGGTTCGGCTTCTCCGCCAGCCGCACGCTCCAGCTCGCCCAGGCGCTCTACGAGCGGCACAAGGCGATCACCTATCCGCGCACTGATTCGCGCGCCCTGCCGGAGGATTACCTCGCCACGGTGAAACAGACGCTCACCGCACTAGGCGGTACGAGCTATGGCTCGTTCGCCGACAAGATTCTCGCCGAAGGCTGGGTGAAGCCGAACAAGCGCATTTTCAACAATGCCAAGATCTCCGACCACTTTGCCATCATCCCCACACCGGCGCCGCCGCGACATTTGCACGACGACGAGGCGAAGCTCTATGACCTGATCGCGAAGCGCTTCCTGGCGATCTTTTATCCGGCGGCTGAGTTCCTCGTCACCACCCGCATCACGCGCGTCGAAGGCGCACCGTTCAAGAGCGAGGGCAAGGTGCTGGTCAACCCAGGCTGGCTGGCCGTCTATGGCCGCGACGTCCAGAGCGACGACACCCCGACGCTGGCGCCGGTGCAGCCGAACGAAACGGTTCAGACGAACCGGATCGACGTGAACGCCAGCCAGACCAAACCGCCCGCCCGGTTCACGGAGGCAACCCTGCTGTCGGCGATGGAAGGCGCTGGCAAACTGGTGGAGGATGAGGAACTCCGCGAGGCGATGGCCGAGAAAGGCCTCGGCACGCCGGCCACCCGCGCCTCGATCATCGAAGGGCTCCTCTACGAGAAATACCTGATCCGCCTCGGTCGGGAACTGCAGCCGACCGCCAAGGCGTTTCTGCTCATGGCGCTGTTGCGCGGCCTCGACATCCCGGAGCTGACCTCACCGGAGCTGACAGGCGACTGGGAATTCAAACTCAAGCAGATGGAACGCGGTCGCCTCGCCCGCGCCGAGTTCATGCAGGAAATCGCGCGGATGACGCAGGAGATCGTTCGCAAGGCAAAAGCCTACGAGCATGACACCATTCCGGGCGACTTCGGCGTGCTCAAGACGCCGTGCCCCAAGTGCGGGGGCGAGGTGCACGAGACCTACAAAAAGTTCCAGTGCCAGTCGCCCAACTGCGACTTCGCGCTCTGGAACGTGGTCTCCGGCCGCCAGTTCGAACCGGAGGAGATCGAAAAGCTCATCGCGGAGAAACAGGTCGGGCCGTTACAGGGGTTCCGGAGCAAGCTGGGTCGGCCGTTTGCGGCGGTCATCCGGCTCACGCCGGAGTTCAAACCCGAGTTCGACTTCGGCAACGACCCGAAAGACGCGGAAGGTGAGGCAACCGCGCCGGCGGCGGATTTCACCGGCAAGGAACCGTTGGGCCAGTGCCCCAAGTGCGGCAGCGGCGTGTTCGAGAACGGGATGAACTTCTCTTGCGAGAAAGCGGTGGGCACGGACCGGAAGTGCGACTTCCGCGTCGGCGCTGTGATTCTCCAGCAGCCTCTGGACAAGGAGCAGATCACGAAGCTGCTGACCACCGGCAAGACCGACCTGCTGAAGAAGTTCGTTAGCAAGAAGACGGGGCGTGCGTTCGAGGCCTTCCTCAAGCTGGGTGAAGGCGGCAAGGTCGGGTTCGAGTTCCCGCCGCGCGAAAGGAAGGCCAGACCGAGCGCAGCGGAGAAGAAGACTGCGGAGCCAAGACCGAAGCTGACGTTCGAAAGCCAGCAGTCGCTGGGCAAGTGCCCCAGGTGCGGCGGCCAGGTGTTCGAGAGCGAGACCGACTATCTGTGCGAGCGGAGCCAGGCCGACACCCGGCCGTGCAAGTTCAAATCGGGCAAGGTCATTCTGGGTCAGCCGATCGAGCGCGAGCAGATCACGAAGCTCCTGACCACGGGTAAGACCGACCTCTTGCCGAAGTTCATCAGCCGGCGGACCGGCCGGACCTTCTCCGCTTGGCTGGTGATGCAGGAGAAAGGCAAGGTCGGCTTCGAGTTCCCGGAGCGGGACGCCGCGGGGCCGACGGGATGATCCCCGCTCCCGCAGCGTCCGGCCCTGCCACGGCAAGCCCGCGAGCCTGGTACCCGCTCATCAGGTTCAGCGGAGAGTTTGGAATCAGTCGCCGGGTGGACCACCTTGACCGCTGAGCTTGCTCCGCGCTTGGGTTCCGGAGGCGGTTGAGGCCAACAACGGTTCACCTCTGCTGAGAATCTGAGAATCTGCTGCGATTCAGACACTGGGGGAAGGGGCGCTAGCGGCGGACGAACACCGTGCGACTGCCGGTGGTGGCGAGGGGCGCGTACTACCTCCTCTTCCAAACGGACCGCGAGAATCGCCTCTTCGAATCCGACGTATCCAACAACATCATGGTGGTGTCGTTCACCTTCGACGCCAACCCTACCGCCTGGGCGGATCTGGCGCCGGTCGCGTTTCAGGTGCCGGACATGGTGACCGGGCCACCTCACCCGACCGTGAGCCTGGCCCGGGGCGTCACCAACCGGGGCGGGGGCGTAGCCGAGGCCCCTTGGGGCTGGGAGGACGCGGTCTTCCTGTCCACCAACGGATTGCTCGACGCGGCGAGCCAGCGGGTTGACCAGTGGCTTGAAACAAACTCGGTCCGGGCGGGAGACAGTTACTGGCGCACCAACACGGTGCAGTTGCCGGTGGTGGAGGGCGGGACGTACTACCTCCACTTCCGGACGGACGTCTGGGATTCCGTCCCCGATTCCGACCGGTCCAATAACATCGTGGTGGTCCCTTTCACCTACGAGGCCACGCCACCCGACTTGGCACCCCTCGCGTTCCAAGTGCCGGCCGACATCACCGGACCGCCCAACCCGAACGTGACGCTAGTTTGGGGCGTAACCAACCAAGCCAACGGTCACCCTGGTCTGGGGCGCGACCAACCGGGGCGTTGGGCCAGCGGAAGGCAGGGGGTAATGGTACGACCGGGTGTTCCTTTCCGTCAGCGACGCGCTCGACGGAACGGAGCGATATGTGCGCGCATGGGTTGAGACGAACGCGGTTCCGGCGGGCGGCAGCTATTGGCGCACGAACACGGTGGAGTTGCCGCTGACCGACAGCGGGACCTACTACTTGATCTTCCGTGCCGATGCCAGCGGCTACGTGACTGAATCGGATGAGCAGAACAATGTCCTCGCGGTGCCGTTCACCTTCAACCCCACGCCACCCGACCTCACGCCCATCAGCTTCCAGGCTCCCAGCGTCGTCTCCGGCCGACCCAATCCTGGCGTCACGCTGGTCTGGGGGGTGACCAACCGAGGCGTGGGCCCGGTGGACGGCAGTCGTGATTGGCATGACCGGGTGTACCTGTCGGGCAGCGCGACGCTGAACGGGTCGGAGCGGTGGATCAGCGACTGGTCCGAGGCGGGCACGGTGCCGCCCGGCGGCAGTTACTGGCGAACGAACACGGTTCGTGTTCCGGCGACCGACAGCGGGACCTACTACCTCATTTTCGAGGCGAACGCCGACCACTTCCTTGACGAATGGAACAGACTCAACAACACGCTGGCCGTCCCCGTCACGTTCAACTTGAGTGACCCGCCTCCGCCGGGAACGCTCGAAGGCGGCTTCCTTTTCGATGGCTCGTTCCTCGTGGATGTTTATGGCCAGCTTGGCGCGCAGTATACGCTCGAGGCCTCCAGCGACCTGTCGCATTGGGCGCGCGTGGCGGATTTCGTCTGCAGGGAGTCTCCGACCACCGTCCCAGACCCGGATGCGACGCGGTTCGGCCAGCGTTTCTATCGGGTGACGTTGCTGACGCAGCCGGCCGAGTTGCGATTGGATCTGGCGCCCGGCGCCGGCTGGGAAACGAACGGCCCTGAACTGAGGTTGGAGGGGCCGGTGGACCAGTACTGCCGGGTCGAGTCGTCAGCCGATCTGTTGAACTGGGATCTCCTGACCTATTTCTACCTCCTGCGGTCGCCGGACCGGCTCCGCGATTCGTCAGCCACCGGTGCCCCCCTGCGCTTCTACCGGGCGGTGGCGCGGTGACGGTGGAATGGTCGGTCCGGACCCCGTTATGCCAGGGGTTTTGTGATCAGCGACCTCAGCCAAGCCGAAGGGGTTGGATCTGACGTGGCCTCGGGCGACAGGCGAGGAGAATCATCGCACGGGCGCACGCCCCGAATCTGGAAGCGAGGGCTAGCGACGCCGCGCTGGTTCGGGCTCCGCCAATACCGGCAGCTTGTCTTTCGGTTTCAGCGTGATCGCCACGCGATTCTGCCACGGGCGCGACTGCCGGTTGAGGTAAAGCGTGCGCGGCAAGAGCTCAATCTCGTGGCCGGCAAACTCGATCGTGACCGTGCCGGGCAATACCGTCAGGTCGTCGAACTTCACCCGACCGAAGGGAAGCGTCTTGCCCGGCCGGTCGAACGCCACCCTCTCGACGCGATGGCTGGCCGACTCGCCCGCGAAGACGATCTCCACGTCGCGAATGCCGAGACGTCGTTGCTGAATGACGAGGGCGGGATCGCCGGAGGGCTCGCGCGTGAAGGTGACTTCCCAGGGACCGCGCCGGGTGCGGAGGTGCTGGTCGAGGGCGAAGCCGGCGGCGTACAGCAGGGCGGCGAGCAGGAAAGCCGCGACGAGGTGCTTGCTGATGCCGTCCGAACGCATGGCTGGGCGAACAGGGTTCGGGACTCACCGGACGGTGTCAAGCCACGCTTCGAGCGGCTCGAGTTTTGGGATTGCGGTTCCGGCGGTGGTCAAAGATGGTGCTGCGCGTCGCGGGGCTTCAGATTAGGCCTCGGGTGTCCTTGGCAACCGGCAGCACTCTCCACCGTCCATATGAAACAAGGCGAGTCATGGGTCATCATTGAGACCGAACCCAGCGGCATGAAACCTCCGGTCTGCGCGGTCGAGATCGCGGCCCAGCGCATGGGGGGTTGGGAGCCGGAAGGGTTGAGCTTCCGGGTCTTGCTCAATCACAATGTCCCCATTGAAATCCAGGCCCAGGCCGTGCATGGCTACAGCGCGGAGCACCTCCGCCAGCACGGCCAGGACCCGCGGGTGGCGCATCGGCGGTTCCGGGACTACGTGGGTTCGGGTCCCGTGGTGAGCCACAACCTGCCAATGGACTGGGATCGCCTCCTGGTGCCGGAGTTCCAGCGGTTGGGCGTGCCCCAGCCGGGCGTCAAAGGGTTTTGTGCCATGATGCTCGCCCGGCGCACGCTCCCGGAGTGTTCCAGCTTCTCGCTCTCGGCGCTCAACAAACGCCTCCGCCTGGTCGAGGGCAACCTGCAAGGCGCTCTGCCGGACGTGCAGGCGCTCGTGCGGCTGTTCCGGGATTACCTGGGTCCCCGGTTGACCGCCGCGGGCATCGCCGGCTTCGAAGCGGTCGCCGAGTTCGCGCGGCGGAGCCCGATCACCAAGTGCCACCAGCTCATCCGCGACAGATCCCGAAGCCTGGATGTCGCTGCCGCCGCGCCGACCCCGGTGCCAACCCCGGGGCCGACCCCCGAGCAGTCGGTCCAGGAACTCTACGAGTTGGCCCGCACCATCATGGCGGACGGCCGGATGACGACGCCGGAGTTCCTCTTATTGGTGAAGTGGCTGCAGGAGTGTCCCCACACGGACGTGTATCCGATCAATCGGCTTTATGAGATCGTCGAGTGTATCGCCCAGGACGGCCACGCCACGCCCGATGAGCAACAGGAACTCGAGGACACCTTCAAACGCCACCTGAACAAGGTCAATGCGGGAGCCGAACTGACAGCCGCTGTGCCTGTGTGGCCCGAACCGGTGGGAGAGAATCCGCCACGCGAGCCAGGGCAACCCGCCGGATCTGACCCGCTCGTGGCACCTTGAAATCGTGCTCACCGTGAGCCGTGAACTCGCCCGGCTGATCCAATCTCACCAGGCGCTGTTTCGGAAGCCGCCCCCGAAAGAGTTCAAGATCACCTATCCGACTCCTCCGTGATGGACCGGGGCGACCGTCCCGACCGCGCGTTTGCAGACTACGTGGATGAGCACTGGCCGGGCGGCCTGGCCACGTTGGAGAAGGGTTGGCATTCGTGGATTCGCTCGAAGGCCCAGGAGCAGCGCGTTCGCGCGAAAACGACGAAGCCGTCCGTGCCGAAGTAAGGTTCATCACGGGATTCCGGGGTGAACGGATGAAAGCGGGCGAGTCTGGCGGTGGGTTGCTCGCGCCAGCGTTTGGAGTGCGTCCGGTTTCACCGGCGCTTTCGCTTCGGGGCACAGGCTGCCGTGGGGCGAGGGTTGGCGTGTGGCGGCGAAGGGAAAGCGGTGCTCCAAGCACACGCACTCCAAACGCTGGCGCGACTTCTGACCCGCCACTCCGAACCGAGGGTCTTCGTTCCCCCGGGATTCGCCGCTTCAACGGTTCAACGACTTCGGCTGCGGCTACGCCGTGCTGGGTCCTTTGTGGTTAACTCCCCGGTCCGCCCCCTCACGTCTGTTGAAACCGCACGAACCGCTTGCCCGGCAACTGCCGGATCAACCGCTTCATCTCCAGACTCAACAGGACCACCGATGCCGCTGAGGGCGGCAGGCCGCTGCCGCGGATCACCTCGTCGATTGTCGTCTCGTCGTCGCCCAAAGTCGCGATGACCTTCTGCTCGTTCTCGGACAGGCTCAGGGCCGGCAGCACACCCGTGGCGTCCGGCGACGACGGCCGGTTGGTCGGCGGGAACAAGTATTCGAATTCGCTGAGAATGTCCTCGGCGCCCTCGCACAGCTTCGCGCCCT
>Ga0315274_10011768_pt1 | contig 12526 bp, 14 predicted proteins | sample YL17G02_20_MG_FD_203700 | JGI IMG/M metagenome (GOLD analysis project Ga0315274, IMG submission 203700) | Sediment microbial communities from Yellowstone Lake, YNP, Wyoming, USA - YL17G02_20 | ecosystem: Environmental > Aquatic > Freshwater > Lake > Sediment | place: USA: Wyoming | collected... | reverse complement strand
CAATGTCATGCGCTTCATACCAGTGTAGCTCAGCCCGGTGCACGGAGCCATCGGGAAGCTCGATCGATGCGATGGTCAGAGCGGTCGTGGGGCACAACGCCGATGTGGGTCGTGATCACGTCGACTTCCATGTCGGCCGCCAAGCCTACGGCCGCCTTGGTGCGTGGCACCAGCCACTCCAGCTCGCGGGCCCGGACGTAGCTCTGGCCGAAGTCGCCGCAGAGCGCCGAGACTTCCAAGCCCAGATCCGCAATTCGCCGGCGGAGTCGTCTCCGGTCATCCGCGGCAAGAGCCTCAGCGGTCAGCTCGCCACTCGCGCACCAAAGCTGCACGCCGTCCGCTCCAAGGCCAGCGGCCCGCTCAAGGGCTTGATAGGGCGGCAGCCGAAAGGATGAGAGGATGACGCCGATCTTCATGGATTGCCTCCAACCACGCGGTCCGCAGGGCGGGGCAGCTAGAGCAGGTAGGCCAGGGGTATGAGCGAGGACGGCTGAGGCGCGGCTCGGTTGCTAACCGAGAGGGCCAGCCCGATAGCCATGCTGATGATCACCAGGACACTGATCACGTAGAAGATGATCATGTGCGTGCGACGGGCCGGTTGCACCGGCCGCTTGCGCCTGGGTTTGCGCACCATAGCTCGATACCTCGGGCCCTTAGGGCTGGTAGCGCTCGAAGCGTGACATATCTAGCACAAAAGCCACGACACTCGTCTTTGGCCGCTCGGCCGCGCGGCCCAGCAGCCGCCAGCCAACCTTCGGCGGGGGAGGAGCATTGTCCCGGACGATATCCAGGACTTCCTGCACCTGCTCGTCTCTGACACCGATCATGAGCGTCGTGTTGCTGCGGCGTAGGAAGCCCCCCATGCTGCTCATGAGGGTGACGCGAAAGCCTTTCTCCTTGAGAACGTCGGCAATGTCCTCCGCCCCTTGGCCGGTGGTCACCGCGAAGACAACCTTCATGGAAGCACTCCCTCCCCGTGTCTTCCCAAGCGACCCCGCGCCTGGGCCCGCCCTGGAGAGCCCTGTTGTCAGCCGTCAGGGCGGACTATACACTGCGGACGCCCCGACGTCAACGGGGCGAGCCCGCGGCGCTCAGCCAAAGGGCGCCACTTTGCCGCTTGAGGAGGCCGACATGGATAGGGCAGCAGCCGTTCTAGAGACCATCCTCTCTCGCCGCTCCGTCCGCCGCTACACCGACCAACCCCTCGCCAGGGAGCAGATCGAAGTTCTCATGGACGCGGCCATGGCGGCTCCTTCGGGCAATGCAGTCCGCCCTTGGCACTTCGTTCTGGTTCAGGATGCCGCCCGGCGCAAGCAACTGAGCGAGGTCCATCGTTGGGCGCAGATGTGCGCCCAGGCGCCGTTCGTCGTCGTTGTCTGCGCCCAGGCGGACGATATGACCTTCTGGATCGACGATTGCAGCGCCGCGACCGAGAACATCCTGCTCATGGCGGAGGCGATGGGCTTGGGCGGCGTCTGGATCGGTATCCGGCAGACCGCGAGCTATGAAGAGGAAGTGCGCCGAATCGTGGGTGCGCCGGCCTCGGCGCGAGTGCTATGCCTGCTCGCCATCGGCTACCCGGCGGAGAGACTCCCTGCCTACGGCAAGCATAACGCGAGCCAAGCGCACTGGGAGCGCTGGTAGCGGCCTAGGGCGCCGCCAGCAGCCCCTGCCTCGCCGCTTCCGCCAACGCCTGCCGCGGATCGACGAGCGTAGCGCAGCCCGGCCGCACTTCCGCCGAAACCGCTCCCTGCCGCACGGCGAGCTCTCTCTCGCCGTCCAGCGCCACGATCATGGGCGCCTGGCCCACGGCGACGCACTCGCCCGAAGCGAGGGCACGCGCCTCGGCTAGGGGCACGGAGGCAACCAGGCCAGGCGCTATAGCCGCTAATACGCACTCGCTACCGCCGAGGCGCACCCAGGCCGCGAGCGGCTGTTCGGGGAAGCGAGCTCCCACTATACCCGAGAGGCCAATGGCGTCGACGCGGGGCGAGATCGCGACGACATCCGTAAGAGGCCGCCAGTCCCAGACGGCACGGGTGCCGATGGCGCTACCGCGCATGCAGGCTACGTCCACGAGCGCCACGTCCCGTTCCTCGCCGTCCACCCGCACCACCAATCCGTGGCGCCGTTGCACCGCGACCTCCCGCAAGCTCTGGTGCGCCGCCACCAGGGCGGCAGCCATGCCGGCCACAGTGCCCTCGACAAACGTCGGCAGCACATTGTTGGTACCGGTCGAGATGGGGAGCAGCGGCAGGGCGGGCGCGCTCTTGGCCGCCAAGCGAACCGTGCCGTCGCCCCCGAGCGTGACGACGCAGCCGGCGCCCGCCTCCTGCATCAGCCGCGCTGCCTGCTCAGTGTCGGCAGCGGTGAAAGTGGCCGGCATGTCCAGCATGACACAGCGCTCGGCGGCTGGGCCGCGCTGCCCCACCCCGGCGAACGCCCGCGCGCCGATGTGGAAGGAGTCCGGCATGATCAGGATAGTCTGGCAGCCGACGCCGATTGCGCCCAGGATCACGCGCCGAACGATGTTCACTTTGGCCTCGTTGTCCACCGAGAAACCGTGGGCAACCAGGCGGCGCACGTCCTTGCCGGCCGCCGGGTTGGCGATTATGCCGATGCACACCATCTCTGCCCCTCCACTACCCCGGCTAACGATCATAGCGCGGCCCACTCAGACCCACTAGGACGGAGCGGCACATGCCTTGCCGGAGCCAGAGCCGCCGGCTATACTCCCCTGGCGTGCAAGTGATAGGGGTTAGCAATGAGTGATGCTTTTGCCGACGCGTTAGACAAGATCCGCGGCCGGAGCAAGGGCTGGTCCTCACCCGACAACCTCAGCAATCTCACCCATCCGGACAAGGACGATCTCCAAGCCTTTTCCACCGCATGGGCCGGCCTTGACGACGATACGCGCTACCGGATTGCCTCGCGGCTTGCCGACCTGAGCGGCGACCCCGCGCTCTCCTTCGAAGCCGCCTTCGAGTTGCTGCTGGACGACGAGCTCGCCCGCGTGCGCGCCATCGCCATTTCAGGACTGGAAGACGTGATGGACGGCGAGTTGGCCAGGCGCATTCTCTGGCTTCTCCAAAACGACCCCGATGCCGACGTGCGGGCAGAGGCCGCCACGGCGCTCGGCTCCTTCCTCTCCGTCTCGGATAGCGACGAAGGCGAGAATGAGCTGGAGCGCTCGATCGAGGACGCGCTGCTCGAGACAATCAACTCGGCGACCGAGGATGTTTTGGTGCGGCAGCGGGCGGTCGAGGCCTATGCCTTCGCCAGCGACCCCTATGTCGATGATGTGCTACAGGAGGCATACGACAGCGACCAGGATGAAATCCGAGCCAGTGCCATCTTCGCCATGGGCCGACGCGGCGACGAGGACTGGCTGCCGCTCGTGCACCGCGAGTTGCGTAACGAAGCCGAGAACATCCGCATGGCCGCCATCTACGCGGCCAGCGAGATCGCCAGCTCCTCCAGCGTCCCTCTCTTGCTCCAAGTAATCGGCGAGGACCCGAGCGACGATGTGCGCATCGCCGCGGTCTACGCCTTAGCCGACATCGAAACGCCGGAGGCAGGGCGTATCCTCGAGGACCTCCTGGATAGCAGCGACGCCGCCATTTCTAGCGCTGCGGACGACGCTCTGGAGATGCGCCAGGAGTCCAAGGCCTTCGACGACATGCTCTTGTACGACTACGACCTCTCTGACGATGAGCTGGCCCGCGGCGACGGCAACCTCGAGAACGACGAAGGGTCGGACGGCTAGATGCCGTCCCGCCGCGCCGACGGTATTGCCGCCAGGTACTCCCCTGCTTGACGATCCTGCTGCGCGTCCTGATCAACAACGTGCTGCCGTCGTTCGTGGTCATCGGCATCGGCTTCGCCCTCGACCGAGCTCTCCAGCCGCACGTGCAGTCTGTCTCGCGGCTGGCCCTCTTCGCTCTCAGCCCGGCGCTCATTTTCACCTCCCTGGTGAACTCAGAGCTCCAGGGAAGCCAGATCACGAGCATGGTTGCCTATGCTGCCGCGGTCATGCTCGGCATGACGCTCATCTCCTACGCCACGGCGCGGCTGATGCGGATGGACCAGGCCACGTCCAGCGCCTTCGTCCTCAGCACCACGCTCACCAACTGCGGCAACTTCGGTTTCTCGGTCGTCCTCTTCGCCTACGGTGAGCCAGGGCTGCAGCTCGCCGTCATCTACTTCGTCACGAGCGCCGTGTTCGCTAACTCGATAGGCGCCTTCGTGGCCTGCAGTTGCCAGGGGACGTGGCGGGACGCGGTGCGGGGAGTACTTAGGCTGCCGGTGCTCTACGCGGCGATCTTCGGCGTGGTGGCGAGGCTATCGCGCTACGTGCCCCCCGACCCGATCATGCGTCCGTTGACGACCGTCGGCCAGGCGGCGGTGCCGGTGATGCTGATCCTGCTCGGAATGCAACTTTCACGCACGCGCCTGCGCGACGACAAGGGGTTGGTCATCTTCGCCTCGGCCTACAAGCTCGTGGGGATGTCACTGCTCGCGGTGGGTCTGGCGAGCGCCTTTGGGTTCGCCGGGCTGACCAGGCGCGTTGCTATCGTCGAGTCCAGCACCCCCACCGCCGTGACGGCGGCGCTGCTGGCCACCGAATTCCGCGCCCGGCCCGAGCTCGTCGCCTCGATAGTCTTCCTCTCCACGCTCGCCACAGCCGTCACCCTCACGGCAGTGATGACGCTGCTGGGGTAGTTGCGGCCCTCGCTAATCGGCCCGTTCTCTTGGGTGATACACCCGTATGCGGGTTGCTTCGACGACCCAGAGTTGATCCGCCACGGCCATCGACTCCAGCGCGAGGACAATTCGTCGCGCCATCGCATCAAGCGCCGAACGGCTCAGGTTGCGCGGCGCCCTGAAGATCACGATGCCCGGGCCATCGATGGGAGGAAAGCGAGTCACACTGCTGAAGTCGAGATCCAGCGTCACCAGGCAGCGGCCCTCGCCCCGGCTCCTCTCATACAGGAACTGGTCCGCTGCCCCTTGCAGGCCCTCGTCGCGAACGGTCTCTACGTCGTGGCCGGCCGCCGCGAACAGCCGCTGCGTGCGCGTGCCGAAGTTCTCGTCGAGCTTCAACCTCATCCGGCTACCTCAGCCGGCATCTCAACGTAGCGGACGCGCGACATCTCGGCGCCGTAAGCGATCGCCGCCCTGATGTCCTCTTCGGTGAGCTGGGGGTAGTCTTCGAGGATCTCCTGGACGCTCTCGCCGCTGGCGAGCAGGTCGAGCAGAAGCGCAACCCAGATACGCGTGCCTTTGATGCAGGGCTTGCCAAAGCACACCTGAGGATCGACCGAAATTCTCTCTAGCAGCCGGTTCATCAGCTCTCCCTTTGTGGTAGGCGCCGCTGGCGGCACTATGATTCCCGGTTCTCCAGGCGGAAGCCGTGGCCGCGGACGGTCACGATATAAGAGTGCTCGGAGTCTAGCTCGGCCAACCTCTCCCGCAGCCGGCGCACCAGCGCGTCGATCGCCTGCTCCGTGACCCCCTCGGCCGATTCGTCTGGCCAGACCGCGGCCACGATGTCCTCGCGGGAGCGGGCGCTACCTTTCGAGTCGTGCAAGAGCTCCACGAGCCGGAACTGCGCCTGCGACAGCGACGGCTGCAGTTCCGCGCCGTTCACCCAAACGCGCCGCGCCAGCGCGTCGATGCGCAGCCCCGGTTCGGGCAGCCCACCGAGGACGAGCGGCATGGTGTTACCGGCACCAACGAATACCAGCAGCGCCGCCATGGCCACGTGCAGCTCGTCGCCGTCCTTGAGCAGTCGCACTGCCTCGAGGCGCTCCTGGTTGAGGTAGGTGCCGTTCTTGCTTCCCAGGTCGCGCACGAAGTAGCGACCGTCCCGCCACACGATCTCCGCGTGCTGACGGGATATGCGGCGGTCGGCGACGACTATGTCACTGTCGCTCTCGCGCCCGATGACGTAGCGCTCCCGTTCGAGCGGCCAGCGCCGGCCGCGCTCCGCGCCCTCAACCAAGACGAGCATGGCGACGTCGCCGCCCTGCATTGCCGTACCTCCGCGGCGCCATTGTCGCGCAAGCGGGGCGATGAGGCAACAGATGAATGTCCGCCGAGTTGACCCCGGTCCGCTCCGATCGAGCCAATTGACACCGCTCCGGCGTATGAGCTACGCTCTTCTCGAGGAGTAGAGGAGGCGAGGCATTTGCCGCGAGTGCTTGACGCGGGCGTCGTCCTGCACGCCCGCTATAGGGTCAGGGAACTCGTTGCCGAAGGGGGCATGGGCGCGGTCTACCGCGCCGAGGACTTGCGCCTCGCCGGGCGCGAGTGCGCCCTCAAAGAGGTTAGGTACCAGGAGGACGGCGGCATCAGCCTGGACGAGGCGCGCGAGCAGTTCTATCGCGAGGCCAGCACCTTGGCGCGCCTCGATCACCCCAACCTGCCCAAGGTCTCGGATCACTTCTCCGAGAACGGCCGCGACTACCTCGTCATGGACTTCGTCCCCGGCCCCGATCTGCAGGCCATGGTCGAGCAGGCTCAGGCCGAGGGACGCCACCTCTCCGAGAAGCAGGTGCTGGAGTGGGCGCGGCAGCTCTGCGACGCGCTCGGATACCTGCACGAGCAGCAGCCGCCCGTGCTACACCGCGACATCAAGCCCGCCAACATCCGCCTCGCCTTGACCGGCCTGGTGAAGCTGGTCGACTTTGGGCTGGTCAAGCTCATGGTGCAGGACGAGACGCGCACGGTGACGGTCGTGCATGGACGGGGGACGGCGCACTACACCCCACTCGAGCAATACGGCGGCGAGACCGGCCACACCGACAGGCGCTCGGACATCTACGCTCTCGGCGCGACGCTCTACCACCTGCTCACCGGCCAAGCACCTCCCTCCGCCAAGGACCGTTTCCTGCGCCCAGGAGTACTTACGCCACCCCAGGAGCTCAACCCCACAATCACCGAGAGGACCGACCGAGCCGTGCTATGGGCCATGGCAATGCATCCCGACCAGCGTCCAGCATCGCTGAAAGTCTTCCAGGAAGTGCTGCTGGGCGATGCAGAGCTACCGGCGACGCCTACCGTTGGGGCGCCCGCGGCTCTGGCCGTTTCCTTACCAAGCTGGGGTGAGGCTTTCCGCTCAAACATGCTGCTTCTGCTTCTGGCCTTACTTGCCCTCGGTGCAGCGGCCTACGTGAGCCTCGTACCTATCGTTCTACCCTAAGGAAGGCCAGGCCGGGAACAAGCGCCGCGACGCCGCTCACGATGGCTGCCGCCGCGGCGCGAGGCAATGTGTCGAGCGCCTCAATGTGCGATAACCCCATGGCGTAGGCGCAGTAGGCCACAAGCCCGAAGACGAGGCTCAACAGCACCAGACGCAGCCGCCGCACCCGCGTCCGGATGCCGTAACTCACCGCCAGGTTTGCCAGAACGTCCCCGCCCGCTACTCCCGCCAACCCCCAGCCCAGCAGATTGTCCCTCACGACCGGCGGTGGCGGCGGCTCCTCCGGCACCGGTGTCGGGGTGGGGGTCGCCGTGGGCGTGGCGGTCGGGATGGTGGTAGCGGTGGCGGTGGCGGTGGCGGTGGCGGTAGGGGTCGCGGTGGGCGTGTCGGTCGGCATCGGTGTCGCGGTCGGTGGCACGATGGTCGCGATTGTGCCCGGCTCGTCCCCTTGGATGGAGACGACCAGGGTGGTGGAAGAGGCGCCGCTGTTGGTAAGCGCCGTCACCTCTAGCCGTCCGCTTCGCTCGAGTGTGATGCTCGTCTGGGCCACACCCCCAACGGTCGTCACCCTCAGCCGCGGCAGCTCCAGGCTCTCAGCCGGGTAGTAGAGGCGGAACTCGAGGGTAGTGCCGTCAGGCACCGGGTTGCCGTTGCGGTCCAAAAGCACGGAGGTGCGCAGCGTCAAGGTGCTGCCCACCTTTACGTCTACTGACTGCGCACCCTCCTGGCCCTCCGGTGCTACGACGTTGATCTGAGTCACCCGCCCCGGGTCGGGCTCGAGCCGGCTGATGAGGTCGTAGTTGATCGCCTGCACATCGATCGGCGGCGCGCCGTGCAAGGGCAGACTACGGAAAAGGGCGCGCGCCGCCACCTCGACAAAGGGTTCCGTCTTGCAGTAGAGCCCGTAGTAGGCCGTCAGCTTGCTCATCTCGGTGGTGTCCAGATAGTAGGGCGCGTGTAGCGCGAAGACGAGCAGCCGCTTGTCCTGCATCGAGCCCGAGCGCTGCTTGAGAAACTGCTTGACGGCGTCGGAGTAGGGCACGGTTGGGTCAACGTCGAGCATGAGGAAGACGAGCCACTCCGACCTGTCCAACCACTCCGAAAGGCTCTCTTGCCCGGGGGTGAGGCTGCCTCCCGCGTCTTCCGCCTGCATCAACTCGACTAGCTCCTGGAAGCTAGCGCTATGGATATCTTCCCCCGACACCTGCGCGCTCCCACTAGGCCCATGGAAGCGGAGTATCGCCTGCTCTAAGGCGGTCTTGGGCACGGTCTCAAAAGGTGGGCAACGCTGGCAGTCGCGCACCTGGCGCACGTCAGTGAAGATCAGGATCTGCTCGCCGGGCCCGGGTGGGGCCGGCAACCGCCCGGCTAGCTCCTCCAACCCGGGATAGATCAGTGTCAGCGCGTCCTGGGCCACGCTGGTTACCCTGTCGGCACTGTCCTGAGCGTCTGGACGCTCGGGCAAGGCCGCCACGGTGGCGACCGAGAGGTCGGGGTAGAGTCGCTGCTTGAGGCGCAGCACGCGCAAGAGCGACTCATCCACGCGGGCACGGAAGGTTGCGTCCGTCTCGTAGGTGTCGGCGAAGAACCGGAGCGTGTCCTCGATGTTGGCAAGCTGGCTTTCCCAATCGTCGCTGAGGGCGAAGTCGCTCAGGATGATGAGGTCGTTGCCCGCCATGAGAGCTTCCTTGGCGATGCGTTTGTGAGGGAACACTTGCATCCGCGGGTCGTAGAATCGGCGCACGGCCGGCACGCCAAGCAGTCCGCTGACGAGCAACCCCTGCTGGCGCCATGTGGCGAACTCGAGCTCCCGCATCAAGGCCGCCATCGCTTCAGCATCCAGGCCGATCGGGTTCGTCAACTGGCGGATGTTGCCCTGGAAGCCACGGTAGCGGATGAGCGGGCTGGTCATCATGGCCTCAGTAGTGGCAAAGGGGTCATTGGGGTCCTGGGCCGTGACGGTGACGAAGGGCGCGAGCTCGGTCAGCTTGAGCTCCTGCAGGCTCTTCTGAACCGTTGCCACTTCTTCGCTCGCCCGCCGGTCGCTGCTGCCCAGGCCGGGGAAGTGCTTGGCAACCGTCACCACTCTGTTGCCAGAGCCCTCGTGCACGCCACGGATGTAGGCCTGGCCCATCCGGCCCACCCAGAAGGGATCGCCGCCGAAGGAGCGCACGTTTATGTCGCCGGCGGAGTCCGGCCGCGGCCCCTGAAGAACGTCCAGGCTGGGCCCCAAGAGCATGTTGACCCCGTGCGCCGCCAACTCCCCACCCACCACCTTGCCGATCTGGTAGGCGTGCCTTAGGTCCCAGGTGGCCCCAATGGCCATGGCACTGGGCAGCGGTGCCACACCGCCGCGCAGATCCGTGTAGGGGTAGCCATCGCCATCCTGCTGCAAGGCAATCAACAGAGGCAGGGAGTGCACGGGAACCGGAGTCGCCACGGCGACCGGCTCGGTCGGCTCGCCCTCGATGAGGGGGGCCGCCAGCGTCGCCTCCCCGCCCGCGAGCCGCGTCGCTTGCCCCGCTTCGCCGCCAGACTCGACCAGAACCGGGTTCTCGAATGCCAGAGCTTGCAGCGCTTGAGTGAGGCTGCGCACTTCCTCAGCCCCGCTCGGGCCATTGCTGAAGTTGCCTCGCGCGGGCGAGAGGATCACGCCGCCAATGCGATAGCGTTGGATCAGCCGCGCGATGTCGGACGACTTCGTCGCCACGTTGCCCTCGAACGCGACGAGGAAGAGTTGCCCTACTTTCTCCCGCGTCGACAGGCTGGCGGCGAGCGCCAGCAGGGGGTCGTCCTGCGCGCGCGAGGCGGTCGCCCCGGGCGCAAGCACCAGAGACGCGAGCAGGAGAAGACGCAGCGATAGGCGGAGAATCTTGGGCACGGAGCGAGTATAGCAACGCCCGGCCAGCGGCGACAACCGGAGGTACTAGAACGGGTGAACACGAGTTGGGTGAATGCATTTTGGGCGAACACAAGGCTCGCCCCTACCGACCATTGCGTAGGGGCGAACCTTGCGTTCGCCCAGTAGGCGCGGCCTAGCAGCCGGCCACTTCGCAGAAACGCTCCTCGACTACGTCCCAGTTGACGATGCTCCAGAACGCCTTGACCCAATCGGCGCGGCGGTTCTGATACTTGAGGTAGTAGGCATGCTCCCAGGCGTCGCAGACGAGGATGGGCATCACGCCCCACTGCGTTAGGTCCTGGTGCTTCTCACTCTGCAGGATGACCAGCTTGCCATCCATCGAGCGGTAGCAGAGGAGTCCCCAGCCGCTGGCCTCGACCCCGATCGTGGCCGCCGTGAACTCGGCCTTGAAGGCGTCAAAGCTGCCGAAGTCCTTGGCGATGGCCTCGCCGAGGTGCCCGCCTGGCAGGGCCTTGGCCTGACCGGGCGGGCACATGTTCTCCCAGAAGAGGGTGTGCAGGATGTGCCCCGAGCCGTTGAAGGCGGCCTCGCGGCACCAATGCTTGATCAGCCCGAAGTCGCCGGCCTGGCGCGCCTTGGCCAGCTCGTCCTCGGCCTTATTCAGGCCAGTGACGTAAGCTTGGTGGTGCTTGTCGTGATGCAAGCGGACCGTCTGCTCGTCGTATTGCGGCTCCAACGCATTGTAGTCGTAGGGAAGGGATGGCAACTCGTGTGGCATGAACCTAACCTCCTCGATCACCGGACTAGCTTATGCCAAAGGACAAACCCTGAGGCTCCCAATATGAAACGACGCCGCGATTATAGGGCAGCTCTCATGGAGCGCAAGGGCCTGTTTGACCGCGTCTCCCGGCCGCGCCTATACTGGCCGCGCCAAGGCGAATCGCGGTTGCTGTCCCTTCGCGCAGCCCGTGGTGGCTGCCGCTCTTCCCGCGCGACCCGTCGTCGACGAATACCGGTCCGCGCGCCGACGCAGCCACGGGGCCGAAGCTTCCGCCCCATCGTTGCGTGTACGCTGGCCGGAGCCTTCGTCCGCGACATTCCCGGAGGTGCCCAATATGCAGTGCGAGCAGAAGCTCAACGTACTCCTAATCGGCGGCGGCATGATCTCCGAAGAGGTCGTGCTGCCGACAGTGTTCCAGGAGCAGCGTGAGGGACGTGTCGGCTCCGTGGCGGTCGCCACCCGCCGGTCCAGCACGATTCGGCACCTGAGAGAGGTCTTCCCAGGCAAGCAATTCACCGGCCATCCCGACCCCAGTTCTTCCGGCGACGACGTAAGCCACCCCGATGCTTTCAAGGCGGCTCTGGCCGCGCTCGCGCCTCCCGCGGCGGTGATTGTGGCTACACCCGACCATCTGCACACGCCGATGATCCTGGCCGCCGTCGAGGCCGGCTTCGACGTCGTGGTCGAGAAACCGTTGTGCCTGAAGGTGGCGGATGCCTGGCGTATCTCCGAGCTAGCCGAGCAAAAGGGAGCTTACGTCTACACTGACTACCACAAGCGCCACGACCGCGCCGTGCGTGCCCTGCGCTATCGTTACCGCCAGGGCTGGTTGGGCCAGATGCTCCACGGCCATGCCTGGATCGAGGAGCGTCGGGAGATCCCTCTCGAACAGTTCCGGCTGTGGGCGCACGAAAGCTCGCCTTTCGAATACGTTGGTGTGCACTACGTTGACGTCTACTACTTTGTTACCGGGCTGAAGCCCAAGCGCCTCGTCGCTTTCGGCCAGAAGAAGTTCCTTCCCCAACATGGCAGCGACGCCTTCGACTCGGTCCAGGCCACAATCGAGTGGGAGGACGACTCGGTCCTCTTCGTGCAGACGTCCTGGGTGAACTCCCAACGCAACAGCACCCTTACCAACCAGGGGCTGCAGGTCCTTGGGACGCAAGGCGAGTATTGGGCGGACCACAAAGCGCGCGGCCTCCACTTCGTCAGCGAGCGCGGCGGCTACGAGGACTTCAACCCGAATTTCTACAAGGCCTACGACTCGTGGGACCACGCCGGCCAGGTTGATTGGGTCGGCTATGGCTACGATAGCATCGTGCAGGGCCTGAATGACATCCGGATGCTGCATGACGCGACGCAGGGGCTTGACGAGGCCTCCCGGCTGGCGCGGCGCCGCGAAGTGATCGCTTCGCTTGCCGAGTCGCGCCCTCTGCCTCGGCAAGCGCTCATCGGCACGGCCGTGAACGAGGCAGTGCGCCTCAGCATCGCCAACAACAGCGCCTACGTCACCTTCGACGAGTGTATGTACCCACGTCTGCAGTAATCCGTGACGAGTGATGGGCCAAGTGCCACAATTGAGCGGTCATTACTGTAACGCGAAAGTGCCACAATTAGGCGGTCACTCACGGAAGCCTCTTCTGGGCAGTTGGTAGGCTCTCTCGGCCAGGAGAGGCTG
>Ga0315274_10011767_pt1 | contig 12526 bp, 9 predicted proteins | sample YL17G02_20_MG_FD_203700 | JGI IMG/M metagenome (GOLD analysis project Ga0315274, IMG submission 203700) | Sediment microbial communities from Yellowstone Lake, YNP, Wyoming, USA - YL17G02_20 | ecosystem: Environmental > Aquatic > Freshwater > Lake > Sediment | place: USA: Wyoming | collected... | reverse complement strand
GATGGATACCAGTGCACGGGGTTGGTCGCATGCTGCACGCGCATGTCCGATCAGGTCAGCCAGCCCGTTCCGCAGATGCCCGTGAAGTCGCAGCCCGGGCAGGCAGACTTCAGATCGCGCGCGGGCAGGAAGGGCACGTCGGGCGAGACGATCTCCCTGAGGAGCGAGAAGATCACCGACTCGACCAGGGGCCACGCAGCCTTCGCTGCCGAGGGGTCCGGAAACAGGGGAAGCTCGATGCCCGCGTCCAGCTCGTTGCGGCCGAGGAGGAGGAACATGGCCTGGATGTCGGCCGGAGGCGTGCCCGTCTCGGCGGAGTGGAGCAGCACGTAGAAGCAAAGCTGGAGCGTGGGGATGGCCTCGCTCCATGTCGCCCGATCGTCCGGGTCGAGCTTTTTCAGCTTCAGCGAGTAGCGGGTCGGGTTCGCGGCGGTTTTGTAGTCGATGAGGCACGGCGCGCCGTCGCGCTCCAGGACCGCATCCACCCTGCCGCGGAGGGCGAAGCCTTCCCTGCTGGCGCTGGTATTGTGCTCGAGGGCCTTCACGGTCACCAGGTGGCTCGAGATGAGGTCTCGCAGGTAGCCGTCGGTGAAATCGCGGAGGTGGGTCCGGACCTGGTTTCGCAGGAGCCGGTTGGAGCCGGATTCCGCGGAGCCGAACCGGTCCTCGAAAAGCTCGTCCACGAGCCCCGCCATGGCGCGCGGGTCTGCGTCGTCGGCAGCCAGAGGGCGCCCCGCGCGGGGCGCGAAGTAACGGAACAGGACGTCGTGCACGAAGATGCCGATATCCACCGCCTCGATCTCGCCGGAGGCCTCGTCCTTCCGACCCAGGCCGAGCACCGTCTTGTAGTAGAACTTGAGCGGGCATTTCAGGTACGCATCGAGGGTCGTGGCGCTGTATTCCCGGAGCCTCAGCCAGTCCGCGATCTCGGGGGTCTTCCCGGCAGGGCCCGGCGGCCTGTTCTCGAGGTTGACCCGGTATTGAATCGGGGTGACGAGCATCCGCCCGTCGACGGACTCCTCCTCCCTCTGCCTCTCCCACAGCAGGCGCTCGGCGAAGCGCGACCTCTCCTTTTCCCCGCTCTCCACGGAGAACAGGTGCACCTCGCGCGCCCCCGCGGCGAGAAGCGCGAAGTGGTAGGCCGCGATCTCCTCCTGGTTGCGGTAGGTCGGGAGACCGAGGGCGACGCGGACGGGGAAGGGCAGGAGCGTGTTCTCCGTGCCGGTCTCGGGAAAGATCCCCTCGTTCGCATCGAGGATGAACACCCGCGCGAAGCCGAGGTTCCTTGTCTCGAGGGCGCCGAGCACCTGGAGACCGTGCAGCGGGGTGCCTTCGAATGGGAAGTAGCGGGTCTGCAGGTATCGGCGGAGCAGGGTGAAGTAGCTCGCCGTGTCGTTGAACGACTTCGACGCCATGAACGAACTCGAGATCGATTCCAGGGACCGCGCGAACACCTCCGCGAAAGGGGAGAACAGCGGGTGATCGCGTGCCGTGCTCGTGTCGTGCACCCACGCGATGAGCTCCAGGCACCGTTCGGCGAAGGCGCGCACGCTGGGGAAGGAGCGGAACCGCCCGATCGTCCTCTCGTGGATTTCCGCGAGATGACCGCGGAGCGCCTCCGCGGTCGCCTCCCGAACCTCGCCGGCGATCCGCCGCGCCGCCTCGGCGAACAGGTCTCCGTCGGCCTCGATCTCGGCGAGCGTCGCGAACCTGCGCGCGCGGGATTCCGCCAGACGCTCTTCCAGGGTGTGGAAGAGGACGCGCGTGGCCTCCGCGGAGCCGCGGAACCGGATGTTCTTCGCGTAGGGATGCAGGACAAACGTGACGTAGGCCGGCAGGTACACGCGCTCGCCGTCCATCGAGCCCACGAGCTCCATGAGGTCGTTGAGGAAACCGTAGAGCGGCGCGCGCTGCAGAGGGTAGCCGAGGGAAATGTTGTAGCTCTTCTCGTCGAAGCGCGACAGGCAGTGGCGGAGCAGGGGGAACAGCGTGTCGGGGCTGGGGAGCACGACCAGCGTGTCCCCGTCCGTCCTCCCGAGGGCCGCGTTGAGGGCGAAGACCTGGCCGTGCGCATCCGGGCTGCTGAAGAACCGGACCGCCGGCGGGGGGGGCTCCTCCGCGCTCACGGCAGGGAGCCGAATGCCGAGGGAAAGGAGTTTTTTCTCCAGCCCGGGGCCGTTCTGGAAGATGAAATGGACCTGCGGCCACGCCCCGATGCGGTGGAAAAGCGCCTGCTCCGCCTTAGTCAGCGCGTAGAACCCCGCGAGGATGACGAGCCTGTATTGCTCGAGGTCCGCGGTCTCGATCCCCTCCGCCACCGCGCGGTAGCGCGACGACCGGGTGGACAGGCCGTGCGCCTCGATCGCCGGGTAGAACTTTTCGTGGAAGAGGGAGAGGGACCGGAGCCTCTCGCGGGAGCGGGCGGGTACCTCCTCGTCCACCAGGGGCTGCACCTCCGCGACCTTGCGCGGCGGCACGGCCTCGATCTCCAGGTCCTCCAGGTCGCCTGCGATCTTGAGCCCCAGGGAGAAGAAGCTGTCCAGGGTCATGAAGGCGTCCCCGCCCAGGGGCTTGGCCGCAGCGAGCTGGATGTCGTAGAGCACGGCGACCGCGTCGATGGCCTCGATCTTCGGCCGCTGCGGCGCGCGCGCCTCGTAGACGGAGTCGACCAACTCGTCCATAGACAGGATGCGCGGCGGGACAAAGCTCGCGCCCCTCTTCTCCGCCAGCCGCCGTCTCAAGAAGTGGGCGGGCCGCTTGCCGGGAAAGACGACGAGGACATCCGAGAGGTCCCGCGCGCCGTCCCCGATGCGTTCCGCCACCGCCTCCACGAGGCTGGCGCCCGCGGGGAGGATCGCAGCGTTCAGGAGATCCTCCTCACGGTGCCCAGGTCGATGTAGGAGATGACCGCCTCCACCGGCGTGCCGGGATGCAGGCCCGAGAGAATGCGCATGTAGCCGCGCAGCTGCCGCTCGTTCTCCTCGGGGTCCTCCGCGCCCGTCTTGAAATCGATCACCGTGACCCTGTCCTGGTCCACGACGACCCTGTCCATCCTGAAGAGGCCTCCGTCCCCGTCGCAGAACTCCTGTTCGACGAGCACCTGCCGGCCGGCATGCTCCCGGAAATAGCCCCCCAGCACTTCGCCCCGAATCATCCGGGATATCGCCGCGACGGCGTCGGCATCGGGACCCGGCTCTCTCGCCTCGGCCGCGGCGCGCGAGGCCGCGCGAGTCAGGACCTCCTCGAGGTCGTCCCCCGCGTACTCGACGCGCGAGAGGATCCTGTGCACGCGCTCTCCCCTCCTGCGCTCCTCGCGGCTCAGCCTCCGGCCGCCGAAAGAGGCGGGGACGGGGAGGGCCTCGTGGGAGAGCGGCGCGGATGTCTCCCCTGAGCCCTGCTCCCCCGCCGCTTTCCCCTTTTCCTCGGAGGGGGGGAACGAAGATGCGGGCAGCAGGTCGAAGGGGTAGGCGTCGTTTTTCCTTTTCACGCCGATGACGTACAGCTCGCGCTTCGCGCGGGTCAGCGCCACGTACAGGGCGTTCAGCCGGTTGACCCTGTCGCGCGTCGACTCCTCCTCGTACAGCGCCTGAAGTTCCGGGTCCGCCGCGGCGAGGTCCCTGGTGACCTTGATGAGGCCTATTCCATTGGAGTCCCTGGTCACGGTGTACGCGAAGCCGTGCGCGGTCTCGCCATAGAGAAGGAGGATGACCACGGGAAAACCGAGCCCCTTGGACTTGTGAATAGTCATGGCGCGCACGGAATCCGCCGCGCGCGGCACGGCGATCGCCCACTCCCCGGCGTCGCTCTCCGCGCCCGCGGCCTCGAGAAACGCCCGGAGGCTGTTGGACCCCGCCCCCTCGAACTCCTTCACGGTCTCCAGCAGCTTCGCGAGGGTTGCCTCCTCGTCGGATGCCACGTCGAAGACGCGGAACGCCGTGTACGCCTCGCTCACCAGGTCGTAGAGGGGGAGGTAGCCCGTGGAGCGGAAGAGCCCCGCGAAGCACGCTTTCCACAGCTCGGGGAACTCCCGCTGGAACGCCTTGTACAGCGGCCGCTCTCCCCGGCTGCGGAAAAGGAAGCGGTGCAGGGGGGCGGCGTCGGCCCACCCGTGGCGGCCGGTGAGGGTGCGGGAGAAGATATCCCCGAGGAGGAATGTCGCGAAGGAAAGGTCGTCGGGCGGGGAGTCGAGGAATCCGAGCAGGGCGCGCATTTCTCCCGCGGCCCGGCGCCTGCGCACGTCGAGGCTGCTGAAGGAGACGAAGGGGATCGCCTTCTCGTTGAGCCAGGAGGTCGCGCGCACGACGTCGTCGTTCCGGGGCGCCAGTATCGCGATGTCGCCCCAGCGGTAGCCGCGCAGTCTCAGGTCCTCCATGATCTGCTGGATCCTGCGGCGCTCCGGCGGGTCCTCGTCGTCGCGGGCGAGGATCTCCACCTCCGCGTAGCCGGGGTCGTCGCCGGCGAGCGCCTGCTGCGTCCATTCGTCGAGACCGCTTCGGCGGGCCGCCTCCGCGTACCGCGGGGCGGCGCGCGCGTTCGCCTTGAAGACCTCGGAGGCGAGCGCGAGCACCCGGGGCCTGCTCCTGCGGTTGACCGAGAGCTCCCGCACCGCGTGCCGGGAGGAAGGAAACGGGTTCTCCGACTCGAGGGACCTCATGATCGTGTAGTCGGCCTGCCGGAACCCGTAGATCGCCTGCTTGGTGTCCCCCACCACGAACAGGCTCCCGCCGGCCGCCAGGGAGTTCTCGATCAGGGGAAAGAGGTTCCGCCACTGGACCGGCGAGGTGTCCTGGAACTCGTCGACGAGGAAGTGGGAGACGCGCTCCCCGAGCCGGAAGTAGATGTCGGGAACGACCTCGGCGGCAAGGTACGTGCCGAGGGTCCGGTTGATGTCGCCGATGAAGACCTTGCCCTGGCTCCGCTTGACCCTCTCCAGGGTGGCGGAAAGACTCTCGTGCAGGCGCACGACGGGAGCGTAGAACGCGCGGGCCCAGCATCCGGCGTACGCGCCGACGCGGGCACCGACCTCTGCCCACGCAGCCTCGATCGCCTCGTACGATCCGTGCGCCGCCGTCTCCTTCCTGCCGGGTTTCTTCACGGGCGGGGTTTTCATGCCCCTGCCGATCAGCCCGCCGAACCTTCCGGCCCGCGCGCGGGCGAGCAGGTCGCTGAACGTGGAGCGGCCGTTCTCCTCGAGACCCGATGAGCGCACCAGGGCGTCCACCCGCTCGAGGCAGGCGAGGATGCCGGCCTCGAGCTCTTGCATCCGCGGGCCCTCATCGGGTGCGGCGGGGCTCCCGTCGAGCATCGAGAGCCTCCACTCGATCCTCTTGACCTCGGCGAGCAGGAGCGACACGGGGTCCCAGGGGAACCGCCCTTCCCCCCCCGCGAACCCAAGGACCGCGCGGACGGTCCCGTCCAGGAGGGCCGCTCTCTCGCTTCCCTCCCGCGCCTCCCGCAGGAACAGGGTGAAGGCGTAGTCGATGAGGGGCGCGGGGTCCATCAGGATCTCGAACTCGGGGCTGAACCCGAGGTCGATTGCGGAGGCGCGGAAGACGGTGGACATAAAGCTGTCGATCGTGCGGACTTGGAAGTCCGAGTACCGCGAGAGGATTTCCCCGACAAGCGTGCTGGCCCGGCGCGCCACGCGGTCCTCCCCGCCCGCGGTCACGGCGCAGATGTCGGCGAGCCGGCCGGGGTCCCGGAAGTGCAGACGCTTCAGCCACTCGAGCACGCTCTCCCTCATCCCGCGGGAGGCGTTGTGGGAGAAGGTGATGGCGAGGATGTTGCGCAGGTCGTTGCGGGGGATCGAGGTCGACAGGAGGAATTGCACATAGCGCTCCGTGAGCGCGTAGGTCTTGCCCGAGCCGGCCGACGCCTTGAGCACGGTGACGCTCGGGAACTGCATCGTGGAGTCCGGTTCCAGGACGGGCATGCGGCGCCATGATAGCGGCAGCCTCCGCGATTGACAAGAAGCGCGCGCCGGCAGTACACACGTGCCCATGGCATACTCCGCGGGAATTTTCCCCCCGTTCGCGAAGCCGAGGTCCCTCACCGTGCTCGACGCGCGGCCGTACGCGTTCGACGAGCAACTCGCGCTCGCCTGCCTCCAGGGGCTGGTCAACAGGACCGAGCCGAGGATCTACCTCGTGTTCGACGACTTCGTCGACAGGCAGTGGCTTGAGATCTACCGGAGGCAGTACGGGCTGCCGCATGCCGAGGCGGCCGGCCTCGAGGAAGTCTTCGAGAGGTTCGCGGGAGAGACGGTCGGCGCCGTGGTGTACGACGAGTCCAACATCCACACGATGAACCTGGCCCAGACGTGGGGATCGGTGCACGGCGCCGTCGCCGCGACCCCCCGGGTGGCGCAGGCCCTCGCCCGGTTCGGCCTGAAGACGGTCGAGGACTTCCGCGGCAGGTTCAAGGGCCGCATCGACGCCTACCAGTGGGGGGTCGAGAACCTCCTTCCCCTGTGCAGCAGGACGGTGGTGGGCAATTGCTGCACGGAGGGGTGGTACCCCGCGAAGAGCCAGAAGTACCTCCCGCACGTCAAGGACTACCTCGTGGCCGTGAAGGCGTTCACCTTCGACCTCTCCAGCCGGATCCGCGACAGGGGGGAGTTCGCGCTGTTCGACAGGATCCTGGATGCCATGCCCGGCTCGGGGGTCGTGCTCGGCTGGCACTGCTTCAAGTGCCGCGAGTCGGAGTACATCGCCCAGGCCTCGCGCCACGGGTGGGTCGTGTTCTGCAACCTCCGATCGCCCAACTACTCCGTGCACAGCGGGATCTCGACCGACTACGTGTTCACCCAGGCGCACGCGGACCCGGAGCGGATCGCGCTGGAGGACAAGGTCTACGTCAACTTCATCCACTCGGACGGCGACGCGATCTGGGCGCACAACAACTTCTACGCGCGCAACTGGCTGGACAGCCAGCGGGGGAGGTTCCCCCTGACGTGGGAGATCCAGCCCTACGCCTGCGACCTGGCCCCCGGCCAGCTGGAGTACTACTACCGGACAAAGGCCCCCGGGGACTACTTCATCGCCGGGCCGTCGGGCGCCGGGTACTCGGACCCCACGATAAACTCGAAGCAGGACCTCTCCTTCACCAACACGCGCGAGTACATGAAGAAGACGGGCATCCGCACGGCGTTCATCATGAACCGCCACATGCGCGAGGGCTTCGAGGAGCTGGAGGACCCGACCATCGCCGGCAAGCTCGTCGCGAAGGTGGACGGGAGCCTGGGGTTCGTGCACGGGTACTTCGGGGCCATCTTCGGCAGGCACGAGTTCGTGGGGCACGTGCCCTACGTTCACACGGCGCTGTACGTCGGCGACGCGCACGACATCCACGAGGAAGTGACGAAGTTCGGGGACCTCAACCCGAAGCGGCCGCTGTTCGTCGCCGTGCATTTCCGCGAATCGGGGGATTTCCCCTCGCTGCGGCGCGCCGTCGAGAGGCTCGACCCGCGGGTGTACAAGGTGGTCAACACGGACGAGTTCCTGCTCGCCATCCAGAAGGCGCACGAGACGGGGAGGGTGAAGGACGCCCGGGAGCTCTCCGTGGCGAACGAGGCGCTTGCCCGGCTCTTCGCGCGCGACACCAAGGCTGCCTGGAAAAGTCACTTCGCGCGCTGCGCCTGGCTCAGCAGCGTCGTCGGCCTCGACGATGCGCTCGTGCTGCGGGAGATCAACGTCACGTACAACGTCGGTTACCGGATCGATGACCTTCCCGACTGGATCGCATGGGAAGCGGCCGAGACCATCCTCTTCCTGGCCGCCAAGGCGCTCAACATCAAGGGCATCCACGTGAACAATGTGGAGAAGGGCGCCAGGCGGTTCCTGGAGGAATACAAGGACATGCCGGATCACGGAGTGGTGTGGAACGCCTACGAGCTGTGGCGCGGCTGGGACTCCGTGAAGAACGAGATGCCCTCCGCGCGGGCGTTGGCCAGGCGCGTGGTGTCGCTCGGCGCCGCGCTCAACGAGAGGTTCATGAAGGAATAGGATGGTCGCTCCGGCCGCGCGCGCTTCCCCGGGGCTTCTCAAGGCCCGCGCGCCGTGATACGCTCCTCAGGCAACCACGTCAATCGCGGGTCATGCGCAAGGCGAAGGCCATCCCGACCCCCAAGGGGGGGGGGAGCATGTTCGCGCGCCTTTCCATCATCCTTGTCTACCTGGTGGCGATGCTCGTCATCGGGATCGTCTTCCGCAAGGCATCGTCGGCCAACAAGGTCGAGTTCCTCCTCGCGGGCCGGGGGCTGGGCAGGGTGCTCCTGTTCATCACCATGGCCGCGACGAACTTCAGCGCCTACACGATCTTCGGACTGTCGGGCGCCGGCTACCGCATCGGGTATGCCTACTTCCCCATCATGGGCTTCGGCACGGGGTTCATGGCGCTGGGGATGTTCGTCGTGGGAAGGAGGATCGTCGCTCTTTCCAAGGAAAGGGGCTACGTGACGCCTTCGGACTTCGTCGCGGACCGCTACGGCTCGCCGGCATTCAAGAGGTTCTTCTCGCTGGTCCTCGTGGTCTTCACGCTTCCCTACATCGCGATCCAGGCGGTCTCCAGCGGCAGGTCGCTCGAGTCCCTCGTGGGCATCCCCTACGCGGTCGGCGCGCTCCTGGTCACCGGGTGCATCGTGCTGTACGTGGTGCTCGGGGGCATGCGGTCGGTGGCGTGGACCGACGTGGTCCAGGCCCTGATGATCATCGGCTTCACGTTCGCGGCGTTCCTCCTCATCGCGCGCGCGAGCGGAGGTTTCCTCCAGGTGAACCGGGAGGTTTCCGGCTCCTTCCCCGCGCTCTACTCCCGGCCGGGACTGGACGGCTCCATGAGCCCGGGGGTGTGGTTCGGCTTCCTCTTTCTCTGGTTCTTCGCGGACCCCATGTTCCCGCAGCTCTTCCAGAAGCTCATCGCCGCGAAGGACGGCCGGTCGCTGAAGACCACCGTCGTCCTCTATCCCCTGATCACGACGCTCCTCTTTTTCCTCACCGTCTCCATCGGCGTCATGGGCAGGCACGCGTTCCCCGACCTTCCCGCCTCGCAGTCCGAGTCGATCTTCCCGATGCTCCTCGCCCGGTTCGCGAGCCCGGTCGTCGGCACGCTCCTTCTCACCGGAGGCCTCGCGGCTCTCATGTCCACCATGGACTCGCAGCTGCTCACCCTGAGCTCGCTCATCACCCTCGATTTCTTCCCTGTCCGCCGCAGGGAGGTGCGCATCGGGCGCATCGCGGTGGTCCTCCTTGGCGCCTTCGGGTATCTCATCGCCCTCCGGCCGCCGGCCACCATCCTCGACTTTATGAACAGGTCGTCGTTCACCGGCCTCGCCGTGCTCGCGCCGACGGTCATCGGAGGCCTGTACTGGAGGAAGGCGAACGTGCGCGGGGCGGCCGCGAGCATCATCGCGGGCGAGGCGCTGGTGTTTCTCTTCTATTTTAACGTGCTGCGCGTGCCGGGGATCCAGCCCGTGGTCCCGGCGGTCGCCGCTGCGGCGCTGGTGTTCATAGCCGTCAGCCTGTTCTTCCCCGGGCGCGGGGGGAACACGGCCCTCGTCCTTCCTGCCGGGAAGGGAAGCCTCCTGCGCGCGCTCCCCTTCGCCGTGCTTTTCCTGCTGGCGAACGACTTCTGGGCGTGGGGCAAGGCCCCCCGGTTCTTCCTCGGCCTTCCGCTTTGGGTGTGGTACTCGATCGGGCTCGGTGTTCTCCTGAGCGTAGCCTACCTCCTGCTGCTCAGGCCGCGGGACGTGTCAGATAGCAGGAGCGTCGATCCGGGCTGACGCGCGCGACGACTTGACGATGGTCTCCGCAAGTGAGAAAACTCATCTTCAGCGCTGCGTTGAATGGGCTGCGCCGCGAACAATGACATGGAAGAAATACTGGAGAGCTTCTGTACGCCGCCCGCTCCGGAAGAAACAGATTACGACAGGAAGGCCCTGGAGGGCGCCGTCCTGGGCGCGGTCCGGTCCGAAGCGAGAACGCTCGTCACGTACACCTGGGGTGAGGGGAAGGGCGTGCTCCTCGCGCACGGGTGGGGTTCGCGCGCAAGCCACATGGCGCTGATCGCTCGCGGCCTGGCGCGGCGGGGTTTCCGCGCGGTCGCCTTCGACGCGCCGGCGCACGGCAGGTCGCGCATGCACGGCGGTTCGCCCCTGTCCAACGGGTTCGAGTTCGGACTCGCCATCCGCGCGGTCGCGGACGCGGCGGGTCCCTTCACCGCGGTGATCGCTCACTCGCTGTCCGCGGCCGCTGCCGTGTGGGTTACTGCCGGCCTCGGCGCGAATGCGCCCGGAAGGCGCCCGGTGGAAAAGCTCGTCCTCCTCAGCACGCCGGCCGGTATTAATCAGCTCATGCAGTACTACTGCGCGCGGACCGGGAGAAACTGGGAGGAACTCAAGCAGGCGCTGGAGCGCGAGTTCTCCTGCAGGACCGACGACTACCAGGTCGAGGACAGTCTCGCGGCGACGGGCGCCCGAATCCTCATGATCCACGACGAGGAGGATGCCGAGGCGCCGGTCGCCACGGCTCTCGATGCGGCGCGCGCCGTCCCGACCGTCAAGCTGGTTCTCACGAAGGGCCTAGGCCATGGACGGGTCCTTGCGGCGAGGGAGACCTTGCGTTGCATCCTGTCCTTTCTCGAGAATGGGGAATGATCAGCCGAGCAGCGCCTTCCGCCGGGTCTCCTCAGCCGGCCGCGGGTATTGCGCGTCCGGCTCGGAAGACGAGAAGGAGCAGCAGCCCCTGCAACAGGGCAGCGACCAGCTCCCGCCAGAGAATCTGGAAGAAGCCGAAGATCAGCGTGACCAAGAGGTTGCAGACGTGGGTCACCAGGATCAGGAGCATGATCGGCAGGTTCTCTCTGACAGCGAAACCTCGTCAGCAGCGACACGATCAAACCGAGCGAGGCGATCATGGCCGGCACGAGATAGGCGTATCCCACAGCCGCGCGCTCCTTTGACATCCTGAACCAGTATCGATCCAACAGGAGCAAGGCAGCGGAGTAACCGCTGAGCAGCATCCAGCCGGAGAAGAGGTATTCGATCACGGGTACCGAGAAGGGCACATTGCCGATCATGAACAACACCCTGCCGTACCCATACCAGCCCATGAGCGGAGCGAAGTTCTCGTATACTGCGGCGTTCAACGCGACGAAGCAGATCATCTCGAAAACAATGTTCTGGGGGTGAGGTTCGCGTCACAATCCCAAGAAGCAGCATGACTGCGTCCATGATCTCGCAAACCGGCACACACGTGAAGGCTCCCCTAGTGACCTCCTGGGTATTGGAACAAGTTGTATACTCGATGCAACACCATTCTTATTCCGACCGGTCGGTTGCTTTTTTCATTATCGGTCATGGCTCAATCTCTCGGCTAAAAGGAAGACAGCCACCTTGACTAATGGGAATGAGTAATGCATACTATTGATATGAGTAAAAGGCTTCAGGTTCTGCTTGACGATGATGAAATGGAAGAAATCAGTCGACTTGCCCGGCAGCAGCGAACGACTGTCGCCGATTGGGTTCGGCGGGCATTGCGCGCGGCTCGGAGCAATCAACCGTCTGAGACAATGGAAAAGAAGCTCCAGGCCATCAGGGCAGCCGTCCAGAATACCTTCCCCGCGGAGGATATCGGCGCCATGCTCAAGGAGATCGATTCCGGATACCTGCGGGGGCAGGATCAGTGATACTCGTCGATTCGAACATCCCGATGTACCTTGTTGGCTCGTCTCTCACGCACAAGGCAAGCTCCCAGCATCTGGTGGAACGGTGCGTGGTTCAAGGCGAGCGCCTCGTGACGGACGCCGAGGTGCTGCAGGAGATTCTCCATCGATATGTGGCGATCGGTCGGCGTGATGCAATTCAGCCGGCCTTTGACGCGTTGTTGGGCATCGTCGATGAGGTGTTCCCCATTGAACGGGCTGACACGGAAAAAGCGAGAGATATCCTCATGGGTTCAGTTCGCCTTTCCGCTCGTGATGCGCTGCATGCCGCGATCATGAGGCGGCACGGCGTGTCCACGATTCTGAGCTTCGACGCGGGATTCGACGGATTACCCGGAATCGTACGATTGGGATAGACACCGAAAACACCCTCACGACGCGCGCCGCTCCGCGGGGAGGTCCGTGCCGTATGTTTTGCGGAACTGCTCCCGGCAATACATGCAGTGTCAGCAGGGAGGCCGGAAGTAGACGCCTTCGATGGAGAGGTGGTCAACAGGGTCCCGTTGGAGAACCTCGACGACGTACGCGGCGAAGAACCTGCCGAAGGGGGTATTGGGGCACATCAGGTGGGCAGAAATGGAACCACTCGCCAATCGCGCTCAGGGGGCCATGGGAACGCTCTGCCCGTCGTCGAGGAAGCGCCGACCGTTTCATCACGACCGGCCTTCCGATCATCTCGGCGGGGCACGTGCTCCCGGCGCTCGGGCCGGGAGTCAAACCGTGCCGGGGGACCGCAAGCGCGGCTCGGGCAGCCCGATCATGAGAATCAGGCCGGCGACCGGGCCGATGGCCGCGACGGCGAACAGGGCCG
>Ga0315274_10011765_pt1 | contig 12527 bp, 9 predicted proteins | sample YL17G02_20_MG_FD_203700 | JGI IMG/M metagenome (GOLD analysis project Ga0315274, IMG submission 203700) | Sediment microbial communities from Yellowstone Lake, YNP, Wyoming, USA - YL17G02_20 | ecosystem: Environmental > Aquatic > Freshwater > Lake > Sediment | place: USA: Wyoming | collected... | reverse complement strand
TGTTTCAATGTTTTTCAAAGGCTTGACGACGCCCCGCTCAAAAAAAACACCTCGACCTCGACCTGACTTTCTCGTCTCCGTCCCGACTCAGCCACGAAGAGAGAGAGAGAGAGAGAGAGAGAGAGAGAGAGAGAGAGAGAGGGTCAGACAGAAAGGCAGGGCTTAAATATTCGAAACAACCGAACTCAAACCGGCAGGTAACCATCTACACGGCGCACCACGACCGCTCTCGCGCCTTTGCCGAGACCGTCGACGGCCCGTTCCGCGTCGTCGTCGCCGGCGCGTGGTTCCCGCGGTCGCTGGCGCGAGGGCGGGCCATCGCGCTCTGCGCCTACGTCCGGTGCGTCCTCGCCGCCATCCGGATAGCCTGGGACGGCAGAGAGGAGGGGAAAAGGTGGGACGCCGCCGTTGCGGACCAGGTGTCCGCCGCCGTCCCGGTCCTGCAGCTGCTCCTCGCGCCGGCGGCCGCCGTGCTCTTCTACTGCCACTTCCCGGACCTGCTGCTCGCGAAGCCCCGCCCCGCGGGCAGCTTCTCGGCGTGGCTCCATGCGCTGTACCGCAGGCCGCTCGACGCAGTCGAGCAGGCGAGCACGGGATCCGCTGACCGAATCTTGGTCAACTCGGAGTTCACCGCGGGTGTCTTTGCTACGACCTTCCCCAGGCTCGCGCGAAGGGGGGTCGCGCCGCGCGTGCTCTACCCCGCCGCGTCGATCCCGAGCGACGAGGCGCTGCGAGGTGCCAGGGAGGGATGGAGGGAGGCGCTCCCCGCGGAGGTGGTGTCCCTGGTCGAGGGAGGAGGCGGGAGCAAGCCGGCCGTCTTCGTCTCGGTCAACCGGTTCGAAGGGAAGAAGGGCCTCCCGCTCGCCCTGCGCGCCCTGGGGGCGCTCGACGAGCTGCTCCTGCAGCAGCAGGTGGCGCCGAAGGAGACGGGCGCACCCGCTGCGGGGGAGCCGAAGGCGAGGGCGCCGCCCCCTCCCCCGGTCCTCGTCTTCGCCGGCGGCTTCGACGCCCGGCTGCCGGAGAACGCGAGCGTCCTCCTCGAACTGCAACGCCTCGCCGCCGAGCTCGGCCTCTCGTCCCGCGTCGCCTTCCTGCCCTCGTTCTCTGACGAGCAGCGCGGGGCCCTCCTCGCCGTGGCAACCGCCGTGCTCTACACCCCCGAGAACGAGCACTTCGGCATCGTCCCCGTCGAGGCCGCGGCCGCGGCGGTGCCCGTCGTCGCGTGCTCGAGCGGCGGGCCGAAGGAGTCGGTGATGGACGGCGAGACGGGGTTCCTGCGGCGGCCCGAGCCCGTGGAGTTTGCCAGGGCCATGTTGGAGCTCGTCCGCGGCGAAGGAGGAGGAGGGAGAGCGGAGGCGATGGGCGCCGCGGCGAGGAGGAGGGCAGCGGAGGTGTTCTCGAGGTCGGCGTTTGGCGCCGAGCTCGAGCGCGAGGTGCGGGAGATGTTGCAGGAGAAGGAGGAGAAGAAGAAGAGCGAGAAGGACAAGAAGAGGCGATGAATTCGTTCGGCGTTCTTCTCTTCATCTGGCTGTGTAAACAAGGGAGCAGAGCCCGCGACTCTGCCCTGGGCGCGATTCGGAGAAAGAGCAGCAGCAGCAGCAGCAGCGCGGATAGAAGAAGAAAAGGTCGAGTTTTTGTTTCTCTGGTTTCTTCTGTTCCCGCCTTTTTTTCTCACAAACTTTACCTGCCTCCTTCCACCTCGCCTCTCTCCACCGCGAACTCCCCCCCCCCAAAAAAAAACTCTCCCCAAAAATGTCGCCGCGCATCCGAAGACTTTCGCCTGCAAAGACCGTATACGCCCTGCCCGAGCGCCTCTCGCGCTCCTCGGCCGCAGCCATCGCCGCGGAGGCCGCAGCGGGCCGCATCTCCGCCATGTCCGCGTCGGCGTCGGCCGCTTGCTCGTCCATCGAGCATTCCGAGTCGGCGTCGGCCGCGGACGACTCGTCCCTCTCGGCTTGCTTCGAGACGTCGTCGCGAGAAAAACAACAGTGCCCACAACAACACGAAGGAGGTTATCTCGAAGCATGATCGGGCAATCAGCAATCATCGGTGCTGCGCGGAGAGGAGGTGAAGAAGATGATGACGAAGGTGGAAAAGAAGAAAGAGCGAGCGAGCGATCGCCAGCAAAACGATCGATTGGTGTTTTTTTTTGTTTCGCTCAAAGAGCGTCGACTTTTGGCGTTCTATGTGCTCTTGCGTGCAAGCCACCTGAACATGTGCGATGCGATGAGACGCGCTTGACGCATCGATATTGAGATCAAGAAAGGAAAATATTGCGAAGGGGGCGGGATGAGGAATCGTTGTGCGAGCTCTCGTTGAGCCGCCGATGGGACGCGAGCGGAGCCCCTCTTCTTTTTCTCCTCGTTTTTTTCTTTCCTTCTCACCCCCTCTCTTTCCTCTTTCGTCTTCCACCACTCACAGGCTCCTCGCCACCTGGACCGCCGCGGCCAAGCGCCACGGCGTTCCCAACCGCGGCGTCGTCGCCTGGGTCCGACGCAAGCTCGGACCGGACGTCACGGTCCTGCGCGTGAGGACCGACGGCTCGCTCGGGTGCGCGACGCCGTGCGTGCTCTGCCGCCGCGCCCTGATCGCGTTCGACCTCCGAGTGTCGTGCCCCCCGGGCGCGAGCGGCGGAGGGTGGTACTGCGGCAGGCTGTGCTCCCCGGACGCGCCGGCGCCGACGCTGACGTCCGGGCAGCGCAGGCTGCTGGGCCACGCGTCGCCGCCGAAGGAGGGGTCGAGGAGGTCGGTGGCGCGGCGGAGGAACAAGGTCGGGGGGGATCGCAGCGGCGGCGGCGGCGGCGGCCCCGAGGGCGGGCAGGGCAGCAGCGGCCACAGCTTCGACCACTGCCCCGGCAGCGACGGGAACGGCGCGAGGGACGGCGGCAGCGACGGCAGCGACTTCTGGCGCGTCAATGGCGGCACGGGGGGCCGGACGGGCGCCGCGGCCGCGGCGGCGCAGAACGCGGCGCGGCGCCGCCGCCGGGGCGTCAGCGTCGGCGACGTCTCGCGCGGCTTCGTCGCCGTCACGGGCGCCTCCGTCTCCGCCTCCGCCGCGGGAAGGAAGGGCGGCGACGTCCGCCCCGCATCTCTGAGGCTCGGGCACCGGGCTCGGGGGCCGGCGCAGCCCGCGGCGAGAACCTGGTTCGAGGACAGCCCGGGCTGCTCCGGCGCCGAGGAGAGGAGCGGGGGGGGAGGAGCGAGCAGCAGCGACGGCGGCGGCGGCGGCGGCGGCGGCGGCACCGGCGGCAACAGCAAACACGGCAACTACCGCGGGGGCCGCCGAGGGCGGCGAAACAACAAGTCCGCAGCAGAGAAGGACCTCCCCTTGCCGCAGAGAGGCGCGCCGCCGCCGCCGCCGCTCCCGCCGCTGCCCCCGGGTCGCAGGAGCAGAGTCACCGTCGAGTGGGGGAAGGGAGAGGGAGGAGCAGAGGGGGAAGGAGGCGAGAGAGGCCTCTCCCCGGGGACACCTCCGCGGCGGTCGGGGCTGCTGGCGTCGACCTTGTCGTCGTCGTCGTCGTCGTCGAGGTTCAAGCAGAACGACGGCCGCTACTCTCCCTCTTCTCCGACTCCCTCTTCCTCCGGTCTGTATTCCGTGTGTCCTTCTCGCTCTTCTCGGCGTTAGCTGAGAGTGCTTTGTATAAAGAGAGTTGCGGCGGGGGTGTTGCTTTTTTTTGTAAATCATGTTTTCGTGAAAGAGAGAGAAATGAAAAGAAAAAAACCCGTTGCATCCTCCGCCGTCCATTTCTCGAAGCGAAAGAGAGAGCGAACGAAAGAGGAAGCCCCCCCCCCAAAAAAAAAACAGAAACCTCACTCAGTTTATTTCTCGTTCGTTCTCGCTCTTCTGCTCGTCTCGCGAGGCTCAGCAAGCTGCCATGTTCCTCGTCAACTGGTGTGTCGCCCTTCGTCGTCGCGGCGCTGCCAGGAGCAGAGGGCGTGGAAAGGAAAAAAAGAAGACGGGCGAAAGAGCATCGCTTTTTCGCCAATGCCTCCATCGAACCTTTCTCCGCTCGCCTTGTTCTTATTCAACTCACCCCTCTCTCTTTCCACCCCCTGCTCTTGCTCTCACTCTCTCACTCCTCTTGCCAGGATCTACTCGGTCCTCAACTCGCTCGGCCTCTACAACAAAAACGCCAAGATCCTGTTTTTGGTGAGAGAGAAGAAGAATGAAAAACATCTTTTTCTTCTTCCGCCGCGATCGATCGGTCGTCGGCGAGGCAAAAATGAAACAGCAGTGCCTTGCCTCCTCGCGCCTTTTCTCTCTCTGCTTCTTCCCAGACCCTCTCGTCGCGATGGGAGGGGACTTTGTGTGCTCGAGGCACGAGATGGATGGAAGCTGAAGGGAGGACAAGGAGACAACGAGGGGCAGAGAGAGAGAGAGAGGGAGAGAAGCGGAAGAAAGATGGAAGGAGAGACAGAGAGGCCCCATCGAACGCTGCGCAGCGAGGCGCGCCCTCTCCCTTCTCCTCCCGACCTCTGGCCGACCCTGACCTCCACCTCGACCACCCAACGCACGGCCTCTCTCCCCCTCCCCTCCCCCGCCCCCCGCCCCCCCCTCCAAAACTCACAAAAAACACAGGGCCTCGACAACGCCGGCAAGACCACGCTGATGCACATGCTCAAGGACGAGCGCCTCGCACAGCACCAGCCGACGCAGTACCCGACCAGCGAGGAGCTGCAGATGGCGGGCATCAACTTCAAGGCGTTCGACCTCGGGGGCCACGAGATCGCCCGGAGGGTCTGGAGGGACTACTACGCACAGGTCGACGCGATCGTCTTCCTGGTCGACGCCGTCGACAGGGAGCGGTTTTCGGAGTCCAAGAAGGAGCTCGACTCGCTGCTCGGCGACGACGCGCTGGCGACGGTCCCCTTCCTGGTCCTGGGGAACAAGATCGACGTGCCGCAGGCCGCGTCGGAGGACGAGTTGAGGCTGCAGCTGGGCCTCGCCAACTACACCACGGGGAAGGGGAAGGTCGACCTGCGCGACGCGGGGGTGCGGCCGATCGAGGTGTTCATGTGCAGCGTCGTGCGCCGGATGGGCTACGGCGACGGGTTCCGCTGGGTGAGCCAGTACATCAAGTAGGTCGATCGATTCGTCGATCGTTTGATGCTGCTTCTGCTGCTGCTGCTGCTTCTGCTTCTGCTTTGCGTGGAGGAGAGGGGAGTGAGTGGAAAAGGAAGGGGGGGAGAGTCGAGGGAGAGTTGAGAGGGAGAGAGGCGGGCGAGGTTGATTTTATTCTTCCGTTTTTTTTCTTTTCGATTCTTTTCTCCTGCGTTGTTTCCCCACTTACTACTCTCTCACCGCCCTATTCATTACAAAACCGAAAAGCCACGCGCGGCGTGAAAAAAGAGGAGGAAGAGGAGGAGGAGGAGGAGGAGGACATATCTGAATGTGTTAGAACCATCTTTTTTTTCTTTTTTTTCTTCTCAGTTATGTTTTCGTCTCTCTTTTCTCTCTCCTTTCTTCTTCTTCTTCTTCTTCTTCTTCTTCTTCTTCTTCTTCTTCTTCTTCTTCTTCTTCTTCTTCTTCTCCTTCTCCTTCTTCTTATTTAGAGCTTGCTCAGGCTCGACGACCACAGCTTGACGTGCGGCTCCGTTTTGCTCCCCCTTGTGACCGTCGCTTCGATCGTGCCGTGGGGTTCCGAGGTGGCGACGTAGACGTCGTCGTCAAACTGTTTTTGAGACATTTTTGTTTTGTTTTTGAGAGTTTTGTTGAGAGTGCAGCGGAAAAGTAAACGCAAAAAAAAAAAAAAAAAAAAAACTCATAGAAAAAAACGTACGGAGCTGTTGACGGGGGCGCACGGCAGGAAGTGCAGGTTCGGCAGCCTCAGGTGCACGCTCTCGGCGCTCGGCACGGCCTCCAGCAGCCCCCTCCCCATCTCGAACAGCGTATACTGGAGCGAGGGCGAGTAGTGCCCCCCGGCCGCGGGCCCGAAAAAGGCAGCGCCGAGTGCCGCGAGGGCCTTGCGGTAGCTCGCGTCGTAGTCGCAGGGCCCGCCGTACCGCCACGACGCGGTCACCGAAGTGGCCGCGATGCGCTCGCGTGTTTCCGGGAGGCGGGTGAACGAGTCTTTGAGGAACCCTTCGTAGCCAGACATGGTGGTTTTTAGAACGCGCCAGCCCTCGACGCCCGCGACGACCCTGGTGCTGCTGCTGTACCTGCTGCTGCTCGAAGTTGCTGCTCCTTCTCCTCCCCCGCGGGAAGAGACGACCTCCGCGAACCGCCTTCCCGTGCCACACCCGCCTCCCTCGTCCGACTGGAAGCCGTGGGCGTGCTCCCTCCCCTCGACCGAGACGCGCGACCAGCCAGAAGACACGACGCGGATCTTCGCGCAGGAAACGAGGGGGTAGGTCTCGAGGAAGAGGCGGGCGAGGGCGAGCGCGAACTCCTCTGGGGGGGTCGCGACCGGGAGCTGCTTGGCGACGAAGTAGACCTGTTTTTTCGTGCGTGTGCGTGTGCGTGTGCGTGTATGGTGGGTGGGTGGGTGTGTGGGGGGGGCGGGGCGGGGTTCGAAGGGGAAAAAGGAAGAGCCTCGGGAAGAAAAGAGAGGAAGCTGCCCTCGGCGACGCCGCACGTGCCCTCGACCGCGGCGACCCCGCCCCCTCCTCCTCTCTCTATGCCTCCATCGCTCGGCCTTTTTTCCCGTCTCGCCCCTGTGCAATCATCTCACCGCGTTCTTCTGCGTGTCCGTCGCGGTCATCCCGGCGTTGCTGCTCGACAGGAAGGCGTGGCTCATCTCCGACTCGAGGACCGTGTCGACGCTCCACTCGACGAAGTGATGCTTGGCACTCGATGCGCCGTCGCCCTGCTCGCGCCAGGTCCTTCCGAGGCGGACGCGGGACTTCCCGTGCTGGTGCTCTCGGAGGGTAGCGTCGGCCATGGCGGACGGGGCAACAGAGACAAGGAGAGGCGAGGAGAACGGATGGGAGAAGCGGGAGAACGAGTGGAAGCCTCGAAGGAGAAGCGATCGAGAAGTGGCTCGAGGGAGGTGGAAAAAAAAACGGCCTCAAAACGAAAGCGGAAAGAAAAAAAAGTCAAACTTGCCTCTGTTCCTTCCCTGCCGCGCGCGCGCGACTCTACTCCCATGTCTTCAGCAGCATTAATCCTTTCGTTGTGATTGGTATTGTTACAAGAGTTGAAAGTTGAAACTGCGTTCTCCTCTTTCCCTCTCACTCCCTCGGCCTCCCCCCTCCCCTCTCGCTCAGCCCACCTCTCACTTTGAGCGGAACAGCTCCTTCTCCGTCCATGGAAGCGCTTCTCCAAACACCTCCCTCAGCACCCGGGCACCTTCTTCGTCTCCTGCTCGCAGTCCAACGGAGGCGCGCTCGATGGCTGCGTCCGAAAGGCGCAGCGACTGAGGTGGGGTTTGATCGAGGAAGGAGGAGGAGCAGCAGCCTGGTGCTGATGATGACGGCGACGACGTCTTTTGTTCTCTTTCTTTCGCAGGAGCTTCCTCCAGAGACTCTTCGACGCCTCGAGGCACGGGCGCGTCACGCTGCTGTCGCGCAGGGTGGTCCGGGGCCAAGGCAAGCACGACGAATTCCTGGAGGACGCGCGGCTTCCGAGCATCTTCGTGGTTGCCCGTCGCCGTCGCCGTTGTCACCATCTTCTTTTCCGATTCGCGCTGCGACTCTAGCGGGAGATCGATGTGGGCTTGGGGAAGCAGCGGTAGAGAACACTTGCGCTGCTGTTTGAGAGAGGATAGCGCACAAAAAGAGAGCGGGAAGGAGAGAGCAACGAGGGAAAGAAACGACAGACACCTTTTTTTCGAGCATCTGTGATTTTGCTCGAGGACCTCATCCTCGACCTCTTCGCCCGCTCTTCACTCTCCTCCTTTCGGCGAGGAAAAAGTGATGTCGGTCGCGTACATTCTCTCTCAGAGACTCTCTCTCTCTCTCTCTTTCCACGTCCCGCAAGATAAAAACTCGAAAACTTAAAAAAAAACTTCAACCAAAAAGCCCAGACGGAAACAAAATAAAACAAAGAAAGGAAGCCCAAGGAAGAAAGAACAACCTCTCAGCAAAGCCCGAACACGCTCGCGGCGCTCGCCCTCCTCTGCGCGACCCTCGACGCCGCGGCCCTGCCCGCCGCAAGCAGCGAGTCGAGGCTCGACATCAGGGCCGCGGCCCAGGCCTCGAACTCGAGGTCCTCCTCTGCCGTCAGCTTCCCGGACTGCGCCGCGGCGACGATGTCAGGGAGCGAGTTGCGGATCGCCCTCGTGGCCGCGACGCGCGAGAGCTCGGTGGCACGGATCCGCTCGACGATGGCGACGCGCTTGCACTCGAGCGAGGCGCCGCCTCCTGGCAGCAGGTAGCACAGCAGGCCGCGGTCTTCTCCCCGCGTGCGCAGTGAGGCCGAAACGGCGTCGATGAGGGCACGGGCGTCGTCGATCGTGGCGCGCATCTCCGTGTCGGCGGCGCGGACGAGCGCCGCGGCGGCGACGCCCGACAGCGCGCCGTTGGGGTGGGCGCCCGCGGCTTCTTTCCTCCTCTCTTCGGCGGACCTGGCGCCCCAGCACTCCCTCGCCGTCGCCAGCTGCAGCGCCGCGACCCTCCTCGCCACAGCGCTGGCGGCAGCGGCCATGGGTTTCACCGCGGGAGGCATCGGCGTCACCAGGTCGGTGCCTCGAGGGAGGCAGGCGTCGAAGAAAGAAGGGAGCACGTCGACTCTAGTGAGCGCGGTGACGTGCGCGAGCGGCGCGTTGACTTTTTTCTGGAGCTCTGACAGGTAGAGGTCGGCGCGCAGCGGCGGAATCGACGAGCCTTTGCTCTCTGCCGCCTTTGCGGCCCTGGAGAAGTCGTCCCAGGCGCGCGAGACGAGCTCGGCGGAGGCCTCGAGCGCGTCCGCGACGGAGTCCATGCACTCGTGCGACGCCCTCGCAGGGAACACGAAGGCCGAGAAGGCCAGCGCCAGCAGCGAACCCGCCGCCGTCGACACGACCCTTCCGCAAAAGTACTTCGTCGTGGCTGCCTTAGGGAACTGACAGAGGAGACTCGCCATGAACGTCGACAGCATCAGGAACAGCGGCTTCTTCACGGCCTGCAAAGCATTAATGTGCCCGAAGACGAAGACGGTCGACAGCAGCAGCGCGGCGACGTAGAGCGGGTTTGCGGCAAGCGAGGACCGCAGCATGACCCCGTACCCGAGAGAGCCCCCGAGCAAAACAAGGCAGGCCTGCAGCACGGCGCGAGGGACCGTGTCCTCGAGCCGCGGCTGCAGGCAGATGGCCATGACGACAAAGGCCGTGGATATTTGCCAGTCGAAGAGCTCGGCCGGGAACTTCCACAGCAGCAAGACGCAGGCGACGAGCGTGCCCGAGGTCGCGACGAAGTACTTGAGGCCGAAGATGACGGCGGAGCGCTCGAGGGAAGGGGTGGCGGCATCGGTGTCGATGTCGGCGATGCCTGCGACATCGCTCGCTTCCTCGCCGGCCGAGCGCGCGTCGCCGGAAGTCAATCTCCGGAGCGGCGTTGCGTTCTTCATGGCGTTATTGCTCTTGCTTCCACCACTGGAGCGGCTCTTGACCGCGCCAGAGACGACAGCCGGCAGTCCCTTGGCGACGCGGAAGAGCCGCATCCAGACCATGAGGCCCGAGAGGCCCGCGAAGATCGTGACGGCCCAGATCACCCACGGGTTGGGCTCCTTCTTCTTCGGGGCAGCAGCCTCCTTCTTCTTCTCGTCGCTGGCGCCGCCGCCGCCGCCGCCCTCTTCCTCGTCCTTGGTAGAGCCCTTCTGCTCGAGGCCCAGGGCGCTGAGGACAGTGCTCTCGAGGTCTCGAATGGCCTCGATCAGCCCTCCAGAAAGCATCGCGGCTTGGTGGTACCCTCGCATAGCGATGACGGCGCCGTGAGAGGCCATGGAGTCCCTCGCTCCGTCGGCAGAAGACTCGGCGGCTTGGTTTCGGCTGCCGTCCTTGCCGCCGCCCTTCCCTCCGCGGGTCCCTTCGAGCGCCTCCCAGTACCGCGCCTGCAGCCCCCTCGCCGCCCCGGCCAGCTTCTGCTGCAGCGCGTCCCAGACCTCGGGGCCGTGCAGCCCGGGAGCCCGGCCCTCCCAGAGCGGCAGGGCGCCCCCGGGGTCCCGCAGCAGCCTGGCCAGCGAGGCCAGCGCCGCGGCCGACGCGCCGATCGCCTCCCTGTGGGGGCCGCCCACGTCCCTGCCGTGCAGCCCGCGCAGCAGCGCCGACGCCTCGGAGGCGCCCGGGCTGGCACAGAGCTCCTCCAGCGCGGCGGCGCGGGCGATCAGCGCGTCGGTCTTGGCGATGATCGCGGCCCACCTCGCCGGGCGGAACCCGCCGGCGGCGCGCGGCCCCGAGAAGAGCGACGGCGGCTCGAACCGCGACTCGGCGAGCAGCGTCCTGGCATCGGAGAGGTGGCAGCGCCACCACGTCACGGGCTCGGCCAGGCCGTGGCCCGCGGGAAAAGAGGCGGAGCCGTCTCCCCTGCGACAGGAGGCCGGGGCGGGGCCCGGGAGAGGGCGCGAGAGGGAGCGCTTGGACTCGGCGCCCTCGACGAGCCCGCTCCCGTCGTCGTCCTCGGAAGAGGTCTCGCCGTCTCCGGCGACGTCGTCGTCAGACAGGCCGTCGATCACACTCCCGTCGGCCGCCACGGGCGGGGGCGTCGAGTCGTCCCTAAGGCGGAGGAGGAGCTCCCTGTCGACGTTCGCATCGGACAGGGAAAAAATCGACCTCCCCGCCGGGCCGGCGCTGCGCCTCCTCGCCCTCGTCGCGCCGCCGCGCTTCGCCTCGAGCGTCTGCCCTGCCGTCCCCACCTCTGGGCCGCCCCCCTTCTTCCCCGAGAGCCTCGGGCCGTCCTCCGCCGCGCGCTCCTTGGCCGAGCGCGCGGCCTCGGCCAGCCGCCCGAAGCCCGTCACCGACGTCCCGACGCCGCTGAGCGCGGTCGCGAGCGAGCGTGCGAGCGCGTCCGAGGCCTTGGACGGCATCACGAGCGTGCCGCCGACGAGCGTGGCGGCCGAGGCGACCAGCCCCAGCTCGATGATGCGGATGACGACGGCGCCCCAGAAGCCCCTGAGGCCGACCACGGGCACCGCGCCGGCGTTGGCGACGACCAGTCCGGTGACCACGGCCAGGATCGAGCCCAGCGCCCCCACGGCGTTGTTCTTCGGGTCGCAGCGCACCACGGCGAAGAGCGCCATGGCCGCGACGCCGACCAGACAGAGCGTCACGTAGTACCCGGGACCGACGATCGGCAGCTGCGTCAGAAACTCCATCGCCTCTCCCAGGGTCGGCTTGGGCGCGGCCGCCGCGGCGGCGCCCGTGGCCGCGCCCGCCTTGGCTGACTGCGCCGCGGCGATCTTGCGCATCAGCGCCGCCTTCTCGGGTCCTGGAGGACCTGCCATGATGGTTTTGACGGCCTTGATGAGCGAGTTTTTCCCGGCGCCCTTGGCCCTCCACGCGATCGAGACCGCTGCGCCGCCGAAGAGCGCGCCGATGAAGACGCAGCCGGTCGCGATCGAGGCTCCCGCGATTCGGCCGCCCATGTGGACGTTGGGGAAGAGCTGAAGGGTCAGGGCGGCTGTTTTTCGTGTTTGGTGTGAAGAAAAAAAGGTGAGATTTTTTTCCCTTTGTGGGGTCGAGAGAAGTGTTTGAAAAAAAAAAACGTACCGTAAATCACCGCTGCCTGACAGCTCATCGGGAACCGCATCTTGTCCACGAGCACGAATAGCGACAGAAAGGCGACACCGACGGTCAGCTGCACGGCGCACTGGAAGTGCGTCGACATGAGGTAGGAGCAGACCCTCTCCTTCATTGCCGGCCGCGGCAGGCGGAAGGCAAAAGAGCCGCCGTCGGGCGAGCGAGGAGGAGGAGGCGAAGGAGAGGAGGAGGGCTTTCCGGCGCGCATCGGCTGCTCGTTCTCGTCGATGGAAGGGTTGTGGGAAGCCAGCGATGACGCAGCCGTCTTAGGAGGAGGCGCGGAGGAGGCCATGTCAGATCTAATTCAGAGAGAAGAAGAAGAAAAAGAAGGAGACGAAGAAGGAGGTCGGGGTCGAAGTTCAAGTTCGGGCAGGAGAGGTGTCAGCGGCGAGATCGATGGCGACTGGAATGCCGCTGGGAAACAAAAAAAAGACTCAACGCTTCTCTCCCTTTGGGGCTTTCTGAGCAAGAGTTTCGCCCGAGTTCTCTCAGAAGGGATCAAAATCGATATGTGAACGACGCAGCAGGCCGTTGCTGGACCAAATAGTGGCGCAATTGCGATCCTGAGGCGGATGTTTTAATCGCACTCTTTTTGGAGGTCGGGCCCACGAGGCTCGTTCGGTTGTGGTCTGGCTCTTTTCTCTTCTCTCTCACCCTCTCCACACACACACACACACACCGCAAGAAACTTGGTCGCTTTCTCGTTTCGGCCACAAAAAAAGAGATTACATTACAACACGCGCGTGCACCCGCCCGAGGAAAAAACAACAGAGGCAAAAAGCGAAAACCGACCGCATTCTCTGGCTTCACTCACCGCAGCCAAAAGACCTCGTCGACCGCGGGCGAGCCCCTCCTGCGCGCGAGCGCCGCGGCGGC
>Ga0315274_10011764_pt1 | contig 12529 bp, 4 predicted proteins | sample YL17G02_20_MG_FD_203700 | JGI IMG/M metagenome (GOLD analysis project Ga0315274, IMG submission 203700) | Sediment microbial communities from Yellowstone Lake, YNP, Wyoming, USA - YL17G02_20 | ecosystem: Environmental > Aquatic > Freshwater > Lake > Sediment | place: USA: Wyoming | collected... | reverse complement strand
ATCCGGGCGGCTCCAGGCCATTCTCTCCATTGTGTATCACGCTCCTCCCCCTGGGGTTGATACACAATGGGCGCTTTGGCCAATAGCGCCCCACGGAGCGGTTCCCTTGTGTGCCGGGCGCCCCTCACGGGTTGATGCACAATGGGCGCTTTGGCGATCCGAGCGGCTCTGAGGCCGTTCCTACGATACTGCTGCCTGGCGCCTTGCTGCTCCCGATGTCCAACACCCCAATGCCCCGCCACGCCGAGAACAGGCTTGACTTCCCCTCCCGCAAAGCCTATCCTGGGAGCCGTTGCGGCAACGGCAGCTCGACGGCCCCCTCAGGCCCTTTCCAGAACGCTGTAAGACTCGATGCCGCAAGCCCATGCATCCACTCGGCCCGACATCCGCCCCATTTTAGCCTCGCTTTGCATCTAACGCTTGAACCAGACATGACTTATGGGTGTCAGGCACCGTGACTCCCGCCAGGGGGATGCCGGTGACTGGTACGAGCACCGCTACTACCACCGCAGCCCCGACCGCAATCCCCCCGGCCCAGAGAAGGGCGCCTACAAAGTCCTCCGCGGCGGCGACGCCGCCTGGGACCACCGCTTCGCCACCTCCACCTTCCGCTTCCTCAATCCCCCACACGTCCGCGACTGGGTCAAGACAGGCTTTCGGGTGGTGATTCGCGATTAGAGGTCACGATGCCGCCAGAGCGATCGAAGTGACAAGAGCAGCCATAGCGCACAGATCTCCCGTGGTTTGCGTCCCCGCAGGAAGCCAGGCGCCTTGGTCAGGCACCTAACTTTGGCGCACGCTGGTGTCAAGGCGTAAGTCATCGTCGTCACACGACTTATGGCGCCGTGCGCCGCAACCCAGCAGGACATTTGCCTCGGGAATGGCTTGTTTTGCACTTAAGTACTTTGATGCAAGGCACTCATGGGTGGCACGTGGTTCCTGAACGGGGCCGTGCGCGGGGACAAGAGCGCTGCCTCAGAGATGAATCCGCCTCCTCCGTGAAAAACGTATTGCCGCGCTTTGCGCCTGAAATCGGCAGTACCTCTCAGATTCTAACACGCCAAAGCGTCGGCCTGTGGTTCCAAGGGCTGCTTCCCTCTCCGCCGTATTCGTCGGGCGCTCAGAAATAGCAGCCAGAAGACCATCCAGACGAGCGGCGACTTCAGCGTCAGGCCCCCGGGGATGTGCCAGTTGTCTGCCCAAAAGCTCTTGCCTTCCACCCGACCGTGGGACGACAACACGTAGACGACCCCGCACAGCATCAGAACCACCAAGAGTACTATGACGGCGGGCACGCGGCATTTGCGCGGCAGGAAAAAGAGGAACGCAATGATCGCCGCCAGCCCGAGCAGCCAGAAACACGACGCCACCTCGATGTCCTGAGGGACGGACAGGGTGTGCGGCCAGATCAAGTACCAGCTTTCCCAGGCATAGTGCTGCTCAGGGGACAGGTAGTGGGATTTCAATTCGGTCCACCCGACCAGGAACGGGACGACCAACAGGCAAGCCACCAGCCCGATGACGGTCCACCACTTCCGCCGCGCGGCACAGTAGACCACCAGCCCCAGGCAGGCCAGGCCGGGCAGCAGGGCATCGCTCAGCCGCTTTCTGGCCTGGTTTTCCCAAGGCAGCGGGCGAACTACCCAATTGTCCACCGGGGGTGGTCCGAAGGCGACGGGCGTGGCGGGCGGTTGAGTACACTTGCCGCTCGCGTCTAGCGGCAGGGCGACTCGGCAGATCGTGGTGCCCTCGGGCTTGAAGGTGTGGTACCAAACGCTGGGCAGGTCGCCGGGATTGTCATCGGCCGAGAGGCCGATCACCCGGCCGGGCCCCGAGCATCGCCACAGGGGCTTGCCGGTCCGACTGTCCAGCCCGTACACAATGCCCGGCGCGCTGATCACCACAAGAGTCGGAGCGGATGGGCGTTGATCACCGGCCGGCTCGCCTGCGGAGTGGAATCCCAAGGGACTGCCCCACACGAAGGTGCCCTGGGTCCCGGGTTGCCACGCGACGACGCCACGGAAAGTGCCCTCCACGTCCTTCGGCACCGCCCGCTGCCACAAGGGTTTTCCGTTAGCGCCATCGAGACCATAGAGGTTTTGGTCGACCGAGTAAACATCCTTGCCCGCCAAGACCACCACAACGGCCCGATGACCGTCGCTCGCCGGACGAATGGCCACGATCTGGCCGCTCGGGCCGGGCAATGGCCACTGCCACAAGGGTTTGTCGAAGTTGCCGCCCACGGCCTGCACCTTGCCGTCGCTCACCAACAGCAGTTCCTCCCGGCCGTTACCGTCGAGGTCATGGCTCCAGAAACGGAAGGGGGCGTCCTTTTGCGCATGGACTCGCAGGGCTTGGCGCGGTTGGCCTTGCAGATCAAGGACGAGAATCTCGGCGGTCTCGCGGCCCTTCTCGCGGAAGGCCACGCGGACCACAGGGCGCCCACTGCCGTCCAAGTCGGCCAGCACCGGCCCCGCGTAGACGTACTCCGTGCCCTCCGCCCCCGACCAGGTCCACTTCTCCTGGCCGTCCGCGCCGCTCAGCAGCGAAACTTGAACCCGTTCTACGCGAACGGTGCGTCGAGTTTCTGCCCGGGGCATGTCGGACCGTCGAGGCCCCCCATCGGCTTCGGGTATGGGCGCTCTGGTGCCATCAGGCCGAATTTCCTCTTCACGCTCGAACCGGGACGCAACCACGACGTCCACCGGTCCGTCCGCGTTGGCCTCCGTGCGGACGCACGCCAGGGCGACGGCCTGGGTGTCTACAGGGAGCGCTGCTCTCCAAATGGCCCGGCCTTTACGGCCGTCCAGTGCATATAGTTCCTGTTGCTTGACTTCGGTTTGGACCGTCACCAAGATGTCCGGCAGTCCGTCGCCGTTGAGGTCCGCGAAGATCGGTTGCTGCAAGTTCGTACGGGTCGAAGTTGTCGCCCCCCCGTGTCTAATCTCGAATCCGCCGAGTTGTTGCTTCCAGAGCACCGAGCCGTTGCGCCCGGAAAGCACCGCGAGCCAGCCCTGCGTTCCTGAACTGCCCTCTTCCCCGAGCCGGTAGACGAAGATCACCTCCGGCCGCCCGTCGCCGTCCAGGTCGCGGCACTGTAGAGAGTAGCAGTACGAAGGAGGATGGCTCTGATCGCGAACCCCGAGGCTTCCAGCACTGACCTTCCAAAGCCGATGCCCATCCTTGCCCGAGTACGCCGTCAGGGGCGGTGGCTTGACGGGATCAGACCAGTGGTTCGGGTGAAACACGAGCACGTCGGCCGTGCCGTCGCCGTCCAGGTCGCCCTGCGGCAACGGGAGCGAACAGTACACGGTGCGGCCATGCAGACCGGAGCCTTCTGGCATCCACGTTCCCAGACGCCGCCACCGCTCGGGCGGGTCGCCGCGCAACACGTGCAGCTTGCCCGCCAGCCCGGTCTCATCCAGGCGCAGCCCGTAGGTCTCGGGCAGGCCGTCGCCGTTGAAGTCGGCGGTGTTTACTTCATGGAGGTCGGGCAGCGTCTGCTGGAGCTTGCCGTCGGTCGCGGAGAAGATGAGATTGTGCGCATGGACGGAGAAACGAGTCGATCCGCTCCACCCGCCGTATGAGAAGTCGTCGCCCTTGGATCGCCAGTCGGTCTGCCAGGCGACGAGCGAGACCATCAACCGGGGCCAACCGTCGGCCCCCGCCGGACACCACTGGAGCCGCACCGTCGAGCGCAGGTCGTGGTCGGCGTCCTCCATTCGCCGCAACGTCCGCCACAACAGGCGGCCATCGGCGCCGGAACTGGCAGCCACCAAGAGCCAGTTCCCTTTCGTCGAGGAGGTTACCTCTGGATCGAACGTGCTCGGGGCGAGCAAGGCGGCAGTGAAGACCTCCCGATGGCCGTCGCCATCGAGGTCCGGGCCGACAAGGAAGTGCGCAACGCCGTCGGCCTCGTTCGATCCGCCGCTGCCCCGGCTGAGCCGCTGGCGCCAGCGGGATTGTCCCGTCACGCCGTCGAGCACCTCCAGTCCGACCCAACCAGCCAGCCAGAAATCAGGCGCATTGCCGTAGGGCACCATAATCTCCGCCTTGCCGTCGCCGTCAAGATCGCCCACCACAGGCCATCCGGGCTGCTCGATGCAGTGGGTTCCCGAACGATCTGTTGATACCTGCCCATTCGTGGAGGTGCGTCGCACCTCATGTTGCCACAGCGGCCCTTTGGCCGGAGACAGCGCGACCAGCTTCATGTCCCCCAGCTTCACGTTCCCTGTGCCTTGTTTGGAAAGATCTCGCTGCAACAACAAGAGGGCGGGCTGGTCGTCGCCCGTCAAATCGGCGAACATCGGGACAACATACGGTCTGAACCCCAGGTCGCGGACTGGCCAGGCCTCTTGGCCGGTCTTCACATCGAGGCCCACCAGGCGACTGCCGGCCGATACCATGAGAATGCGTTTGCTGCCGGTTCGGTACACCGTGGCCGCGTAGACCTTTCGCCAAACCCTGTGCATGAATTCCCAATCGTCGGAACTGTCTTGGGTTGGTACTGGGTTCGGTCGCTCGACCTCCGGCGGAATGGGGTATTGCCAGATCGTGCGCCCCGTCAGCCCCGAGAGGGCCTCGACCCACTCCGGCACGTTGTGGGCCGACGTTGCGCCGAACGGGCGGTCGGCAGCGCTCTCGCCGAGTACGAGGATGATGTCCGGCTTGCCGTCGCCATCGACGTCTTCGACGATGGGCGGGCACACGAGCGATTTGAAGGGGGCGTTGTAGCTCCAAATGTCGCCGTCGGCGGGTTTCTTCGCCTTCAGGCTCCAACCATCAAAGACCCATCGGATCGCGCCGTCCTTTCCCGAGACCGACAGCAGGTGCGGAGACCAGAGGAGCTGGTTCGCCGAGAAGAGGTCCCGCGTGCCGCCGCCGTCCAGGTCCGCAGCGGGCAGGGCGAACCAAGGATGGACACGAACGTTGCCCCCCAGGCAGAGGTTAGGGGCCCCACGCCACTCCCCGGGCAAAGGAGATAGCCAAGGCCGCTTGAGCGCCGCCAACGCAGGCGGATCCTCCGGCCGGATGCTCCGCTGCCAGAGTTGCTTGCCCGTGGCGCCGCTGATGCGCACCACCGTCTTTTCTCTCTCCATGAGATTGTCCGTTCCCGCGGGCCTGTCCCGCAGCAGGAGCACGTCGGGTTTGCCGTCCAGGTCCGCGACCTCGAAGCCCATCGACACGTCCAGCGGGTCCCAGAGGTGGCCGTCGCTCCGCGGAGTCTTGACCTCAATGTAGCCTCCGAAGCCGTAGGGCTCCCGGTGCCGGCCTTCGTCCCCAATCGGCGTGCCGACCTCGAAGCTCCGCTCGATCCCTTGCTCCACCAGGAGTTCATAGTCCTGGCTGGGTTGTCCCGACGCAGTGATTCGCAGGCGATAGAACCCGCCGGGCAGCGCGACCGGCTGCTTGGTGGCCCCCACGGGGAAAGGCGGGATCACCGGCTCGTCCTTCTGATCGAGCACCTCTGCCTCCAGGGGCGCGCCGGCAGTGCTCAGCAGCACCGTCCCAAGGCGCCTCTGCGAATACCACTTCCACCCGAAAAACACACCGGCCAGGAGCAGCACGCAAGCAGCCGCAGTCGGCGCCGAGAGAATGACGCTGCGGCGCTGCTTGCGGAGCCAGCGGACCGCGCGCTCGGGCAGGCCCGGGCGCCGGGCCTTGATCGGCCGCCCGTCTGCGTAGGCCTGCAAGTCCTCGGCCAGCGCGTGCGCCGTCGGGTAGCGCCTCGCCGGGTCCTTGGCCAGGCACTTGAGGATGATCGTCTCCAGGTCGCGGTCGATCTGGGAGTTCAACAGCCGCGGGGCAGCCGGCTCCGCCTCCCGAACCTGGAGCAGCGTGTCCAGCGGTGTCGCAGCCCGGAAGGGAGGCCGAGCGGTGACCAACTCGTAGAGCGTGGCGCCGAGCGAGTACACGTCGCTGGCCGGGCCAACACGGGCATGATCGCCCGCCGCCTGCTCGGGCGACATGTAACTCGGCGTCCCGAGGACCGCCCCGGTCACCGTGAGGCCCCGGTCGTCGGCCACCCGCTTCGCCAGGCCGAAGTCCGTGATCCGAGGCTGGCCGTGGCGGTCGATGATGACATTCGACGGCTTGAGGTCGCGGTGCAGGATGCCCTTCTGGTGCGCGTACTCGATCGCCGCCGCGATGGTCATGACATAGCCCGCGGCCTCCTTCGCCGGCAGCGGGTGCTCGCGGACCATCTCGGCCAGGCTCTGCCCTTCGACGTAGCCCATCGAGAAGTAATGCTGCCCCTCGTGCTGGCCGACCTCAAAGATCGGCACGATGCCCGGGTGGTCGAGCTGGGCCGCTGCCTCCGCCTCGGTATGGAAGCGCTTCACGTCGGCCGGGCTCGCGAGCTGCCCCGCCAGGATCATCTTCACCGCCACGATGCGGTTGAGCGAGACCTGGCGGGCCTTGTAGATGACCCCCATCCCGCCGCGGCCGATCTCCTCCAGCAGCTCGTAGTCGCCGAAATAGCGGACGGTGCTTCCCGCGGGAAGACCGGCTGGCTGGCCGGAGTCCAATGTTGCCGCCTCGCCGGGAACGAGTCTTTCCGGCGGCACGGGAACCTTAGCTGCCGCAGCCGGCCGCAGCGGCTCCGCCATGCGGTCCACGCGCTCATAGTCGGCCAGAAACGCCTCTAACTCGGCGGCGAATTCCGGGTATCGGCGGAGCCACTCCTGCCGGTCGGGCGTCTGGCCGGCATCCACGGCCTCCAGGTAGGCCGTGATGATCTCGTTGACCTGCCGGTCACGATCGCTGGAACCGCTCGATTCTTGAACCATAGGTGACCCCCGTTCGCCGAGTCGTACGCGCAGCTCCCGGAGTCCACGGTCCCTATTCGCAGCGCTTGCCAAAACAGAGCATGGGGCCTCTTCGTGAGGGAGCGTACACCGGACCGTCTCCTACTTGGCGGCCGTACTTTCTTGGCCCCCGGCTGCCGCGCGCCACAGCTTCACCTTGCCGCCGACATCGCCGGAAACCAGCGTGTTGCCGTCCGCCGTGAAGGCGATGGCAAGAATGTCCGCCTCGTGTCCTTCCAGCGTCAGCCGTACTTCGCCAGTGACGACGTCCCAGAGCTTGATGGTGTGATCTTTGCCAGCGGAAGCGAGGATCTTGCCGTCGGGATGAAAGGCGATCGCGGTGATGGCGTCCACGTGGCCGCGCAGGATGGCTCTCGGCCGTGGCGCCGGCTCGGTTGGGCCCTTGCGCTTGCCGCTCCGCACGTCCTCCGCAAGCTGCTTCACCTCACCCATCACTTCGCGCAGTTTCGGCTCGGACACGTCCCAAAGGTGAATCGAGTGGTCTTCGTGACAGGTGGCCAGCGTGTTGTCGTCCGGCGAAAGGGCCAGCGCCTGGGGCATGCCCTCCAGGCTCAGAGGTGATTCCAGGACTGATAGCGCTTCGCCGCTGCCCCAGTCCCAAGCGACGATACGCGTGAAACTCTCGAAGAACCTGGGGCTTTGCCCCGTGAAGAGGCGATTGCCGACCGAGGAGAGAACTGCGTGACACAGGCCCGCCCAATCCCGCCATAGCACCCCCTCCGAATATGGGAACCACGATTCCTTATCGGCTGGAAGCTGCCTAAGCTTGCCGGTGGGGAGGTCGAGGAGCTTCACGTAGGCAATTCCGTCCGTGTGCGTCTTGTTCGGCGTCTTCTTGTCGTAAGTCGTCCCGCTTTGGGGGCAAGCAAGTTTCGTCGCATCGCCTGAGAAGACAGGCAAACCGTAGTCGCGGTGAACCACATAGGGGTAACACGGAACCACAAGTGTACGATGGAGCTCAGCCTTGGTCCCTGTGGCCTCTTGGGAGATCCCCCACAGTTGGATGTGGATTTCGCCGACCCCTTCTTCCTGATTAAAGCCCTGGCCGGAAATGGCCAGCCACTTGCCGCCACGCACGAAAGCGACTCGCATCGGCAGGAATTGCTTCGGATTGTCCCACCTCAACAACTCCCCCGACGGTTTGCCGAGCGATTCCGGCGACAGACTGTAGAGGACGACGGCATGGGGTCCGAGCGCGCCGACGGGGACGGGGGCACTAAGCCTGCCGGCTACTTGCATCCCAGCGCTTGGCAGCTCGGGCCAGCCCACGATGGGGTCACCACTCCACACGGTTGCCAGGGTCTTGCCGTCGGGCGAGATGCCCAGGGCTTCGATCCGGTGGCGCTCTTTATCGGGCTCACCGGGGGTTTGCTGCCGCGGACCTTTGCCCAGGGAGAACTCGTCCGGTCCGGGCCGCGTGTTGACGTCCCAGACTTTCGCTTGGTAGGGGCCGCCGCCCTTGCCGGGCGCCACGCTGATGATCGTCTTGCTGTCCGCCCCAAACCCGATGGCCCGGATGGAGCCCGTGTGCCCGCGGACGTCGCCGATCTTCTCCTTCGATTCCACGTCCCAGAGCTCCAGGGACGATCCGCGCGCGACGGCCAGGATTCGGCTGTCCGGTGAAAAACGTAGCGGGGTTTCAGACCCTCTGCAATCCGGGTGCATCGCGGCAACGGGAAATGTGTGGACCTCTTTTCCTGTCTTGGCGTCGAAAAGTTTGACCACCTCACCGCCCCGACCGTCGAGGCTCCCGAAGCCCGACCAACTGGCGCAATACTTGCCGTCCGGAGAAAGGACGCCGACGTGCGGGAGCGGCGAAGAAGTGTCTTTGCCGGCGCCGGAAACGCTGGTCAGCGTCAATTCGCGATCGGCCTTCGTTTTCCAGGCGAGTGATTCGCCATCCGGGGTGAAGCCGAAGACTTGAAGGAATGACAACAACCATTCGTCGCGGCTTAGCTCGCGTCGGCGGAAAAGCTTCTCTTGGCCGACCGGGACGCCGGCGCCCTCGGGGATGGCCCAGAGTTTGATACCAAGGTGTTTGCCTTCCGGGTAGCTCGAAATGTACCCGAGGGCCACCATCTTGTTGTTGGGCGAGATAGCGATGGCCTGGCGCCGAATGTTCTCTTTGTCTTTCACGTACTCCGGAGGAAACTCCTGAACCTCCCACTTCTCGCCGACCTTCACCTTGCGGGTGCCAACTGAGGTTCGCTCGGCCCGGAAGTTCGGCAAAGGGATCGTGGTTCGCAGTTGCATCGTCTGCGTGTCCCAGAGCGTCAGGCGCGGTGCCCGCGGTTCCCAATAGCCGTCCTTGTCCCAGACGTGGTCCCAGGTAGTTGTGGCGAACAGTCTGCCGTCGGCAGAGAAGAACAACCCTTGAAAGACCTGGCACGTCTTCCACCGGCTGTCACTATCGGGCTCGGTCTTGGGGATGATGGTTACCGAGCTGCTGGTAACCCACGCCTTTGCCCCTTCGTCGAACGTCTTCACGACGATGGTTTTCCGGAGCGTGCCGGCGGTGACGTCCCACAGTCTGACTTCGTCGAACCTGCCAGTAGTCCCCCCCTCGTAGGTGCCGACGGCAAGGAACTGCCCGTTTGGTGAAATGAGGAAAGGTGAAGCTTTGGTGAAAACGGAATCCCATCCCGCCACCTGCTCGTGTCTGCAAAGCGGGATCGTTTTCCGTTGGCGATTGCACAGCCTCCACAGGTAGCGCCAATCGAAACTGCGCAAGTCTTCGGCCCTCACCCTCGCCTCCCCGCCAAGGGAAGAGGGTGGGGTGAGGGGAGGCCGATGCTGCTCGAGCAGCTCGACGACGCGCGGCACATTGCCGCTGTTCCACGCTTGATTGGCGAGATTCATATGCGCTGAATACAAGTACCGCTGTGTCAGGCGCTCTTGGCTGGTCGCACGGTCGGCTTCTTTCTTTGCCTGCGCTGCCAGGTCGTTCGCCTTCACCGCGAGGTGGGCCGACCGCTCTGCCTCTTTCTGCTCCCGAAAGGCAGAGGCAGCCGACCGCTTTGCCTCCTCGTGCGCCCGGACGGCAAAGCCTGTTGAGATCACGGTTCCGATCACCAGGGCAAGCGCCAATGCCGCGGTCAACGCGGCGACCCCGGGATTGCGGCGGCACCAGCGCCAGGCGCGGTCCGCCGCACTGATGGGCCGTGCCTGGATCGGTCTGCCGTCCAGGAAGCGCTGAAGCTCGTCCCCCAGTTCCTGGGCCGACGCATAGCGCCGCCGTGGGTCTTTCTCCAGACACTTCAGGCAGATGGTCTCGAGGTCGCGGGGAGCGGTGGGATTCAGCAGGCGGGGAGGGGCAGGCTCCGCGTCGAGCACCTGCCTGAGCGTCTCGAGCGGCGTCTCGGCCCGGAAGGGCGGCCGGCCCGTCAGAAGCTCATAGAGAAGCGCGCCAAGCGAATAGACGTCGCTCCGCGGGCCAGTCTCGCGCGACTTGCCGGCCGCCTGCTCCGGCGACATGTAGCTCGGCGTGCCGAGCAACTGCCCGCTCACGGTCAGGCCCCGGTCGTCGGCCACACGCTTCGCCAGCCCAAAGTCGGTGATCCGCGGGTGGCCGGCGCGGTCAATGAGGACGTTGGACGGTTTGAGGTCGCGGTGGAGGATGCCTTTCTGGTGGGCGTAGTGGATGGCCTCGGCGATCGCCTTGAGATAGGCCGCCGATTGCTTCGCGGGCAGGGGGTGCTCGCGGACCATCTCGGCCAGGCTCTGCCCCTCGACGTAGCCCATGGAGAAGTAGTGCTGCCCCTGGTGCACGCCCACTTCGTGGATGGGCACGATGCCGGGATGGTCGAGGTTGGCCGCCGCCTCGGCCTCGGTGTGGAACCGCTGCACGTCGGCCTCGGAGGCCAGTTGACCCGCCAGGATCATCTTGAGGGCCACGATGCGGTTGAGGCTCACCTGGCGGGCCTTGTAGACCACGCCCATGCCGCCGCGGCCAATCTCTTCGAGCAACTCGTAGTCGCCGAAATAGCGGACCACGCCGAGCGGGGAAGCCGCAGGCCCTGCGGCAGCGTTCAGCGGGGTTGTCTCGGGAGCGGTCGGCCCGGCCATGTGCTCCACCTGGTCCGCAGCCTCAAAGTACTCCCGAAGCTCGTCGGCGAGGTCCGGGTGCTGCCGGAGCAGCTCCTCCCGGTTCACCGGCTCGCCCGCGTCGACCCGCTGCATGTAGTCGGCGAGGACCTGCTCGAGGCGTGATTGCTGCGACCCATCGTCGGCGCTCATTGGAATGCCCTCACTTAGGCTCAGCCAGGCACATCGGGCGGGCACAGGGACCCGCCCCTACAGAAGGCCCTCACCGATAAGGGGCCAGCTTCCCTCGCAAGGCCTGGAGGCCGCGTTTGATCAGGCCGGCGGCGGCGGCCGGTGAGCGGCCGAGCTGCTCCGCGATCTGCGCGAGCGGGCAGCCCTCCAGATGGCGCAGGCGGACCGCCTCGCGTTGGTCTTCGGGCAAGGTGTCGAGTGCCCGGGCGAGCAGTGCGGCTTCTTCGCCGCGCATGGCCCGCTGGCTCGGCGACGAGCCGGGGGAGGCCGGCTCCTTCCACAGGAGAGTCGAACCGTCCTCGCCGCCGCCGAGCGGTTCTTCGCGCCCGATGGCTCGTTTAGCGGCCAGCGCCTGGTTGCGAATGGTCTCCGCAACGTTGTGGTCCAGGATTCGGTTCAGCCAGGCCATCAGCTCCGGCCCGCTGGCGCCCAGGAAGCGGCCGAAGTCCCGCTGGGCTTCCAGGAACGTCTGCTGAACGATGTCCGAGGCGCCGACCCGCCGGGCCAGGGCCGGCCCGACCTGGCGCTCGGCGAGCACTCGCAGGTAGGGCCGGTAGCGCTCCAGCGCCTGGCCCAACGCCTCGCGGTCGCCGCTTCGAGCCAGCCGGATCATCTCACCAACTCCATGAACGTCGTCGGCCATTGAAGTCCCCTATCATCAAAGGCACGATTGCGGGGAAGATTGGGCGCGCGATCTCGAAAAGAACGCGGCGACGTCCTCCCCCAGGGGGAGAAGGGGAAGAACTATCGGCGGTGCCGGTAGCGGGTGTGGATCCCCTGCTGGAGGTCACGGCTGGACGCGGACCCCGGGGACCGCGGCGCCAGTCACACTGACTAAGCGTAACCTACGAGACAACCGCTACTTGCAGAGGCGCGAGTCATCGCTCTTGCGGCGAGCCGCTCCGGCGCGGGCCGACGCCTATCCTACATGGCTCCTCTCTGGAAGCCATAGCGTCGGGACGAGCAGGAGCGGGGGCAATCCGAGTCGGGCGTCTGACGGGCCCGCAAGATAGCCTTTTCGGAGGGTGAAGTCAAGCGGGTTTTCGGTGTTCAGCACGGCGCCCAGTTGCGGCAACCGCGCGCCCCCGGGCGGAGGACAGTAGACAGTGGGCAGTTGACAGTGGACCGTGGGCAGTAGACAGTGGACAGTGGAAAACGGAGGGCCGCGGAGGACTTCGCGCGACCAGGACATCGGGAGTCTTTTCTCGGAAGAAAAGACTCCCGATGTCTTCGAGTGGCACAAGGCGGTCATCCCGCGCCCGTTCGCCTGCGCCGAAGGGTGCCGAGGGAGCTCTCTGAGAGTGTTCGAGGGCGGCTGGCCCGCGGACCCCGCTTCCGCACCGTCACCAGACCTCCGAGAAGAGAGATCCCTCGACTTCGCGGACGCTCCGCTCGGGATGACCCTCTTGAGCGCGTGGGTCAAGGAC
>Ga0315274_10011761_pt1 | contig 12532 bp, 10 predicted proteins | sample YL17G02_20_MG_FD_203700 | JGI IMG/M metagenome (GOLD analysis project Ga0315274, IMG submission 203700) | Sediment microbial communities from Yellowstone Lake, YNP, Wyoming, USA - YL17G02_20 | ecosystem: Environmental > Aquatic > Freshwater > Lake > Sediment | place: USA: Wyoming | collected... | reverse complement strand
CTCACCATCTCCAAAAACTCCTCCTTGTTAATTATTCCTTTTTCCACGAGCAACCTGGTGAGGGCTTCTTGTTGCACAACTTAGTACATCAAGAGTTCTTCAAAGGAAACGATTTGTTTGGGATCGAGGGCGGTTGCCATACGACTTCTCCTATATTATTTTCAAAATTCATTTCTCTCAAAATATTCTATCATTGCTTGATAACGTTCTCTCTCATTCAAACACAGTTCAGATTTGAACAATTCAAATCCATTTGCACAAAATTCCGAAGCCCATGCTTCAACATTACCATCGTAGAAACATAATTCAAGGTATCAATTTAGCGGTTTGAAATAAATCTTTTAAAATCCCTCCCCACCTCCCTTTACCAAAGGGAGGAGAAAATATTTCCCCCTTTTGAAAAAGGGGGATGAAGGGGGATTAGATAACCTTTTTCAAAGAGCTAAAATGATACAATTCAAGTTTATTTCTCTCCCCTTTTTGGCATTCAATTTTGGCAGCATGGGCAACATCTTGAAATTCATAAAAAATACAGTGTCCAATTTCATGATATAGATAGCACGCATACTTGGGATCAAATGGCATTGCATATATAGTTATGGTCTTCGTCTGAGGATCATATGCAGCGTTTAGGCGTTCTCCATTTGTTCTTCTCAACCCGGATTCGTGATCTACCTTTATGGTCACTATTTGAAGAAGAACCTTTTCTGCTATTTGTAAAAGGAGAGCCTTGAGCTTTTCCCGTTCTTCTCTTTCGATTGTTTGATCACACAAATTCTCGATTAATTCTCGCTTCAGCATAAAAGTTCAGGGGCGAAGTATTTTATCATCACTTCCAAACTCAAAACACCCTTCAAGAATTTATAATCTTTTTACTTCCCTCTTCCCCTGTAGACCTCCGAATGTTGAGCATGGTCTTGCCAATTCTTGATGTACAGCGAAGCCAATTTCTTGTTATGGATTATGAGCAGATTCTCAGCGTTGTATTTAGATGTTCCCTTTAGGTGCATAAATTTTTCGCATGTGCTCCGACTTCTGCATTAAAGTTTTTGCATACTCGTATTCTTTTTCCCCTATTTTCAAAAACTTAGCTGTTTCAGGAGAGTCCAATCCTTTTTCTAAAGCCAATAAGATCAAATCCAATCTTTCATAAGAAATCCCTATGGCTTCTTCATCATTAATCCCTGGAAGGATATCAGGTGAGGGAGGTTTTTCAATAATCTTAGGAGGGATTTTTAAATATAGAGCAAGGTCTCTCACCTGAGTTTTATATAAGTTCAAAAGAGGCATTATATCGGTTGCATCATCACATCCATGTTTTACAAAGTAGCCAATCTGATATTCGCTCTTATTAGCGGCTCCAACTACCAATTTGTTCTCAAGTTCTCCGTAAAGATAAAGCAATAGCATTCTTAGCCTATGTTTTGACCGATAATAGGCATTCCTTTTCTTAAGAAAATTGCTAAATTCTTTATCCCTGAAGCCGAGAATGCTGGCAGAAAAAGGGGTCTCCCCCGTCCTTCGCTTATAGAATTGATAGGCTCTTTTGATCAAGGGTGCCCTTAATTTCCCCAAGAAAGGAATTTTATTGAGCGGAGCTAATTTATACACACCTAATCTTTTAAGATAGGGTGTTATGTCAATCAATTTTGTTTCAATGCTTAACTCTTTAGCAAAATTCAAAGCATCTTTGACGTGTTCTTCTTCTGAGTCCTTCTCGGGCATAATGAGGGCCAAGGTTTTCCCTGAACCAACTGCCCCTTTACACAATGCTGCAACCACTGCTGAGTCAATTCCCCCACTCAGGCCCAAGATCACACCTTCCCTTTCTAATCTTTCCATATATTCCCTGATGAAATTCTCCAAGGAGAGAGAAAGCTTTTCTGGTTCGATCCTCATTTGTAACTTTAGGTTTTCTAATTCAGTATTAAAATCCATCTTAAACTCCAATTATTAAAACATAGTAAGGGACTCTTATCAGACTACCTGGGACATCAGGAGTTCTTCAAAGGAGACGACTTGTTTATCATCAAGTTCTACTGCCATATCTGTTTCTCCAGGTCTCCCCAATCCTCCACGTATTCTCTGTGTCCCTTATCCACTCCAAAGGGTCTGAGCCTAACCTGCGTTTTTTATACATAGCTACCCCTTCTCTTTTTTTTAGTCATCTTTAACTTGGCCTTACTTCGATCGTTTGAGTCATAGGTAAAAAGAGGGGCAGGAACATCCCAACCTAAACCCTTATGCTGTCTAATGATCGAATAGAAATTTTTAAGTCCCGCTTGCCTCCCTATGGTCCTGACGGGAAGTCTTTTCTTAAAATAAATCTGATAAGCCTGCTCCGCCTTTCTGGAACGCAGTCTCCCGAACTTCTGAGAGACAAGCCCCTTCCTTCTAAGAATGCCGATATGGTAAATCCATTTTACCTTTCCAATTCTTAACTGTTTTTTGATCGTTTGAGAGGATATAAAGTCGCTGTGAGGCTTCTTGGCGATCCCGATCAGTCGCTGACAGATTGAACACTTTTCTGTGTGCTCTCTCTTGGGCCTCTTGATCCCCTTCCGGTGGAGAAAACGGGAAATGGCTTGCTTGCTCACTCCGTATTTTTTCGCCAACTGCAAGAAGGGAATAGTAGTTTTCTCCAAATCCTTTATTAGTCGGCCTTCTACTTTTCTAAGTTGGCCTGAAGTTCCCATAAATCTTATGCGTCCTCTACCCCCTCTCTACGGTTTCCTTGCACAAGGCTAAATAGTCTTCTGCCCCGTGGCTATCTCTTTCTATTTTCTCTTGCCTCCCTGTAAACCTTCTACCGTCCTCTACCAGTGTAGACCACCGAGTGTTGAGCGTGGTCCTGCCAGTCCCTTATTGTTAATTTTGATGCCTTTACTCTAAGGAAAAAAGAAGATAACAATGTTTAAGACAAAATAACTGCATTGGTGTGCGAACTGTTAGTGACCAAAGAAGCCCCGTAGGTTCGCAATTTTAAATTAAGAAGTAACATCAACCTCTTAAGCCTATGCTGACGAATGAATGCGATAAATCTTTAGAAGTGTGTGGGAAGGTTCGCAGAAACACTCCTCCATCTACGCTTAAAAACTCATGAATTTTGGATAGCAGTCTCAACGGAGTTGAGAAGTTCAGGGTGGCTGAAACTTGAGGTAAGAAAGCTGATGTAATATTATTTGTCGTCTCAACGGAGTTGAGAAGTTCAGGGTGGCTGAAACCTAATCGTATGAGTTCCCATGGTTCGCCTAACTGGTCTCAACGGAGTTGAGAAGTTCAGGGTGGCTGAAACTTTTTATGTTCCCTTTGCGTCCGTTAAGGTTGCTTGTCTCAACGGAGTTGAGAAGTTCAGGGTGGCTGAAACTAATAGCCCGTTCTGAATTCAACGTAGTCATAGAGTCTCAACGGAGTTGAGAAGTTCAGGGTGGCTGAAACATCACCTGCTTGGCCGAGGAGACTGTATTCTTAGGTCTCAACGGAGTTGAGAAGTTCAGGGTGGCTGAAACTAAGTATGCTTTAGTAATGGCATTAAAAACCTTATGTCTCAACGGAGTTGAGAAGTTCAGGGTGGCTGAAACTGTGTCAATATCCATCGTCTATCCCTCCTCTGCCTGTCTCAACGGAGTTGAGAAGTTCAGGGTGGCTGAAACAAACTCAAGATTTTGAGCCCAAAGGAGATCTGCCTCGTCTCAACGGAGTTGAGAAGTTCAGGGTGGCTTACTGAGTAGTTCAAATAGATGAATTTTAAATAGGCTCACATCTTGTCTTTCGACGCGCCGAAAGGTTTCCTCCAGAGCCAAAAGACCAAGGAGGCCCAAGAGCCGGGTCTGCCCTAACCCGGAGTGGCCCTTCCGGACAGATGCTCTTTTCAGCTTGAACCCGAACACGCTATCCAATTGTCAAAGAACTAAACCGAAATTTTCTAAATTTTTGCGTTCGGAATCAAACGCTCGGTCAGCGGCGAAGGTCGGACCGCTTTTATTCCTTTAAACCAGGACTTTCTAAAACCATAGCTACCAGAAAAGTTCCTGATATACAATTCGCTGCCATCTTCATAAACCACTACATTCCCTTGAGACACAAAGTTATATTCAGCTATCCCTGCCCTGGTCAGGTATTGATGCAAAGCATTCTTCCATTCTTTCTGGTCAATCGCTTTTTCACCCAATGCGCGGCCTCTTAATGGCCCTTCCGGAACATCTCCAAACAATTTGACACCAGGGATTAAGGCTCCGCTCTGCCGCCATTCAAGCGTTAGCGGTCTATCTCGTTTGACATTACCATTACTTCCTCGATAGGCTACTATGTAAGCCACATTTGCCGGGTCAGCGACATATCTATGCACAAGGCGACCGCTTTTAGGGTCAACTCGATTTAGATCAATATTGGATTTCAGCGAGCGTTGCAATCTTTGAACTCCAATGACCGCTGGAATCACATCAGTTTGCCCATTAATAAAATCCTGGAACATTTTAGCCCTGCGTTGGTCTGCTGGATGGGATGAAAACTGTGATTTGTATAAATTCCCTTTGATTGCTTTTCGCAGCCAGATTTTGAGTGCTTCTGCTGTGCTTGCCCCTGGGCTGTCGCCAATACTTGCTCTCTCCAGCGTTTGATAAAGCCGAGGATGGACAATCACATTCACGATTTTCTCGACCTCGGTACTCCTCGATTCTGGAGTAGCCGCTTTATCGGTCTTACGAAGTTCTTCCGCGATGCTTGCAGCTGTCACACGTTGGACAGGAAGATCATCCCTTTTCGACCAACCATAATCACCCTGGCGTTGAATATGAGAATCTTTGTGATTCCAATTCATCTTTGCCAAATCGACCTCTACATAGTTTCCAGGGTGAACCTTTTCAAAACCAGCCACGGCAAAGCGTGGTTCGGGTATCCCAGGGATTCCATCTGGGCCTTTAGGTGGGGCAGCCTTTCTCACCTTGTCAACCCACCAATGCATCAAACCGGGCTGTAAGTTCCTCGTTTCAAGAGAAGTCAGGTCCGGCAAGTGGCAAGCCATCAGGAGTGCATCCAAGGCGTGGTTGATAACACCACCCTCTTTTTTCTCCCTAAACTTATCGAATTCAGGGTAAGCAGCCTTTCGCCAGAGAGCGGTGTGTCTTCCATTGATAAAGCCAATTTGGGGCTTCTCCCCAAACCGTTTATAAATCTTCCCGCTGAGGTAACGGGCAAGAGGTCGAGGCCCTCGTTGGGTCCCAACCACCTGGGCAAACTGGTTGGCGATAATGTTGAGAATTCGCTCCCCCTCCCAGACGCGACCAGGCTCACGCATAAGATTGAGGATACCCTTCTTGATGTTATGAAACAAATGGGGAGGTTTATTCGCAAACTTAGAAGCCACATACTTAGAATAGGCGTCGTATGCCTGTTCGTTAATCCTGAGCGAAGCCCCTCCTGGTGAGGCGGCTTGTTTTAAGTCCCGATTGCAAGATGGGCAGGCAGGAACTATATTTAGGTAGCTGTCGAAGAAAAATTTGGACTGAGGCAGAAGATGGTCTCTTTCAACCAATTCGGCATTTGGCCTGCCACAATACGCACACAGACCATCGAATTCAGCCCTCAGCATTTCAAGGTCATTCCCGAATCCGTATCGAGGCCCATGCTGATACATTTCCTCAAGGGCTTCTTTGTTCATAATGCCTTGGCGCTGTTTTCGGCTTCCCCCCAGAAGGTCGATGGCGGTTCGCTCTACAATCACTCGGTCAATGCCATCGGGGACAAGAGGAAGAATTCTCGCCTCGATATAACGCCACATCTTTTGGAAAAGGATTTCTTCTCGGCGAGACACCAAGTCCCTTTCGGTCAAAGTCGCCTTGAAGGGTATCGGTTTCCCTTCCATGAAGTGGGTCACATATTGAGAACTATGGTAACGGCAGAACCGATTTCGCCCTCCAGTCTGTTCTATCAGGTTCGTTATATTCTTCCGAATTTTCGCCCAGGGAGTAGCCGCCTCCTCTGTCAAATCAGGGTTTAGGCCATACAGTTTTTTTAACAGTTTGAGTCCATCGCTGATCTCTGCCTTGAGAGCCTTGCGCTCTTTATCTGGATCAGGGCCTTTGCGATGACGGAGGCGTTTTCCCAAAACCGCGATACGGTCCAACATTCTTGCGACCTCATCCTGGAGGGTTGCATCGCCTCTGAGACTTACGGCAAATACCGTATGAACAAATTGGGACAGGGGGTCCCGAAGAGCATTATCCCGGCGCGGCGGAACATTTCCGCATCCATCCCAGGCACATCGGGAGGCTCCCCGATTATTAAATCTTAATGGTCGGACTTCCTTGGAAGGGTCACCAGCACGGTTAAGGACGTCCTCACATGAAGCGAGAACTTTCCCACTTTTTTCTTGAGGGACCAACAATTCTATCTGTTTTTCTAATGCTCTAAAAAATTCCTCCCGACTGAAACGAAAAACGATTTCCTCTTTTGAGTCCTTTGCTTCTTGGTCGATTTTCTGAGGTTCATCAAAAAGGGAAGAATACCCTCGGCGCCTGCAAAAGGTAATAAGTTGCTGAATTGTTTCGTTGGGAAGATTTATTGCAAGTAGCTTTTTCTTTAAAAGAGTTAGGCGGTGTCTCTTTGTCTTTCTGGTCCGGCGCCCTCTGCGAAGTTCTGCCCTTGGCCCTACCTTTGTGCTGAGTTGATAGGGATCATATAGGAGAGTGCCAGCGAACAAAGGAATGTTTACTCCTTCCTGGTTTCTTACCAAGGCAAGGCCGATGTTCTTGGAACCGAAATCGATGGATAGTGTTACCTTTGTCTCCATATCCTTTAAGGAATTATAGATGTAAAAACAACAAAAACCATATTCCTACTTCAGAAATGGGGTCTAAATTCATCTCCAGATCATATACCCACCCAATGGTTAGAGGTTAATGACAAATAGCCTATATTTCGATTTGATTGTATTCTTTACGGAATGGGGTGTCAATAAGAATTGGAAGGGTGTTTGCCTCTAAATTCCGGCACTGACCATTGAGGGGATGTTGGTGGTAATAAAAGGATGCTCAATTTTAACGCTTTGCACCTACAAGTCATCGCTCAACGATAACATCTTGGGCAGAGGATTACTGGTAGAAATCACGTCCCAAATGAATATATGAAAATCAGATCGTGACTTTTTTAACGTATCGGAAACAGATGATAGATAGCAGATATTGTACCCCTTTCGATATCGTAATTCACGGTCTTTATAAAGAATGTAGTACCTTGTCCTTTTCCGTTGTACCATCGAATGGATTCGAAACCATCGCAAACAGGGATTTCGCCCCCAGGAGCGGGGAATCAACCCTTATAAAGGACAGACCAACCCCTATCCGCCCGAATAAGATCAATAGCCCCATCAGCTTAGATAGGAATCGATCGGGTAATCGGGATCGGCATAGAAGGAATCATCGAATGAAATCTGAGAATCTGAATAATCGAAGTGCATCGTTACCAATGACCCCTTTGGTCTAGGAAGAGGTCGGGTTTAAACTCCGCTCAGAAAGGTTTCCCTATAAGCATAAAGGGCCGGTGATCCGCCGGTGTGGACGAAAAGGATGTTTTCGTCCTTTTTGAAATACCCCTTGCGGACAAGGTCGATCATTCCAGCCATGGTCTTGCCGGTATAGACCGGATCCAGCAGGATCGCTTCGGTACGTGCCAGCAGTTTAACCGCCTCGGTCATGTCGGGGGTGGGGAGGGAGTATCCCGCTCCAACGTAATCCCCGAAACAGAGCACCGCTTCCCTGGGGATCTTTCCCTCGACACCGACATGCTCCGCGGTTTTCTGGACCAACCCGTAGACGAGTTCTTCCTGAGCTTCCTTGGTGCGGCTGACGTTGATTCCGACCACCGGGATATTGCTGTTGGTACCGCAAAAACCCGTAACGAGGCCGGCATGGGTCCCTGCACTGCCGCTGGCACAGACCACGCGGTGGATCCTCAGGCCCTTTTCAAAGATCTGATTCAAGATCTCCTCAGCACAGGCCACATATCCCAAAGCGCCGAGGCTATTGGAAGCTCCCCCGGGGATGATATATGCTTTGCGGCCGGCAGCTGCCACTTCATCGGCCTCAGTCTGCATCTCTTTCATCATATCCGAACCGCCCGGCACGACCTTGATTTTCTCCACTCCCATCAATTGAAACAGGAAGTTGTTGCCGCTGGCCTGAAGATTGTAGCTCTTAGGCACCCGTTCTTCCAGAATCAGCCTGCACTTGAGCCCCTCCTTGACGGCTGCGGCAAGAGTCAGGCGGCAGTGGTTGGACTGGACTGCTCCACAGGTGATGAGCGTATCAGCGCCTTTTGTGATGGCATCTGCAACCACAAACTCCAGCTTGCGGGTCTTGTTGCCCCCTGCCGCAAGTCCCAAAAGATCATCCCTTTTCATGTAGATCGTGGGGCCGTCCAGTTGTTTGGAAAAGCGGGAAAGTTTTTCAATAGGTGTTTGTCCTTCGGTATAACGTCGACGTGGAAAACGACTGAGGTCCATTTTTCCTCCTTGCATTCTTCTATATCATAAGACAGGCACTTCGCCCATCACCATATTGTCATTCATACACTTAACTTAAGGCTCACTCCAGTTGTTCGACAGTCATAGACATCCTGTCCTCTCAAGATTGAACACAGCCGCAACCCTGCTTTTGCCCTTCCAGCCGGCTGCGCGTGATTCGGTTGCTTTTTATTGAACTCATGAAAAGACACGGCCTTTATCGCAGAGAAAGAGGCTCTTTTCCGGCCAGGCGGATGGCCGCACGGGCAAGAAGAAAAAGGACGTCAAAATAGGGAACAGACAGGTCGCGTTGACTCAAAGCAAGAGGAATCTCTGTGCAGCCGGCCACAATCCCCAGGGCTCCCCGGAAGATGAGGCTTTGGGCGGCAGCAACAAGATCATCCGTAATTGCCTCTCGCGGCCGATCCGCCTGACTGCTCTTAACATCGTAGATGGCGGCCATGACCCGTTCCTGGATCTTATCCTCGCAAACAATGGTCTCGATTCCATCCTCTCCCAGTCTTTTTTGAAAAAGACCGCTGCGAACCGTACCGGTGGTACCCAGCAACCCCACCACTTTGATTTCCGGATGATCATGGGAAATGGTCTCGGCCACAACGTCAAAAATAGAGACAAAGGGAAGGGTTATCTGTTGTCGCATCTCCTCTTGGTAAAAATGAGCCGACACACAGGGCATGATGATGAAATCGGCGCCCGCCTGTTGCAGCGTCCTGCATCCTTGAACCAACAGCGGCAGTAGAGAAGCCCCTTTACCGAGAATGGCTTCTGTTCGGTCAGGCGCCTTGGAGTTTGAATCAATAATGACCCGCAGATGGTCTTGATCCTTTACGGCCGGGGTATTCCTTATGATTTTTTCAAAACAGTCCAAGGTTGCCTCCGGCCCCATGCCGCCGAGTATGCCGATGATCTTCTCTGCCAACTTCCCCTCCCCTTTCAGCCGGGCCTCAGACCAGGATCTGACTGAGGAATGCCTTTGTGCGTTCGCTCTTGGGGTTTGCAAAAAAACTCTCGTCCGTTCCCCTTTCGACGATTTTGCCTTCATCAATAAAGATGATCTCATCGGCCACTTCGCGGGCAAAGCCCATCTCGTGGGTGACCACGATCATGGTCATCCCTTCTTTGGCCAGGTCGATCATGACATCGAGCACCTCCTTGATCATTTCAGGATCCAAAGCAGAGGTCGGTTCATCAAAGAGCATGTAGCTCGGATCCATAGCCAGGCTGCGGGCAATAGCCACCCGCTGCTGCTGCCCGCCGGAGAGGTTCGCCGGGTATTCCTTCGCTTTTTCAGGAATGCCTACACGTTCAAGAAGTGCAATAGCCCTCTTTTCAGCTTCTTGCTTCGACTTTTTCAGTACCTTCATGGGAGCCAGGGTAATGTTGTGCAGGACCGTCATATGGGGGTAAAGCTCGAACTTCTGAAAGACCATGCCGATCTTCCGGCGCACCTTGTAAAGGTTCGTTTTGGGGTCGCTTAATGAGATACCCTCCACGGTGATCTCACCCTTCTGGTAAGACTCCAGGCCGTTGATGCACCGAAGGAGCGTACTCTTTCCGGAACCGCTGGGGCCACAGATGACTACGGTTTGGCCCCGGTCGATGGTCTCGTTGATGCCGCTCAGGACTTGGAAGTCACCGTACCACTTGCTCACGTTCTTGATTTCTATCATAGGATATTGGCCTCTCGACTCTTCATCTCATAGTAACGGCTGATGCGAGATCCGACAAAACAGATGACAAAGAAAAGCGCGGCAACGAAGCTGTAAAGCTGGATGGAGCGCACCTCCATACTATCGACGATGGTGGTTCTACGAACTAACTCCTGAAGTCCGATGACATAAGCCAGGCTGGTATCCTGAAAGGTGATGATGCTTTGAGTGATCATGCTGGGGAGCATCCGCCGGATGGCGATGGGCACGAGGATGTAACGAGCTGTCTGAGTGTAAGTAAGAGCTGTTGAGTAAGCAGCGCTTACCAGATCACGGCTGATGGACTGAAAGCCTGCCCTGAAAATCTCTCCGAAATAGGTGGCTTCAAAGACCACAAAGGAAATGGCCGCAGAGAGGAAAGGGTTCAGGGGCTTACCGACTAGGATGGGCATGATAAAGTAGAACCAGAAGATAACCAGGATGAGGGGGATGTTTCGGATAAAGTTCACGTAAAGGGTTACACTGTGATACACCCAACGGTTCTTGGAGATCCGCCCCAGACCTACCAAGATACCCAAGAAGATTCCTCCTGCAAGAGCGCAGATCGCCAATTCAAGGTTTGTCAGGAATCCCTTCAAAAGGTAGGAAAGGTTGTTGATGATCGCATCAAACATATTATCTGCCTACCAGTCCATGAATCCGGAATTTTGTCTCAATGTAACTCATGGTCTTTACCACCGCCATTCCCAGGACAAGGTAGACAAACATGGCTCCCGTCGTAGCCTCCAACCCGTGGAATGTATCCGAATCGATCTTGTAGCTCATGAAAGTGGTCTCGGCCACGCCGATGGTCATGGCCACCGAAGAGTTCTTGAAGATCGTGAGGAATTCCGTCGTAAGGGGCGGAAGGATAAGGCGCAGCGCATGGGGAATCATGATGTGCCAGTACATCTGCCACTGACTCATGCCTGTGGATAGAGCTGCCTGGTATTGACCTTGGCCGATGGAGGCAAATCCGGCCCTCACGTGCTCAGCCACGCGGCTTGCCGTGTAAAGCCCCAGGCCGACAACTGCAACGTAATAATTCAACCCGGAGATGGCGTTGATCTTGAACTGAAGGGTCTTGCCGAAGATCATTGGACCGGCATAGAACCAGAAGAAGAGCTGGACAAGGAAGGGAACATTCCGAAAGATTTCCACGTAGATCGTGCTCACCAGGCGCAACAGCTTCCATGGCGCAGCACGCATCGTGCCGACAAAGATTCCCAGAAAAAGAGCAATGATCCATGCGAGAAACCCCATCTGCAAAGTCAGCCATATCCCCTGCAGCATCCATTCTCCGTAAGGCTCGCGCCACAGCACGCTCCAGTCAAACTTATATGCCAGTCCCATTCCTTATTATTCCTCTTACAATTGACAATCAAACCTCTTCCAATACCCCGGGGAAGGCGGGGAGCACCCACAGCATAAGAGTCTGTCGAAGCCGGCGTCTCCTCATATGACTGAGGCAAACATCCTGAACGCTCCGGCCTCTTATCTTGGGATGACTGTTCTTATTGCTTCTTCCACCAATCGTCCTTCATGGGGTAGACAATGAGTTTCAGGTAGTCTTTGTAAGCCTGAGACATGGGAATCGGGGTCTGTCCTTTGGGTCCCATCCACTTGTCATAAAGCTCATAGAATTTACCAGTCTTGATCGCCGAAAGGATGGTATTGTTGACGAAATCCCTGAAATTCGAATTGCCCTCTCGCATCAGATACCCGTAAGGCTCATAGGCGATGGCGAAATCCGTTGTCCGCCAGGCACCCGGATTTTCGTCTTTGGAAGCAAGACCCATCAGAAGGCTTCGATCTGTGGCGTAGGCATCGATTTTACCGGTTTTGAGACTGAGGAATCCCTGGGCATGTCCCTCAACGGTGACGATCTCTTTTGGTTTGTACTCTCCGGCCTTGGCTTGATCCTCCATGGCTTTGAGGTTCGTCGTTCCCTGAGCGCCCCCCAGCCGTTTACCGGTCAGATCTTTTTTGGTCTTGATGGGACTATTCTTGGGTACAAGAAAGGCCGTCTCGGAGAAGAAGAAAATCAGGCTGAAGTCCACCACATCTTCCCGTTCCTGAGTGTATGTCGTGGATCCCATCTCCACATCAATAGTTCCGTTGATGATCATGGGGATACGGGTCTTTGTGGTAATGGTAACCGGCTCAATCTCGATCTTCTTGCCAAAGTGTTTGGAGAGGTTTTCAGCAAGGAGCTGGGCCATGTCCACGGAGAAACCTATCTGCTTTCCCACCTTCGGGTCTATGAAAGCAAAGGGGATAGAATCCTCCCTGAAACCTATTTTGATCTTTCCGGTCTTCTCGA
>Ga0315274_10011758_pt1 | contig 12534 bp, 9 predicted proteins | sample YL17G02_20_MG_FD_203700 | JGI IMG/M metagenome (GOLD analysis project Ga0315274, IMG submission 203700) | Sediment microbial communities from Yellowstone Lake, YNP, Wyoming, USA - YL17G02_20 | ecosystem: Environmental > Aquatic > Freshwater > Lake > Sediment | place: USA: Wyoming | collected... | reverse complement strand
ATTTTGGATGATAGTAGTACGGATGGTTCTTTCCAAGTGAAATCGGTGTGAATCTGTGTGCATCCGTGGTTCCATTGGTTTCAGAGCAACGCATCGGACGGCGGAACGGAGGCGTTGGAATTCAGACATGCACCCGTGCGGCATGCCAAAGCTTGACAGGCGCAGCAAGCGGCATCGTGATGGCAGCGCGATGAACGGCATCAAACAACCCAACGTCGCTCGGGAGCGGCTGGTCGAAGAGCTCTCGGCCGTGATTGGCGGCCAGAAGCGCGCCTTCCTCGACCGTCTGCCGACCGAGGAGCTGCGGTATCTGGCCGCGCGCGGCGATCTCCAGCAGCGTTACGCCGATCGCCGCCGAGGTCAGTTTCTGCTCGAGTGGGAAATGTCGGCGGTCATTCGCGGCGAGCTGGCGCTGTACGAGATGGAAGCGTGCGGGCCGGTGAATTGGCCCGGTCTGCGAATGCTCGACGTCGGCTGCGGCGACGGGGGTTTCGTGATCGCCATGGCGCGCCGAGGAGCACGAGCGCACGGCCTGGACATCTTCGAGGCCGGCGTGGCGGGAGCGAAGTTGCGGGCACGGGCCTGGGAACTGCCGATTGCGGCGGTGGTCGGGTCGGCCACGTCGCTCCCCTATGCGGCCGGCTCATTCGACATTGTGACGTGCGGCGACGTGATCGAACACGTGGCCGACTCGCCGGCGGCCCTGCGCGAGATTCATCGGGTGCTGCGGCCCGGCGGACTGTTCTGGGTGGCCGCGCCCACGCGCTACTTCCCGGCCTACGTCTGGCGCGATCCTCACCACGGTTTCTTTGGAGTGGCGCTGCTGCCTCGGCGGGCGGCGACGTGGTATCTGACGCGGCTCCGGCGGGCGTTGCCCACACCTCACCACTATGGAGTCGAGCGGCTTCCCACCTATGGCGCCACGGTGGCAACGCTGCGGCGCACGGGGTTCGACATTCTCACAGGCGAATATCGGCCTCTGGTCATGCTGCGCAACCCCGCCCACATGCGGGAGGGGTGGAAAAAGCAGATCGTAACCACTCTTCTTGCCCTGGGGTTCCGTCTTCCCCTCACATGGGTCTGCCGGTTGGGGGCCGAGCTTCGCTGGCCGATTCGGTTGATCTGCCGGAAGCCGGGGGCGAGAGGCTGGGACCTCAGCTGACCGGTTGCCGGATCGAGCGAACCTTGCAGGCGGCAAGATAGGCACGCTCTTTCCGTCGCATCCGGGCGGCATCCGACGGGCGGTCGTGGTCACAGCCGAGCAAGTGCAAGACGCCGTGGACGATGAGGAGCGCCAGTTCGACTTCGAGCGGGTGGCCGAGCGATGCAGCCTGACGGTGGGCGGTGGTGACCGAGATCACGACGTCGCCGAGGACGGCGCCGGGCCGGCGGCGCTCCGGCGGATCGCTCAGTTCGAACGCCATCACATCGGTCGGGCGATCGAGGCGGCGATAGCGGCGATTGAGGCGGCGGATTGTCGGATCGTCCACAAACCAAACGCCGACTTCGGCGGCGACCAGGCCCTCGCCGTCAAGGACGGTCTGAACGACACGCCGCGTCAGACGTTCGAGCGGCCGGCGTCCGATGGCGCGCGATCGAGACGACTTTCGGATGTCAAGGGTGTGGCCCACGTGCATGGCCCTCTTCTGCCGGGCGGGGTCGGCAGCCCGCCGGGGTCGCTCCTGCGCGTCAATTCTGTGACTGACGCGTCCGAGGCAGTCCAGCAAATCCCGTCATAGAACGATCGAGGGATGCAAAGTTCAGGAGGTGAGGCGTTTTTTTTCGTCGTTGGGGCATCCTGTGTCTCTTTTTCCTTGAACGGCGGGAGGTGGCTTGCAAAAATCATGCCCACAGGTAGGAATAGGGTAGGAGTTATGTAGAGATGCCGTTGTCGCTTGAACAGGTTCAGATTCAGACGCAAAGACTGATCATGACCCCCCAAATGCAGCTGTCGGTCAAGCTGCTGCAAATGAACACGCTCGAAATTGAGCAGCTGGCGCGTCAGGAAATCCTCGAAAATCCCTTTCTGGAAATCGGCGAAGAGGAAGAAGAAGCCGAAGAGACCGCTGAAGTCGCCCAGGAGGACAAGGAGGCGGAACCGGCCGGGGCGACCGCCGAGGATCGCGCCGCCACCGCGGCCGAGTCGCCGACCGCCGTCGAAGAGGCGTGGAAAGAGCCGGAAGACATCCCGCCGCCGAAGCCGCCCGACGGGTTCGACGAGACCGAGCCCGCGCCCTCGACGACCCTCGACCGCGGCGAAGGGCCCGAGTCGTTCGGCCAGGTGGACGTCGAGTGGGACGACTACTACGAGGAGAGCGGACCGCGCTTCTCGTCGGTTCGCGAGCAACCGGAAGACGAGCGCGATTTCACCGAATACACCGCCGCCAAGCGCAGTCTCTACGATCACCTGATGTGGCAGTTGCGCGTTTCGACGCTCGAGGCCAAGGACCGCGAGATCGGCGAGCTTCTGGTCGGAAACATAGACGACAACGGGTACCTGCAAACGACGGTCGAGGAGGTCGCCGAGGAGGCCAAGGCCCCGGTGGGGCAGGTCGAGCGCGTCCTTGGGGTCATCCAGACGTTCGATCCAACCGGCGTGGGGGCGCGCGACCTGGTCGAATGTCTTTTGATTCAACTGGAGAGCCGCAACCTGAGGGATCCCCTCTACAAGGAAATCCTGACGCGGCATTTTGAACATCTGGGCCAGCAGCGATTCGGCGAGATCGCGGCCGACCTGGACGTCCCCGAAGCGCGGGTGGTCGAGGCGTTTCGCGAGATTCGACGGTGCGAACCCAAACCCGGCCGTTCGATCACGAAAGAGTCGCCGCGGTTTGTCGAACCCGATATTGTCGTCAAGAAGATAGACAGCCGCTATCTGTATTTTCTCAACGAGGGCGATCTGCGGCATCTGCGAATCAACGACTACTACAGGCACCTGCTCCAATCGAGCCGTAACACCGAGCCGAAAGAGCGCGACTACTACCGCGAGAAGTACAAGTCGGCGGTCTGGTTGATCCGCAACATCGAGCGGCGCAAGGGGACGATCCTGCGGGTGACCGAGGCCGTCATGGAGTATCAGAAGGAATTCCTCGAAAAAGGGACCGAGCACTTGCGACCGCTGACGCTGCGGCAGATCGCGGAGACGGTGGGGATGCACGAGGCGACGATCTCGCGCGTGACCTCGAACAAGTACGTCGAAACGCCGCGGGGCGTTTTCCCGCTCCACTATTTCTTTTCGAGCAGCCTCAACCGCGACGACGGCAGCACGACCTCGTCGCGAAGCGTCAAGGAGATCATTCGGAAACTGGTGGCCGAAGAGAACCCCGCGGCCCCGCTCAGCGATGCGACGATCGCGAAGACTCTCAAAGAGCGCGGACTGGCGATCGCGCGCCGCACGGTGGCCAAATACCGCGATTCGCTGAAGATTCTGCCGGCGAATTTGCGCAAACGAGTCTCGCGGCAGTGATCGGCTCGACAGCTCTGACGGGGCGCGAAGAACGGACCCGCAAAAGCGCGAACTACGAACATTTGAGGAAGTGATGATGGCGGAGAAGAGAACGCGGCGACGTTTTTTGTCGGAGATGGCGGGACTGGGTGCGCTGACCACGGGAGCAACGCTGGGAAGTGCGGGGCAGACGGCGGCGCGTCGGCCGAACATCGTCTTCATCCTCGCCGACGATCTGGGCTACGGCGACATCGGCTGCTACGGCTCGCCCGATGTCCGCACGCCGAACATTGACGGGCTGGCCAAACAGGGCGTGCGCTTCACGAGTTTCTATTCGAACGGTCCCGAATGTACGCCGACGCGGACGGGCCTGATGACGGGTCGCTATCAACATCGCGTGGGCGGCCTCGAGTGCGCCATCGGTCTCGCCAACGTCGGGCGCTATGACGATGCGAGCCGGCTGGCGGCCGCCCATGAACTCGGGCTGCCTGTCGAGGAGACCTCGATTGCGCGGATGCTCAAGGATGCCGGCTATGCGACGGCGTTGTGCGGCAAGTGGCATCTGGGATATGAACCGAAATTCCTGCCGTGCCGACACGGCTTCGATTATTTCTTCGGCTCGCTGGGCGGGGCGGTGGACTACTTCCATCACACCGAATCGGACGGCCAACTGATGCTCTATCAGAACGAGGCGCCGGTGCGCCGCGCGGGCTACATGACGGACCTCATCACCGAAGAGGCGGTCGGGTTTATCGCGCGCCAGAGCGAGAGGCCGTTCTTCCTGTATGTCGCTTACACCGCACCTCACGCGCCCTATCAGGGGCCGAACGACCGAAAGGACCAGCCGCTTGGACCCGATGAGTGGGACAAGAAAGGATCGCACGAAACGTACGCGGCGATGATCGAGCGGATGGATCAGGGGATCGGCGCGATCTTGAAAGCGCTCGACGAGAAGGGCTTGTCGCAAAACACAATGGTCGTTTTCACGAGCGACAATGGAGGGACCGCTCTGGGCAACAACGCGCCGTTTCGGGGCGGCAAGGGCGGCCTGTTCGAGGGCGGGATTCGCGTGCCGTGCATCGTGCGGTGGCCGGGCCTTCTCCCGGCCGGAGAAACAACGGAGCAGGCGGCGATCACGATGGACCTGTCGGCCTCGATGGTCCGAATCGCGGGCGCCACACCGGCAAGGCCCTTCGACGGCACGGACGTGCTGCGCGAGATCGAGGCGGGCCAACCGCCGCAGCCGCGAACGCTGTTCTGGCGCCAGCGGCGAGGCGAAGTGACCTGGCGCGCCGTTCGCGACGGAAGCCTGAAATATGTTTCGCGCTCGGACGGCAAGGCGACGACCGAGAACCTGTTCGATCTCGCGCGCGATCCCAGCGAGAAAGACGACTTGTTGACCAGCCGACCGGACGACCTGAAGCGCCTCAAGGGCCTGCTGGCGGAGTGGGAGAGGGAGGTCCGGCCCAAACGATAGAATCGAATCCGGGTTCGCGTCGCCGCAGTCAGTGTGTCGCACCTTTTTTCGCTTGTCCCCGCGTGCTGCAACCTATACAAGCCAAGACATTCGAGAGAGCCGAACGGCTCGAAGATTGCGGACTTTCAAATGCCGATCGGACGAGGTGAGCGATGGCGTCGCGCGCCACGGGGGCCATGATTAGCGTCGCAGGGATTCGAGGCGTTGTCGGCGAGACGTTGACCGCCGAGGATTTTCTCACCTACGCTCTGGCGTTTGGCACGATGGCGGACGGCGGCAAGGTCGTCGTTGGGCGCGACACGCGGCCGTCGGGCGAGATGATTCGCGATCTGGTCTGCGGCGCGCTGGTTTCGACCGGCTGCAAAGTCGTGGACCTCGGAATCGCCGCGACGCCAACAATCGGCATCATGGTTCGCGAGTTGCGGGCGCGCGGAGGCGTGGCCATCACCGCCAGCCACAATCCGCTGGAATGGAACGCGCTCAAATTCTTCCGGCGCGACGGCACGCTTCAGGGGAAGAATGACCAGGCGCAACTGTTGGGGATTTGCCGTCGCGGCCAGTTCCGGCGGACGCGAATCGCTCGGAAAGCCGGCGTGAGTTTTTGCGAGACGGGCGAAGCCTATCACGTGAGTCGCGTCACGGGCAACGTGGACGCAGAGACAATCCGTCGCCGGAAATTCCGCGTGGTGGCGGATTGCTGCAACGGCGCAGGAGTCAACCTGATTGCCGCCCTGCTTTCCGCGCTCGGTTGCGATTTCGTGACACTTTTCGACAACATCTATAAGCCGTTTGAGCGTCCCGCCGAGCCGCTGCCGGAAAATCTCTCGGCCTTGTGCGAGCGCGTTCTTCAGAAGAAGGCCGACCTGGGTTTTGCGCTCGATCCCGACGCCGACCGGCTGGCGATTGTGGATGAACAGGGCAAGCCACTGGGCGAAGAACGCACCCTCACGCTGGCGGCATGGCACCTCCTGGGCCACCGACGTTCGCCGATCGTCGTCAACCTGAGCACGACGCGGGCGATTGACGACGTGGCGCAGATGCGCGGCGTTCGGGTCGTCCGAACGGCGGTCGGCGAGGCGCACGTGGTCGAGGGAATGCGCCGGCACCGCGCGGCAATCGGCGGCGAAGGCAACGGCGGCGTCATCTGGCCGAAGGTGCAGTTCGGGCGCGACGCGGCGGCGGGGATCGGTTTGATCCTCGAAGCACTGGCCCAGACGGGTGGACCGATCAGCGCGTTCAATCGCCGCATTCCCGATTATGTGATGCTGAAGAAGCGATTGACGTTCGACCCCAGGAAACTGAGGCCGGTTTTCACGCGGCTCGAAAAGCGGTTTGGCCGCATCGGGCGCGTCTGGCGGACCGATGGGTTGCGCATTGATTTGCCGCGCGGGTGGTTTCATCTGCGCCCGTCCGGGACGGAGCCGATTGTGCGACTGTTTGTCGAGGCGCCGACGCCGGAGGAAGCCGAGTCGCTGGCTGCCGAGGTGGCGGGATTGCTGTGACTTTCTTGGTGCGACCTATAGGACCCATAGGACCTATGAGACCAATGGAACGGATGGACGCTTGATCTCCCAGCAAGAAAAGGCCGCATCGGGTTTTCGCGCGGGATTTGTGGCGATTGCGGGCAAGCCCAACGTCGGCAAGTCCACATTGATGAACGCGCTGATCGGCGCGAAGATCGCCGCGGTTTCGCGTCGGGCGCAAACCACGCGCAACGAGCTCAAGGGCATTCTGACGCGGCCCGATTGCCAGATTGTTTTCGTGGATATGCCGGGCCTGATCGCGCCGCGTGACCGTTTCAACGAGTGCCTGGTCGCGCAAGCCGTCAAGGCGCTCGAGGACGCGGACCTGCTTTATCACCTGGTCGAGGCGGACGATCCCGCGCCGCGAAGCGACGAGGTGGCATCGGCGCTCGAACGCGCACGATGCCCGAAGTTCCTCGTCCTCAGCAAGGCGGACCTTTTCAAGTCCTCACCGAACGCCGGCGCGGCGACGATCGAAGCAATTTCGCCGCGCTACGACGAGGTGCTGCGGGTCAGCGCCTTGACGGGACAGGGTCTGGACGAATTGCTGGCGCGCACGGTGGCTCGTTTGCCCGTCCATCCGCCCTATTATGACGAGAACGATCTGACCGACCGCGACGAGCGCTTCATTGTGGCCGAGATTGTGCGCGAGAAGCTGTTCGAGTTGACCGGACAGGAAATCCCCTATTCCATCGCCACTCAGGTCGAGGAATTCAAAGAGCGGCCCGACGGCAAGCATTTCATCCGCGTGACGATTCTGGTCGAGCGCGACACGCAAAAGAAGATGGTCGTGGGCGCAGGAGGCCGGATGCTCAAGAAGGTCGGGGGACTGGCGCGCGCCGACATCGAGGCGTTGCTGGATCACCCGGTTTTTCTCGAACTGTGGGTGAAGGTGCATAAACACTGGCGGAAGGATGAGGCGGAGCTGCGGCGGTTGGGGTATGTGACGACGCGCAAGAAACGCTAAGACAGAGGATCGGCCATGAAAGTTGTGACGGCGGAACAGATGCGGCGGATTGACCGCATCACGATCGAGGAGCGGGGCGTTCCGGGCAGCCAACTGATGGAGCGCGCCGGGACCGCGGTGGCCGAACAGGTCGTCGAGCGGTTCGAGCCCGACAGCGTGGCGGTGGTGGCGGGCAAGGGCAACAACGCGGGCGACGGGTTTGTGGTGGCGCGACTGCTGGCACGGCAGCAGATTCCGGCGACGGTGTTTCTGCTGGCCAATCCCGAAGAGTTTCGCGGCGATGCGCGGGCGATGTACGAGGCGATTCCGCCCGAGGTGGAGCAGGTGCGCGTCGAGAACATCGAGCCGCTGCGCGAAGCCCTGCCGGTCTATGACGCGATCGTTGACGCGATTCTGGGAACGGGGATTCAGGGGCCGGTGCGCGGGCTGTTTGGAGAGGCCATCGAAGCGATCAATGCGGCGCAGTTGCCGGTGGTGTCGGTGGATATTCCATCGGGGCTGGCGTCGGATGGCGGGCCGATCGAGGGGCCGGTCGTTCGCGCCGCCCACACCGTGACAATGGGACTGCCGAAGCTGGGAATGGTTGTTCATCCGGGCGTCGAGTACACGGGCACGGTGACGGTGGCGGCTCTGGATTTCCCCGACGATTTGCTCAACGATCCCTCGATTCGTCTCAATCTCCTGACCGAGCGCATGATCGCCGGCTTGCTGCCGCCGCGACCGCTCAATGGCCACAAGGGGACGTTCGGAAGCGTACTGATCGTCGGCGGATCGCAAGGGATGACGGGCGCACCGGTGTTGGCCGCCCGCGCGGCGATGCGCTCGGGAGTCGGGCTGGTGTTTTGCGCCGTGGCCGAAACGCTTCAGCCGCAGGTGGCGGCAAGGTTGGTCGAGTCGCTGACGATTGCGCTGCCCTCGAGCGATGGGCGAAGTTTGGATCCGAATTCGCTGCCGCGCCTCGTCGAGGAAGCGAAACGGATGGACGTCATTGCGTTGGGGCCGGGAGTGGGATTGGCCGAAGGAACGCAACAGTTTGTCCTCCAGGCGGTTGCCGAGATCGCGCTGCCGATGGTGATTGACGCCGACGCGCTGAATGCGCTGGTTGGCCATCTCGATCTGTTGCGTTCGCGCCGAGCGCCGACGATTCTGACGCCTCATCCCGGCGAGATGGCGCGATTGACCGGCCTGACGACGGCCCAGGTTCAGAGCGACCGAATCGGCGTCGCGCGAAAAGTGGCAGCCGACTATGGCGTCATTGCGGTTCTCAAGGGAGCGCAGACGATCGTGGCCGTGCCCGACGGCGAGGCCTACATCAACCCAACCGGCAATACGGGACTGGCCAAGGGCGGTAGCGGCGACGTTCTGACGGGCCTGATCGCGGGCTTGCTGGCCCAACGCATTGAAGCGCTCTCGGCGGCACTGTGCGGGGTTTTCCTGCACGGCCTTGCCGCCGATTGCGCCGCGGATACGATTCCGCCCCGCGCCATGATCGCCTCGGATGTGACTGACCACCTGCCGAAGGCGTTCAAGACTCTGGCGCAGGGCTAATCCGAAAACCGACGGTCTTCGACCGAGCCGCGGCTCTTGTCTCCTCCGACCGTTCTTCCCGACATTGCCGATAACCGGCCGACGAATTGCCGATATTTTGCCGATAACGAGTAGGAACGTTTTCGGTTCGAGGGATCGGCAATCACCAGCCAGCCGTCGGCAATCCAGCCGCGAAGCAGCACGCGCGCCATGCGGTCGGAAAGTCCGAGCGCCGTTGCGACCTGCGAAGTGGTGATGCGGTCGGCCGAAGCAAACAAAGCCAGAACGGCGCGGGCGCGAGGGTCGAGACGACGCAATGGCTCGGGCGCCACTGTCGGTTCCGATTCGGCGAGGCGCAGGGCGGCGTCTTTGGCGGCAGTAAAGACGTTGCCCAGCGTGGCGAGGAAGTACTCCAGCCACGGAGTCAGCTCGGCTTCGGCGCGGCCTTCATAATAGTTGTGATGGGGATGGAGGGCCAGGGAACCATAGTAGCCCTCCAGATCGCGGGCGTGATGTTCTTCCAGCGAGAAGAACCCGCTCAGGCCATAGCCGCCGCGGTGCAGAATGAAAGTCGCCAGCAGACGAGCCGTTCGACCGTTGCCGTCATAGTAGGGGTGAATCGTCACGAACTGGTAATGGGTCAACGCGGCAATGACGGGGACGGGCAACCCATCTTTTTCGGCGTGATCAATCCACGCCACAAGCGCTGCCATGAGTGACGGCACGTCCCTGGCCTCGGGCGGCAAATACACGATTCGACCGGACGTCGAATCGCGGATGACGTTCTGCCCGTTCCGGTAGGGGGAAGGACGGCGGCGCGCGCCCTTTTCGACCAGCGCGTGAAGTCGGCGAATCCACTCCTCGGTGAGCGGCGCCTTTCTCGCCGCCCACTCCTCGACCCGCAGCAACGCATTCCAGTAGTTTCGAACCTCGCGCACGTCGCGTTCGCGCCCATGCAAACGCAGCGGTCGCCCTTCGATAACTTGTTCCGCCTCGGCGAGCGAAAGGCGATTGCCCTCGATGCGAGTGGAATAATGGGTGGATCGAATGCGGGCGCGGCGACGCAATTCAGCCTCGGCCGCCAGCGGCAACGCGGTGCGCTCGACCGCAACGCGCGCCGCTTCAATCTCCATGAGGTTTCGGGCCATCAAAGGTGTGAGAGTGTAGCGCGGTCGCCAGATGTTCAACGTTCTGCTCCAGCCAATCTTGCGAATACCATTCGACGCTACCCGGAGCGACAGCCAATCATGTTTCAGAAGATCGCATCATTCCCACGCTTCGAGATCATTTTGGGACAGGCAGAGCGCAAGTCAACCGTTTGATTCGCCGTTTGAGCCCGCCTCGCGGATTCGGCGACGAAGATCGTTGACCCACGAGTCGGGGAATTCGGGATTGAGGCGATAGAAGACGCTGTTGTTGGTGAGCAACGGCTCCTGTTCGAGCGGCGGGTCGCCGAGCGAACGAACCTTCTCCCATTCGGCGGTGAAGGGAAGCGGCGAGAACTCGCTGAGTCTCGGAGTGGCGCCCAGCGCGAGAACATAGTCCACGCTCTGCTCGACCTCGGCGCGGGTTTGTCCCGGAAGACCAAAGAGAACATAAACGCCGACTTGCCGGAGATCGAAACCCGCGCGCGCCAGATTCGTCAACGCGGCCTCGAAGCGCGACAGGTCCGCCTCGCGCCCCAGCCGGCGAAGGCGCTCACGATTGGCCGTTTCGAGGCTGAGGCGAATGGTGGCAAAACCGAGCCGGGCCAAGCGCTCGGCGACGGCGGCATCGAGCGCGGCATAGTCGAGTCCGTTGGGGGTGAGAAATCGAGCGCGGAGATTCGCCGCCAGCAAGCGGTCGCAGAAGGGAATGAAGTGTCGCGGCGCGTCGGCCAGAAGCGCGTCGTCATAGAAGGCGACGTCGCGGGAGCCGAATCGTTCGACGCACACGACCAAATGGTCGGCCGTGCGGACAGGATCGCGGCGGCGAAATCTCGCGAACATCTGCCGCGACGCGCAGTAACTGCACCGGTGAGGACATCCGCGCGACGTGAGAAACGGCAGGCAGTCGCGGCTCGACAGAAGATCGTAAGCCGGCGCGGGAAGTTGATCGAGATCGTCGAGGTCGAACGTCGGAGCCGCGGCGGACGGCTTCACGAGGTCGGCGATCAAGCGAGCAACGGCATCTTCGCCTTCGCCGCGAATAATGTGGTCGGCGCCCGAAAAGCGTTCGGCGTGCTCGGGAAAGAGCGTCGGATAGACGCCGCCCAACGCAATGGGAACACCGACGAACCGTTCGCTCAAAATGCCGATGGCCTCGATGACGCCCGGATACCAATGAGTCATGCGCGAGCCGACAAGGATCAGGTCGGGACCACCGATGGCGTCGAGCGATTCGCGGAACGCTTCGATCGAAATCCCGTAGCGCTTGAACTTGCGCGGAACCCAGCGAAGCGCATCGGGTCTTGGGATTTCAATGGCCGGATACTTGCCGCACGAGAAGGCGCGTGGCCGCCAGGGCCGTTCCGTGAGCGACGGATGATGGCGGTCGGTGCAATCGAGGAAGATCGGCTCGCACCCCATGCGCCGCGCGACGCCCGCCAAATAGAGCAGGCCCAGCGGTCGCGCCCAAAGATCGAACGCCGAGAAATCAGTCGCCCACGGATTGACCAGGAGAATGCGAGGAATCATCGGAAAGGATGAGCGATGAACGAAGAATGCTGAACGATGAACGCTGAATCAAGCGTTCTATGCTTTGCCGACTGCTTTCTGCCTACTGCCGACTGCCGTCTTCCTTCTGCCCGACCCGTTCAAACCGCATCGTGGGCCGGATGTGGCCGCCGTTGAGAAGATCGTTGCCCGAAAGGGGCTTGCCGCCGGCGGGCTGGGCGCGGGTCAGAACGATATAGCCATCGCCGGTGCGAATGACCGGGCCACGTCCGGGCCACTGGCAGGCCACTTCGCCCGGCTTATACTTCGCATCGGCGAAATCCGCGGATTCGCGTTCGATCAGCTTGTCGGCGTCAATCAGGCGAATCGTCTTGCCCTTCATATCCGAGCAGCAGCCGGGCCAGGGGTTGAGGCCGTGCATGCGGCAGATGATTTGCTCGGAGGTCATCGTCCAGTCGAGGTCGCCGTCGGATTTCTTGAGCATCGGCGCCGAACTGGCCTGGCTGTTGTCCTGCGGCTGCGAGACGATCTTCTGTTCCTTTTCGACCTGATCGAGAACAGCGAGGAGCAGGTCGGCGCCCATCATGCTGAGCATGTTGGTGAGCGAAAGCATATCGTCGTCGTCGAGGATTTCGACCTCGCTCTGGGCGACAATTCCGCCGGTGTCGAGACCTTCGTCCATGTGCATGATGGTGACGCCGGTCCGGCGTTCGCCATTGATCGTGGCCCAGGCGATGGGCGCCGCGCCGCGATATTTGGGCAGAAGCGACGCGTGGACGTTGAGACATCCGAGGCGCGGCACGCGAAGAACTTCGGGCGGCAGAATTTTGCCATAGGCGACGACGACAATCACGTCGGGCGAATAGGCGGCGAGCGCGGCGGGGAAATCGGTCCCGCGAATCTTTTCCGGCTGAAGAACGGGCAATCCCTTGCTCTGCGCC
>Ga0315274_10011756_pt1 | contig 12535 bp, 10 predicted proteins | sample YL17G02_20_MG_FD_203700 | JGI IMG/M metagenome (GOLD analysis project Ga0315274, IMG submission 203700) | Sediment microbial communities from Yellowstone Lake, YNP, Wyoming, USA - YL17G02_20 | ecosystem: Environmental > Aquatic > Freshwater > Lake > Sediment | place: USA: Wyoming | collected... | reverse complement strand
TATGCGCTGGACCTGTGGTTCCGGTGCGACAACGAACTGGCCGACATCGACCTGCGGTTCGAGGACTCGAACATCGATTTCGAAGACCACCCGTGGCGCATGAACAAGCGGCTTTCCAACAGCGTGGTGCCGTTCGACGGCGAATGGCAGCACGTGCAGATTCCGCTGTCCGAATTCGAGGACATGGGGGCATGGGACCCGGATGACCAGATCTGGTACAACGGCGGGTTGGGCCTCTTCGACTGGACGATGGTGCAGACCTTCCAGCTCGTGTCCGAGACCCAGGTGCAGTTGGAATCCGAATTGTACTTCGACAACATCCGGGTGGTGAATCCCACGGCGGTGAAGGACAGATCCATTACGGCGGCTTCGTTCGCCCTGTCCGCCAATTATCCCAATCCCTTCAATCCCTCGACCGAGATCCGTTATGCGGTGCCGTCCGCGGGACGGGTGACGTTGAGCGTCTACAACCTGAAGGGAGAGAAGGTCCGGACGCTGACGGATGGAACGGTGCCGGCCGGAAATCACAAGGCGGTGTGGGACGGCCTGGATTCCAACGGCGCCGCCGTTTCGAGCGGTGTGTACGTGTACCGGCTGGAGGCGGGCGGTCAGACATCCTCGCGGCGCATGGCGCTGATGCGGTAGCCTATTCGAATCAAAATTCAAGAAGGGATCATACACGGTCTGAGACCGTGTATGATCCCTTCAATGGAAATCACTGGAAATTTAAAAGCGAATCCATCCTATCCCAATCCGAGAGATGAAAACCTAAGACGCCCATGAAACCAGCATCATGAAGCGGTTGATGGGCATCCGTGCGGCGTCGCTGATCCATAACCACGTGTCGATCTGACTGAGCATCGATCGGAAGAAACCCAAATGAAAAACATCACCGTACTCGGCGCGGGAATGGTGGGAAGCGCCATTGCGAAAGACCTCAGCCGGCAGTATTCCGTCACCGCGGCGGATAACAGCCGCGAAAGGCTGGAACGGCTGAAATCCCAAACGGACATCCAAATACAGACGGCGGATCTCTCAGACCCGGATGCGGTCCGCGTGGCAATCCGCGGCACGGATCTGGTGATCGGGGCATTGCCCGGTTTCATGGGGTTCGAAACGCTGAAGACCGTGATCGAAGCCGGGAAAAACATTGTGGACATCTCGTTCTTCGGGGAAGACCCGTTCCTGCTCGACGCCTCCGCCCGGAAGAACGGCGTGACAGCCGTGGTGGACTTCGGCGTGGCGCCGGGCATGAGCAACCTGATCCTCGGGTTCTGGAACGCCCGGATGCGCGTGGAATCGTTTGAATGCCTGGTCGGGGGGCTGCCTGCCGTGAGGACGTGGCCGTTCCAGTACAAGGCGCCGTTCTCGCCCGTGGACGTGCTGGAAGAGTACACCCGTCCCGCCCGTCTTGTGGAAAACGGAATGGTCGTGACACGGCCCGCCCTGTCCGAATCCGAATTCGTGGAATTCGACGGGATCGGCACGCTCGAGTCATTCAACACGGACGGCCTGAGGACGCTGATCGAGACGATGAAGATCCCCTTCATGAAGGAAAAAACACTTCGTTATCCCGGACATATCGACGCGATCCGGATTCTGCGGGAAAGCGGATTCCTGGACGCGTCAGTGATTCAAATCGGGGAAGCCCGGATCCGCCCCATCGATGTCGCCTCGAAACTGCTCTTCCCCAGGTGGAAGCTGGGCGAAACGGAACCCGAATTCACGGTGATGCGGATCGTGGTGCGCGGGATGGAGGAGAACCGGTTGAAGGAAATCACCTATTCCCTCATGGACCGCTTCGACCCCGCGACCGGCGTCTCCTCCATGGCGCGCACGACCGGGTATGCCTGCACGGCTGCGGCCCGTCTCGTACTCGAGGGGAAATTCGACAAGAAGGGGATCATTCCACCTGAAAGGATCGGAGGCGATCCTCTCTGCTTCGATCAGATCATGAAAGATTTGAAGGACCGGGGCGTGATTTATAAAAAGGAGGAACGCATCCCCTGACGAAAATCTCATGATCAGAGCCTGGGAAGAATCATCGTGTCACCGGAAAATGAATGTTCTTAAAAATTTGACTTTGACAAGAAAATATATTTGCATAAATTCAATAAAATCAATGGAAATCCGATTTATCCGATTTTATGCAACATTTAGGGGAATTGAACATATAACTAATCCGAATCGATTTTATATGAACGATGAAGAAAAGGCGATGCCGTAATTTATTGATAATAGAGCGACAAAGAAGGGAGGTTCTGACATTGAAGATAGGGAAGGGATTGGGCAAACTGCTGGAGGCCGCAGGATTGGCGCATGAAGTGCCCGACGAGCCGGAACAGCAGGGGGCCGGAAGCGCGGAAAATGAAGCCAGGGAAGCCGAAACGGCAGAAGAAACCGTTGATATGAAAACCGAAACTACCGCATCAAAGAGAGGCACCGGACCGAGAGCCAAAATTGCGGTCGAGAAGCCGGCCGCGGCTGACTCCAGACTGACCGAAACCCTGAAATCCGGCCTCGATCAGGCGGCGTCCTCTGACGTGTACCGCAGATTCAAGGAGCACGGCGATGCACTGACCGGATTCATCGAGGACCAGGGCAAACGCATCCAGGCCGCGGCCAAGGCGGCAAAAATCACGAAATCGGATATTTCATCGGCTCTCTCGTCCCGGATGAAAGCCTTGGATGCGGCGGTCGAAAACATGCGCGCCGATTCCCTGTCCGAAATCCGGCAGAAACTCGGAAAGAGCGAATCGGAGTTGAAACAGGTCAGAACTTCCATCTCGACGAAGGAGCAGGAACTCGCAGATCTGCGCGCCCAGGCCGACACGCTGGACAGCCAGATTACCGGCCTGAGGCAGAAGGTCGACATGTTACAGCAGAGGATCCAGGCTGCCTACGAAAAGACCAGGGCTGAAATCAGCTCCGAACAGGAACTGGTGAAAAAATATCTTAAATAAACCGGATCGGAACGGGTATAAAATTAAAGGAGAGGCCAAAGCCATGGAAAACGGACAGACGACAACAGGGATCGGGGGCATTCTGAAAAGCCCTAAATCAAGAGGCGGATGGGTGAAATGGGTAGGCTTGATCGGGATCATCGCCCTCGTGGCGTTCAATCTTTCCGCCATCCTGGGCTTCGTCACCAACCTGGTGAGACTGATCCTCCTGCTGCTCGGGATCATCGTCGGCTGGCTGATCGTCAGCAGCAAGTCGTTCCAGAACCTCGTGGTGATCGTCTTCGAGACCATCGTACGCGGATTCACGACCTGGTTCACCGAGAGAAATCCGCTGACTCTGGCCCGGTATTACCAGAGCCAGGCGATGGACGCCAAGGACCAGTTCGAGGACCAGAAGGGAAAACTGGAGGGCTTCATCGAGAAGATCCGCGGCTGGTACTCGGACGCGAAAAAGCAGGTCCGGAAACACTATGCGACGGTCGAGGCCGCCAATGACCAGCTGAAGGCCGAAAAGAAAAAACCCGAGGCCAAGCAGGACAGGAAGATCATGCGGGAACTCGACGACAACATCACGCTGTGGAGCGGAGAGATCGCAAATCTCGAGGACGAGGCCGCCAAGGCCCAGGAAATGCTCAAAACCGCGACCGAGGCCCAGGATGTGGTCGAGGAGATGTACAAGAACGCCGAGTTCGCCATCCGCAGCCTGGATTCGGAAATCCGCCACCTGACGAAACAGTTCGAGATGGCCAACGTGTCGGCCGGACTCATGCAGAGCATCAAGCGGATTCTCAGGCCGAACAGCCAGAGCGTCCAGATCTACGAAATCGCGAGGCAGGCGATACAGGGGAAATACGCCGCGGCCATCGGGGACCTCCGCAACTTCAGCCGCGACATGAAGGGCATGACCCTGACGATCAACCTCCGCAACAGCGGCGCGCGCAACGAGGTGCTCAGGCGGCTGGAGGCGATGAGGTCGCATGAGGTGATGAGCCTGCCCGAATCGGCCTCGGGAAAGACGGACGCCTGAGAAGGGTCCGGGAGATACGACAGGAAAAATAAATTTGAACCGCGCATACAAAACGAAAGGATGGTTGTCATGGCTTACCAGGTCGGACCGATGGGGATGAGGGGTAAAGTGACCATCACTTTACTCATCCTGGCCGTTGCTTTGGCCGTTCTCTACTATGCGGGGATCATCCCGAAGGACATTTTTCAGCGGGCCGGGTCGGGGCCGAAGATCGATCAGGGGGTCGCGACCGGCGATCAGGATTTTGACAACGCCTTCCAGTGGAACATCGGCGTCAACACCTGGATAGGATACGCGGGCGGGGCGTATGCGAACGGCGGATTCAAGCCCTCTCCGAATTCCATCTTCTGGCAGAAGCACCATACCAAGGTGAATCTGGTGTGGATGGACGATCCGCAGGCGGTCCGCAACGCGTGGAAGTCGAGCAAGACAAAACTCCACATGTACTGGCAGACGCTGGACGCCTTCACCACCGAAGTGGCCAGCCTGCAGGGCGACTATGAGCCCAAAATCACGTTTTTCGTCGATTATTCGCGCGGCGGGGACGTGTGCGTGGCCGCGGCCGGGATAACCAAAGTCGAAGACCTGGTCGGTAAAAGGATTTCCCTGGCCCTCGGAGTGCCCTCCCACACGCTGTTCCTGCGCATGCTCGAAGCGGCCGGGATCCCCGCCTCGAAGGTCAATTACGGGGCGGGCGTCGACGCCGACAAAATCAACGTCGTCGGCGTACCGTCGCCGATCGAGGCCGTCCAGTATTTCAAGACCGGGCAGGTGGACGCGGCCGTCATCTGGGCGCCGGACGACGAGAGCTGCCTCACCGAGGTCACGGGCAGCAGGATTCTGTGGAGCACGGCGAAATCGAGGAATTCCATCGCCGATGTTCTGATCGCCAAGAAGGCGGACGTGGACGCACACCAGGAGGAGCTGACGGGCCTCATTTCGGGATGGCTGGAAGGCAACGCCGTCGTCAATTCCGATCCGGCGGCGATGGACAAGGCCATCGAATACCTGGCCGCGGGCTTCAACAACGAAGCCGCGTTCTTCAAGAGCATCAGCCAGAAGGCGAGGCTGGCGACCTACGGGGACAACGTCAATTTCTTCCTGAACCTCAATTTTCCGGGCATGACGGCCAAGCGCCTCTATTATGAGAGCGGAACGCTTTTCTCCAACGCGGGCGCGGCTCCGGCCACGCTGCCCGACTGGCGCACCATCGTCGACACGCGCGCGCTGAAAATGGTCGATCTCTCCGGTCCCGAGAACGCCGCGGAAGGCGAGGTGACCTTCACCCCGGCGACAGCCGAGGAAGCCAAGGCGCCTGCCGTGGCGACCAAGCGCGTGGTGGTTGAATTCGAGGTCAATTCCGCCGTGCTTGACGACGTGGCGAAAGCCAGGATAGACCGCGAGTTCGTCCCGATCGCGTTCGCCAATTCGGGCTACCGCGTGCGCATCGAGGGCAACACCGACAACACGGGATCGGACGCGGTCAACGGCCCGCTTTCATACAGAAGGGCCCTGGCCGTCAAGCAGTACCTGACCACCAAACACAAGTTCGATTCCCGCAGGTTCGTCATCGCGGGAAACGGTTCCTCGAATCCCATTCCCGGCAACACGAATTCGACGCCCGAGGAGAGACAGTCGAACCGCAGGACGGAATTTCAGCTGCTTCCGTAATTTCCATCGGCGCCTCCCGAAGGTCTTTGTTTCCGAACTTCGGGAGGCGCCCTGAGAAGGCCGCGGCGCGGGTTCGATCCACCCGATTTGGATTCAAGGGGGCACGGCACAATGGATGCGCCTGATAAAGGGCGTTGAATCAGGAAAGGCGACAAGCATGGAGTTGATTCGTTTCAAGGGGGCGCTGCCCCGGAAGACCAGGGGGGCGACCGAATTGTTCGGAATCGTCCTCTTCATCGGCCTGTGGTACCTGCTGGTGGCCCTCAAACACTACAAACCCTCGGTGCTGCCGCTTCCCCACAAGGTGTTCCTCTCGATCCCGGATCTCTGGGAGAGATACCATCTTCTGCGCCACGCCGGGTATTCGGTGCTCCTGAACCTGCTGGGGTATTTCGAGGCCGTGGTCATCTCGGTACTTTTCGGATTCATCATCGGCCTCTGCCCGGTGTTCAGGGCCCTGTCGGAGCGCCTGCTGGTGGCGGTCCGCTTTCTTCCCCTGACGCCGGTGCTGGGGGTCATGAGCGGCCTTCTCGGCATCGGCCTGAACATGAAGGTCCAGTTCCTGGCGCTCGGCATAGCCGTTTACCTGCTGCCGGTCGTCGTCCAGAGAATAGACGAGGTGCAGAACGTGTACCTGGACACGGTCAAGACCCACGGCGCAACCAAATGGCAGGCCATCCGGACGGTGATCATCCCAGATGTCTTCTCACGGCTCTCGGACGACGTCCGGGTGCTCATCGCCATTTCCTGGACGTACATCGTGATCGCTGAAATGATCAATTCTAGCGACGGCGGCATCGGTTCGATGGTTTTCGTGGCCCAGAAGCAGTCGCGGGCGGACATGGTCTTCGCGCTGATCGTCATCATCCTGGCCATAGGCTTTGTCCAGGACAAGATCATGAAATGGGGCGATGCCAGGATATACCGGCACAAGTTCGCATAATCCGAGGAGCGCGGAATGACACCCATCCAGTTCAAGAATTCATCGCTGCCCGACGTCATCGAGCTGCGGAACATACGCCAGGTGTACAGGGACGAAAAGACGGGCGGCGACAAGGTTGTCCTGGACCAGCTGAACCTGCTGGTGGAAAAAATCCCGGACAGGGGGCAATTCATAGTCATCCTCGGCCCGTCGGGCTGCGGCAAGTCCACCTTGCTGCGCTACATCGCGGGAATCCAGAAACCCACATCGGGCGAAGTGCTGATACAGAGCAAATCCAGAACCGACGACGTGGTGGTGGGCATGGTCTTTCAGCAGTATTCTTCGTTTCCCTGGTACACGGTTTTGCAGAACGTGATGCTTCCCCTGATATTCAGGAAGCAACAGGAAGCCGCCGCAAGGGTCCCGGTCCTGAGCCCCTTTTTCCAGCTGATGGCTCCGCTCGGACCGGCCATGAAAGACAAAGCGGCCATGGAGCAGGCCATGGCCATGATCGAGACGGTGGGGCTGACCGGGCACGAGCACAAATTCGCCAAGTCGCCCATACTTTCAGGAGGCCAGCTTCAGCGCGTGGCCATAGCCAGGAGCCTGGTGATCAATCCCGGCATCATACTCATGGACGAGCCGTTCGGCGCCCTCGACACGCACACGCGGTTCAAGATGCAGCAGCTGATCAGGAGCGAGCTGTGGGTGAAGTTCGACATGTCCATCATTTTCGTCACGCATGACCTGCAGGAGGCTGTCTTCCTGGCGGACGATATTTACATCATGAGAAAGGACCCCGGGTTCCTCGACGAGCATTTTCACATCGACTTGCCGTTCGAGCGGGACAAGTCGATGAAGAAAACCAAGCGGTTCATCGAACTCGTGAATGAAATCGACGATGCCATCGACAGGTTGGCCGGCACGAATGACAAAGAATTGAAGCGCAAAGGAAAAGCCTGACGGAAACAGCCCCGGCAGGCACCGGGGCGGCGGATGTCATTCGATGTTGCGGATTTTGGAGGGGATCCGGTTTTTACCGGACGAATCTTTGACCACGTACATGCCTGTTTTGCCGCCCTTTTTGATCCTGCGGACGAGCCTGCCCGTGCGCAGGGCTTGGTCCTTGTCCCAGAAATGGACGACGGCCGGCTGGGGATCGAGAAGTTCAAGCTGTTCGGCGGGAGCGGGAGTTGTTTTTTTTGATTTCATATGTCGAATTTCTGTTAATGCGCGAATCACTTATCACCCCGCGCCGTCGCGGACGGCGCACTCCATAATGTATAGAGGTGCGACAGTGCGCCGCACCTTTTTCTCAATCCCAGTCGTCTATTTTCGCGATTCGCTGCGCGGCGGTTTCGGGATCCTTCGCGGGCCAGCATTCGAGCCCAACGTAGTCCCTGTATCCCAGGTCCCGGACTTCCTTCAGCACGCGGCCATAGCTGATTTCGCCGGTTCCCGGCTCGTGGCGGCCCGGCGCGTCGGCGACCTGCACGTACCCCAGCTGGTCGAAGCCCTCCTTCAGGTGCCCGCAGAGGTCGCCCTCCGAAAGGTGCATGTGGTACAGGTCCCAGTTGATCTTGACCATGGGTGAATTCACCTCGCGGCAGATCCCCACCGCCGCAGGGCTTCCGTAAAGGCAATGGCCCTTGTGGTCCACGCGGATGTTCATCGGTTCCAGAATCAGCATAAGCCCGGCGTCCTGGACGACGGGCGCGACGCGCTTCAGCGCCGTGATGATGTTCCGGTGCATCTCCTCCCGGGTCATTCCGGGCTGGTCGTTGCCGCCCACGACCGTGGCCTTCCTGCATTTCAGTTTCTTCGCCACGACGCAGGCTTCCCGGATTTTTTCTTCGAACAGGTCGTGGTTGGCGGGATTGTTCATGCCGGGTTCGAATCCCCAGGCCGTGAACTGGGTGATCTCGATCCCCAGTTCGTCGCAGGTCCGCTTCATCGCGTCCAGGTCCTTGCCCTCGCATCCCCAGAATTCGACGGCTGGATAGCCGAGTCCGGCGGTCTTGCGGATCCGTTCGAGGACGTCCTTCTTGCTCCACCAGATCTCGATGTTCACGGCGAATTTCGTGTGTTCCGTTTTTCCTGGTTTTTTCATGGTTTTTTCTCCGCCCTTCGCGTCGGGTGTTCCGGTCAGGCCGGCCGCGAGCACGGCGGCCGACCCGCTTTTCACAAAGTCTCTTCGTGACAGGTTCATTGCTTGCTCCCATGATTAAAAGGAAAGGAAAACAGAGAAGGGAACACGGATTTAACGGATCTTCGACGGATGGGAGCGGATAAATAATTTCATTATAAAATATTTTGATCCGTCAAAATCCGTCTTCTTCCGTTCAATCCGTGTTCCCTTTATACCATCAAGCCCTCCACGCGCGGTCGCGTTTCAGGCCGCCGTTCAGCACGTCGAGCGTGATGTTCACGTCATCCACGAGCTGAAAGTCGTACATGCCCGCGCACACGAAATCAGCGCCGCTCTCGAACGCATACCGGAACCCATCCTTCGGGTGCACGGCGCCGGCGGCCATGGTCTTGAAAGCGACCCAGGGCTCGGGCCGGTTTTTCATGAATTCGACGGTTTCCTTGGCGTCCAGGCAGAAAGCGTTGTCGTGCCATTCGGGATGACGGTAGGACCAATAGTCCTTGGAGTGGAATGTCTTCATCCAGAAATCGGTTTCGAGGCCCGCCTTCACGCACGCCTTCAGGGTCGAGAGCTTGTGCGCGCCGATTCCCACGAGCACCTTGTTCTTCCGGATCAGCTCGAGCGCGCCGGCGAGATCTTCGACCCTGCCGTTTTCCATGTAGTAATCCGCGGTTTCCCCCTGGATGTAGCAGGCGCAGGCGCCGTAATCGATGGCGCGCTGGATGCGGCCGATGTATTCCTGGTACGACATGGGGCTCGCGCCTTTCGCGTCGTAATTCAGGCCCGCGCAGTCCGAAATGAACTGGATTTTCCCGATGTCACGCTTCCAGTAATCGTCTATCAACGTGCACAGAATCGGGTTGGTGAGCAGGGTGTTGACGCCGCACTTTTCAGCCATCAGCAGGGTCCCGAAAATCTTGTCCTTGTGATGGTAGGCCTTCACGAGCTGTGAAACGTACATGAGGTCTCGGGAATGCGCCCATCCCGACAGTAGGTTTCCGCCCAGGATCAGGCGGCTGAACCTTCGGCCCTTGATTTCGGCGATCGGCACCTGGCCCTTTAATTGATTCAATCCCGCAAAATTGGCGGTTTTGGCCGATGCGCTCGTCACCGCCTCGACCAGGTTCTTTTCCTCCCAGCTTTCCCACTTTTTCTTTTTCGCCACCGCAAACCAGAAGGCCCCGAGCAGCGGCAGGGGGGCAAGACCTTTGAGAATTTCCCGCCGCTCAAGCCCTGCGCCGGCGAGGACCGGTTTGCGGTTCGATCCCGCATTTTCCTTTTCCGGACGCGGGGCCCCTCTTGAATCCCTCCACGACCGGATCAGACCGTCCAGTCCGATGAACCTGCCGCTGGGGAAAATGACCAGCACGGCCAGAGCGAAGAACTCGACGACGTTCTTGTTCACCACGAGATAATGGCCCTCGGCGAGCATCCCGAAATCCAGCCCCACGAAGGGCGGATTGGCGATCCAGTACAGCAACAACAGGAACATGCCCGCCGCGCCGGAGACGCGGGTGAAGATTCCGAGCATCAGGCCCAAGCCGATAGCCGCGAGGCCCCACATGTTCAGCAGGTCCACGACACGGACGGCCGACGGATGCGCGGCGATCCAGTGAAATAGGTCCGAAAAGACCCAGCGCGACACCTCCATGAAATCCTTGGACGTCCAGTTGGGCATGTAGAGCTTGGCGACGCCTTCGTAAAGGAAATGCCATCCGACGGCCAGGCGGAGCGCGACAAGCATGGATTTCTGGACGGCGGTCACTGTCCGGGGTTCTTGAATTTCGTCCTGCGGTTTCAGCATGAAGCCTCCGACTGCAGATGGTTCGGGATCGCCCGGTTCCGGCCGGGCCGTCTTCTCTCGTCCGGGGAAAATATAGAGAAAACAGGGATGAATTTCAAGAGAAATACTCAATCGTGAAGGCGTTCCGCGGGGTGTTCCACAAGGTTCCGCAAGGCGTTCCACAAGGTGGAACAAATTGCTTGACATTGACTGGGTGTTTATGTATTTTATCCAACAATTGGGGAAAACAAGGAGGGCGGGAAAGCCGTCAATTGAGATCGTTTTTTTACGGACGAACCAACTGGGGAGACAACGAATCCGAGCTGGGAGAAATTTACCGGTGTGAATTTCTCGATCAGGTTTCGGATTTTTTTATAACATCATGAAGCGCGAGATACCCATATTTTCAATCCTTTTTCTGATTCTCGCATCTGGGTGCCGGGTCGTCAATCCCGTCCTGAGTCCAGCGGATGCGCCGGTATTATCCCGGGCGGCAGTTCCCGCCATCCTGCGCCTGGGTGATCCGTCGGGGATGGGGATTTCGGTCCGCGCTTCAGATCCGCAGGGAATCGGGAATCTGGAATCGGTCCGCTGCTTCGTTTTCGCGGCGGGGAATCCGAATCCCATTTTTCAGGACACGCTCCGGGACGACGGCATGAATGGAGACATCATCCCGAGAGACGGCGAGTTTTTCGGCCGGATCGATGCAACCGAAATCAGCGGCAAGGCAGGGGAGTACCGGATCGGTTTTCTGGCTTTCAACCGCGATGGAATGGTCAGCGATACCCTGGCCGCAGGTTTTCGGGCGGAAGAGGGAACATCCCCTTCCTTCCCTGTCATCGTCGGATTGACCGTTCCCGACTCGCTTTCGAAGGAGGATCTCGGATCGGTCCATTTCTCGGTCCAAACGGAAGATCCGGACGGATCCGGAGAACTCGATTCCGTGTTCTGCGACGTATATCCGCCGCTTCAGCCGAACCCGATCGCCCGTCTGGCCCTGAGCGAACTTCCCCTCGCATCTCCGCTGCCGATCTCGGTCTTCGGCTATAACGGCGATTTGAGCAAAGTGCTCACCATTTCCGGCATGCACGCGTTCCGTTTTCAGGCCAGGGACAAGGCCGGCCTGTTCAGTGTTCCCAAGGTGGCTCAGGTCATGCTGGTGCTTCCCAATCAGCCGCCGGTTCTCTCGGAACTGACCGCGCCCGATACGGTATCCCGCCAGGAATCGAAACCGATCCTTCTCTCGGTCCGGGCGTCCGATCCCCAGAGCCAGGCCGATATCCGTCGGGTGTATTTCGACACCATCAAGCCCAACGGAACCCCCGCCGGCGGCAATCCTTTCGCCATGTTTGACGACGGGACCAATGGCGACGTCACGGCGGGAGACGGCGTCTATTCCCTTGAAATCATCATTTCGATCTCCAACGCCCTGGGAGATTACCGCTTTGATTTCTACGCAGCCGATCTTGCCGGGGCGGTCAGCGAAATGTTGACGCATGTCATTACGGTAACGGATCAAATTCCGGATTGATCGATGCGAAAAGCCAGAAACCCAATCCTGTTTTTCTTGATATTCACCGGAACGGCGGGGATCCTGAACGCCCAGTTGCTCCGGAAGAACGGATTCCGCCTGGATTCGGCGGCGTCGACCTCCGATTCCCGAATCGCGAGCGGCGGCATCAACGATTTGATCTGCGGGGGTGACAGTGTCTGGGCCGCGCACGGCGAGGGTCTTTCCCTCTCGTCCGACGGAGGATCCTCGTGGAAAAACATCGGGCGGATCAACGGTCTCGGCAAGGGAGGCGTGTCCGCGTTCGCCGCGCTTGACGGCATCATCTGGGCCGCTACGGGGTACGACACTCTCACCGCGGACGCCGGCAATCTGCCGGCGGGGGGCGGCGTGGGGTATTCCATGGACGGAGGCGACAGCTGGCATTGGACGTCACAGCCCAAAGATTCCAGAACCGAGACCCGTTACAGTCCGACGACCACTCACATCCAGAACATTACCTACGACCTC
>Ga0315274_10011753_pt1 | contig 12536 bp, 8 predicted proteins | sample YL17G02_20_MG_FD_203700 | JGI IMG/M metagenome (GOLD analysis project Ga0315274, IMG submission 203700) | Sediment microbial communities from Yellowstone Lake, YNP, Wyoming, USA - YL17G02_20 | ecosystem: Environmental > Aquatic > Freshwater > Lake > Sediment | place: USA: Wyoming | collected... | reverse complement strand
AAAGCCTTGCGAGCCGCCTCCAAGGCCATCTTGGCCGCCGCGATGGGGTCCCTGCGTCGTCCGTGACATGTTGGTCTTACCGACCAATCAGGCCTGTTTTGAACAGAGCAGCCGAAACTGCCACAAGATCCGGCCAGCCATCCAGAACACAGAAAACCGACATGCAGAACCCCCCCTTAGAAAAGGCGTTAGGTTAATATCCCCGACAGGGCTCGAACCTGTAGCCTCTTGCTCCGGGGGCAAGCGCTCTATCCATTGAGCTACGGGGACGGTGCTTGGCTGCCAGAGCGAATTGTCCGGCCTGAGGACATGGAAGTCAATGCTGACGCCACTTGGTACAGGCCCTTAACCCCTGCCGAGAAGCGGCCGAGGACAGACGGATTTCGTTTGCCAACGTCCTTTGCCCGTGCGTATATAGTGACGGAAAGGCAATCCACGTGGACAGCGTGCAGGAGGCACAGAGATGCGCTCTGAAATCAAGATAGGAATCGCCGTGGGTTTGGGCATCGCGGTGGTGGCGGTGCTGTACCTGGTGTTCGCCGGGCCTTCAGCGCCGATAGGGCCCAAAGCGGGACAGGTTTCGCAAGGGCCTGGCGCGGCCAAGCCCGTCAACCAGGTGGAGCGCGCCGAGCCGAACCAGCTTGCGCGGGTCTCTGAGGCGCTGGTGCCGCGAATCGGCACAGGCGCCGAGGCGCCCGCGGCGCCTGCGGTGGCGGAGGTGCCGGTGGCCGAAGCGGCGCCCGCTGCCCCGGCCGCCCCGGCGATCGTTCCCGCTGTGGCACCTGCCCCGGAGGCAACGACCCAACCCGTTTCGCCAGCACTGCCGGTGAAGGTCGAGCCTTCGCCCGCAGCCGCGCCTGGGGGCATTTACATCGTCAAGAAGGGTGACAACGGCTTCTGGAGCATTGCTGAGAAGGTCTACGGACAGGGCAAGTACTGGACCCTCATCAGCAAGGCCAACCCGAACGTGGACAGCAACAACCTTGCGGTCGGCCAGGAGCTGGTGATCCCGCCTTTGCCGGCCGTGCCGCCCGCACGGCTTATTGCCGCTACGGCGCCCGCAGCGGCCAGCACGGGCCAGAAGGTGCATGTCGTGCAGCAAGGAGACAGTTGGTGGAGCATCGCCGTCAAGGAGTACGGAGACGGGAGGTATTGGAACGAGATAAAGAAGGCCAATCCGCACGTGGAGGGAAACAGCCTTCAGGTCGGTACGACGCTGAAGATACCGCCCATCAGCAAGGCCGCCAAGCCGCCCCCGCCCGCCACGGCCCCGGTGGCGCCCCAGGAGGAAGGCGACGTGCGGCCCGTGTTTGATTGACACCCGGAGGTCTGTCGCTTGCGAGGGCGTCTCGGCGCAATGGAACAGGCCCGCCGAAGGGCTTATGAGCAGGCGGGAATGACCTGCACAAAGCCTCAAGCCCGCCCAAGGCAAGGTCCGATAAATACCGCGAGGTAGGGCTACTCATGCCCAGAGGTTGTCGTACGCCAATCCTGCCGGGGATGCTGTCCGCGTTGCTGCTTGCGGGCTGCTCCATGTCCCGGAAGGCATTGCTGGCCCCTGCCAGCCAGCCGCAGCAGCAGGCGCCCGTCCACATAGCCGGCACGGTGGGCGAATACGCCAGGCTGTCGGGCGGAGGGGAAATGCCAGTGCACGGCTATGGGCTGGTCGTCGGACTGGGGACCAACGGCAGCAGGGAGGTGCCCGCGCCCCTGCGGGAATACTTCACGCAGTACCTGCTGAAACGCAAGATCATCCCGTCTCATTCCGAAAGCGGTCAGATCAGCCCCCAGACCGTCCTGAGCGACCTCGACACGGCGGTGGTGGAGGTTCGGGGCCTGATCCCCGCGGGTTCGGCTCCGGGCAGGCGGTTTGACGTATTTGTCGCTGCCCTGCCGCAGACCCAGACGCGCAGCCTGGACGGGGGAATCCTTCTGCCCACCGAACTGTACTTCACCGTCCAGGGACCTACCGTGTCTAAGCGGTCCCGGGCTTGGGCGGAGGCCGAAGGCCCCGTCTTCGTCAACCCCTTCCTTGACCCAAACGTTCCCGAGGACCTGGCCAAGTTCCGCCAGGGGCGACTGATCGGCGGCGGGGAGGTCAAGGAAGGCCGAACCTACAGGCTCCAGCTCCGCCAGGCGGACTACCAGATCTGCAACCTCATTCGCAGTCGTATCAACGAGCGTTTCGGCCGTGGAGAGGAAATCGCCAAGGCCAGCAACCCGGCGGCGGTCGACCTCAAGGTCCCCGCGGCATACGGCCAGGACCAGGAGAGCTTCCTGCGACTGGTGATGCACTTGCCCTTGAGTCAGGGCGGCGCCTTGGAGGCGAAGGCCGTGGACATTGCCTCCGCCGCGGGTTCACCAGGCGCCAATCACGAGGAACTGGCGTTGGTCTGGGAAGCGATCGGCAGGCAGGTGCTCCCGACGGCGAGAAAGCACTATTCCTCCGCGAACCACCTGGCGGCTTTCTATGCCGCTCGCACCGGCGCCCGGCTGGGAGACCCGACGGCAGCGGAGGTGCTGGCGCGGTTCGCGCGGATGGACGGCTCGCCCCTCCAATTGCAGGCCATCGAGGAGCTGGGCCGGTGTGAAAGGAGCAGCGTCGTCCTGGCGGCGCTTCAGCCCTTGGTGGACGATGACAACGAGCTGGTGCGCATCGGGGCCTATGAGGCCCTGCTCAGACAGGGGGACTCCGCCAGGATCAGGCGGATTTCCATCAAGGACCAGTTCAATCTGGACCTGGTCGCCAGCACGCGCAACTATGTTGTCTTCGCCACGCAGACAGGCGAACCGAAGCTTGTGCTGTTCGGCAAGGACATGCAGATTCTCCGGCCGGTGTTCTTCAGCGCCCCCGAGGACCTGGTGACCATTCATGCCAACCAGCCCCGCGATCAGCTTACGGTCATCCGCAAGATCCCCCGGACGGGCAAGTGCAGCGAGCCATTCTCCGTCGACGCCGACGTCCGCTCGCTTGTGACGACGCTGGGGACGCTGCCTGCCCAGCGCAGCGATCAGAGGCGCGCCGGGCTGGGCTTGACCTACGGGCAGGTGGTCTCGGTGCTCTACAGGATGTGCAAGGAAGGCGACATCCGGGCGGAATTCCGCTTGCAGCAACTGCCCGATGTTCAGAGGATTTACAGGGATACGGTGACGGTAGGCCGGCCGGACACCCCCGGCTCCTGAAGCGGCGCCGCCAGGGACGGTGCGATTACGTTCGGCGTTAAGGATGACGCGCAGGAAATGAAACTCCGCAAACTGATCCTGTCCGGCTTCAAGAGCTTCGCCGACCGCACGGAACTGGAGTTCGACGACGGAATAAGCTGCATCGTCGGCCCGAACGGATGCGGCAAGAGCAACGTAGTCGATGCCGTAAGGTGGGTGCTGGGGGAGCAGTCGGCGAAATCCCTCCGCGGCGGGGAAATGAAGGACGTGATCTTCAACGGTTCGACCACGCGCCGGCCGGCCGGCGGGGCGGAAGTGACCCTGGTCTTTGAAGGCACAGGCCTGGCGCTCCCGGCTGAACTGGCAGGGCAGGACGCCTGCAACGGCGCGGTCTCCGTGACGCGGCGGCTCTTCCGCAGCGGACTGAGCGAATACCTCATCAACAACACCCCTTGCCGCCTCAGGGACATCCGCGAGATGTTCATGGACACCGGCGTCGGGGCCGACGCATACAGCCTCATCGAGCAGGGGCAGGTGGAGGCGTTTCTCCAGGCCTCGCAAGAGGACCGCCGGACGGTCTTTGACGAGGCCGCCGGGATCAGCAAATACAAGGCGCGAAAGAAGGAGACCCTCCGCAGGCTGGAGCGCGTCGAGCAGAATCTCCTCAGGCTCAACGACATCCTGGCGGAGGTGGAAAGGCGGCTCCGCTCCATCAAGTACCAGGCCGGCAAGGCCCGCAACTACCAGGCTTACAGCCAGCGGCTGAAGGAACTGCGGGAGCTGTCGTTCCTGGCGCAATACCACGCGTTGGCGGCCGAGCGGGCTGAACTCCAGCGCAAGCTGGACGCCGCCGGCGACTCCCTGGCGGCCATCACGGCGCGCATGGAGCAGTTCGAGGCCGGTCGCAGCGGCACGGAGACGGAGCTGGCAGAGGTGGAACGCACCGAGCGGGAACTGCAATCTCGCCTGGCCGCCGCGGCCAGCCAGATCGCCGCCGCCGAGCCGCGCGTCGAGATGCTCTCCGCGCGGGCCAAGGAGTTTGGCGACCTCATCGCCGCCGGCGCCGCCCGCTGCGAGGAGCTTGAGGCTAAGATCGCCCGCTCGCAAGAGGAGTCCGCCCGCCAGCAGGAGGAGCTAAAGCAGATCGAAGATCGCTTGGCGGAGCTTGCCGACCAGCGCCGCATCGCCGAGGCCGATCAGGCCGCGGGAGAGCAGGCGGTGTTGAGACTCGAATCGCAACTCGAGGACGAAAAAGCCGGAACGATCGACCTGCTTCGCCGCACGGCTCTATTGCATAACGAGATCCAGGCCTCGCAGATACGCCGGGACAGCCTCCACGGCCAGCAGGCCCGCCTGGCCGGACGCGCCGAGGAGATCGTCCGGGCGCTCAGCGAGGCGCTTGTGGAAAAGGCCCAGCTCCAGGCCAAGCGGGATGAGGTCCGCGACGTGCTCTCGGGCGCGCAAACCAGGCTGGACCAGACCAAGGACGAAAGGGGTAACCTGGCCGATCAGGAACAGGGCCTGACGGACGAGCTTGCCTCCGCCCGCGAGCGCCGATCGTCGGTGGCAGGGCGGATCGAGACGCTCCGCGAAATGCTCCAGAAACTCGAAGGCGTCTCGGCGGGAGTGCGGCGGGTGTTGGAGGCAACCCGCGAGGGACGCCTGCCCTGCATCCTCGGGATGCTGGGAGATTACCTGGCAACGGACGTTGAGCATGCTCTCATCGTCGAGGCCGCCTTGGCGGGAGCTGATCAGCAGCTTCTGGCATCCTCTATGGACCAACTCCACGCGGCCGAGCAGGAACTCAAGGGAGCGCTCGGCGAAGGAGGCGCCGCAGAGGTGCTTTGCCTGGATCGGTTGGGCGCGCTGAAAGAGGACTTCGACCTGGCTGCCTGTCCGCAGGCCCTTGGGCGAGTCATCGACCACGTGCGGTTCGAGCCGTGGCTTTCCCCGGCCGTCATGCGGCTGCTGGGCAAGACGCTGGTGGTCAAGGACCTGTCCAGCGCAATGGCGGCCGCTCAGGTTGCACCGGGGGAATATCGCTTCGTCACGCTGGACGGCGTGGTGCTGGAAGGCGACGGTCGGGTGCGGTTCGGTTCGGCGGGGCGCTCCCCGGGCGTGATCTCCCGCCGCAGCGAACTTACTCGCCTGGAGCAAGACAACCAGAAACTCAGCGCCGAAATCGATGAGTTGCAGGCCCGCTGCCGCTGCTTCCATCAACGCGTGGATCATCTTGAGCAACTGAGCCACAGCCTTCGCACAGCCATTTACGAGGCCAACACGGAGCGGATCGAGCTGGACAGCCGCCTGGGCCAGTTGGCCGGGCAGATCGAGCGGCTCCAGCAAGAGCAGCCGCTGGTGGCCGGGGACCTCAAGGCCCTGGCGGAGGAGATCGACTCGGCGGTCCGCGGCGAGCACCAGGCCAGGCAAAAGGCTGCCGAGCTGGAGCAGCTCAACACCCGCAGAAACGCGGAGATCGAACGCCTCAGTGCGGAGCTTTCCGCCGCCAGGGTTGCTGTTGCCCAACAGGCCGGCCGGGTGACGGAATCGAAGGTCGCCGACGCCCAGGGCCAGGCGCAGGGCGAGGCGATCCGCCAGGCACAAGCCGCCCACCTCCGCCAGCGCCAGCAGATGGACCACGACCTGGCCGCCGAGAGAGCGGAGATCGAATCCAACCGCAAGCGGCGCCAGGACGCCCAAGCCGCCATGGCCGCCGCGGCAGCGGAGGCCGATCGCCTCCGCGGCGAGTCCGATCGCCTGAACGTCGAGCTGCGGGAAACCGGCCAGACCCGCCTGGGGATGCAGGCCAAGCTGGAGGACATCCGCGGCTTGCTCGCCGAGCATCGCAAGACCCACGAGCAGGCCGTCGAGGCCGTCAACGCCTGCCGGATGGAGCTTAGCGAGACCGACGTGCGGATCGAAGGCCTCATAGGCCGGGGCACCGACGAGATGAACATGGACCTGCCCCGGCTCTATCAATCCTACCAGCATGACGAGCACCGCAACTGGGATGCGCTTGGCGACGAGATCGCCGAGCTTCGCGCCAGGATCGAGCGGCTGGGCAACGTCAACCTTGACGCCATCCCCGAGCAGGAAGAGCTGGAAAAGCGCCGGGAGTTCCTCACACGGCAGGTCGAGGACGTGAGAGGCTCGCGGAACCAGCTCGGCGAGCTGATCCGGCGGATCAACCGCGAAAGCCGCCAGCGGTTCGAGGCGACCTTCGAGGTCATCCGCGCCAACTTCCAGGAGCTGTTCCGCAAGCTCTTCGGCGGCGGCAGAGCCGACATCCTGCTGCTGGAGGCCGAGGACGTGCTGGAATCGCCCATCGAGATCGTCGCCCGTCCGCCGGGCAAGGAGCTTCGCAGCCTCTCGCTGCTGTCGGGCGGGGAGAAGGCGATGACGGCGTTGGCGCTGCTGTTCAGCATCTTCAAGACCAAGCCCTCCCCATTCTGCCTGCTGGACGAGGTGGACGCGGCGCTGGACGAGCCCAACACCGAGAGGTTCATCCGCCTGGTCCAGCAGTTCATGGACACCAGCCAGTTCGTCATCATCACGCACGCCAAGCGGACGATGAGCATGGCCAGCGTGCTCTACGGGCTGACGATGGCCGAACCGGGCGTCTCAAACCGCATCTCCGTCCGCTTCGAGGACGCACGTTACGTCCCCGTCGAACAACTCCAAACCGCACGCATGTGACGCGAAGCACGGCCTCCTATGCGCGGGGGAAGGACGGGTGGCGTGAATCTGCGATTCGCGATTCACGCCAGGTGGAAATATACGACGTAGAGGTTGAAGAAGGTGTGCGTTCCGACCGCGACGGCGAATCCGCGGAGGATGAAGACTGCCCCCAGGTACGCCCCGGCTGCGGCGCGGAAGGCAAAATCGCCCCAGGGAAACCCGCCGCCTCCGGCGATGCGGTCGGGGGCGACGTGATAGAGGCTGAACAGGCAGGCCGCCACAACCACCGCGCCGATGGCCACCGCCTCCTTGGGCAGTTCAAAGACGTCCACGAAGATCAGCATCGCCAGGCAGATCATGCCCAGGCGGAAGATGAATTCCTCGTACACGCCGGCCCCCACGGCCACCAGCACTTGCTGCAAGACGTTGGCGGGCGATCCAGCCTCTGCGACCGCCGCCTGGATGAGCGGGCCGCGGGTGGTGTGGTCAAGGACGATCAGCGGGACCATCCACAGGATCGACTCTCCGAACATCCCTGCCTGCACGAGCGCCTTGACCTGCCACTTGTCCCGTCTGGCCAGGTGCTGCGCCAGCAGCACCGCCACGATCAGGACCGCCGGCAGATACCCCGCCGTGGCGCCGAAGTAGCCCAGCAGCCTGCCCAGGTCGCGCGGCGCCAGCAAGCTCGTGCCATAGTAGATCGTGCCGACCTGGAAGAACATCAGCAGCGGCAGGACGAACACCAGGCAGTTCAGCGGACGCTGCGTCTGCCATGCGTAGGAGTCGCTGCGACGCGCCGTTGTGTAGGAATACTCTGCCATTGGGGCGCAGTTGTGCCGGGGGCTGCCTTGCCGCTCATGGCCCGCCGGAAAACTCCAGGTAAGGCCGCAGGCGCTCCACCGCCGCGGGGCCCAGTCCATCGACCTTGGCCAAATCCTCCGCGCGGGTGAAGGCACGGCCGGGGCAGCCGGCGCGGTAGTCGGCGATGGCCTGGGCCTTGACCGGCCCGATGCCGGGCAGTCTCCGAAGCGAACCGACGCTGGCGACGTTGGGGTTGATCTTCTCCTCCGCCGCCGCCAGGCGCTGGAGATTCACCGGCGGGCGAGGGCCTATCCAGGTCCGCTTCTCAACGGCGCCAGCGACCAAGGCCGCCGCTGCCAGCAGCGACAGGACCGTCAGGGCCGCCAAGTTCCCTCGGCGCCAGCGGAAGTCGTATCGCCTTTGCTCGCTGGGGCTCATGTGCTCTGGCCGCGGCGCTGCTGGTTCATCACCACCAGGCGGTCGCTCAGCAGGGAGGCCTTGAAGTTGCGAAGTTCCTTGTAGGCGAGCTTCGGCTCGTTGTTGCCGTCCAGCAGGCCGCCGTGGGGGATGTAGTGGCTCAGTGAGTCCGACAGGTCGCGCCAGCAGATCGATTCCACAAAGGGTTTGGACATCCCGATGCGATAGAAGGCCTGAAGCCACTCCGCCTGGAGCCTCTGCGTCCAGGGCAGGTGCCAATGTCCCGCCTTGGCGACGTCTGCCTGTCCCGACCAGGCGTCGGTCGCATCCGGCGTGACGTCCGATGGCGCCTGACAGGCCGTGATGTGCAGCGGCTTGCCGAAGACCACGAACTCGTCCAGCATCGAACTGATCTGGAGCAGGTCGCGCAGATAATGCCCGTCGACCGGTGCGCCCGTGCAGAACTGAAGACCGAAGGCGTCGAACTTCACCCCGCTCTGCACGGCCATGTCGGCGTACAGCAGCAGCGGAATGGAACGCTGGTTGCGGGCGTAGTACTCGCTCCAGGGCATCACCATCTCGATGATCGCCATGGACCGCGGAGAAGCCTTCTTGACCAACTGGCAGGTCATCCGCGTCAGCTCCATCAACTGCTCGAAGGTGAGGTTGAAGTCGTTGGAGGCGTGGATCCCGCAGACGACCTTCCAGTAGTGCACGGACTTCTCATACCGCTTGACGGTCCGCTGGATGTGCTCGTAGACCATCTCGCGCAGGGCGTCGTAATCGTTTTCCCACAGGTACAGCCAGTCGGGCAGGTGCGTCGGGTGGAAGCTCAGCAGCGGCCCGGCATGGACGGCCTTCCTGTTCCTCGCCGCCCAGGCGGTCCAGGCATCGATCCGATCGTATTCGTATGTTCGCTCCTTCGGCTCGATCTGCTTCCAGGGCATGGGGATGCTCAGGAAATCGAATGTCTCCCGCAGCCGCTCCTGGCAGGCCGGAGCCGCGCAGGACAGGTCGGCCGTGCACCCGAAGGCCATCCGCATGGCGCCCCCACCGGCGGCCTTGCGGCGATTGATAAAGATGTCGGCATGATACAGGGACATCCTCTCCCCCAGCGCCAGCCCGGCCAGCAGGGCGTCATCGGCCAAGGCGGAGGCGTCGGGACCGCGGGCCTTCAGCGCGGCGATTAGCTTGCCGCGGACCACGTCGTACTCGGCGTTCAGCGCCTCGGCGTCGGCGTAGTCGAACAGCCCCCAATCCTCGCGCTTCTGGGCGATCCGCATGGTCTGCGCGCGGGCGAGTTCCAGACTCAGGTTGTATGGCTTATCGCGATCCGGCAGGCGGCAGGTGGGAAGCAGCAATCGACCGGCCTGACCGGCGTCCCACAGCAGCGCAAGCCCGCTTGCCCCCCCGGGGCGCTTTTCGCACAGGATAAGCCCGTCCTGCGCGGATATCTCCGCGCGCATGGGGATGCCGTCCTGGCCGAAGAGGTACGCTCCGGACAGGTCGATGTCCCTGGCGGGCGCCCCGTCGTGATGTACCTCAAATTGCAGCATCAATCCCGTTCTGGCCCGCGCGGAGGGTCTGTGTCCAGGCCAGGGCCGCCTGTGCCCCGCGGTCCCGCGCTGCGGCTCATCCTGCGCGATACTCCCTTCCCGTCCTGGCGGGCACCATGCACTTGGCCAGGCGGGCATAGACCGGCAGTCCGTCAGGACCGATCTCCACCTCCGCCTGGCCGGCTATCAGCGGCAAGGCGTAGGCCCTGAAGGCCTCCGTCACGCCGTTGCCCTCGGCGTTGACGTATTCAGGCGGCAGGGGCTTTTCGCCGTTGGCGACCTTCTCCAGTTCGACCAGGCCGGTCGTGCAGCGATACCTGCCGCCCTCGTCGCGCCGCTCCAGCGTGACCATCTTGCCGTTGACGCCCTTCATGGCGGCCTTGACGGCGGCCTGGCCAGCCATGTAGGCCTCCTTCACGTCGGTCTTGGAGGCGAAGTGCATCGCGTTGCGCTGGGCGGTCCCGGCGCGGTTGGTGCGGCACTTGACGCCCACTTCCTTCTCGATGACCGCGCGGACGGCGTCCGCCGCTCCGCCCAGTTGCGCGTGGCCGAAGCCGTCCCTGGAAAACACGCCGCCCGCCTCCGCCAGGTACTTGCCTTCGGGCGTCTTTATGCCCTCCCCGCAGGCGATGAAACATCGCTTGAAGTCCTTGAGGCATTGGCGCACTTCGTTCGTCAGCTTGTCGATCGACAGGGGCACTTCCGGCAGGAGGATCAGGTGCGGGGCGTCCTCCGGCACGCGCCTCGCCAGGCCCGTGGAGGCGGCGATCCAGCCCGCGTTGCGCCCCATCACCTCGTGCACGGTGCAGGTGTCGAAGGTGTAAAGCGCCTCGGTGTCGCGCCCGGCCTCCATGACGCTGGTGGCGCTGAACTTGGCCACCGAGCCGTAGCCGGGACTGTGATCGGTGTAGGCCAGGTCGTTGTCGATGGTCTTGGGCACGCCGACGGCGATCATCTCGTAGTTGATCTCGCCGGCCAGGCGCGACAGCTTGTCAGCCGTGTCCATCGAGTCGTTGCCCCCGATGTAGAAGAAGAACCGTATGTCGTGGGCCTTGAAGACCTCTAGGATCCGCTCGTAATCGGCGCGGTCCTTGCCCAGGTCCTTAAGCTTGTGCCGGCAGCTCCCCAAGGCCGCCGATGGCGACCTCTTCAACCGAGCGATCTCCTTGGGGTCCTCCTTGCCCAGGTCGAGCAGTTCCTCCCTCAGCACGCCCAGGATGCCGTTGAGCGAGCCGTAGACGCCGGTGAAGACGTTGGGGTTCTTCAGCGCAGTCTCGATGACGCCGGCGGCGCTTGCGTTGATGACCGCCGTCGGGCCGCCCGACTGGGCGACGACGGCCTTGCCTCTCAGTTTCACCATGGTCCCGCTCCGTGGGTCTACTGCTCCCAGGCCTTTGCCTCAAGCCCGCCCAGACACGCAGCACATTATATGACGCCAGGCGGCCTTGGCAATGCCTTGCACGCCCGCGCAAGTGCCACCGCCTTCAGCCGTTGGCCTTCCGCGGCGGACGTATCTTAGGTTTCCATTGGCAGGTCATCCTTACTAAGGGCGGACCCGGCGCCGCCGCGGCAAGCGGCCGCCGGCAATGCCTTGACAAAGAACCAAGGCTATGGGGACGGACAACCCCAACTACGTGCCGCGCATCCTGCTTATGTCGAAAGACTTACGCAGGTGGCTGCCACGACGCCAGCAACTCGCCGACGCCGGCTGGCGCATCCTGGAGACCTCCGACGCGCGCGAGGCGTTCGCAGCCATCAAGGCGGAGATGGTGGACCTGATCCTCGTGGCCCTGCCTTGCCAGGAAACCTCCAACATGGACCTGCCCAACATCCTCCGTGAGCTTGCCCCGCTGCATCACCTGCCGGTAGTCATCCTGGCTGAAAACCCCACGGAGGAGGAGCGCGTGCGTTACCTGGATGGCGGGGCCGGTGATGTCATCTACGGGAGTACCTCGCCGGACGAATTCGTCGCCAGGATCGCCGCTCAACTGAGGATCAAGGAGCTGCACGATCAGTTGGTGGCCTCGCGGATGGCGCTGGAGGAGTCGCTTCGTCGCGAGAGCAGGCTGCTTGCGCGGTTCAGGCGCGACAAGGCGGAACTGGCGGCCCTGTGCACCACTGACCCGCTGACCCGCGCACAGAACCTCCGCTCGTTCCAGGAAATCCTCGCACATGAGTTCCGAGTGGCTTTCCGTTACGGCCAGCCGCTGAGTCTGCTCGTCCTGGACGTCGATCATTTCAAGCTGGTCAATGACACCTTCGGGCATCCCACGGGCGACTACGTGCTCAAAGAGCTGGCCGTGATACTTCAGCGATCCGTCCGCGAGTCGGACGTGGTGGCACGAACGGGCGGAGAGGAATTCTGCATCCTCCTGCCCAAGGCCGGGCTGAAACAGGCAGCCAAGTTCGCCCAGCGCATACGAAGGGAGGTTCAATCGCGGAAGTTCACCGCCTACGGCCAGCGGCTTGGCATTACCGTTTCCGTCGGCTGGGCCAGTTACCCAGCCGATCCGGAAGTGACCGATCGGGAGCGGCTGGTGTATTTCGCCGACCAGGCGCTGCTTGTGGCCAAGGAGACGGGCCGGAACCGCGCCGCGGGCTTCCACCAACTCGATCCAGCCGTGCGCGCGCGCCTCCGCCGTCAGTACGATGAGGGACTGATCGCCCCAGACGGCGTGCAAAGCTCTCTTGCGGCTGAGCCCGCCTGAAGCGTCTTGGCCTGCTTGCCGTTGGGGACTGTCGCCTAACGAATCGCCAGAGCGCCCCTGTTTGTCCCGCCCGATCCAAACTTTGGCATGATCCCGCGTGGTCTTTGGCTAATTCCTGCGGCGGAAGACGAATGCGGCGCCCAGGATGAGCAGGGCAAGCGTGCTCGGCTCGGGAACAAATACCAGGCGAAGCTCGCTACCATCGGCATTAAGA
>Ga0315274_10011752_pt1 | contig 12536 bp, 7 predicted proteins | sample YL17G02_20_MG_FD_203700 | JGI IMG/M metagenome (GOLD analysis project Ga0315274, IMG submission 203700) | Sediment microbial communities from Yellowstone Lake, YNP, Wyoming, USA - YL17G02_20 | ecosystem: Environmental > Aquatic > Freshwater > Lake > Sediment | place: USA: Wyoming | collected... | reverse complement strand
AATGAAACGGCCAGTACCAGAGTCAAAAGAACGAGAGACAGACTGCGGGACGGACGGGATGCGCTCATGGAATCTCCTTGTCGATAGGGCGAAGACGTCATTCTTATATATTAGACGAAATCGCCCCCGTTCTCTTCCTTGCAGGTGCATTCATTTGGAGGTCGGCGAGGCACCAGGCCATGAAGAGGGTCGTCTGACGGACATGAGAATCATACCTGAAGGTCGAGCGAGGGGTGGTGGGGTGAAGAGGCCCTACGAAGGGTCGAGCGGGCATGGTCCGATTTGGGGACACATTATCGATTTAAGACAATCAGCATTTGTCCCCAAATCGGGAGCGAGACCCGGAGTGGGAGCGGGTTTGACTCGCTGGGGCAAACACGCGTCCTCTGAACCCCACACCCCGAGCGATTGCATTGACAACCCCCGGTTCCGGGTATACATTTATAATGGTAACGAAAAGAGCCTTTCCGGGGTTATTGGAAAAGTGAATGCCAAATCTTACAAATTTGACAGATTTTGTAGGATATGGCATCCTTAAGTCAGACAAGGAGGTCATGTCCCCATGAGAAACTCCATCCTTTCAAAATATGCAGCCGTCGCGGCGCTGGCCCTTTTGGGGGTCGCCCTGATCCCGGCGACGGCGGACGCCCAGTATTTCGGCCGCAACAAGGTCCAGTACAAGACATTCGACTTCAAGATCCTCAAAACAGAGCATTTCGACGTCTACTTCTACATGGACAAAGGGGCGGCCGACCGGGCCGCCCGGATGGCCGAGCGGTGGTATGCCCGCTACTCCCGGTTCTTCAATCATGAACTCAAGGGCCGCCAGCCCCTGATCCTCTACGCGAGCTCGAAAGAGTTCCAGCAGACGACGGTCATCCCAGGCGTCATCGGCGAGGGCACGGGCGGCGTCACCGAATCCTTCAAGCGCCGGATCGTGCTCCCGGTCGGGGTCTCCCCGGCCGAGACGGATCACGTCATCGGCCATGAGCTCGTTCACGCTTTCCAGTACGATCTTTCCCGCGGCCCCAGAATGGGCGGACAGGCCAACCCGGACGCCGGGATGGCCGTCGAGCGGCTTCCCCTCTGGCTCATCGAGGGGATGGCCGAGTACCTGTCGATCGGCCCGATCGATCCCAACACGGCCATGTGGATGAGGGACGCGGCCCGCCGCAAAGACATCCCCGACATCAAGAAGCTCGGCAACAGCTACCGCTACTTCCCCTACCGCTGGGGCCATGCCCTCATCTCCTATATCGGCGGACGCTGGGGCGATGAGACGGTCTCCAGGCTCATGGCGAGCGCCGCCCGGATGGGCGATTACCAGCCCGTCCTGGAGAAGGCCCTGGGCACGACCATCAAGCAGCTGTCGGCGGACTGGAAGGACTCCCTGACCAAGGCCTATGAGCCGCTCGGGCCGCTGACCCAGGTCCAGGACAAAGCGAGCACGGCCGTCGTCAAGGGGACCGAGATGAACGTCTACAACATCTCGCCGACCCTGAGCCCGGACGGGCAGGAGTTCATTTTCTTCTCGACCCGGGACCTGTTTTCGATCGACCTCTTCATGGGCGATCCCGAGACGGGCAAGATCCAGTCCAAATTGACCAACACGGCCGTCAACCCCCGCTTCGAGAGCCTCCTTTTCATTTACTCGGCGGGAGCCTGGAACATGGACGGCACCCGCTACGCCTTCAGCGCCGTCAGCAAGGGCGCTCCCGTCCTGACCCTCTATGACGTGAAAAAGAAGAAGATCGAGCGCGAGATCCCCTTCCCCCAACTCGGCGAGATCTTCTACCCGACCTGGGCGCCCGACGGACTGCGGATCGCCTTCTCGGGCCTGGAGAACGGCCTCTCTCACCTTTATCTCTATAATCTCGAGACCGGCGTCCTCAAGAAAATGACCGACGACATCTTCGCCGACCTCCACCCGTCCTGGTCGCCGGACGGCCGGGCGATCGCCTTCGTGACCGACCGCTTCACGAGCGACACCCAGATCCTGAGCATCGGCGCCTACGAGCTGGCCCTCCTCGACCCGGATACGGGCGAGGTCCGCCGCGTCCAGGGTTTCAGCCGGGCCAAGAACACGAACCCCCAGTGGTCGCCCGACAGCCGTTCCCTCTATTTTCTATCCGACGCGAACGGCATTTCCAACATTTACCGGACCGACCTCGACACCCAGAAGATCTACCAGGTCACGAACCTTTACGCCGGCGTCAGCGGCATCACCTCCATCAGCCCGGCTTTTTCGGTCGCCCAGAAATCGGGCCGGCTCATGTACAGCGCCTACGACGAAGGCCGCTTCACGGTCTATTCCATGGAGGGCGCCGAGGCCCTGGCCGGCTCGCCCGTCCTGGCCCAATTCGGCGAATACCGGCCGGCCGTGCTCCCGCCCATGGACCGCCAGCCCGGCCTCGTGCTCGGCCTTCTCCGCAACCCCATCTTCGGGCTGCCCGAGACCCAGGACTTCCCCATCACGAACTACAAGCCCAAGCTCAGCCTCGATTTCGTCAGCACCCCCCAGGTCGCCCTGGGCGTCGATCGTTTCGGGACCTACGGAGGCGGCGGCATCACCCTCTACTGGAGCGACATGCTCGGCGAGCATACGGTCGCGACCATGGCCCAGGTCACCAGCCGTCTCCAGGACAGCGCGGCCCTGATCGCCTACATGAACAGCCAGCACCGCCTCAACTGGGGCGCGGTCATCCAACGCATCCCCTACATCTACGGCGGTTACGGCTATTACGAGGACCTCGTCTTCAATGAGCCCGCCGCGATCGAGCAGGAGTATATCTACCGGCAGGTCAACTATGAAGCGTCCGGTTTCTTGACCTATCCCTTCAGCCAGGTCCAGCGCTTCGAGTTCGGGGGCGGCGCCCGTATCATCGACTTTCAGAGCGAGGTCCGGACTTATGCTTACTCCCTGTACGACGGCACGCTTCTCCTGAACGAGAAGGAAAGTCTCCCGGCGCCGCCCACCATCACTTACGGCTTCGCCCGGGCCGCCCTCGTCTATGACAGCGCCATGTTCGGCGCGACGGGTCCCATCATCGGCCAGAGTTACCTCGTCGAGGCCTCGCCGGTGGTCGGAAACATGACCTTCACATCCTTCATGGTCGACGTCCGTCGTTACTTCATGCCACTCCGGCCCTTCACGCTGGCCTTCCGCCTGCTCCATTACGGCAGGTACGGGAAGAACGCCGACGACGACCGGCTCTGGCCCATCTACATCGGCTACGACGGCCTCGTCCGCGGCTACGACTACAGCTCGTTCGACTACAACGAATTCGAGGGCCCGGACGCCTTCGATTTCAACCGGCTCCTGGGCTCCAAGATTCTTATCGCCAACGCCGAGATCCGCTTCCCGCTCTTCGGGCTGTTCGGAATCGGCCGGGGCTACTACGGGGTTTTCCCGGTCGACTTCCTGGCCTTTTACGACGCGGGTCTGGCCTGGCAGAACGACGTCAAGCCCTGGTTCCTGTCGGGCGGGACGCGCAAGCCCGTCCAGAGCGTCGGCGTCGGCATCAGAGTCAACGTCTTCGGGTATCTGGTGGCGGGATTCAATTACGTCAAGCCGCTCAACCGTCCCCAGAAAGACTGGCATATCGAGTTCAGCCTCATGCCCGGGTTCTGAGATCGGGGAGGCCGACCGAACAAGCAATTCGGGGGACACATAACTTAATTTCTTTTCTCTCTTTCAGCGGGGAAGAGCTTCAGAATCAAGTAGGGTTGCCATTCAGCAATTGACAGCCTACCGGGCCTGTAATATACATCATAGAGGATTCTATTGTGGTTTTACGCCCCGCCGCCGTCAACCCCTCGACTCCCCGGCATGAATGCCGGGGCTTGTACGGGGTTAACCCTGAGCCTCGCTTCTCGTCCCCGCCTTTAAAGGCGGGGCTCCGATTTTTAGCCCCGCTTTCAAGGCGGGGTAGCGTCGGCGAACGGGTCAAGGAGGACAATTATGCCCGCATCCGCATTCATCCGTATTGGCCTTGCGATAGCGCTGTTAGGCGCGGGGACCGCCGTGCTTAAGTCCGCCGAGCCGCCGTCCGGGCCGCAGCCGCCCGTCGCGCTCCGCTGCGAATACCTCGAAAACCCGATGGGGATCGACATGCCCCATCCCCGCTTCTTCTGGATCCTGGAGCACTCCGAACGCGGCCAGCGCCAGACCGCCTACCAGGTCCTCGTCTCGACCAATCCCGACGCTGGGAGCGGCGATATGTGGGACAGCGGAAAGGTCTCCTCCCAACAATCGACCCAAGTCGCCTATGCGGGAAAGCCCCTGGCAGGCGGCCGGACCTATTTCTGGAAGGTCAAGTATTGGGACAAGGACGGCCTGGAAAGCGTTTGGAGCAAGGTCGCGAGCTTCGATACGGGCCTGTTCGAGCGCCGGGATTGGAAGGCCCAATGGATCCGAAGCCAAAATCTGCTCCGCAAGGAATTCGAGCTGCCCGGGAAGATCGCCCGGGCGCGCGTCTACCTCTCCGGCCTCGGCTATTCCGAGCTTTACCTCAACGGCCATAAAATCGGCGCCGCCGTCCTCGATCCGGCCTGGACGACCTACGACAAGCGCGTCCTCTACGTGACCCACGACGTGACCCGCTTCCTCCGCCAGGGGCCGAACGCCGCGGCCGTCATGCTCGGCCACGGCTGGTACAAGTCGCGAGCCCTCCTCCTCCAGCTCCGGGTCGAGATCGAGGACGGCCGCGCCGTCGAGGTCCTCAGCGACGGCTCCTGGAAGACCGCAGACGGACCGGTCCTCTCCGCCAGCGTCTACAACGGCGAAACCTACGACGCCCGGCTTGAGGAATCCGGCTGGGCGCTCCCCGGGTTCGACGATGGGGGCTGGGCCAAGGCGGAGGAGTTTGCGGGGCCGGCCGGCGTCCTTTCGGCCCAGCTCATGCCGCCCATCCGGGTCATGGATACGATCGTCCCCCTCGCCATGACGAACCCGCGGCCCGGCGTTTATATCTTCGACATGGGCCAGAACTTCGCGGGTTGGGCCCGCCTCCGCGTCCGCGGCCCGCGCGCCGCGGCCGTCAAGCTCCGGTTCGCCGAGCTCCTCTACGACGACGGGACCCTCAATGTCGAGAACCTGCGCGGGGCCCGGGCCGAGGACATTTACATCCTCAAGGGCGAGGGCGAGGAAGTTTGGGAGCCGCGTTTCACCTACCACGGCTTCCGCTACCTCGAGCTGACGGGCTTTCCTGGAGTCCCGACCGCCGACACGATTCGGGGCCGGGTTGTGCGGACGGCCGTCCCCCAGGTCGGAAGCTTCGCCTGCTCCAAGCCCATCCTCAACAGGCTCCAGCGGAACATCGTCTGGGGACAGTCCTCCAACCTCCACTCCATCCCGACCGACTGCTGCCAGCGGGACGAGCGGATGGGCTGGATGGGCGACGCCCAGGGCACGGCCGAGGAGGCCATCTACAACTTCGACATGGCCGCCTTCTACACGAACTTCCTGCGCGACATCCGCGACGTCCAGGACGATAAGGGAACGATTACCGACACCGTCCCCCACATCTGGGGCTCGCGGCCGGCCGATCCGGCCTGGGGAACGGCCTATCCTCTGATCGCCTGGTACATGTACCGCTACTACGCCGACCGCCGCGTCCTCGAGGAACATTACGACGGGATCCGCAAGTACGTCGAGTTTTTGAGGACCAAGGCCGAGGGCGGACTCCTCAAATACAGCTACTACGGCGATTGGGTTGCGGTCGAGAAATGCCCGGGTGCGATCGTCTCGTCGTTCTATTATTACTACGACGTTAAAATTTTGGCCGACATGGGCCGAGTCCTGGGAAAAACGGGGGACGCCGCCGCCTACGACAAGCTCGCCGCTGAGATCAAAACGGCTTTTCACAAGGAGTATTTCAACCCCAAGACCGGCGACTACGCCGACGGGACCCAGACGGCCAATACGCTGGCCCTGTTCCTGGATCTCGCGCCCGAGGAGGCGCGGGGGCGGGCCTGGGGCCGGCTGTTCGACGATATCGTCTACAAGCACGATTCCCACCTGACGACCGGCATCATCGGGACGAAGTACCTCATGGAACTCCTGACCCGGTCGGGGACGTCGGACCTCGCCTACGACATCGCGGCCAAGACCGACTACCCGAGCTGGGGCTACATGATCGAGAACGGCGCGACGACCCTCTGGGAGCTGTGGCAGAAGCGCGAAGGGCCGTCCATGAACTCCCACAACCACCCCATGTTCGGGAGCGTCGGCTCCTGGCTCTACAAGGCCCTGGGCGGGATCGCCCTCTCCGAGGAAGCCGCCGGATTCGAAAAGATCCTCGTCCAGCCTCAGATGGTCCGGGACCTCAACTACGCGGCCGCCTCGATCAGGACCGTCCGCGGCGACCTCGCCTGCTCCTGGCACCGCACCGACAAGTCGGTGCGGGTTGAGGTCACCATTCCGGTCGGGAGCGAAGCCGAGGTCCGGATTCCCAAATTCAACCTGCTGGACGTCACGATCGCGGAGAGCGGAACGCCGATTTGGAAGGGCGACGCCTATTGGCCGGGCAGGCCGGGGATCGGCGAGGTCAAGAAGATTCAGGACGGCTACACGATCACGGTCGGCTCGGGCCGCTATGTCTTCGAATTATCGGGCAATTGACGAAGCCGTTCGAGCGTCGCAGACGCCGCTCATTCGCAGAAGATCCGGACTTTCTCCCGGCCTTCAACCTCGACGGTCAGGTCGTCGAGAAGGCTTTAAAGTGACGAAAAGAAAAAGCGCAAGGAAATCATAGAAGTCCGGAGATCTGATGAATATGCCGTTCCTTCCAAAAGCGCTGATGTGGGCTTTGATCCTGGCCAACGCCCTTTTCATCGCCCTCCTCATGGTTCATAAGCCGAGGGAGGCGACCTCGAAGAGCCGGGGCTCCCGGGCGGTCATGGTCGGTGTCATCCTTCAAACTTTGAGCTATCCGGCGGCCTGGCTGGCCAGGCGTCCCGGCATCAACCCCTTCCGGGGGAAAGGCGGAGCATGGGAAAGGGCTTGGATCGAGATCCTCGTAGCCCTCCTTAGCGTCCTGGCCGCTTACGCGTCCGTTCTTTTCTTCGCCTCCGTCAAGAAACACCTCGGCAAACATTGGGCCTTGGGCGCCCGCGTCGTGGAGGGCCACGAGCTGGTGACGGACGGCCCCTACGCCCGGGTCCGGCACCCGCTCTATCTCGCGATGCTTGGGCTGCTCGCGGGGGCCATGATCGGGGTCAGCTCGCTCGCGGGCACGATCGCGGCGCTGGTCGCCTTTACGGCCGGGACGGCCCTCCGCGTTCGGGCCGAAGATAGGCTGCTCGCGGAGACGTTCGGGGCCAAGTTCGAGGAATACCGGAAGCGTGTTCCGGCCTTCATTCCGAAGCCGAGATGATCGACCTCGAAGCGGTCACCATCAATCTTCTGCTCGATAACCGCGGCGTCTTCGCGCGGTCCTGGGGATTGGATTGACTTTGCGGACGAATCTGCCCACACTATCGCTCAGGAAGGAGGGCCCCATGGCCAAGTTGTTTTCCGTCCTCCTTTTAATCATCTCGATCGCCGGCGGGCCGGGGCCGCTCGCCGCTCAAACCCGCGACGACATTCAGGCGGTTTGGGAGACATCCCGGCAGCCTTCGCGCTCGACGCCCGGCGCCGACCGGCGTTCGGCGTCTATCGCGGGGGCCGCAGCCGCCTTCCGCCAAGTCCGGGTGAATACCTCCGACCTCATCACCGACATGCGCGCCGTCGACCTCAACAAGGACGGGATCATGGACATCGCCATCCTCGACAATCAGAATAAGCGCGTCCTCGTCTACCTCGGAGATAAGGCGCTCGCCTTCAGCAAGAAATATAAATACGGCTTCGCCAACGCCGGCTACTATTTCGTGGCCGTGGCCGACTTCGACAAGAGCGGCAAGCCCGACCTGGCCGTCGAGAACGTCACGACCACGAAGCCAGTCTCGATTTTTTTCGGGAAGGGCAACGGCCAGCTCATCCCCTCCCCCTTGCATTTGACATCGAGCGCCTCCGTCGTCGGCTGGCTTGAATTCGGCTCGGCCGCCGACCTGGACGGAAACGGGCTTCCCGACATCCTCGTCCAAGACTGCACCAACCAGCTTTTCTCATTCCTCAACCAGGGCAAAAAAAAGTTCAGCGCCAAGAATTTCAAGCCCGGAGTCGGCCTGGGGTTCGCGACCGGCGATTTCAACGGGGACAAGAAGGACGACGGCTTCATCTACGATATGTGGGAGCACAAGGTCTATTTCTTCAAGGGCTTGGGCGACGGGACGTTCCTCAAAATGAACGGCTACAAGGTCGAGGATTCGTTCAGCTCCTGCGACCTCTACGCGGCCGACTTCAACAAGGACGGCAAGCTGGACCTCCTCGGACAGGGCAAGGGCTTCGCCAGCACCGGGAACAACTGGGTCTTCATGGGCCGCGGGAACGGGGCGCTGGCCAATAAAAAGCTCCTGCCGGGCCTGGGGTCGCTCAAGTACGGCGTGGCCGTCGCGGATCTGGATGGGGACAAACTCCTCGACTTGGCCGCCGCCGAGGACGACGGCGTCTGGTTTTACTCCGGAAAAGGGACGGGCTCGTTCACAACGGCGACGGTCCTCGGGCAGGGGCTGGACTTCGGTTTCGCGGGCCACGGCGTTCAGGCCGTCGGCTGGGGCGATTTCAACAAGGACGGCAACCCCGACCTTGTCGGCGTCAACACCCAAGGGACCTTCTATAATCTCGTCTTTTTCCTGGGGGGATTGACGCCGGCGACCCTCCAGATCTCCAACCTGGCGGTGACGACGCTCGCCCATACCACGAACCAGGTCAACTTCGCGGGGAGCTTCAACTATACGGGCGCCAACTGCGTTTTCAAGCGTCTCGCCGGCGGCGACGACCCCCGGAAAAGCACCTTCCTCCAGTTCCTGGTCAAGATCGACCTTCCCGTCAACGACATCTACGTCACCTATTCCGTGACGGGGTCCTTCCTCGACGGCCTCAACCCCGATTCGGGGACGATCACGTTCAACCTCCAGCTCCCCTCGCCGGTCACGGTCATCAGCGGAACGCCGCCCGACCTCAGTCTTCTCAATTTCTACCTGTACGATTTCAACCTGGTGCGCAGCAACTCGCTCAAATAGCGCCCGGATTCCGGGCCGATTTGTCCCAAAATTGCCGATAGAAGTGGGTGAGGAATTCCGGGACATGAACCGAATCTCTGAATTCGGTATCGTGTCCCAGGAATTCCGGAGATCACCCGACTTTGTGATCCGTGCAGAGAAGATAATTTCTATCGGCAATTTTGGATTTGTCCGGCCACTTGTCTAAAAACCCAAAAAAGACTATAATTTTGCTTCCGAATTTAAAGACGAAAAGATACGCCCATTAACATAGGAATCCCCCCAAATCGTCAAAGCCCGGATCGAGGGCTCCGCAATCCGCTCGGCTCACGGCATGTCTCTCCGGAGACGTGAACCGCATGAAACCGCTTAACATCGGAAACCGGATCGCCGACCTCCCAATCATCCAGGGCGGAATGGGGGTCGGAATCTCCCTGGCCGGGCTCGCCTCGGCCGTCGCCAACGAGGGCGGCATCGGCGTCATCGCCACGGCCGGCATCGGCATGCTCGAGCCGGACAGCTTCTCCAACTTCCTGGAGGCCAACGTCCGGGCTTTGAGAAACGAGATCCGCAAGGCGAAGCAGAAAACCCAGGGCGTCCTGGGCGTCAACATCATGGTCGCCCTGTCCAACTTCGGCGACATGGTCCGGACCGCCGTCGAGGAAAAGATCGACGTCATCTTCTCGGGAGCGGGCTTGCCCCTCAACCTTCCCGCCCTCGTCCAGAAATCCGGGGCGGCCAAGCTGGTTCCGATCGTCTCCTCGGCCCGGGCGGCCGGCCTCATCATCCGGAAATGGCTGGCCAAGCACGATTATTGCCCCGACGCCATCGTCGTTGAAGGCCCCCTGGCCGGAGGCCACCTCGGGTTCAAACCGGAGCAGATCGGGGACCCGAATTTTTCCCTGGAAAAGCTCATCCCCGAGGTCGTGGCCGAGGTCCGTCCTTTCGAGGACGAGCGCGGCCGGGCCATTCCGGTCATCGCCGCGGGCGGGATCTACACGGGAAGCGACATCCGCAAATTCATGGAGCTGGGGGCGGCCGGCGCCCAGATGGCAACCCGCTTCGTCGGCACGGACGAATGCGACGCGTCCCCCGAATTCAAGAACGCCTTCGTCAACGCCGGCAAGGACGACCTGGTCATCATCGAGAGCCCGGTCGGGATGCCGGGCCGGGCCATCAAAAACCGGTTCATCGAGGACATTAAAGCCGGGAAGAAGAAACCGTTCAAGTGCCCCTATCACTGCATCGTCACCTGCAAGCAAAAAGCCAGCCCCTACTGCATCGCCCTGGCGTTGACCAACGCCCTCAAGGGCCGGCTCAAACACGGCTTCGCCTTCGCCGGGGCCAACGCCTACCGCGTGGACAAGATCATGCCCGTCAAGGCGCTGATCAGGGAACTTCTGCGGGAATACGGCGAGGCCGCCGGGCCGCAGGCCCCGGAAACGGGCGCTCGCTGATTCTATAAGGGCCGGCTTTCTTCGCGTCGATAAAAAATCTCATACAACCTTCTCGAGGCGTGGAGAAGTTCCTGGAGCTGACGGCGATCCTGGGAAGGGATTAAGAGCCGACCCAGGAACTCGGTCCTTTTTTTGTCCTTTTCATCAGCCATAGCGAAGCGAGGACGAACCAGCCGGCCGAGGCCAGGTTGAAGGCGAGCTTGTATCCGCCCTCGCTCAATTTCCCCGCGAAAAACAGAACCGGCGCGGCCAGGCAGATCCCCAGGCTCATGAGAGCCCCTAGCCGGGACAGCCGCTTGATCATGTTCTCCTCCTCGATGCCATCAGGACCGTGTAGGAGACCAGGGCGATCCCGTATCCCGGGAGCCAGCGGAAGAAGAGATGGATGGGCATCGTAAAACAGGCGACGAGCGTCCCGATCCAGACGATGAGGGCCGTCCAGTTGCACGCCCAGCCCCGCTTCTCCGCCTGGTACTGTTCGATCTTGAGGAGCGGGAAGATCCAGTGCTCGGCGAAGACGATGGCTCCGACAGGCATCAGGACGAGCCCGTAGATCGCCACGTAGTCGAGGAGTTTCAGGAAGAAGACCGGGAAACAGGCGAGGATCGTGGTCGCGACCCCCGCCCCCAGCGTGATTTTCCAGCGCGGCCAATTCGGCGTCACGGTTTGGAGAGCGAGGCCGGCCCGGTAGAGAGTCGGGTTGGCGGTCGTCCAGCCGGCCAGGAGCACGCCCGCGACACCCGCCCAGCCCACGGCTTGATAAGCCATGAGCCCCGGATGCATCTCGCGGCCGATCGCGGCCACCATGAGTCCCGAACAAATCCAGGCCAGCATGTGCCCCGGGTACATCCCGAAGGCCGAGTACAGGCCGTAGGTCCAGCGCTTCGCGTACCTGAGCAGGGCCAGGTCGGACAGCCCGACGTGCATGGCCAGGTTGCAGAACCAGGCAAAGAACAGGATGTGCCAAAAACCGAATTTATCCTGGCCCGCGGCCGCCACTCCGTTCCAAACCTTGGTCGTCGCCACCTCCCAGAGGTTTCCCAGGTTCGTCCGGACGCCCAGCCTCGGGAGCACAGCGATCGCTCCCGCGATGAACACCAGGAAGATCCAGGGCGAGCAGATTTGGGCGAACCGGCTGAGTTTCTCGAACCCGAGAATAGCCATGGTCGTGAAGGCCGCCCCCAGCGCGAAGATCAGGAGCACCCAGCCGACGCTGTTGGGAAGGACGGCGCCCAGCTTCGGAACATCGATCCCGAACACCAGCCCCAGCGCCGTCGCCGAGACCGAGATCATCGCCCCGGCCAGAATGCAGTAGAGAAAAGCGTTGGCGATGTTGTAGACGAGAGTGACGCCGGGGCCCGCGATCCGCTTCAGATACCAGTAGAGGGTCAACCTCGTGCGGACCGCGATCGGCGCGCAGAGGAACGTCCAGGACAGGACGGCCAGCAGGTTGCCCAAGAGAAGGCCGAGCAGGAGGTCGCGGGCCGTGACGCCGTGGAGGACGAAGAAGGCGCCGATGACGAATTCGGTGGCCGCGACGTGCTCGCCGGCGAACAGACCGGCGAATTTTCCCCCGCTCTGGAGCTTGGCGGCCGCGACGGGCTCCCGGTCGAACTCGTAGAGGCGGTCCATGCGGGCCGCGATATCCGCTAATCGTAACGCCATCCCTCCTCCTTTTCCGGCCGAACGGCGGTCGGCGCGAAGCTTGCGGCCCTATTTAATCACAGCGCTAGGCCTGTGAACAAGAGATTCTGGCTCCTCCAAGGTCGAAATCAGGATGATTTCGGTCTGTCGGCCGTCGAGCCAGGCGACGCCGCCCGCCCTGAACGCCGCGTCCTCCTCGAGCGCCAGCTGGATCTCACGGCCGTCCCACTCGGGGATTGGGACGCGAACCCCGAGCTCGATCGCGAAACAGGTGTCGGGATAAAGCGGATAGTCGCCCATCCCCGGGACGCCGTCCTGCATGTCGGGAAGCCC
>Ga0315274_10011751_pt1 | contig 12536 bp, 9 predicted proteins | sample YL17G02_20_MG_FD_203700 | JGI IMG/M metagenome (GOLD analysis project Ga0315274, IMG submission 203700) | Sediment microbial communities from Yellowstone Lake, YNP, Wyoming, USA - YL17G02_20 | ecosystem: Environmental > Aquatic > Freshwater > Lake > Sediment | place: USA: Wyoming | collected... | reverse complement strand
ACAACGTGGAGCTGCCGCTGGTGTACTCCGGGATCTCGGGTGGTGAGCGCAAGAAACGGGCCATGGCGGCGATGGAGTCGGTGGGGCTTGGGCAGAGGGCGTTGCACCGGCCGAACGAGCTTTCCGGCGGGGAGCGCCAGCGGGTCGCGGTGGCCCGGGCGCTGGTCACCCATCCCTCGCTGATCCTGGCGGATGAGCCCACCGGGAACCTGGACACGAAGACGGGGAAGGAGATCATGGACCTGTTCGGGAGCCTGCATGCGCAGGGGAACACGATCATTCTGGTGACCCACGACCGAACGGTGGCCGAGAACGCCCGGCGGGTCGTGACGATCCGGGATGGGAAGATCGAAAAGGAAGAGCGCGTTTCTCCCCTTGCGGGATGAAAGTAGCTCGGAACCGAAGAAGGACCTTGAGCTTCCGGACATACTGCGGAGCCCAGGGTCTTGACGTTTCGGTTGGAGCGGGGTTATAATAAATTGTTAACGCAAGTGAACTCAGTCTTATGTTTTATTGTTAAATAGATATTACAAATGAGAAAACAGAAGACCTATATTATCGTTGGAATCGTGTTTCTGGCGATTCTCGCCATCGCCGTCATCAGGATTACTACCCGTCGTTCCGCCTCGGGACCAAGGCGGTCGAACGTTCCGACCGTGCGTGTGGAAAAGCCGTTGCGGGACACGGTCGCCTACACCCTGCAGTCCACCGGCGATGTAGTCTCGATTCAGCAGGCGAGCATCTTTTCGAAGGTCAGCGGCAACCTCGACCATGTCTATGTTAACCTGGGAGCGGTTGTGAGGCGGAACCAGCTATTGGCTTTGATTGATACCACGGAGCTTGCCCAGCAGGTTCAGCAGACGGCCGCGACGTACTTCAACGCCCGGGCCGAATATTTGCGGATGAAAGAACTGTACGAAAAGGACCTCGGGGCCAAGCAAGAGTTGGACAACGCCGAAGCGCTGATGAAAGTCGCTGAGGCGAACAATGGGACGGCGAAGACGCGCCTCGGTTATGCCCGCATCACCGCCCCGTTTGCAGGCACGATCACGAAGCGTTACCTCGACCCCGGGGCCCTGGTTAACCCCAACGGATCGACCCTGTTCACCCTGATGAATCTCGACAGCGTCAAAGTGGCGATCAACATCCTGGAGAAGGACATCCCGCTGATTACGATCGGGAATGAAGCGGTCGTCACTGCCGATGCTCTGCCCGATAACCCGGTCAATGGTCGGGTGGGCCGGCTCAGCCAGGCTGTCGATCCCTCGACCCGGACCATGGCCGCTGAGATTTTCGTTCCGAACAAGGATCACCGGCTCAAACCCGGGATGTACGCGACCGTCACCCTGGTCCTCTCCGAGCATCCGAATGCGATCACCGTTCCGGCCCAAGCGGTGCTCAAGGATGCCAACGGTCCGTTCGTCTATGTCGTCGAGGACAAGACGGCGAAGCGGGTGCCGGTTCAAACCGGGATCGAGCAGGCCTCGCGAACGGAGATCGTCTCGGGCCTCTCCGGCACGGAGAGCTTGATCACGACCGGCCAACAGTTCGTGCGGGACGGGGGTCCCGTGTCCGTCCAGCCCTAAGCCCCGGACACCCTTAATCCCATGTGGCTCACCCGACTCGCCCTCCGCTACCCCATCTCCACCTTCCTCATCGCCGTGACCGTCCTGGTGCTGGGACTGGTGTCCCTGGGGCAGTTGCCCATCGACCTCTTGCCCAACATCAGCATCCCGGTGGTCAGCGTATCGACCAACTATCCCGGCGCCAGCCCCCTGGACATGGAACAGACGGTGACCAAGGCTATCGAGCGGGCTGTCAGCTCGGTCAATAACGTGGACTACATCGAGTCCACGACGCGGGAGGGGGTCTCCCGGGTGCGGATCAACTTGAATTGGGGTGCAAGCCCCGATGTCGCGATGGTCGATGTGATCCAGCGGGTGAACCGGGCGATGCGGAATATGCCGGACGGGGTTTCCCAGCCCATCGTCCAGCGGTTCGACATCAACAGCCGGTCGATCTGCAACCTCGTGGTCTTCGGAGACATGGACCAGCGCGACCTGTACGACCTGGCCTCCAATGTCATCCAACCCGAGATCGAGCACCTTCCCGGCGTGGCCACGGCCCAGGTTTCGGGCGGACGGATCCGCGAGATCCACGTGATCATGGACCGCAACCGCCTCCAGGCCCTCCAGATTCCGGTTCAGAGCGTGCTCACCGCGATCGCCAACGCCAACCTGATAGTCCCTTCCGGCGATATCAAGACCGGCCCGTTCGACTATGCGCTCAAGACCGAAAGCCGGTTCAATATCGTCCAGCCGATGGAGAACATCGTGGTCCGAATGGTCAACGGGGTGCCCATCCGGATCCGGGACATCGGGGCGGTCGAGGACAGCTACCAGGAGCAGACCGGGATCATCCGCATCAACGGCAAGCCGGGGCTAACTCTGGAGGTACAGAAGCTGGCCAACGCCAACACAGTCAACGTGGTGGATAACATAAAACGGGCGCTTCCCAACTTGGCGGGCATCCCCCCCAATGTCCGTATCTCCATGACGGGTGACCAGTCGCGCTACATCCGCCAGACGATTTCCGGCTTGGCCCGCGAGGCCTTGCTGGGAGCCCTTCTGGCGATGCTGATCATCCTGTTCTTCATCCACAACCTGCGCGGAACGCTGATCATCGTGGTCGCGATCCCGCTTTCGATCCTGATCACCTTCATCCTGTTCCGCTTCGGGAACGTGACCCTGAACATCATGACCTTCGGGGGGCTGGCCTTGGCGGTCGGGCGCCTGGTCGACGACTCCATCGTCGCGCTGGAGGTGAGCTACCGCCATTACAACCAACGCCGGGAGGGCCAGACCAAGATGGAGGCAACGCTGGAGGCGGCCAAGGAGGTCGCCTCCCCGATCTTCGTTTCGACCCTGGCCACCGTGATCGTCTTCCTGCCGGTGGTCTTCTTGACCGGGGTCGCGAAACTCCTGTTCACCCCCCTCACCCTCACGATTGCCGTGGCCCTGTTTGGGTCGTACTTCGTTTCCCGGACCGTGACCCCCTTGATGTGCTATCAATATCTTCCGCCGGAACGGGCGCTCGCCCGATCCTCTCGCAATCTCTCCGACCGTCTGCGGGCCATGGCCCACGACGCGATCGAGCGGCTTGATGCCGTGTACGAAAGGGCTCTGCGCTGGACCCTCGGGCACCGCAGGCTGATCATCGGTGGGATAGCCGGAATGGGTTTGCTGTCGTGTGTGTTGCTCAAATTCATCGGAACGGAATTCTTCCCGGACCAGGACGAAAGCCAGTTCGGCATCAGCATCAAGCTTCCGGTGGGCACGCGTTCCGAGTTGACCGACAAGGTCGCCAGCCAGATTGAAAAGATCCTGCAGGAAAACGTCCCTGAGATCCAGGCCATGATCGCCAGTGTGGGAGTCCAGTCGGGCGGCGGGGGCAGAGGAAACTCCGGCAGCCACGCGGCCAACATCCAGGTGACCCTGGTGCCCCCCGACCAACGGCATCGTTCGGTCTTCCAGATCGTCAGAGACATCCGCCCGAAGGTGACCAGGGTTCCCGGAGCTACGACCTTTGCGAACTGGGGAGGGTTTCTCCGCTTCCTCTTGAACTTCGGGTCCAACGCGCCGATCGATGTCGAGATCCAGGGATACGACCTCGCCACGGGCTCCCAGCTGGCCAGCCAGATCGCCGGGATCGTCCGCTCGACGCCCGGGGCTACCGATGTGCAGGTCAGCCGAGAGGACAACCTCCCGGAGGTGAGGGTGAAGATCGACCGCGATAAAGCCGGAGTGTTGGGGGTTAACGCCGCTGATATCGCCAACACCATCAACACGTGCATTGGAGGCGCCGTCGCGTCGACTTATACAGATCCGGTCACTGGAAACGCCTACGACATCCTGGTCCGCTTGGACGAGCGCTACCGTTCGAGCCCCGAAGACCTGCGGGGCATCGTCCTGGCCGCATCGGGCGGGCAGGCCGTGCTGCTCGGCAACGTCGCCTCCGTGACCCTGGCGAATTCCCCGGTCCAGATCGACCGGAAGAACCAGGAGAGGATGGTCGAGGTCACCGCGAACGTGACCGGCCGCGACCTGGGGAGCGTCGCGAACGATATCGACCGACAGCTGCAGAAGATTACGATCCCGCCCGGGTTCACCGTGAGACAGACCGGAAACGTCGAACAACAGCAGAAGACGTTTCTCAATCTGTTTTTAGCCTTCAGCTTGGCGATCCTCCTGGTCTACGTCGTGATGGCCTCCCAGTTCCAATCCCTCCTGGATCCGTTCATCATCATGTTCACGGTCCCCCTGGGCATCGTCGGGGTCTTCTGGACCCTGTTTCTGACGAACACCACCCTCTCGGTCACGTCGTTCCAGGGCGTCATCGTCATGGTCGGCATCGTGGTGAGCAACGGGATTTTGCTGGTGGATTATACCAACCGCCTGCGGGGGAGAGGTCTGCCCCTGCACGAGGCGGTGGTGGTGGCCGGGAGGACGCGGCTCAAGCCGATCCTGATGACCTCCCTGGCCACGGTCCTGGGCTTGATCCCGATGGCCTTGGGGATCGGCGGAGAGTCCACCCAGGCGCCCCTTGCGATCGCGGTGATCGGCGGCCTGACCGTGTCCACTTTTTTCACCCTTTTCTTCGTCCCGGCGTTGTACACCGTGTTCGAACAGCGGTTCAAGCGAAAAGTGAAAAGCGAGGAGGAAGTCTAAATAATCCGTACCGTAGTGATTCCTTGTTTTTTTAGAAAGCCGCATCCCCAGAGACCTCTTTCCATAACCCCTTTGACACACCCCCTCCTGTTTCTGTTACAATATAGGTTGAATTTGAAATGCTAAACGCGGAATGCTGGATTTGCAATGGTTCTTTTCTCTAATCCCTTTGCGACCTGCCTGCCCTTCGGCCTCCTCCTGGTCCTGATCGCGGTCCTCCCGCTCGCGGCCCCGCGGTTCTGGCATCCGAACCGCAACAAACTATTGGTCTCGGCCCTGGTCAGCCTTCCGGTTCTGGCCTTCCTGATCGGCCATCATCCCGCGGATCTGGGGGTAATCCTTTCCCACTATGTCTCGTTCATCGTTCTCCTGGCGGCGCTGTTCGTGATCTCCGGGGGCATCCTTGTGACCGGAGACCTTCGGGCGACGCCCCTGGCGAACACTTTTTACCTCCTGTTCGGGGCCGTGCTGGCGAACTTCATCGGCACGACCGGGGCGAGCATGGTCCTCATCCGCCCCTTGCTCAAGACCATCAGCGAACGGAAGTTCACTTACCACATCCCGGTCTTCTTCATCTTCATCGTGTCCAATATCGGGGGGTGTCTCACGCCTCTGGGGGACCCGCCGTTGTTCCTCGGGTACCTAAAAGGGGTGCCCTTCACCTGGACGTTAAGCCTGCTCCCGGAATGGCTCTTCTGCCTCATCCTGCTGTTGGGCATCTTCTTCGTCTGGGACTCGGTCTGCTTCCGCAGGGAACGCCGGGAGGACATCCTGCGGGACCGGACCGAGATCACGCCCCTTGGGCTCGCCGGAAAATGGAACCTGCTCTTCCTCCTGGGCGTGGTGCTCGCGGTCTTCTTCCAGGTACCGGCGCCGTATCGAGAGATGGCGATGCTCGCAATGGCGCTTCTCTCGCTCCGGTTCACGCCCAAGGGCCTGAGGGCTCGGAACAACTTCACCTTTTATCCCATCGCCGAGGTGGCCATCCTGTTCGCCGGCATCTTCATCACCATGGAGCCGGTGCTGAGACTGCTCTCCGAGAGGGGCTCGGAATTAGGGATTACGCGGCCTTATCAGTTCTTCTGGGCCACCGGCCTGCTCTCCTCCTTCCTGGACAATGCCCCGACCTACCTGACCTTCTTCTCCCTGGCCGAAAGCGTGACCCGGAGCGCCGTGGCTTCCTCCTTACCAGCCATTGCCGGAGTGCGGGTAGACTTGCTCCGGGCGATCAGCTGCGGGGCGGTGTTCATGGGCGCCATGACCTACATCGGGAACGCCCCGAACTTTATGGTCAAGTCCCTGGCCGAGGAGCAAGGGGTGCGGGTGCCGCATTTCCTGGGCTACATGATGTACTCCGGGATGATTTTAATGCCCGTATTTCTGTTGGTCACCCTGGTGTTCTTCCGGGGGTGAGGGTTGATTTTTTGGAAGGGGTGGGTTATAATAATCCTTCGAAGGTCTTTTAAGCGCTTAGCCAAAGGAGGATCTATGAGAGGAAGATTATTTACGCTTCTCGCACTGGGGGCGATCTTTTTGGGGACGTGCACTTGGGCGATGCCCCTGCATCCCGACCTGGTGGAGAGGATCGAGCGCGGGGAGGTCCCCCCGCCCTGGCCCCCGGAATCCGAGCTCCGGGCTCGGGGCATCAACGACCCTTCCCTCTGGCCGGAGTTCCAGGGAAGCTGGACCCCGCCCAAGGCCCAGTGGCGCCAGCTCCTCATCCTGGTGGACTTCACGGACCACGTCCGCCAGGTCAGTCCCGCGAAGTTCGACACCCTGATCTACGACACCACCTACTACAAGCTGAACAACTACTTCAAGGCCATCAGTTACGGCAATCTCGATATCATCACCGTGCACCTGCCCAGCGCCATCGGCTGGGTGCGCGCCCCCCAAACCTACGCCTACTACGTGAACGGCCAGCGCGGGTTCGGCTCCTACCCCCAGAACGCCCAGCGCCTGACCGAGGATGCGGTGTACAAGGCGGACACGGCCGGGGTGGACTTCTCGCGCTACGACAACAACGGGGACGGCACCGTGGACGGCATCTTCATCGTGCACTCCGGCCCGGGCTACGAATATTCTGGCAACGTGAACGACATCCACTCCCACGCCTGGTCCACGCGCAACCCGCCCCTGGTGGACGGAGTGCGGGTGCGGGGCTATTCCATGGAGCCGGAATACTGGCAGACCCCCGGGGACATGACCATCGGGGTCTATGCCCACGAGCTGGGCCATGCCGCCTTCGGGCTGCCGGACCTCTACGACTACGACTACGACTCCTACGGGGTCGGGCGCTGGAGCCTGATGGCCTATGGCTCCTGGAACGGGACCCGGGGAAACTCCCCGTCCTTTCCCGAGGCCTACTGCCACATCCGGATGGGCTTCGTCACCCCGACCATCCTGACCCAGAATATCCTGAACCAATCCCTCCGGGCCGTGGAGGACTCCGGCCGGGTCTTCCGGCTGTGGACCAACGGGACCCAGGGTAACCAGTACTTCCTGGTGGAGAACCGCCAGCGTAAGAGCTACGACAGCGGCCTGCCGGCCGCGGGCCTGCACATCTACCACGTGGACCAGGGCGTGACCACCGGAAACGACCGGCAGTGGTATCCCGGGTACACCGCGAACGGACACTACCTGGTGGCCATGGAGCAGGCCGACGGACTGTGGGAGATGGAAAAATACACCAGCAGCGGAAACGTCGGGGACGTCTGGTCCGCGAGCACCCACACGACCCTGGACTCCGCGACGGTCCCGGACAGCAAGGACTACGCCTTCCTGGGGACCAAGGTGATGGTCCGGAACGTCTCGGCCTCCGGGAATGCGATGACCGCGGACCTTTACGTGCGCGACCCCGTCGGGGTGGAGGAGGACGCCGTTCCTTCTTTCATCTCCCGCCTTCCCTTTCAGGTTTCGCCAAACCCGTTTGCTTCCTATGCAACGGTTCCTGGACGCAAGTGGGAGCGGTTCACGCTCTTCGATGTCTCCGGGCGGAAGGTTGGAGTTTATCCGGGGGATAGGATTGGCGAAGGATTGTCCCCCGGGGTCTACTTCCTCAAGCCGGATGCCCGGGACGCAAAGCCCGTAAGGCTGATCAAGCTGAGATAGATGTCCTCTAAATCAAGAAGGCAGGGGCGCACACCGTGCGCCCCTTTTTATTTTAAACCTTAACCTGATACGCTTCCTGCTCCCCTTGACACCTGCTCGGGCTTCGGATTATCATTAAGCGATAATAACGATGAAGACAGAGCGCCTTTTCGATTCGGATGTCCGGCGGACAGAGTTCGAGGGGAAGGTCCTTGAACGTCGGGCGGATAAGAACGCCGTCATCCTGGAACGGACCTGCTTTTACCCGGAGTCCGGGGGACAATTGCCGGACGTTGGGACGCTTAACGGCATCCCGGTCACAGATGTCCAGGAGGAAGGGGAGGCCGTCCTTCATTTCCTGGCCGGTGCTTTGCCCGAGGGCACGGTTCAGGGCCGGGTGGACTGGGAGAAGCGCTTCGACCACATGCAGCAGCACACCGGCCAGCACCTCCTGTCCGGGGCCTTCGACCAGCTGGCCCGCGCGATGACCGTGGGCTTCCACATGAGCGCGGAGTACTGCACCATCGACCTGCGCATCCCAGCCCTCGCTCCGGAGCTGGCGGACCGGGTCGAGGACCTGGCCAACCGGGTGGTCTTCGAGGACCGACCCGTGACGGTGATGCTCCTGACCCGGGAGGAGGCCCAGAGGCTTCCCCTGCGCAAGAAGCCCCCGGACCTGGAGAGCCTGCGCGTCCTGCAGATCGCGGACTTCGATCACTCGGCCTGCGGGGGAACGCACTGCCAGCGGACCGGGGAGGTGGGCTTGGTCAAGATCGCGAGGTGGGAGAAGATCCGCGAGGACATGCGGGTGGAGTTCCTCTGCGGGAGGCGGGCCCTCAGGGATTACCGTTGGCGGAACATGACCATCAACCGCATGGCCGGAGAGCTCAGCATCGCGGGCCGGGACCTGGAGCCGGCCTTCCGGAGGCTCCGCCAGGAGAACGCGGACAAGGGAAAGCGGATCAAGGAGCTCCTGGAGGAGGCTTTGAAATACGAGGCCGAACGCCTGGTCAAAGAAGCGCAAACCTCAGGGGCCTTCCACCTCGTCATCAAGGTCTTCCCGGACCGCGACCCCGAGGAGGTTAGGGGGCTGGCCAACCGCATCGCCGAGCATCCCGGGACCGTAGCCCTCCTGGCCGCGATGGGCGACAAGACCAACCTGGTCTTCGCCCGGTCCGCGGACTTGGCGTTCGATATGAACGCGCTGATGAAGGAAGCGGTGACCCGGATCAAGGGCAAAGGAGGAGGCCGCCCGAACTTCGCCCAGGGGGGCGGGCCACTGGACACGGGCCTCCCGGCCTTTCTCAGCGAGCTGGGAAAGGGAATCCGATAGGTGGAGGAGCGGACAGCCTCGAAGCCATCCCGGCCCCTGGTCTATCTCGTCCTGGCCCTGGCCATCGTGGCGGTCTCCTGGGCTGCGCCCTTCATCCGCCTGGCCCAATCCCCATCCCTGGCCATCGCCTTCCTCCGGCTGGTCTTTTCCACGGCCCTGCTCGCGCCCTTCGCCCTGCTCAAGGAACGGAGGACAATGGCGGCTTTTCAGTCCAGGGAATGGCTCCTGCTTGTCCTGTCGGGCTTCTTCCTGGCCCTGCACTTCGCCACCTGGATCTCCTCCCTGGCCCTGACCAGCGTGGCATCCTCGGTGGCCATCGTGGCCACCCAGCCCATCTTCGCGGCCCTGTTCGGGTTCCTCTTCCTGAAAGAGAGGATGCCGTGGCTCTCGGTCCTGGGCCTCTTTCTGGCTATCTCCGGGAGCGCTGTCATCGGGGCCGGGGACTTCTCAGGCGGAGCTAAACCCCTCCTGGGAGACCTGCTCTCCCTTGCGGGAGCGGTCTTCGTGGCCGGGTATCTCCTCATCGGACGCTCCCTCCGACAGAACCTGCCCATCCTGGCCTACATTTTTCCAGTGTACCTGTTCGCGGCCCTGTTCCTTGGCCTTATCTGCCTCGTCACCCGGACACCCCTGGGCCCCTTCCCGGGGACGGCTTATCTCTGGATCTTCCTCCTGGCCCTGGTGCCCCAGACCCTGGGGCACTCCCTGTACAACTGGGCCTTGAGGCACGTGAAGGCTTACGTGGTGGGCGTGGCCGTCTTGGGGGAGCCCCTCGGGGCGGCCATCCTGGCGGTCTTCCTGTTCAAGGAGATCCCCGGCCCGGCCGTCTACCTCGGGGCCGGGCTGATATTGGTCGGCGTCTTCCTGGCGCTCTATAAAGAAAGGGGAGGATAACTTGTAGCTATCATGAAAACCAGGCTATTGGTCAGCATGATCACGACCGGGGGAACGATCTCGATGCAGCCGGACCCCAGGGCCAGGGGGAACGTGCCCAAGCTAAATGGTAAGGACCTGCTCGCCCTGGTCCCGGGGATCGGGAAGGTCGCGCGCATCCGCCTCGTGGATTTCGCCCTTACTCCCGCCATGCAGTACACCCCAGAGAGACTATGGGACCTGGTGCGGTGTATCAAGAGGGAGGCGAAGGACCCCAAGGTTTCGGGAGTGGTGGTCGTTCAGGGCACAGACACGATCGAGGAGACCTCCTATCTCTTCGAGTTGGCCGTGAACACCCCCAAGCCCGTGGTGGTCACCGGGGCGATGAGGACGAGTGCGGAATTGGGGTGGGATGGACCGGCTAATCTCTTAGACAGCGCCAGGGTCGCGGCCTCGCGGGAAGCCCGGGGACAGGGCGTCCTGGTGGTCTTGAACAAGACCATCCATCCGGCGAGGGAGGTCACGAAGCTCCATACCTCCGCTTTAGAGACCTTCCACAGTCTGGACTGCGGGCCGCTGGGATACGTGGACGGGGAGGAGGTCATCTTCAAGAGGAGGGTGACGGGTGTCCAGCGCATTCCCGCCCGGGGACTGGAACCGAATGTGGATTTGATCAAGGCCGGGGCCGGGATGGACAGCCGGCTCATCCTGGCCAGCCTGAGGAGCGGGGCGAAGGGGCTGGTCATCGAGGCCGCGGGCCGGAGCCACGTCTCCCCGGGAATCCTGAAGGGGATCAAGGCCGCGGTCTTCCGGGGCATCCCCACGGTCGTGGTCTCGCGCTGCCCGAGCGGGAGGGTCCTCCCGGCCTACGCCTTCCTGGGCGGGGGGCTGACCGTGAAGCAGGCCGGGGCGATCATGCCGGACTACCTCTCCGGGCCAAAAGCCAGGATCAAGCTGATGCTGGCCCTTTCCCTGACCCGCGACCCCAGGCGGATCGCGAAGCTGTTCCTGCCGTCATAAAGGAAGCGTAAGAAGTTGTTCGAGCAGCGGACGGTTTTCGTTAGCCCGTTCTCCTCCCGGCCCAGGCTCACGGCCCTGACCTGGCTGCTCATCGCCAATGCTGCGGTCTTCCTAGCCCAGGTGCTGCTCAGGCCCTATGTTTTTTCAGCCACGGGCATCGAGCTGGAGAGGGTGCTGGGCCTGGTCCCGGCCTGGGTCTGGAAGAAGCTCTTCCTCTGGCAGCTGGTCACGTATCTCTTCCTGCACGGCGGGGCCTTCCACCTCCTGTTCAACCTCTTCACCCTGTGGATGTTCGGCCGGGAGCTGGAGGCGCTCTGGGGGCAGAGGGTGTTCCTGAAATACTACTTCCTGTGCGGGATCGGGGCCGGGGTCCTGACTGTGCTCCTGACCCTGAACACAACGGTGCCGACGATCGGGGCCTCGGGCGCGATCTTCGGGGTCCTCCTGGCCTACGGGCTCACGTTCCCGGACCGGCAGGTCCTCCTCTGGTTCATCTTCCCGATCAAGGCCAAGCACCTCATCTGGCTGTTCGCGGGCCTGGAGCTTCTGGCCTCGTTCTCCTACACCTCGGACGGGATCGGGCACTTCGCCCACCTGGGCGGGATGCTGTTCGGCTTCCTCTACCTGAGGGGAGGACGGCTTTACGCCCGGCTCAACGCACCGAAGGAGCCCCGCTTCAGGGTGATCGAGAAAAGGCCCGTGAGGCCGGGGCTGGAGCAGGAGGTGGACCGGATTCTCGAGAAGATCTCGAAGCTGGGTGTGGAGAGCCTGACGCCGGAGGAGCGGGCTACGCTGGATGAGGCCAGCACAGCGTTCGGATCGAAGAAGACTTGATTTAAAAAAGGCGGGGGTAGGGGCACGGCACGCCGTGCCTAAGGCCGTTCACGGCCGTTTCTTTTTTTAGGGGGTTAGGGGTGGGGCAGGTAGGATTATTCTTCTAAGCCCAACAATGGGCACCGACCCAACTCCGGGGCATAGACGTAGCAGCGATGGTAGCTTCCGAAGGGCTTGCCATCCAGCAGGCAGTCCAGGTCCATGTCCCGGCAGGGTAGCTCGCGGGGGTCCACGAAGCGCTTCGCTTCGGGCCGGACCGGAAGGCCGATTGGCAGGATTTCGGAAAGGGCGTTCTTCATCTATTTATGTCATCCTGAACTCGTTTCAGGATCTCTCTTTTCTGTCATTCTTCATCTATTACTTTACCCCAGCCGGGGAACCACTGTCAAGGGGAAGGGGAGGTCTGCACCCCCACTCTCCGCCCAGTTCACGCCCACAACCCTCCCTGTTCCCTTCCTGAACCCTTCCTGATCCCTCCCTGTTACCTTCCTGTTACCTTCCTCCTCTTCCCGCAAGCTCACGAAGCAATCCCCCTAAAGGGGGATCAGCCATTCAGGGGGATATCAGGATGGCCTTAAAACCGGCTTAGAACCCCTCAAAAACGAAAGCGATAGTTGAGAAAGGGGAATGATTCGAGTCGGGAAGAGGAGGAAGGAAAC
>Ga0315274_10011748_pt1 | contig 12537 bp, 9 predicted proteins | sample YL17G02_20_MG_FD_203700 | JGI IMG/M metagenome (GOLD analysis project Ga0315274, IMG submission 203700) | Sediment microbial communities from Yellowstone Lake, YNP, Wyoming, USA - YL17G02_20 | ecosystem: Environmental > Aquatic > Freshwater > Lake > Sediment | place: USA: Wyoming | collected... | reverse complement strand
AGCTCGTGTTTCTCAAATTGGCCGCGGGCATGACGCTGGGCGGCATACGGTACGGGCGCGAGCGGACTATCCAGCTCAACAATCTGGTACGGCACAGCCTCGCCCGTTTGCTCGTCAATTAGGTCAAACGCCCCTCTGGCATCAAACCGAGTCACCCTCACCACATCCGTTCTTTCAATAGAGAGCGAATTAAAGACGACGATGTGGCGGACCTGCTGAGCCGGAAGGCGAAGCATCTGGCCAGCGGGGGCGAGATCCTTCGCTTCGCTCAGGACGACTTTTCCAGCGATACTCTCCAGGCTACCCGACAGAATAGATTCTGCCAGCCCGGCTGCCTTATATGCGTAGTGACTCTTCTCGTGCCAGGCCCAATCCTGCACGCCCCCGGCGGGATAATCTTTGCCCCACGTGTGCTCATCGTAAAGCAGCATATTATCGTATGCCTGGCGGATTTCTTCGGCAGGATACGTGTAATCGCTGACCAGTGAGGCAACAGCGGCGAACTTTTCCGCACTGTGCAGGCGGTCATGGGTAATACGATTTATGCCCGTTTGCTTAGCGGTAGAGATTGCCCCGACGACATAATCCGTGTCCGGAAGCTCGCCTCTGAACGTGCGAATATCCTGGCACTGTTTTTCCAGCCCTGCGAAGAACATCGAGTTTGTCGCCACGATAAGCTGCGGATACGCCCACTTGCTGTTCCACTCTCTGGCAATGTGACTTATCTTCACATCGGGCGGATAGTTGTCAACGCCGTTGTGTATATATCGAACGACATCGAACGGCGAGCCTTTTTTCTCCAGCTCGTCGAGCATGCCGGGCAGGCTGTCCATCACCTCCTGATAGGAATCAGGGCCGACCACGCGGTTGAAGAAACCGTAGCTGCCCTGGTAATACACCAGCACCTTTTCGCCGTCCGGTCCCTGCCAGTAAAACGCATCCGGCCTGCCGTGACGCAATATGGCTGACTCATCCCAGAAGGTGTGGATGTCCTTTCTGCCCCACTCAAAATAGGTCGGCAGCCCGGCGAAAAAGTACTTCACGCCCGCGCCCGCCAACACCGTGGGCAGTCCCCAGCTTAAGCCCGGGATATCGGTGATCGAAGCGGTGAGAATCGCCGCTCCATATTTACGCTTCAGCCGAAACGATGGGTACATCAATCGGATGAGTTCCTCGTGGCTGCACAGATTGCTAATCTCGTTGCCGAAGAGTGCGCCGATCTCAATTCGGCCTTGCTTGATATATTTGGCAAGTTTCTCGATGTCGGTGGGCGTACGGTTTTCGATAAAATGCTGTACTGACCAGGCGCCCTCAACCGTGTACCGGTACTTGGATTCTTCCGGCCAGTCTTCGGTATCCCCGCAGAACCGCAAGACGTCATCGTAGAAACCGTCATATTTTTTTAGAACGTTTTCGATTGTATCCGTGTAGCCGAGGTCGTGGTGGGTGACGGGAACAATGTATACTCTCCAGTGCCGTCGAGTCTGCCACCGTGCCTGGCGACGATCTTGTATCTTTGCGTTTGCTTTCAGCAGAAACTCTATCGAGGTCGGCTCTCTGATATCAGGAACAGAAAGCTGAAAAGTTGCCTGGCCCTTTCCTATGGTTCCAAGAGCCGTAGAAGTATACCTGGAATCATGCTTAACCTGTAGGTCAGCATCCACCGGCTCGCCAGCGTTCTCAATCTTTACGTTGACCACCTGAAAGAGGGTGTCTTTTTGCCTGGTGAACAGTACCGTTGGCTCAATGGATACGAACCTTAATGATGGGTCCTCCGCTGAGACTCTGCCTTGCCGGGCGTTACCGACTTGCGAGTTTTCAGCCCAGGCATTGTTCGGTGCAGCAAAAACAGCAAACAGCATTATCCCCAGCGCACAACAAAATAGATGTGCCTTCATCTTTTCTTTTAGCTTGACTTGATTCACAATTTTTCTCCTTTTGTCGACCAACCGCCAACAATAAGTCTAACCGCGGATTAGGCTCCCGCCAAGCGGGGCCCGCAGTCATTGCCGCTTGTAAAGCAGAAAATATTTTTGCCACAGACGCCGTCCCTTCGACAGAGTTTACCCTGAGCGTGAGCCGAATGGGCTCAGGGCAGGCTCTGAGCGCAGTCGAAGGAGAACACGCCGCTCAGGTCCGGTTCGGCAGGACGGGCGTGCCTTCCCTGACGGAGACCTGCCGCGCCTGACGGAAAGAACTCACTCGTCTCGGCGAAGGCCGAAGCCATAGCGGGGGAGGAAGTAGTCCGCTTTTTTACCTCTGTGCCCTCTGTGTCCTCTGTGGCCTATCCAAATCTGGATGAAGTCGCTTTTGATGTCGCCGCCATAAAGACTTATGTTTCTTGCACGTCGGTAATAAACCCTGGCCAAGATTCTTCCGATATATACACAATGAACAAGACACGGAAATCACAGACGTTTGACCTTACAGCTACTGAAGGCACCCCACACCGTGCGCCAACGCCTTGCGAGAGCAGCTGGAGCGGCAGACAGGAAGAACAACCCACGCACGAAGTGGATCCCCTCGGCGGGAACAACCAGCGGTTCTCGCTTGCGGGTCGAATACAAAGCTTCAGGCATGCGGTACACGGCATTATTCTAATGCTCAAATCGCAGCATAACGCCTGGGTTCACGCTACGGCCTCCTTTATTGTCCTGCTTGTCGGCGCCCTTCTTGGTCTCTCGCCGCACGAGTGGTGCTGGCTGGTGATCGCCATCTTGTCAGTTTGGACGGCAGAAGCACTAAATACGGCTTTGGAATTCCTTGCCAACGTGGCATCGCCTGAATTCCATCCTCTTGTGGCAAAAGCAAAGGACGTAGCAGCAGGTGCGGTACTTATTTCAGCCATAGGGTCGGTCGCGATCGCGACCCTTGTTCTTGGCCCTTATGCTGTCAGGTTCCTACGTTCTATTCTATAGAGGCAACCCCCGCCACAGGTGCGGGGGCTAATCGCGGTTTTACCGCAGGTTCCCCTTGTTCAGAAGGAAAAACTGTCCACGGCTTTGCCGGAAAGTCCCTTAAATAACCCTCAAGCCATTCGTATTGGAGATGTTTCTTCAAAAAATTTGCAGCATCAAAACCAATATCGCAGGAACTGCCCCATTTTGCCCACAGACGCCAGCTCGTTGCCATTTCGGAGTCTACAACCTTTCCATCAACAGCTCCTGCCGGATAAAAAGCGGCTCGCGTTCCAGGAACACTTCCGTCATCCAATTCTCTATGCCCACAAATTGTTCTGCCGGTCGGCTGCTCTTTTTGAAGATAGACATCATAATGGTCGGCGAGCAGCCGCTTGGCAGGAGCCGCATCGATCTTTCCGTAATGCTCTTTCATCAACTGCTTCCAACGGACACGGCGGGCCACGTGACCATCCCTGACATCATCCCAGGTTGCCTTGGTCTCCGTTCTCAGGATCCTGGCGTTTTCAGTAACGTTTGAGCCGGCGAAATATCCGTTTTCCTTTTTCTCAAGACTGTGATATTTCAAACCAAGCTCAAGACGGGCAATCTGGCCAGTCTTAATGTCGCCCAACAGCCAAGAATTGGCATAAGCGCCGCTATTGTTCTGGATCATTATACTTGCCCATTCATCGATGCTGTCGGCATACTGCATCGCTTTTCTGGCTCTTACGAACACGGGAACGCCTTTGGGATCGAAACCTTCGAAAGCGCCAATAGTTGTTTCTGTGCCGATTATCCCGGCACCGGTAATAAAGAAGTCCGTGGCGCTATAAATACAAGGCCCCCAAGACTGCATCAGGATGCGATGGCCGTTTTGCGGAACGATGTCAACTATGATGTTGGCGAATCTGCCAAGAGCATAGCCGAACCAGGAATTATGGGCCATGACTATCTTGCCGTCGGCAGTCGCATCGCCGGTGGCAATAAAAGCGCTGCAACCAGGATAGTCATCTCTCCTGGCTTTTTTCTCCTGGGGCCACCAATACCAGAGAACGTCAATAAATCCGTTCATAAAAAGCACTTGCTCGAAGGTTACTTTCTTGCCCGCCCTTTCCATTCCCGCCGCGATGCCCTTCATCTCCTCGACATATTCAGCAGGGACCTTATTCCTGAAAAGCCGGCACGCAGCTTGCACAAAAAAATCAAGTTCGTGGGCCGTTTCAAATTCTTGCGTATAAGCTAACGTCCTGAGAAACTCTTCTATCTCGTTGGCGGTCAAATAACCTCGCTGGAATCCTCTCTCAAAAGGCTCGCCCTCGATGTGAAGGAATATCCAGCCATTCTCGTCATAGCGATAGGCCTTCGCCAGTCCGCCTTTGGCGCATTCCGGCTTCTCCGGTGAGATTTGGGCTATCCTGCAGCATACCAAAGAAACTGCCAAAAACACCGACGCCACACACATAACAATCTTATTATACATTGCTACCTCCCTCGCCCGCGCCCACTCGCCAGGCCTTTCAATTGGCAATTGAAAATTCTGGGACTCCGACTACGGCATCTTTTGCCAGAATGGTACATACATCAGGCGGGAGCTGCCAAGATAATTTTCTGACATCCAATCGTCCCGCCGCCCCAACCGCCGTCGCAAGACGCGGGGGCAGGTCCCCCGCGTTTTTTCCCACAGATGATTTCGTTATACGATTTCTCCGTTTCCGTGGTGGTGCTGCAAGAGTATAATGCAAGTAATGAGGAAAACCGTGTTAATTTGCGTGCTGCTTTTCGTTTTTTGTGCTGGGTCGAATCAATACACCCCCACGTCAGACTATAGCGTCAAGAGAATCGAAGGTTGGAAGGTGCTGGTCAACAAGGAGCTATCTTCCAATCATGCTCATTTGGAGAAGCGTGTGTTGAAGCTCTTGAAGCACCAGTTATACCAGGTCACCCGGGCCGTACCGGACGAGGCCCTGGGAGAACTGAGGGCTGTGCCGATCTGGGTAGAATATAAGGCTCCACAGCATTTATGCATGTGCTATCATCCAAGCAGCCAGTGGCTGCGCGAGCATGGCTTCAATCCCGAAAAAAAGCAGAGCATCGAGATAGCCAACGCTGAGAATTTTCTCAAGTGGACGCTCGACCAACCCTGGATGGTGCTGCATGAGCTGGCACACTCCTATCATCACCGTGTCGTAAGCTATGACAATGCGGAAATCCGCCAGGCGTATCAGAAAGCTGTCGAGAGCAAAGAATACGAGTCTGTCCTACACATCTCTGGGCGGTGCAGACGCTCATACGCGCTGAACAACGACCAGGAATATTTCGCCGAGTGCACGGAGGCGTTCTTCGGGACCAACGATTTTTATCCTTTTGTGCGCTCGGAGCTGCAGCAGCACGATCCGCACATGTTCCAATTGCTAAAAAGGCTGTGGAAAATCGAATGATTCCACGAAAAAAACCCAGGAGTGCTATCTTCCCAAAACGGATTTGATATACTTTCAGCATTAGATACCATAAAATACCGAAGCCGCCTCAAAGCATAAGTGCAAAATAAGGAGCAGTATAATGTGTGGTAAACTGAGTCTTCCGGTAGTTTTGACTTGCGCACTGTGCATCGTGTGCACGGCAGCAGAAAAGGACAAGCCAATAACTCTTGACAATGATCCGAATCTCGTAGGCTGGTGGAAGTTTGACGAGGCATCCGGCAAGACCGCAGCAGATTCTTCAAGATACGGGCATAAGGGCACGCTTAAGGGTGACCTGTCGTTCGAGGGAAATTCGGCTTCAGGCAGAATAGGCAAAGCACTCAAACTTCAAGGCGGCGACTATTACGTTGAGATAACCGGATACAAAGGTGTCACCGGCACGCGGCCTCGAACCGTGGCGGCCTGGGTCAAAACGACGATAGACCGGGGCGAAATCATCTCCTGGGGCGCAGATGACTACGGCAAAATGTGGATATTCAGTTTCATCAGAGGACGTATTGGCGTCACGCCCAAAGGCGGGTATCTTTACATCAACGATGCCGTCCACGACAACCAATGGCATCATCTGGCGGCAGTGGTGCGGAAAGCAGAGCTGCCGAATCTGCACGATGACGTCAAGCTCTATAAAGACGGCACACTGGCAGAGATCCACGACATCGGCCTTTTGGATCTTTGGCCGATCGAAACCGGCAGTAAGTTTGACATGAGAATAGGCAGAGGATTCAACGGTCTTATTGACGACGTTCGCATCTACGACCGTGCTCTGTCGGAGGACGAAATAAAGGCTCTGTTCACGTTGCAGACCGGTCGAAAGGAGAAAAACGATGGATAATACTAAGATCAGCAGGCGCCGATTTATCCGCGATACGGCGATGGTGGCTGCAGGGGTCGCGGCGGGTCTGGGCACCCCCGGCGCGCCGGGGCTTGGGGCCGCTCGCGCCGGCGCTGCGGACACGTCTAAGATTCTCAATTACAACCCGAATATGGAGTACCGCCGACAGGGAAAGACCAATCTGACGGTCTCGGCGGTCTGCCTGGGCGGACATTCAAGCAGCGACGACAAAGAGCGCCAGGAGATTGTCAGCCGTTGTATCGATGCGGGCATCAACTACATCGACGCGTGCACCGCAGGCGAAGTCATCAGGGACGCCAAGGCCCTGAAGGGACGCCGGGACAAAATGTACCTGGCTCTGTCCCACTGCGGCAACGAGGTGCGTAACGCAGATTACCGCACTGCGAAAAAGCTGCTGGAAGTCCTGGACGGACTGCTGAAAGAGTCAAGACAGGAATACACCGATTTGTGGCGGATCACCTGTTACGAACCGGGCGGCAGACATTCGTTTGACACCTCTTGCGAGATTATCGATGCCCTGGAGAAGGCCAAAAAGCAGGGCAAAGCTCGATTTATCGGCTTTTCCTCCCACGACCGGCGATGGATTAAGTTTATGACAGAATATTTCCCGCAAATTGACGTGGTTTGCTTCCCGTTTACCACCATGAGTAAGACCGCACCCAAAGATAGTCTTTTTGACGCCTTGAAGAAATGCGATGTTGGTGCGTTCGGCATTAAGCCCTTTGCAGCCGCCTCACTGTTCGCGGGTAATGCAGAAGAAGACGACCGCCGGGCACGCCTGGCCATCCGATACATCCTCCAGAGTAACACCGTAATACCCATACCTGGCATGAACAGTATCCACGAGGTCGACAATGTGGTTAAGGCCGTTGCCGAGCGCCGACAGCTTGACCTGACAGAAAAAACCGAGTTGGAAAACACTCGCCGAGAGACCTGGAGCCGACTGCCAAAACACTATCAATGGCTGAAGGACTGGGAATACGTCTAATCGTTCCGGCACAAAGGTGTAATATATGCACCATCATCACATCCTCTTTGTTCTGACGATGGCAATTGTTGCCGGAGCAGGCTGTGAGCAGATAAAGACTCAAGAGAACGCGACTGTAGATGCCGAAGTCCAGGCCAGCCCCGGTAGAAATCCTCATGCTATGCGTCAGGAGCGGTCCGAACGAACCGGGATTTCTAACGGGGCCAGCAGCAGAACCGCGGCAACCGACCAATCCATGGCAGACAATGAGCCTCCGCTGCTTCTTGGTGATGAGCCGCCATTATTGGTTGATAATTCTCCAAATGCCGGGCCGGGAGCAGATAACAGCCGCTGCTTCGTTTGCCACGTTAACTACATGCACGAGGCCCTTGCCGCCCGTCACGCCCGAGCGAACATCGGCTGCAAGGATTGCCACGGCGAAAGTGACGCCCATATTGCCGATGAATCCTGGGCCTCAGGCGGAACCGGCACGCCCCCAGAGGTCATGTATCCCAGAGCGAAGATAAATCCAGCCTGTATGGCCTGTCACTCCAAAGACAAAATCGACACGGAACAGCACCAGGTTCTTTTTGCCAGCACCGCTGAGGGAAAAGTCTGTACGGATTGTCACGGCAACCATCGGCTAACTCATCGCAGATGCAAATGGAAGTAGAGCAGCATAGACTAAGCAGTAGGGTATGCAGACTCCTGCATACCATTTGCGGAATTTGGCGGTATGCCGAGCATACCCTACCGAACTAAGTTGACAGGGACTTCAGTAATGTCAAAAGCTCGATTTCGATCGATAGCTGTGATGACGGGCGGAGGAGATTGCCCGGGGCTAAATGCGGTGATTCGGGCCGTGACCAAGACAGCTATAAGCAAATACGCCCTTGAGGTGTGGGGAATCCAGGACGGCTATCTTGGGCTGATTGAAAACCGGATAAACCGTCTAAGTTATAACGACGTCAGCAATATCCTGACAGTCGGCGGGACCATTCTGGGGACAAGCAACACTTCCGACCCGTTCAAGTTCCCGGTCCCTTGCCTTAGCAGGGGCGAGCTTGCCCCCGCGCACGCGGGGGTGGGCGACAAAACACAAGTCAAGGACGTTTCGAATAATTGCCTACAGGCGCTCAAACAGCGCGATATTGACGCTCTGGTTTGTATTGGCGGTGACGGCACGATGGCCTCAGCGGCGCGCCTCGCGAAAAAGGGCCTGCCCATTATAGGAGTGCCAAAAACTATCGACAACGACCTTTACGGCACAGATGTTACCTTCGGATTCAATACGGCGGTGACAACGGCAACCGATGCGATCGACAAAGTCCACACCACCGCCAGCTCGCACCACCGAGTGATGATTATCGAGGTGATGGGCAGATACGCCGGGTGGATCGCGCTTTATTCCGGCGTGGCCGGCGGGGCCGATCTAATACTAATTCCCGAAATCCCCTACAAGCTGGAGAAAGTCTGTGAATACGTCATTGGCCGATCACGACGGGGCAAGCGGTTCAGTATCGTCGTGGTATCTGAAGGAGCTCGAGAAAAAGGTGGTGAGCTGGTCGTTCAAAAGACGATCGCAACCAGTCCGGACCCTTTGCGCTTGGGCGGAATTGGCAACAAGCTCGCTGAAGACATCAACAGGCGAACGGGTCTGGATTGTCGTGCTGTGATACTTGGCCATGTTCAACGCGGTGGAACGCCAACTCCATACGACAGGACACTTGCTACTATGTTTGGGCATACGGCAGTTGAATTATTCGTCAAGGGCGTGAAGAACCGCATGGTGGCTGTAAAAGGCGGCAGGCTTTGCAGTATCAGCCTTTCGCGCGTCGCCGGTAAAATAAGAAAGGTTCCACGAAACCACGAGCTAATAAAGGCGGCTCTGGCCATCGGAACAAGTTTTGGCGTCTGACTTTTTACCGCCGAGTGCGCAGAGGACGCTGAGATTTTGTGGCACGGGCTTCCAGCCCGTGAAAGCACGGCCAAGATGGCCGTGCCACTATTCTGCGGTCTCAGCGTTCTCAGCGGTGAGGTCTGCCTTCAAACGCGAGGTTCAGAATGGACACTAATAATCTTAAAGCACAGTTTTGGCTGGCAGTATGGTCGATCCTTTTAGTTGCAACCGTCGGCTTTCCAGCAAGTGGAGGCCCGGTCCGTGTTCTGCGCGATTTAGAGTATGTCCCTGGTGGGCACGAACGGCACAAACTGGATTTGTATTTGCCGGAACAGGCTGGCCAACAAGGCGATGCAGCAAAACCTCTGCCGCTTATCATCTGGGTGCACGGTGGGGCCTGGCAGGCCGGCAACAAAAAAAGCTGCCCCGCTGTTCGGTTCGTACAAAAAGGTTATGCCGTGGCCAGCGTAAACTACCGCCTCAGTCAGCACGCTATTTTCCCTGCCCAGATTGAAGATTGTAAGGCTGCCGTCCGCTGGCTACGGGCAAACGCCAGGCAATACAACCTGGATCCCAACCGCTTTGCGGCTTGGGGAGCATCGGCCGGCGGGCACTTAGTGGCGCTACTCGGCACAACCGGCGGCATCAAGGAATTCGATAAGGGCCAAAATTTGGATGTCTCCAGCCGGGTGCAGGCCGTCTGCGACTACTTCGGGCCAACCGACTTCCTGAAAATAGCTGATTTCCCGAGCAAGATGAATCACGCCGCAGCCGACTCGCCGGAGTCAAAGCTCATCGGCGGGCCTATACTGGAAAGTCCCGATGCGTGCAAGCGGGCAAACCCGACCAGTTATGTCACCAAAGATGACCCGCCGTTTTTGATTGTGCACGGGGATGCGGACCCGCTGGTTCCACACAACCAGAGCCAAATTTTCTTTGAAGCATTGAAAAAAGTGGGCGTAAAGGTCAAGTTCCATACTGTTGAAGGCGGCGGCCACGGCGGATTCAAAGACCCTGCCGTCGAAAAAATGGTCGAGCAATTTTTCGATGAGCACCTGAGGTCAGTTGGTAATCAGGCGACCAGGTAACCAGATAATCTGATCACCAGGTCACCGTGTGCCCGGCTTGCCTTGCCAGCTCTACCAGTCTTTTGAGTCTTTCGGGCTTGACATAAGGTGCGACGCTGCAAGCCGAGGAGAGGATATACCCGCTGCCCGGCTTGCCGATTCTGATTCTGTCCTTTACCGCCTGCTCAAAAGTCCGCTCATCGGCGTTGAGCATCTCATTTACGGCATCAAGATTTCCTTTGAAGAAGAATCGCCTGCCATACTTGGATTTGGCCTCCGCCAAATCTACCGTGCCGAGCGGCGGAGGGTCCAAGGTGTCGATCCCGTCAACGCACGTTTCGCCCATCAGATCCAGCCGGTCGCCAATCGCGCCGCAGGTGTGGACGTACGCCTTTGAGCCGTGGCTATGTATCGCTCGGAAAACCCGGTCTTCGTAAGGGGCCACAAACTCTTTGTACATCTGTCGACTTATAAAACCCGCCCCGGCAAAAGCTGAACTGACCAGAATAGCATCGGGGCCGCAGCTGCCATACAGTTTAACCTGCGCAAGGACGATGCGCGTGAGTACAGCAAGCACCTCGTGACATTTGCCAGGCGCGTCGATCAAAGCCAGAAGGCCCTGCTCATAGCCGAACAGCTCCATAAGATGCGTAAAAGGCGAAAACACCTCCGCGTGTATTGAGACCTCCGGCGCCAACTGCTGTACTTTCTTAAGTGCGATTGTGAACCATTCAGGATAGGACTTGGAGTCACTGAGGTCAGCTTGCGGGCTGACGTCCCACAGCTCGGGTGTATGCCAGGTATTCCAGATGTAACCGGGCAGTCTATATGTCGCCGGGTCTTTAATATCGACAGTTTTGTAATCCGCGCGTTGGAGAGGCGCTCGTCCGGGCCTGAATGTCTGCGGGTTATCATCCGGCGGCACAATAGTTTCCAGCCCGGATTTCCAATACAGATATTCAGCATCGCCAATTCTTTTACAAGACGCCAGCTTGTTTTGCCAGTCCGGCGGTCTGCCGGGTATGTTCACCAGAATACCGTCGAATTCATACCTTCTCTGCAAATCAACCAGAGCATGGGCAAAAGTTTCACTGTCAAACCAGATGTCTGAGGGCCGGTGGCGGCAATTTAGAAAATAGTGCCCGAGAGCCAGTTGACACATTACCGGAACGCGATCCGGCTCTTGGTGATTCATCGCAGCCCATACCCGCTCTTTAGGATTCATACTCGTCATCAGTCTAAACAAGCATCCGCAAAAAATCAAAAAAATCACCAAAAAAGCACACGACCGTAACATCGCACTTGCACAATTATCCGTAGCGAAGAAACTTGCAATCCGGTTTGAATCGGTTATATTCTGCCACAGAGAATACAGAGGAACACAGAGATGGACACGGGCCTTGTCAGCTTTTATCCAGGAATTAAACCGTGTGAATCCGTGTTAATCCGTGTCTTATATAAATTTAGACACTGGCGGGCTTGGCAGCCCGCGCACGGCTGCTATGGAAAGTCAAAACAGGTCTTCTGAGTTCTCTGTGCTCTGTGGCTTATTCTTTTTCTGTGGCTTATTCTTTTAAGGAGTGCATTCAGTGACAATCTTAGAGTGTTCTCGCCTTGTAGTTACCTTCTTCTCCGCCCTGGCTCTTTTCAGTCCGCCACTGGCGGACGCGGCGGACTGGCCTACCTACCGCCGCGACAACGCGCACAGCGGCTGCACATCCGAATCGCTGCCGACGCCGCTCGTTCAGGATTGGGTTTATGTGTCTGTTCATCCGCCGCGACCGGCCTGGCCGGCGCCCGCAAGCCGCCCGCGAGAGGGCTTCATATTACGCGACAGGGTAGACTTCGACGACGCCTTCCAGGTAGTCGCCACGGGCGATCTGGTCTATTTCGGGTCGTCCGCCGACCACAAAGTTTACGCCCTCGACGCCGCCACCGGCGAGCAGCGGTGGTCTTTCTTCACCGGCGGACCAGTCCGCCTCGCACCAACAGTCCGGCAGGATAAGGTCTTTGTCGGTTCGGATGACGGCTCTGTTTACTGCTTAAAGACCGACAACGGAGAGCTGATCTGGAAAATACGCGGCGGACCCAGTGATGAGAAGCTTCTGGGCAACGGGAAAATGATTTCGCGATGGCCTATCCGAACCGGCGTGCTCGTCGACGAGGACGTGGCATACTTCGGTGCTGGAATCTTCCCACACGAGAACGTCTACCTCTACGCGGTCCGCGCGGAGGACGGAGCACTTGTCTGGAAAAACGATACCATCAGCGAGCAAGACGCTTATCAGAATGACCTCTCGCCTCAAGGATACTTGCTGGCTGCCGGGGCACAGCTTTTTGTGCCGTCCGGCAGGTCTTTGCCCGCCGCTT
>Ga0315274_10011747_pt1 | contig 12539 bp, 13 predicted proteins | sample YL17G02_20_MG_FD_203700 | JGI IMG/M metagenome (GOLD analysis project Ga0315274, IMG submission 203700) | Sediment microbial communities from Yellowstone Lake, YNP, Wyoming, USA - YL17G02_20 | ecosystem: Environmental > Aquatic > Freshwater > Lake > Sediment | place: USA: Wyoming | collected... | reverse complement strand
TTTATATTATCCGGTATCTCCTGTCTATATTCTTTATGCGGCCCCCGAGTTTTGCGGGGTATTCATCCGCCGCTGATAGTTTCAAATAGCATTATAATACAATTATGGGACATATACAATAAAAATTAAGTAAATTTATAGTAAATTATTCCATTTATTTGGCGTACCGCCGTCGAGGGTAAGCGTTCTGGTTTGCGGTTTTCTCGACAAGCTCGGATGGGCTCAGCCGAGCAAAAAATCCACCTATAAATTTGACGTGCACCCCACGGCCTGGCTGATTGATTTTTATTGGACTGGAAAATGAATTTAAGTCGGCAGTTGCAAAAAACGGTACCAGCCGTTATTATTGGCATATTATATGGAGCAAACTGACAAAATAAAAAAGTATCGGTTAGACAAAATGGCCTTTCTCGGCCTGTTTGTTATTTCTTTGCTGGCTGCGCGTCTTATAATTACGGTGAAATCGGCAAATATGCCGCAGGACCCAAAAAAACTGCTGGAGGCGGGCAATAAAATTGTGGCGGAAATCAAAAATAGCGGCATCGCCAGTTTTCTCGAAGGCCAAGGCCAGCGGAATTTTTTTGTTCTCAAGGACTCAAAAGGCCAGGTGCTCGGATTCACTGTGGACACGCTTGTTAAATCAGAGCCGAACTCCCAGTTCAGTATCAGTTCGGCAGGTCTTTTATATATCCGAGGCAGGCACACAAGAGAAGAGGTGGTATTTTTTCAAAGCGATAACAGTTTTGACCGTTTTATATGGAAAACTGAGACAAGCGATATAAGAGGCAAAAGCGGTGTAGAGCTGACAGCCGACAACACGGGTGTTTTGACTGTAACTGATTTTGCTTCAACTGATGGAGCGAAAAGTTATGAGCTTAGCCCGGCGGCAATACCGGAAATTTTCTACGAGCAAATGCTCGTTGGGATTCTTCGCAGCGACTATAAGGAAATCGCCTTGGATATAATCGAAGGCGACGGGGCAATAACCACAACCTTTATCTCGAAAGTAAAAATCCAGGATGTCCCTTATGCCATGAACGTACAGTTTCTTAACGGGACGGGCTTTTCCGAACAGATACAGTTCGACCAGCAGATGCGAATTTCAAAAAGAATACTCCGGCAGAATGGCCTGTATCTGCTCGAACGAACAAGCCGAGAGTACATAGTTAACGAATTTCCGGAACGCTCCGAGTACATCCTGCAAAACGCCGATTTGACGGACCAAAATCAGATATAAGGCAAAATTCCGACAGAGGGTTTTTTATGGCGAATAGCTCTGCTATCTACGACTGCGTCATAATCGGCTCAGGCCCGGCGGGGCTTGCCGCTGCCCTGTATACGTCAAGAGACGGATTAAAAACGCTGATACTCGAAAAATTCTATCCCGGCGGACAAATCAACAACACCGACCGAATAGAAAACTATCCCGGCATTGTTCGAATCAGCGGCCCTGACCTGATTGAGCAAATGCAAAAGCAGGCAGTGAATTTCGGCACAGAGACAAAACCCGGCAGCGAAGTTACAGCCCTTGAAAAACTTTCCGACGGTAATATCGAAGTGACATGCGATAAAACGAAATATGCCGCAAGAGCCGTTATACTTGCGCCAGGCAGCGATTACCGCAAGCTCGGCGTTCCAGGTGAGGCGGAATTTCGCAATGCCGGTGCAGGCGTCAGTTACTGCGGCACCTGCGATGCACCTTTTTTCAGGGGAAAACAGGTTGTCGCTGTCGGCGGAGGAAATAGCGCCGTCGAAGAGACACTTCACCTTGCAAAATTTGCGGCCAAAGTCACAATCCTGCACCGCAGAGACGAATTTAGAGCCACAAAAGTTCTTACCGAGGAACTGCTGGCAAAAGTTGCTCAAGTGAATTCAAACCTGATTATAAAATACAGCACAATCGCAACCGCCATCGAGGGCAAAGGCAAAGTGCAGTCGGTCAAGCTAAAAAATGTAAAAACCGGCCGCGAAGAAGATTATCCCTGTGACGGTGTGTTTATATTCGTGGGGATGGTACCCAATACCGGCTTTCTCAGGGGTTTTGTGGATTTGACCGAGAACGGTTTTATCGTATGCGATTGCGCATATCTTCGCACGAAAGTACCGGGGGTTTTTGCCGCCGGCGATTGCAGGGTCGGCGCTGCGATGCAGCTTGCTACAGCCGTTGCTGATGGTGTTATTTCAGCGATGATGCTTAAACAGTATTTCAGAGACCCCAACTGGTGGAATGAATCCGTCAGCGACAAACTCCAGCCGCACGGTTGGTAAAAATATCAAAAGGAAATGTCGATGGAGCATATCGGACTGGCGATGATGTGGTATGCAATCTTTGTGGTCTCCACAACTTTCCATGAAGCATCACATGCTTTTACAGCTATGAAACTGGGTGATCCGACGGCATACCATGGCGGGCAGGTTACTTTGGACCCATTGCCGCACATTAGAAGGGAACCGTTTGGAATGGTCATCGTCCCAATAGTTTCATTCGTGCTTGGCGGCTGGATGATTGGATGGGCAAGTACGCCGTTTGACCCATTCTGGGCGCACACCTACCGCCGAAGGGCCGCTTTGATGGCCTTGGCCGGCCCGCTGGCTAATCTTATTCTTGTATTGGCAGCAGCCCTGGCAATACGTCTGGGAATGTTGTTTGGTATTTTTTATTCCCCCGAGAGCGTCAGCTTCCATCAAATCACCGCAACAACATCCGCAGGATTCACAAACTCTGCTGCGATATTGATAAGCATTCTTTTTTCACTTAACCTGATATTATTGGTTTTTAATCTGATTCCAGTACCGCCGCTTGACGGCAGTAATATCATTATGCTTTTTCTAAGCGACCGGGCTGCGGAGCGATACAACAGATTTTTGGCTCAGCCGACAGTCCAGATAGTTGGGTTGATTATTGCCTGGCAGTCCTTTGGCGCAGTATTCCACCCGATACACAGAATGGCATTAAATATCCTCTACCCAGGGGCGGGTTACCATTAAGCAATCGATACCAACTACCGGATATAAGATAAGGGCTGTTATTATGGATACACGAAAGCTTGGTTTTACTGATTTGAAGCTGACAACTGTTGGGCTTGGCACCTGGGCGATGGGCGGTCCATGGGAGTTCGGCTGGGGACCTCAGGATGACGGCGAGGCTGTCGCGGCGATTCTGCAGGCTATGGAGCTTGGAATCAACTGGATTGACACAGCGGCGGTTTACGGCTGCGGGCATTCGGAGGAACTCCTCGGGCAGGCACTGAAACAAATAAAACAAAAACCAATTATCGCAACCAAGTGCGGTCTGCTCTGGAATGAAAAAAGGGAAAAGATAAACTGCCTCAAGGCAAAGAGCATCCGCAATGAATGCCACAACAGTTTGAAACGGCTCGGTATAGAAACCATCGACCTCTGGCAGATACACCGGCCTGAGCCGGATAGTGACATCGAAGAGGCGTGGGAAGAAATGGCTAAACTGGTGAAACAGGGCAAGGCCAGATACCTCGGTGTATCCAATTTTAGTCTTGAACAGATTAAACGCGTGCAGAAGATTTATCCTGTCGCTTCGCTTCAGCCGGCCTATAGTATGCTTCATCGCGAGGCTGAAAACGAACTGCTTGGCTATTGCGAAAAAAATAAAATCGGCGTAGTCGCTTATAGTCCAATGCAAAGAGGTCTGCTTACAGGCAGGTTCAGCAGGGAACGGCTTGCAAGTCTTGCGCCTGATGACCACAGGATAAAAGCGAACGATTTTCAGGAACCGCAGTTCAGTGCGACACTTGAGCTTGTTGAGAAGCTAAAACCAATCGCCATGCGGAATGGACGAAAACTCTCGCAACTTGCAATAAGCTGGGTACTGCGAAGAAAAGAAGTTACCTCTGCCATCGTAGGCGCTCGAAATTCAGGCCAGATTACCGAAACGGCACCTGCAGGCGACTGGAAACTATCTAAAGAAGATATAGAGGAAATCGAACTGTTGTTAGCCGAACGCCTCGAAAAAATCCGGCAGCATAAAAAGTAAAAACTCAAAACTCTCTTTATATCAATTACAGTTAATAATAGCCGATTGTTTGTTGAGGTCATTCCTGCGAAAGCAGGAATCCTGAAGTTCAAATTCAGATTGGATTACCATGGTATCGGCTCTTTCTTATTTTCCCCGTATTACATCGGTGATACTACCGTTTTTTATATCTACCTTTACAGTTAAGTCACCTCCAAGTTGCAAAGTTTTTGGGCCGAAATATATAACAGCTTCATTGCCATTTATTTTTGATTGCACAGTCATTTTTTCGACAGAATAGCCTAATTCTTTGGCTTTTATGGTTGCGGTCTCTATGGCCTTAGCCTCGTTAACAAAAACGGTGTTTTGAGAAGATTGTTTATGTGAATCCTTAGAGTAAAAGATTTTATCCGTTAGAAAAGCAATGAAGAGAATAAAAAGTGCAAGAAATACAATTTGTTCGACGATTCTTACCACCAAACTACGTTCTCTTAAATTCCTTGCCCAGCAAATCCATACACAGCCAACTTCTCCGACAACCATAAATATAAACGTCTGCCAGTAGTAAAGCCATCCGAAAAACAATCTGTAAAATAGCCACGCCGGTAATGCTATAATCGCCGTTAATATCAAAACTCCCGCCACAACCAGAGCCATTAACATAAAGCGTTTGAATTTACCATTTTTTGGGAAATCTGGGGACACCATACCTGTTTCTCCATATTAAACGCTTGGCTACGCAACCAAGCCTTCCAACTTTGCAATAATATCAAAATCCTTCTTAAATTGCCTTTTATTTTTTCAACATTTCCTATCGGTCACGAGCGACAAGATACCAGCCACGAGATACGAACAACAAGTCAGTTTTCCTTACAGGTTCACCGCTATTCCTCGTCCGCGTAAGTATTCCTTCATCTGCCTTATGCCGTAGTTTCCGAAATGGGTGATTGACGCCATCAGCACGGCATCCGCCCGGCCGTCAACAATTGCGTCGTAGAGGTGTTCGAGTTTCCCCGCTCCGCCGGATGCAATAACAGGGATATTCACCGCATCGCTGACCGCCTTATTTAACAGGTTATCGTAACCCGCCTTTGTCCCGTCGGCGTCCATACTTGTCAGCAGTATTTCGCCTGCGCCTAATTTTTCTCCTTTAATCGCCCAATCCACAACATCCAGTTCCGTCGGCTCGGAGCCCGCCTTTATGCACACCTGCCATTTGCCAGGCTGCGTTTTCGAGCGTCTTGCGTCTATCGCCAGCACCACGCACTGATTGCCGAACCGCTGCGCCGCCTCGGTAATAATCTGCGGTGTTTTCACCGCCGCCGTATTTACCGAGACCTTGTCTGCGCCGCTTCGCAGAAGTTCGTCGATTTGCTTGGCGTTTTGTATCCCGCCACCGACCGTAAACGGAATAAACACCTTTTCCGCAACCTTTTCAACAAGCTCGACAATCGTCCTGAGCGAGCGGATAGTGGCTGTTATATCGAGGAACACCAGTTCATCGGCACCTTCCTCGCTGTATCTTGCGCCAAGCTCCACCGGGTCGCCGGCATCGCGAAGATTGAGGAAATTGACTCCCTTGACAACCCTGTTGTCCTTGACATCTAAGCATGGGATAATTCTTTTGGTCAGCATAAGCCGTTTCCGTTTTTATTACAAATTTTTGCAAAATTCCTGAGCACCTGCAGACCGCTTTCGCCGCTTTTTTCAGGGTGAAATTGTGTCCCGTATACACTTGCCTTCTGTACCGATGCCGCCAGTTCAAAACCATAATCGGTATAAGCCACTTTTGCTTGTTTGTCTGCAACCTGGGTGTAGAAGGAGTGTGCAAAATAAAAATGTCTTTCCTTTCCAAGCCCTGCAAACAAATCCATATCACTTTGCGGCTTCACCATATTCCAGCCCATGTGCGGAACCACCTGCGTCGCAGGGATACCGACAACTTTCCCATGCACCAGACCCAGCCCTTTATACAGCCCGTATTCATAGCTTTCGTCAAAGAGCATCTGATAGCCGACACAAATACCAAGCAGCGGCTTACCCGCCAAAGCGGCATCCTTTATCACCGCTGCCAAATCCCCTAATGCGCTTATGGCATACCCAAATGCCGCAACGCCGGGAAGTACCAGTCCTGCCGCATTTTCTATCGTCTTTGGCTCACAGCTAAGCTGTACCTGGCTGCCTATGTGCCGGAATGCATTACATACGTTCCTGACATTGCCGACGTTATAATCAATTACAACTATCATGGCTTATATTAAACCGTAAAAAAGCGATTTCGTCAAATAGGAATACCCAACACCAAAAATAAGAACAAGCAAAATTGAGTTGTAGCTTGAGCAGAATTCCTTTACAATGGGCAAAACTAAGTCAATAAAAGGTATGACGGGTTTAAGGAAAACGCAAAATGTGCGGTATAGTGGCTTATCTCGGTAAGAAAACGGCACAGCCCATTCTCATTGAAGGCCTCAAGCGTCTTGAGTATCGCGGATACGATTCAGCCGGTCTGGCCATGCTCAGCGGCGGCGTTATAAAAATCAAAAAAACAAAAGGAAGAATCAGCGACCTCGAAAAAATCATCGATAAGCCAGTTGAATCCGAAACAATCGGTATTGGTCATACTCGCTGGGCCACTCACGGCGAACCAAACTCCGTTAACGCCCATCCCCATCTTGACTACACCGGCAAAATCGCCGTTGTCCATAACGGCATCATTGAAAACTACAGCACGCTAAAAACCTGGCTGCAGAGTGAAGGCGCCAAATTCGTCAGCGACACCGACACCGAAGTAATATCAAACCTCATCGGCTACTTTTACGCCACAGGCAATGGTGCTGCCGGCCAAAATAAATTCGAATGGGCTGTGCAGCGAGCACTCAAGGAAATCCACGGCACATACGGTCTGGCAATTCTTTGCTCCGACTTTCCCGACACACTTATCGGGGCAAAGAATGGAAGCCCGCTGATTCTCGGTGTCGGCAATAACGAGTACATTCTCGCATCTGATGCTGCCGCCATCGTCGAACATACCACACAGGCAATATACCCTGCTAACAACGAAGTGGTCGTCATCACTCCTGCCGGCTTTCACACTAAAACACTCGATAATGTCACTGTCACCGAAACCATAAAGAAAATCGAATTTTCTCTCGAGCAAATCGAGCTTGGCAGCTTCCCGCACCACATGCTCAAGGAAATTTTCGAACAGCCAAAATCCCTTAGCACCTGCATGGGCGGCAGAATTGACCTCCAGAATAACCAAGTCAAGCTCGGCGGCATCGCTTCTTACCTGCGTGAATTGACACGCACCAGACGAATTATTCTTACCGCCTGCGGAACCGCATTTCATGCAGGCCTGGTCGGTGAATTCCTGTTTGAACATCTGGCTCGAATCCCGACCGAAACAGAATACGCCAGTGAATTTCGCTATCGAAACCCCATCCTTGAAGACGGCACCGTCGTCATCGCAATCAGCCAGTCCGGCGAAACCGCAGACACCCTGGCCGCGGTCGAACAGGCCAAAGAACGCGGCGCAACGGTACTTGGCATCGTAAACGTCGTCGGCTCCTCGATAGCAAGAACCACCGACGCCGGAATATATCTCCACGCAGGCCCCGAAATAGGCGTTGCCAGCACAAAGGCCTTTACCGCTCAGGTCGCCGTTCTCTCAATGCTCGCCATAGAACTCGGCAGAAGAAGGCACATCAGCAGCTTCCACGCCACCGAATGTATGCAGGAGCTTGCCAAGATACCGGATAAAATAAGTCGAATACTTCAGCAGTCCGACCATATCAAACAAATCGCCGCCGCCAACATCGACAGGAACAACTGGCTCTTTCTCGGCCGCGGTTTCAATTACCCCGTTGCCCTCGAAGGTGCCCTAAAGCTCAAGGAAATAAGCTACATCCACGCCGAAGGCCTGCCCGCCGCCGAAATGAAACACGGCCCCATCGCACTGATTGTCGAAGGAATGCCCGCCGTCTTTATCGCGACCGAAGGTCCCCAGTACGACAAAATCATGGGCAACATCTCTGAAGTCAAGGCTCGCGGCGGAAAAATCATAGTCGTCGCAACGGAAGGTGACAACAACATCAAAAAGTACGCCGACCACCTGATTACTGTTCCAGACGCACCGGAGATTTTCCAGCCGATGCTTACCGTCATCCCGCTGCAGCTTTTGGCTTACCACGCCGCAGTGCTTCGCGGCCACGATGTTGACAAACCCCGAAACCTCGCAAAAAGCGTTACAGTCGAATGATGCCTGCCAAAAAAACCAAACGAAGTGTGCTCTCAGTTTTATCTAACCGGCGGAACTGCCGGTGGTTCGCCTTCACACTTGTCGAACTGCTTGTCGTCATTGCTGTAATCGCTTTGCTTATGGGTATACTAATACCATCTTTAGCAAAGGCAAGAATCATGGCCATGCGAATGAAATGTTCGAGCAACCTGAGGCAAATCCATTTCGCAATTAATTCGTACCTCAGTTCAAACAGCGACACCTATCCTTGTGTCGATGGTAATGACCTTGTTCCTACGGGCTATTGGCTGTGGATGGGACGCGGCTGGCGAGGATTCATAGCGCCATATCTCGGTGGGAAAATCAATGCCGACAATCCTTCGGTACTGCTTTGCCCTGCTGATAAAACCGCACCACAAAAGTGGGAGTCAACAAGTTATTCCTATTCGATGGCTTTCTATCACAGCCCGCAGCAGATTGATGATATGACAAGCATCGCCGACCAGTATTTTACATCCCTCGTCAAGCCCACAGTCCCCCAGCGACAGGGGGATGTCGCTTATCCTTCAAATAAAATCCTTCTGGGCGAATGGTTCAGCAATCATCTTAAACTCCCCGCCGGTACCACCGATGCTGGCTGGTGGTGTTCCAAAGGCGCACGAAATTTTCTTTTCGCCGATGGCCACACCGCTTTCCTAAAAACCGACAAAATCAATAAAGCCAACGATGGCAACCCAAACCCAAACTTAACACTCCACGGCATTAAAGGTAAAGATTACTAACTGACCGGAGCAGGAGGGATTCGAACCCCCGGTACCCTTACGGGTACAACGGTTTTCAAAACCGTCGCGATCAGCCGCTCTGCCACTGCTCCGTATTATTTTCAGCACGTCATTCTATAGTTTTAATTGCCCATCTTGCAAGCAAATTTGCCTGCTTTCAGCGATAGCCAACTTAAAATCGCACTCAACTGTCGCCAGATGTTATCCAACGTCATCAGAAGTCATCCAAACGCATTCAGAAGCACTCCAAAGGTACTCCAACGTATGTCCAATGGTACTCCAAAGTACTCCAAAGTATGTCCAAATGAATCCAATTTCAGGTATTGATTTTGTTTTAAGTTCGTTCATATAAAAGACTTAAAGAAAAATTGAGCCACAGATTTCACAGATTTTCACGGTTTTTTTATTTTTAAAGACCGGTCGCTGACGCTTGGATTCCGTTATGCAAATTTTAAAGAGCAGCTGGCGCAGACGAACACCGTATAGACACATTCAGTTGTCAAAGAACGGTCTTACGAAAGAGCAAGCACTAAGCTCGAATTCCGAAACCCGAATCCCTCGACTGGTTCGACAAGCTCACCACAGGCAAGCTCGGGACAGGCCAAATTCGAATTTTTCAAACTTAAATGTCCAAAACAAAACTCCTAAATCCCAAATAATATCAGAAGGCGCAGAAAAACTGCGTCTCTCTATAAAGGGGCGAACCTGCGCGTTTGGTCGAAAAAAGTTCACCACGAAGCCCACGAAGAACACGAAGAAAAGTCATAACTAATGGTAAAATAAGGAGTAAGAGATGGTGAAAATTTTTTTAGAATTTTCGGAATTTGGTTGTGGATACCTGCGCGTTTGGTCGATTTGTAATTTCCAACTGCCAATTTTTTAGTTTAGACGCGGATTGCGCGGATTTCGCTGGGGGCTATGCGGGGATTTCGGAAACGTCGTAGAGACGGCAGACGAGTTCGTTGATTTTGTTTTCGTGGGCTTCGATTTCGCGATGGAGCTGCTGGGTTTGGCGGTCGCTGATTTTGGCGGCGGTCAAGGCGGTTTTGGCGTCGATGATTTAATTTATTCCATGTTCGTCATTTACCCACCGCCACTCGTCGTAGTCGGGTCAAAATGAGGTTTGGATTACGCAGACGGCACTGCCAAATCGTAACGACATGCCAGCCATCTTTTCTGAGTTGGCGAACTAACCGAGAGTCACGGTGTTTGTTGCGGCTGATTTTATCTTTCCAAAATAGACGGTTCGAACTTGGCAACGAGGCACGACTACAAGTATGGCCATGCCAAAAACAGCCGTGTACCAAAATAACTGTTTTTGCAGAACGAATTACAAAATCAACATTGCCTTGTGGCAGTTTAACGTGGCGCCTGAATCTAAGTCCGGCTTGTTTAAGTAAATCCGCTATCTTTTCTTCAGGCTTTGTGCCGGAACTTTTTATTCGAGCCATTATTTCGGAGCGTTTTTCTTTTGTGTAAATGTCCAACAATCAATTATCCATTAATATTCTTTGGAAGTTTGATTCGTTTTGCATGTACGCCATCATGGCACTTACTGCAAAGTACAGCAAGATTTATAAACCAAGGTCGCCATCTTCGATATTTGTTGCTAATGCGAGGGCCAGAGCGTTTTTCAATACAAAAGCCCCATACTGTTGAACGAGATAAATTATCGCGTCAGATCCTAAAGATGTCCAGTCACCAGAGGATTCCAGCAGTTTAGTTAGTTTGTGCCAGTCGAGTTCAGAGTTCTTATTTGTTGCTTGGGCGACATAGGATTCGTATTCAGCTTGCAATGTGGGAATATCAATTTTCATTGTGTCCATTTGCGTTGTCCTAAAGGTTAATGTAAAAAGACGTTTTCAAAATGCCACCTCAGATGTTCCGTTGATGGCAAAAATCTTTTTGGAGGAAGAATTGGTTTCATGTGATAAGAGCAAATCAAATCGAATGACGGGCCTACTGTTTTCAGAAGTTTGGTTGATATGGAAACATTGAAATCAGCGGTTATAGTAATAAGGCCGTTGTCAAAAAGACGATCGAAAGTTGCACTCAAACAAAGCCCATTGGTTGGATCGGTGCGAAATTTTTCATCAACACTCCAAGGCACAATATGGCTTGCAGTTAAGCATTCCGGTATTGCAATTCCGGTGACGCAACAAGTGTTCTCATAACTGCTTAAAACCGCTTGCCGGAAGAATGATTGATGAATTCGTTGTTTGCTTTTTACTTCTCGTTCGGAAGGACCTTTCGGGAAGTTTATTTCGATGAGATCTTGCGGCTTGTCACCCAGTGATTCTCTCAGATTTCTTGCTTTGAATACCAATCCATTCCAGTTTTTATGGAATTCATCCCAAATCTCCCGATCCAATTTGCCACCGTGCGAAAGCCCGGAAATATTCCGTTTTTTTAGCTCTGGATCGAATGCTCCGAAATTTCCCAACTTTCGCGCAACAGATGCGGGGGTTCGATCAATAAGGCTTGCTAATAGCTGTACTTCTGGGTTAGAAGCTTTTGTCTTACGAAATGGAATGCGGCAATACAAATCAAATGCCAATACCAGTTCTTCTCGTTTCCAAGGTGCCCCATAATTGTCTTTGATTTTTGTGGTGCTCATAGTGACGATGCTCCTATTTTATTGAAGCGATTGTATGATTTATTTACCTGTATGCAAGCATTTTATCATTGCAAAAACTGTTTCAATATAAAAAAGTATCCCGCCTCTGCCTCTATAGGTCGCCATGTTTGCTTCAATTATTACATCTTTTTGGGCGGGCGGCCTATGCTGATGATTGTGAACATCCCATTCGAGCAATTTCCAGAATGGGTCGATGTATTCCTGCCTGATGACGGCTTCGAGTGTTTGGGGTTCGTGGAGACTTCGCAAATTGGCGCGAAAGCCCTCGACAAGAGATTTGAGTTGTTCGATGTTCTTTGGTGAAGCTTCGAGTTTTATAATAAGCAAAGAGGATACCTGATAAAAGGAATATGGTCAAGCTCATTTGGGTGCAACATCCGCGTACCCAATGATATTTTGGATTCCACTCGATAAATTCGGGGCAGGCCTGTTCAACAAGCTCGGATGGACTCAGCAGGGCAAAAAATCCGCCTATAAACGGCAGGTCCATTCGACAAGCTCAGGGCGGGTGCACCGCCGGATGGCATTCCATAGATATTTATTCAAGATAATTGCCCCCAGAGTCCGAAAATAATAATAGCAATATTATTGAACTGGGTCTGATGATGGAAACTATCGAAAACGAGATGACTTCGCGGGAAACAGGGCCGATTTTACAACTGAAAAGGCCGCTTCTGCCCATTGGCCAGTATGCCGCCCGTGAGGGCGTCTCCCCAGGCATTCTCGAACAGTGCGGAAAGCTCGGCATCATCCAGATACGAAAGCACAAAGGCCGAACCTATGTTGTCGATGTTCCAATCAGCCCGAATATGCCGGAACTTGTCGGCGACCCTGCAACGCCGATTGATAAAGCCGAGCGCGCCCGCAGAATAGCAGAGCTTGTCAAAAAGGCCT
>Ga0315274_10011746_pt1 | contig 12540 bp, 12 predicted proteins | sample YL17G02_20_MG_FD_203700 | JGI IMG/M metagenome (GOLD analysis project Ga0315274, IMG submission 203700) | Sediment microbial communities from Yellowstone Lake, YNP, Wyoming, USA - YL17G02_20 | ecosystem: Environmental > Aquatic > Freshwater > Lake > Sediment | place: USA: Wyoming | collected... | reverse complement strand
AATTAGTTTCTTATTTACCTGATTGGGCAGGTCGATCATCTCATAATTATTTAAATTGTAAGATTATCTTGAACTAGTGATTTTCAATATATTCCCCTTCTGACCTACTGTGACTCGGATGGTTAATGGAATTGTCTTATCATCTGAGGTTTTTCCACTGGAATGAAAAACAAAAAGCTGAATGTCATTTGGTTGTGGCCTGATTTCCGGTAGCACACCTGCAATAAGAGGAAATTGCTGATATACCTTTTTGCAAATCTCATTAACGATCGCTTCGTCCATATTTATCTATCCGTTTTCAATTGAATATGTTTGCGTATATAAGCAGGAATTTCCAATTCATCCTGAGGGTCATTTTTTACATGTGTGAAGGTAGATGATTTTAGCATCGAAAAAACAGGTACTTGCTTGATTCGTCCGATTTCCTTGTTCGAAGCGGCAGCTGCCTGTTGTGGGGTTTGGATGGCTGTTGCACCAACACCTGTAACCAGCATGATCAACTGAACTCGATCCTGCATCATGGGATTACAGGTTAAGCCCGGAATAATCTCAGCATCCGGGTGACATTTATCACGTAATTGGTTGAGCGCTTCTCCCACTTCTTTCATGGTCAGGCTGGAACCACCGGTGAAATTAATGATCAATCCTTTTGCCTGTTCCAAAGGAATGGAATCCAATAGTGGATGATTAAGTGCCTGTTGAATGGCTTGCTGGACTTTATTTTTTCCCTCACCGTGGCCGATGGCAAAATAAGTTCCGCCACCCATCCGCATCAAGCGCATAATATGGGCAAAGTCAACGTTGATGAGTCCGGTCTGGGTAACCAATTCTGAAATGCTTTGAATGGATTGCCGCAGGACATCATCCGAAAGACGGAAAGCCATTTCCATTGGTAAATCCACGGGTGCAATCTGTAATAGACGATCATTGGGGACGATAATAAGCGTATCTGAATAAGGGCGTAAAAGAGCGATGCCTTCGCGCGCATTTGCCTGCCGCTTTCCGCTCTCAAATGCAAACGGGGTGGATACAATCGAAATTACCAATGAACCCAACGAAAGTGCCAGGCGGGCAGCGACCGGTGTGGCGCCAGTTCCTGTTCCACCTCCCATCCCAGCAGTAAGAAATACCAGATCTGCCCCTGTGAGGGCATCATTCAAATCATTCAAACTTTCTTCGGCTGCTTTTTCTCCAACTTTTGGATCACCTCCGGAACCCAGACCTCGGGTAAGTACTGGTCCGAGTTGAATGCAGGTAGGGGCTTTGGATTGTTCCAATACTTGCATATCAGTGTTAGCGGCAACGCAATCAATACCGGGCAGTTCCATTTCCATCAAATGATTAATAGTGTTGCAACCCGCTCCGCCCAACCCGAGGACTTTAATCACTGGTAAACGGAATTCAGACTGAGGCGTAATCGAGGTTTTTTTCTGTTGGGTAGTCTCCAAGTTCTTCTCCATTGTATGAATTTATCTCGCTTTCGAGTGAATTACCTAATCGTTTAACAAAACACCCGGATTCACGAAGTGACTCCAGCGCTGCATCTGGAATTAAATCAGCATCACCTACCACAGTCACAATGGCAGCATGAGCAGCTTCCTTTATTGAAAAACCTATAGTTGGCTGGTATCTTTTCATATATCCTTGAATCTCTTCCCGCTCCGCATTTTTAAAAAACCATTCCAAGGATGGAAAAAGTAAATAGCGCGAAATTGAAAAATTGTTTTCAAAAGGATTTTCTTTTGCCATTGAAATATCAGAATTAAGTTCAATGCTGATAGATGATTTACGCCAATCCATAACAGTCTGGGCAATGATTGATTTATGACCATCTTCCGTTATCCACGTCTGATTGGCATAACTATCCTTTTGGCTTGCTGAAAGAAGCCAAAAATTGCAGCAGAGTACTTCTTCTGGTACAGGTTGAACCTCTTCTCCCTTTGCAGTAAAGTCATATACATTCTCATCATTGAGCAATCGTAGGATATTCAGAATCGTTTTATTTTCTAACTCACTGGTATTGGTATTTTCTTTTATTGAAACAGGGTCACTGGATAAACCAGATTGAAGCAATATGATTGGACAGGTTTTCTGAAGGACAGCCCTGGTGATGGAATGGTACCAGTCAAAAATCCGAAAACCGCGCTGGTCCTGAGAACCGGAAGGAATACGATAAGGCCTGGATAGAGGCCATTGCTCTGGTCCTCCGGTGCCCCAATTGAGTGGTTTACCCCATGTCCAGGCATACGCAGCGATTACCATTCTATCTAATACATTTCCTGCATTCCGAGCCTGTAATCCTTCCAATGCGTGGCGTAAAAAGACCGTATCCCAGTAATGACCACCAGGTTCAAGCGGGGGAAAGATGGGAGTAAGGCCGTGGTTTACTGCGGCTTGGCCTAAAGGAAGAAATTGATCGACGAATTTATCAACCAGATTGGTTTGTGCCCAGCCGAGATCTCCCCAGGCAGTCCGACTATTAGGCCGATCAAAAAAGATCACATAATGGACACCCCATTTTGCATAAGCAGAAAGAATTGGCTCTATTTGGGTGGGCGATATAGGATCTGCTAAATTGAGAGGGAAATGAATGATGGGCTCGACCTTTTCCTTGATCAGACCCAGGATGAAATCTTCAGGGATGGCGCGATTTGCTTCAGATTGCATAACCAGCCAGGATGCGCCTAGGGCTTTGAGTTCCGGAATCCAGAATTGCAGGTCATCTGCACGGTAATGCAGGCTATCCGGAAAATAATGAAAGCCATAGCGGGTGGATTGAATCTGGTTATTGAAATCCAACGAATGTTCCATATTTTGTTTATGTTTCTTCTTATCAATTGCATTTGTAGCAATTTATGTGCCATTTGAATAACTTCATTCTGCTATAATAAAAAACTATGATTCTGGTTACGGGTGGGACTGGTTTTATTGGTAATAACCTAATCAAACACCTGATTCATTCCGGTGAAGAGGTGCGTATTTTGTTGCATCCGTCAGCAAAGTCTCCTAATCTGCCACGGGGTGTCGCATTGGATGTGGCTGTTTGTAGCTTGACTGATGAGCGTGGGCTTCAGGCTGCTATGCGTGGAGTAAAAATTGTTTTTCATTTGGCCAGTGCAGAACGTAATGCGAATCTGTCAGACTTGATGGCAGTTGATGTGCTGGGTACTCAGGCAATTGCAGAAGCTGCCCGAAAAACGCATGTACAGCGGTTGTTATTCATGAGTCATATCACCGCAGATAAAAATTCACACTTTCCTGCATTAAAAGCCAAAGCGCTTGCTGAGAATATTCTGGAAAAATCTAATCTGAATTACACAATATTTCGTTCCACTACTGTATTTGGTCAAGGAGATAATTTCACAATTCATATATTAAAAATGCTTCGTCGAAGCCCTTTGTTTTTCATAATGCCGGGTAACGGTGAAATTACTTTGCAACCTTTATGGATACAGGACTTGATAAATTGTTTGATATTATCCTTAGATGATGAGCGAGCTTTTCGAAAATTGTTAACCATCGGCGGTGGAGAATATTTATCTTATAAAAATATCCTAAAAATTATTATGAAAAAATTGAAGATTTGGCGATTTCTGATCCCTTTTTCTCCAGCGTATTTGCGTACATTGAACTTGTGGCTGGGCAGGCAGGTGCGGGGAACACCATACCCCACTCTGTGGTTAGATTATCTGGCTGCTGATCGGACTTGCTCTCTCGATACTTTGCCTAAATTCTTTGGCCTATTACCGGCCAGGTTTGCAAAGGAATTGAATTATTTGCAAGAAAAATAAATATCTTAGATGCATATGTCTCTATGCGGGGAATTGATTGATAGCAAGCCATTCTCTTTCATCACCAACGAATAATTTTGTTTGAACGATTTCATTTTTGGTGAGAAGAATCTTAATGGAATGTTCAATTTCATTTTCTTTCCATTTAAATAGACGATTGGATTCACTTGTTGGGCATGCACCAATAGTCATTAAATAGGTTTTTAAAAGATGTTCTCTGGCGGTAGATTGAGAAATTTTTTGGGAATTATCGATTAGTTCAGGAAAATGACTTTGAACCACATCATAAATAAAAGCATATTTCCAGGTACCTGCTTCTGCTATTCCAACCGGTAAAATTCGAAAATCCGCCTGCAGTATATCCAGAGCACGGTTAAAGCGGGATTCATTATTAGGGGAGGTTAGGTTAGCCGCCCGCTTGAGGGCTAATGTATCCAGAGGTCCTTCACGTAAAAGTGCTTCAAAGACTGATTTGGCTTCCATCGGCAATAATCCCTGTTCATACTGAATGAGATAATCATTTTCAGGATCACCAAAATTTGGTGAAAGGGCATAAAAATAAGGTAGTGTTCTTAAGGAAATAATAGTATTTCGTTTTCTTAATACTCGTGCATAGTACCATTTCTTTTTTCCCAGCAAATGATCTTTCCAGCGCCAGGAGATATGTGCGGGGTCATCATGGTTATTAGGCACTGGACGATCTCCCGCAACCGCTCCCCAGAGACTTGGTAAAAGTACATTTTTTACCGGCCAGAAAAAGATAAATCCACGCTGATTAACGAAGTGGATGGCATCCCGTTCAAAATGCAGGCGCAGCTTTGGAAGTAGACGAAAAGTCTTCGCTCGGTACTTCTCCAGGTCCGCCTGCGTATATCCCGGCATTTTATTCAGCGCGTAAAATATGGGTGATGATGTTGGAACCGCTGCCGCCGATGTTTTGCGCCATACCAATCCTGGCGTTTTCTACCTGATCTTTCCCAGCTTTTCCGCGTAATTGCTGAACAAGTTCCACAATTTGGTACATGCCGGTTGCCCCTACTGGATGGCCTCGGGCTTTTAACCCACCCAAGGTGGCAACAGGAATTCGGCCATCAATTTTTATTTGCCCATCCAGTGCCAGCTTTGGTCCTTGACCTCGATCAATAAATCCGCAGGCTTCAAGGGAAAGTGCACACATGATAGTAAAAGCATCATGATATTCGAACAAATCAATATCATCTGGTCCAACATTTGCCTGGGAATAGGCTTTTCTTGCTGACATTTCTGCTGCCTTAAGCCATAATGGGTCCTTCCGGTTGTGTACAGAAATTGTATCTGTCGCTGCGCCTGAACCGGCTACTGAAATGATTTTCAAGCCTGGTGCTGGCTTCAAAGCGTCTGCCGGCACCAGTATGGCCGCGGCGGATCCATCCCCGGTGGGGGAAGCATCTAATAAATTGATGGGTTCAGCAATAAGACCTGCTTTTTCAAATTGCTCGTTATTGATCAGCATATGGAAGCGTGCATTGGGATTGTGCATGGCGTTGGCATGTGCATTGATGGAGAATCCAGCAAAATCTGCATGATTCCATTTGTACTCGTACATATACCGCTGCATAATCAGGGCGTTTAGTCCTACAAAGGAAATTCCCTGGGTCACTTCCCAATCTGCATCGGCTGCTGTAGCCAGGCTGGAAGTGATCTCCGCATTGGGGGAATCGGACATTTTCTCCACCCCTACTGCCAGGGCAGAATTTATTTCACCTGAGGCAACTGCCATAACGGCAGTGCGGAAAGCGGCCGCTCCGGAACTGCAGGCAGATTCCAAGTGCACCGCCTCGCTAAATCGCGCCCCAATCCAATCCGAGAGGTAGGCTCCCAATTGCATTTGTTTATTGGCAGAACCGGACATCATATTGCCTACATATATACCTTCCACGGTGGGCAAGCCGGATTCCTCCAGTGCAGCCAGTGAGGCTTCACCTGCCAGGTCTCGTAAAGATTTCTCCCATTGTTCTTCAATCTTTGTTTGTCCAATGCCGATGACAGCCACTGTTCGCATAAAATTCTCCTGAAGTGGAATTAGCGTTTATTATTATAGTAAATATCCCTATCAGTTGCTATCTTCTTTTAGAAAATCCAATGCACTGAAAAAGCGAGTTTTTATGAAAAAGATTTTTGATATTACGGTTGAAATATCAGAAAGTATGCTTGTTTGGGAGGGTGATCCAGGAGTAAAAGTTAGACAGGTACTGGCAATAAAGAATGGCGCTCCTTACAATCTCACTCGTTTATACTTGGGGGTTCATAATGGTTCTCATGTGGATGCGCCGCTTCATTTTATTGAAGATGGAAAAAGTATAGACCAATTTCCCTTATCTACAATGGTAGGTCCTGTCCAGGTTGTGGAAATTGATGACCACATTGATTTGATCACAGCAGATGTTTTGAAAACTGCAGGAATTCACCTGGAGACTAAACGTTTATTATTCAAGACAAGAAATTCCAAATATTGGAAAAGGCAAACCCACAATTTTCAAAAAGATTATTGCGGTTTGACTACTGATGGTGCTCAATTTCTTGTGACCCTTAATCTCCAATTGGTGGGCATAGATTATTTATCCATTTCACCCTTAAGCGATCTGGAAGAACCACACCGCATTCTCATGCGCAAGGATGTGATTATTCTGGAAACTGTGAATCTGGCAGGTGTGGATCCCGGATTTTATGACTTGTATTGTTTACCGCTTAAATTAGTTGGGTGTGAAGGAGCGCCAGCACGGGTGATCCTGATGGGTTAAACCCTAACCGGAAGAGTGAACCCTCCATCAATTACAATCACCTGACCGCGAATCATTGCCGCTTCCGGAGAACAAAGAAAAACTGCCAGGTTGGCGATATCTTCCGGTGTTACCAAACGGCCAGCGGGAGTGGCTCTAATGGTTTTTTGCGGTATTTCATCATCAGACATGGCCTGGAAATATCTGAGCGCATCGGTTAGAACCATTCCGGGAGAAATGGCATTTACTACGATATTCTTCGGTGCTAATTCCACAGCTAAATATCTGACGAGAGATTCAAGAGCGGCTTTACTGGCTCCTACAGCAATATAATCTGGCAATACGCGTAGTGATCCGGGACTGGTTATCGCCAGCATCACACCTCCTTTATGCTTTTCCATGAGTTGAGCAGCACATTGGGCTGCAAAAAGAAAGGCGCGTGCATTAGTATTCATGGTGTAATCCCAACCCCCGGGCTGTTGCTGCATGCCGGGTTTATTAGAACCAGAGGCGGCGTTACTAATAAAAAAATCTAAACCCCCGAATTCCTTCTCGATTTGCCGAAAAAGTTCATCAATGGAATCGATTTTACTGACATCTGCACGGATAATGATTGCTTTTCTACCCAAAGCTTTTATTTGTGCGCTGGTTTCATCTGCCTGCGCTTTATTGCGCACATAATTGACTACAATGTCAGAACCTTTTTGAGCAAATTTCATGGCGATGGCTTTGCCTATTCCCCGTCCGGAACCAGTGACCAACGTGACTTTACCTTGGAAGGGCAATTCAGTGTTCATGATTAACCTTTCATTAAAATCAAGTTTCAACAATAATTTATGATAGCATTTAATTAAAGATTAATAGGTGCAGAATGGATGAAATTCAGGATAATGAAATAGTCGCTTTGTGCAAGCAGCATAACTTTTGGACATGGTCAGCCCAATCGAAGGTTGACCCAATCCCTATTCAGCGAGCCAGGGGTGTTTATTTTTGGGATATGGCGGGTAAACGCTACCTGGACTTTAATTCAATGGTGATGTGTGTCAATATCGGTCATGGCGATGAAAGAGTCATTCAGGCGATTGTCCGCCAGGTACAGGAACTTTCCTTTGCCGGACCGCAAATGGCAACCAGACCGCGTGCTGAATTGGGAAAACTCCTGGCTGAGATTTGTCCCTCAGGCATTACCCGCTTTTTATATACTCTGGGGGGGGCAGATGCCAATGAGAATGCCATTAAACTTGCCCGTTCATTTACTGGCAAGCATAAGATTATTACTCGCTACCGGTCATACCATGGCTCCACTTACGGGGCGATTGCCTTAACTGGAGATGGAAGACGAACCGCATGGGAACCAACTATTATGCCGGGGGTTGTTCATATGTTGGACCCTTTCCGCTATCGCTCCGTCTTTCATAAAAACCATGCGGATATAAGCGAAGATGATTTCTGCCAGGATCATTTAAATTATTTGGAAGAGCTTATTCAGTTTGAAAATGCTGAGAGCATCGCAGCAATTCTAATGGAACCCGTTACTGGCGCAAATGGAATTATCATCCCGCCCGGGGGTTATATCCAGGGTGTGCGCTTTTTATGCGATAAATATGGGATTTTATTTATCGCCGATGAAGTCATGACTGGTTTTGGGCGGACAGGTAAATGGTTTGCCGTTAATCATTGGAATGTAATTCCAGATATTATGACAATGGCCAAGGGGCTTACCTCCGGCTATGCCCCCCTAGGTGCAGTTGGAATGAAAGAAGAGATTGCCGCATTTTTTAATGAACGCATTTACCGGGGTGGGTTGACCTATAACGGTCACCCTATTTCATTGGCTGCGGCTATTGCCAACATCGAAGTGATACGCCAGGATCAATTGGTCGAAAAATCAGAAAAGACGGGTGAAGTGATGTTAGAAATGCTGGCTGAAATTGCTGCTAATCATCCTTCGGTTGGTGATGTGCGCTCCATCGGTCTTTTTGGAGCCATTGAGGTTGTCAAAAATAAAAAAACACGCGAACCAATCAGCCCGTATGATACACCGAGTAAGGAAATGCTAGCGATTCAGAAATATTCAAGAGAACATGGGCTATTTCATTATGTTCACGATAATATTATTTTGATTATCCCGCCATTGATTATTTCTGAATCCGAATTATCAGAAGGATTTGAAATACTCTCGCAGGCACTGACAATCACAGATCAAATAGTTAAGGAGTAGAGGAATTGAGATGAGTGAAAATGCAATAATTGAGAATGTAATTATCCTTGGCACGGGTCCAGCGGGATTGGCTGCAGCGCTTTATACAGCGAGGGCGGACTTGCGTCCGCTGGTTCTCACGGGAACAGATTTGGGGGGGCAGGCAGCCTTGACTGACCGAATCGAAAATTATCCTGGTTTTCCTCAGGGTGTGGGCGGGAGTGAATTGGCGGAATTGTTCCAAAAAACCGCAGAGAGATTTGGTGCACGAGTGGAATATGAAACCGCCACAGGGGTGGATCTATCCAAACCGCCTTATAAAGTTTTGACTTACGATAAAGAGTATCTATCTAAGACAATCATTATCACTACTGGCGCCAGCCCCAAAAAACTGATTATACCCGGGGAAAAAGAATTACGCGGTAAGGGGGTGTCCTATTGCGCGACCTGTGATGGCTGGTTTTTCAAGGATAAAAAAGTGGCGGTTGTAGGTGGGGGGGATGGCGCTCTGGAAGAAGGTTTATTCCTGACCCGCTTTGCCTCATCGGTGAGCATTATTCACCGTCGGGCTGAGTTGCGCGCAGGTGCGCTCCTCCAAAAAAGAGCCAGGGAAAATCCCAAAATTCATTTCATCTGGAATTCAATTATTGAAGAAATCAAGGGTGTTGATTCAGTGAATTCGCTTTTGATAAAAAATATTGTGACCAATGAAGTCAATACAGTAAACATCGATGGGGTATTTATATTCATCGGTCATTTACCAAATACCCAGATGTTCAAAGATTATTTGGAATTGGACAACAAAGGTTATCTTGTTGTGGACCAGCGAATGTGCACGAAAATTCCTGGAGTTTTCGCTGCCGGTGAAGTTGCGGATGGTCTTTATCGCCAGGTGATTACATCTGCGGGAATGGGAGCTGCAGCTGGTATTGAAGCAACCCGATATTTAGAGAATTTGGAAAAATAAATCAAAATAAAAAAAATCAGTGGGCTGACTCCAGCCTGTTGTTATTAACAAAACTTATTTACTGGGTGTGGCTGCGCCGCCAATTCCGGACCATCCAAATACGCGTGATGCACTGGATGCGCCAGCTGGTATCCAAATCTGCTGGCCTTCTTTTGTAGTTCCAGATTGGCGTACCGGCTGAATCCACCAGCGGATAATATGAATGGCAGTATCCGTTGGTCGGAAAGTAACTGGAACAATATATTTTGTGTCTGGTGTGTAATCCACAAGTTTCTTCCCTTCACCGGTCGTGAGGTCTTCAATATTTACAGCATACGATTCACCCTCACGCATTCCACCAATGGCTGCCCATTGCAGGGTGACGGAATCATTAGTAGCGCCGAATGTGGCGCCATCTGCTGGTAGAAGAAGGTTGGTGGGTGCGTAAGGTGGCGGCAAAGTTGGCGTGGGAGTTGGACCAGGGGTTGGAAGACGCTGACAAAGGGGGATTTTAATAATCTGGCCTACCCAAATAGTATTGGAGGTTAAGCCATTATATGATTTCAGGGTATCAATGGCGACGGCGTAATTGGCTGCTATACCACTTAATGTGTCGTTCTCACCAACTCGCACTTCCAATTTTTGACATGCTGTTTCAGTTTTCTGAGCAATGCTTAAGGTTGTGGTGGGCATTGGGGAAGCAGTTGGTGTTGGTTGAGGCACTTTAAGTTTTTGTCCAATAGTTAAAACACCACAATCAGGGGGCAGATTGTTTAATTCAACGATGCTTTGTAACGATACTCCATAAGTGAGAGCGATCAGACCGCAATTTTCGCCTGATTGGACAATATGCTCTTTGGGCGGGAGGAGTGTATAAGTTGGCAGAGGAGTTGGAGTGGTGGTAGGTGTTAGGGTTTGTTCCAAAGTTGGGGCGACAGTCGCCGTGGCAGTGGGAAGAGGTCCTGACACCTGTCCGGTTCCACGCAGAATTAGGAAGATCAGACCTGCACCAATAGCCAGCGTAATCAGGATCAACCCGATTGCAAAGGGCAGACTAAGGGTTACTTCCGGTAAATGCGCCCCCTGTATCGGTTTGGCACTAGGCGTGCTTGATTTACCTGTGAAGGTTCGACCACAAACCAGGCAGCGTGTGGCAGTTTCACTAACCCTTGTGCCACAAGTAGGGCATACTTTGGTCGATGAAATAGGTTCTGGGCTCATTTTTATTTTTTAGTTGATTTACCTTATACTTCAAAAGCCGGTCAATTATAACATTGGCAGTTTATTGGATGATCAAGTTGTCTGAACAAGAAATGATATCAAGAATCTCAAAGCCAGTCAGCTTATATTTTCATATTCCATTTTGCCGAAAACGCTGCAATTATTGTGATTTTAACACATTTGCGAATATGGAGACCTTTATACCAGATTATATGAGGGTCTTACGTGAAGAAATAAAAAGGGCAGGCAGTATTGTAATGGAAAGTGAATATGTTCATACTATTTATTTTGGTGGAGGAACTCCTTCAGTTTTGTCTGGGAAGAATTACGATCGCATTATTACCGAAATCCGAAAAAACTTTCAATTAATTCCTAGACCTGAAATAACCATGGAGGTTAACCCGGGAACAATTGCACCCGAATTTTTAAAAGAAATTTTCCAATTTGGAGTTAATCGACTCAGTATCGGTATGCAATCCTCAAATCCAGAAGAATTGCGTACTCTTGGGCGTATTCATAATCCTATCGATGTAATTAACACGGTGAAATGGGCAAGAAAAGCAGGTTTTACTAACATTTCACTCGATTTGATGTTTGGTTTGCCTGAACAATCTTTAAAAACCTGGCAAGACACTATTGAATTTGCTCTGCGGTTGGAGCCCACCCATATTTCCTTATATTCTTTGACCGTAGAAGAGAAGACTCCTTTTGCCAAATGGCTATTAAAAGGATTACTACCAATAATGGAAGAGGATCTAACGGCTGATATGTATGAATACGCAATGACATTTTTGCCAAAACTAGATTTCGCGCAATATGAAATTTCCAACTGGGCTAAGAAAGGAGGGGATAAATCTGATTTTCTTTGCCATCATAATCTTCAATATTGGTTGAATCAACCATATCTAGGCATCGGAGCAGGTGCGCATAGTTATTTCAACCATCAGCGATGGGAAAATATTAATACAATTCCTGGTTATATTGAGGCGAAAAAAAAGTTCGGAAACCAGAAGAAATTCTTTGCACAAATTAATTCACAGGAATTAGATCAAAAAACTGAAATGCAAGAAACCATGTTTATGGGATTAAGGTTGGTTCAGCAGGGAGTCTCAAATAGTGTATTTCAGGAACGTTTTGGAAAATCAATTCTGGATGTTTTTTCCAAAGAAGTGGATGAACTGCTAAGATTCGGATTGTTGGAATGGGTAGGTGAAAATAATGGGAATATACGCCTCACTCAGCGTGGAATCCTAATGGGCAATCAAGTTTTCATGCACTTTGTTGATTAATAGACTTTTACGGGTGTGCGATAAGTGACTGGAGCGTTGGGTGGCGGGGTAGTCCAGCGGAAGACCCATTTGGCATCCTCAGAACGCATATTTACACAACCATGGCTCATTGTGACCCCAAAATTATTATGCCAGTAAGTTCCATGAATTGCCACTCCGGTGGAACTCTCAAAATAGGAAACCCAGGGAACTCCTGGCAATTCATACGCTTCTGCATCCGAACGCAGGGTGCCATCCCCCATGTGAACCGAGAGTCTCTTTGCCTGAATATGGAATTCACCCTTCGGGGTGTCGGTGGGTATTAATTTCGGATCGGTATTCAAATATGGGCGGC
>Ga0315274_10011745_pt1 | contig 12541 bp, 8 predicted proteins | sample YL17G02_20_MG_FD_203700 | JGI IMG/M metagenome (GOLD analysis project Ga0315274, IMG submission 203700) | Sediment microbial communities from Yellowstone Lake, YNP, Wyoming, USA - YL17G02_20 | ecosystem: Environmental > Aquatic > Freshwater > Lake > Sediment | place: USA: Wyoming | collected... | reverse complement strand
GGTAATGTGTCGGGGATGAAGGTAGTTTTGACGGCTGCGCAAGATCAAGTCTTTGGGGATGTGTGTTTTATAGATGGAACTGGCCACGCTTCTTTGATAGACGCAAATGCGATAGCCACGATGTCAGGGGTTGTTATGGCTGCAGGAACTATTCTTGCAGGCGTTTCAGGAACTTATTTGCTTATAGGTGAGGCTACGAAGTCAACTTGGGCTTGGACGGTAGGCGGGCTTATCTATGGTTCTACAACTGGAACTTCAACTAACACTCTGACCCAAACCCGGCCAAGTGGAACGAATGATGTGGTACAAGTATTGGGGGTTGCTATATCAACAACAACGATGTATTTTCATCCTTCGCTTTCGCAAGTAGAGGTGGCTTGATGGATTATGGTAATGGTTCTGACGGAGATGTAATCATAGCGGTTAATACTACTTTAGTTAGCGCAAAGCAGTATAATAACCTTACTGTCAATCCCGGAATAACTCTGAAAACAGGTGGATACGTAGTTAAGGTTCTGCAAGTTTTGACTAATAACGGTATTATCACTAATGACGGAGTGGGCAATGGCGCTTCCGGTGGTACCGGGGGCGCAGGTGGATCTGCAACGGCAGTATTGAATGCACCTCCTTTTGGTTCAGTTGCCGCTACCGGGGGCGTAGGTGGAACTGGCGGGGCGGGTGGAGCAAATGCAGGGAATATAGATATCTTTGCAAGAACACTGACCAATAATAGTGTTATTCACGCAAACGGGGGTAGTGGTTCAGCAGGCACGGCAGGATCAACCGGAACTTATGCTGTGCGCGATTTCTTTGTCTATCAGATTGACTGCGCTGGTGGTGGCGGCGGTGGTGGAGGAGGGGGAGTAGGCGGGAAGGGCGGAATTATAAACTTGACCTACGAAAACCGTACCATAGGAACTGTTACCGCGAATGGTGGGGCAGGTGGTTCGGGAGGAGCAGGTGGTGGAACTCAACCGGACTATTATAATCAGGCTTTTACTTCTGGTACTTTTAATGCCGGAAGCGCTGGAATTGGTAACGGAGGAGCGGGAGGCGCTGGGGCTTGGTATCCGGCAGGATCATCGGCAGGTTCTGTAGGAGGCACTACCGCAGGAGCACCCGGAACGGTTACCTGGACTTATTTTAAGTTATTAGTCGGGAAATATATGGGAGTATTACAGGCGAACATAGGAAAGGTAAATGGAGTGCCGATAGCAAACATCAAATCTATTATGCAGACATGATAGTACCCTTGAATGATACAGATTTAATGGATAATATATTACCTTTAATAAGGAAGATTGAGAACTTCTCCACGGCTTCTTTCACTCCGGAGGATTATCTTGAGCATATCAGACAACGGATCGCTTCCGGAAGGGCATTGCTTTTAGTCAACATAAACGACGCCAATGAAGTTGACAGTTTTATTTATGCGGAAATAACTTATAATGTAGTGGAGAAGAACGCTTTAGTCAGTTTGGCTTATTTTGCTAAAGGTGTGGACAAGGAAATGCGCCTTTATACCGAGAGATGGGCGAGGATGATGGGTTGCAGCCACTTAAAAATAGTCACCGATGAAAAACACAAAGAGAGTTATATGAGAAAATACGATTTTACAGAAAGTAGATTGATACTTTCCAAACCATTAGGAGGAAACAATGCTTAATTTTGGATTACTAAAATATATCCTGCCTAAATTGTGGCTGGAGTTCGGCGGTGACGAAGGTGAGGAGCCGCAGGTGACGCAAAATCAGCCTATGTATCCTGGGTATAGCAATGCTATGAATACTATGGGTAATGTAGCTTCCCAGCAGGCCGGCACTCTTGGCACTCCTTATGGAGGTTCACTTACCGCAGCCATGTCTCCGACTCAACAGTCTGCCCAGAATTTACTTTCTCAATTTTCAGGTTTAGGTGGTGCTTATACGCAAAATTGGGCTCAAAATCCTATCTACCAACAGGCCCAGCAGAATATGATGTATAATTTAAGCGGCCAGGGTGTTACCGGGCGATCTCCGCAAACTGAAGCTTTGTATAAGATAGCGACCGAACAGACTCTTCCTGAAGCGCAGGCAGGGTTACATCAGGCTTTGGCGCGTACAGGCGGGCTTCACGGATACGGAGCTGGTACAGAGGAAGCAAGGCTACAAGGAGATACTACGAATTATCTTAATGCTATCTTTGGGCAACAGGCGCAGAACGAAAGAAACGTCCAGAACCAGTTTACCCAAATGGCTCCCTCTTGGGCGCAGGCTGAATATATGGCTCCCGCGCAACAATACGAAACCCTGATGTCTTTAGGACAGGCCGGACAGACACAACAGCAGAACGAATTAAATGCCCAATATCAGGAGTTTATGAGGCAAAGACAGGAGCAGTTATATCCTGTACAACAGGCTCAAAGCGCTTCACAGATATATCCTTCTTATACAGTCACTCCCGGTGAAGCCGGTGGTGGTGGTTGGGCAGATTGGGCCGCGCCTATCGGTGGATTATTGGGTGGAGGAGTAGGAGCAATTTTTGGCAATCCTCTATTAGGTGCGCAAATCGGTTCTGCTGCAGGTGGTTTTGCTGGGCAGGCCGGCGGCAGCACAGGCCAAGCGCAATCAGGATTACAGTTAGCAGATTACCTGAATAATTGGAAAGGTGCTTTTTCTCAACCTGGTTATAATAATAGTTATTGGAGTTCACAAAATCCCTCTGGTTGGGGAGTTGATTAAGGAGGATTAAAATGCCATATGGTGCCCCAAGTTATAATACAACATTGTACGATATCCGAGCCAACGATCCTTATTGGCAGTGGAAGAACCAGAAGTCAACCGGATTCAAGGGTATTATGGATGCCTTGGTCCAGCAGAAGGCGGTGCAACAGCAGGAGGCTGCGCAGAAGTTAAAGACTTATCTTGCCTTATCTGCGGTCAATCCCACTATGGCTCCTCCTTCTCAAGTCAAGGAAGCAGCCGGGATGATGATGGGTCAGCAAAACCCCTTGCAGAGGGCATTGGGGCAGGCGACCCCGATGGAATTTGGTAGTCCCATTGAGGCGCAGAGACAGTTAGCTGAGTTCATAGCAGGAGTGGATAATACGGGTGGCGGTACAGGTGGCACTACTGCTCAAGACCTATTGAGAAATAAGTATTTTAAGAGGACACCTGGAGCCGAGACAATGCAACAGAAGAAAACAAGGTTAAACCAAAAGCAACAGGCGTTAACGCAGATTAAATCCAGAATTATGCTTGATCCTTTATTTCCTCAAGGCAAGGGAAAAGCAGCCACCAATAAGCAGGAAATGATAAATTATCTGTCTGCTACGGCTACCCGTTATCCGGGCTTTAACCCGAGTGATCCGGAAATTGTGGCGGCCCTTGATGCTGCGTTCGTAGAGGAGAATGTAAAAGGTCCAAGTTTATTTGGAAAGATAGGAAGCGGGTTAGCGGCCGCAGGGAAAAAGATGGCTGAACATCCGATACGTTCCGGAATCAATCCTATTCTTGGCTTAACTGCTCCGGAAAGCGGACAACAAAGAAATGAAAGAAATGAAGCCATCATGCGTAGGATACAAGAACAATTAGAGAGTATGCCCAAAGAAGATTTAAGGTCTCAATTTGAGGAGGCTTTCCCCAATCTTGACCCTGAAGATTATGGATTATAAATGGCCAATGTATTTGAGGACTTAAAAGAAGCACCCATTAAGACCAATGTCTTTAGCGACTTGACTCCCAAGAAGAATGTCTTTGAGGATTTGGCGCCTAAAGGGAATGTCTTTTCTGATTTGCTCACTGAAACGGGAGCACAACTTCAGGATATTACAACTATGCCCGCAAGGATATTAGGCACTCCACATCCTCCGATGGTCTCTAAACTCGCTACGGAAACAATCCCTAAAGCAGCACAAGCAATAGGAGAAGGCCTTGAAAAAGTTTATAGTATAGGTGCCACTCCTATAAGGGATTTAGGAATACCTATTATTTCTAAAGCATTTGATTGGGATATCCCCTCCTTGAGTATGAACGATGTCAAGAACATCCTTAAAGGAAAACCTACCTATACAGTTAGTGATGTGGCTCCTTCATTATTAGACCTTGGAGTATTTGGTTATTTGGGATTTGAAGGAGTTAAAGGTGTGGCTGCGAGAGTGCAATGGAACCGTAACCTTGATAAACGGTTTACCGATTTATATGCCGCTAATGAATTGCTTGCCAGCAAAGAAGTTCAACAGGCTAAAAGTATAATAACGCAAGCCGAAAGTTTTAACCAAGCCAAGACTATTTTAGACCAATATCCCAAATCTGAAGATTTATTCAATAAGATAAAACAACTGCGTGATAATGGACAGATAATGTGGATAGACGATAAGAATTGTGCGGAGGTAGCAACGAAGATATCTTCTCTATGGAGTTCTTCCGCAGCCAAAGCCAAGACAGGAAACTACGCTGTTGTAATCCATTCTCCTGAAGAAATCCTCGGGGCGCAGACTCCAGGTACGTTCCCTCCTGTTAAAGGGGCTCCTCCGGCAAGGACCATAAGCGAACCTATTATTCCCGGAGTCAATACTCCCGTTAAAGTTCCCGGCATTGTCGGAAAACCTGCTACTTATGAAACACCTGTGGCCCAACCCGCGACCCAACCAAAGCTAATACTTACTCCGGCTATTATTCTTTCTGATGGGAAGGTTATCCCTGGAAAAACTCACGAAGAAGCCTTAAAGCAGGCTGGAATGAGCGCTGATACGCACGTAGAAGGAGTTGATTTTGCTGCTGGGTACTTAACAGATAAAGAAGAATTCTTAAGTCGTGAGCAGGGTGCGGAACTTATGGGTAAGCAAGGGGAGGCAGGTCAACCAGCCAAACTTCAGGATCACGATCTTGATCAGCCGGTATCTAAACCCCTTTATGACAGTAAAGAATCGGCTTTATCTGATATCAAGACGCAGAGTAAGTTAGCCAGGCAAGCCAAGAAGATGGGCCACGCTGATAAGTACCTTGAATATTCGCAGAAGGCAGACCAAATCCGCGAATGGATCAAGATGAAATACCCTCCGGAAAGAAAATTCAATACCCTCGGTGGTTGGATGAAAGCCAAAGATTACAGTTTCCGGTGGGGTCAAGTCGGGAAAGCTCTTGGGGAAGACTGGTATAACAGGAAAGAATATAAGTTTCTTAAATTCTTTTGTGGTAAAGGCGGTAGCGGGATAGACCTAACGGAACTTTATGAACACGCTCATAACGAAGGACTTGACGGTTTCAGCGAACCGAAAGATGTAATGGAGGGCCAGACCGGAGGTACAGCCAATTATTATTTAACTACCTTTATCAATAAATGGAAAGAGACTTTATCTAATACACCTAAATATGAGGCGCAACTTAAAAGTCAATATGATGAGTCAATCGTAGCGGAGGGAGGAACCCCAAATGATATCCAAGAAGAGAATAGAATTGCTCAAGACCAAGTATCGGCTGAGACGCCTGAACAGCTTATTTCCGGAGTTAGCCAAGCCAGAAGCCCCGCCACTGAAAAGCTTGACCAACTTGAAGCCTCCCGCGACATCAATGAAGTTGACCAACTTCAAGAATGGCTGAACGCTTTTTGGGATAGTCTCACTAATGATGAGAAACTCCGTTATGGTGAGGTTATGGAGACGAAGTTAAAGCAATTTAACCAAATCCCTACCATAAGCGGCGAGACGCCTTCTTCCGTTACCCCAAGTAAAGGAATAGAGGATTTCTTTGGCACCATAGATACAGGTAAACCCACCGCGCAGGGGGATATCTTTTCCCAACCCACAGGTGAGGGGAAGGTAGGTTACATAACCCAAAAATTGATTGATGAGGCGAAGCAATACGATACTTTTGAAGAGTTTGTTAAATCTAAAGGCGGTTCCTTAGCGGTTGGGGATAAATTATTCGTAAATTCTAAAGCGCAGGAAACATACCTTAGAAAGATATGGGAACAAGCAAAACCCCCCACAGGTGAGGGGAAGGTGGAACAACCCGTTCAGCTTCCTGCTATGGTGGATTGGCTCAAGATGCCTCAAGATGAGGTAGCAAGGAAAGTCCAGGAAGGGATAGTTTGCCATAGGGGAACGGCTACCGGGGCAAAGCCAAGTAATGTTCTGAAACTTGGTGGCGTGGCCGGAATGCCTATGACCGACCCGGGTTTCTACGGACAAGGTAAGTATTATTCTACTTGTAAATGGGAAGCCGAACAATACGGGGCGGTAGAGAGCGTTACTATAAGATTGGATAATCCTTTAGTCTTGAACGGTGAGGAAGCGCGCAGGATCACCGACCAATACGGCACAGCCAAGGATTATCATACCGAAGAAGGTTTCCTAAAGGCTTTGGAACAGTCAAAACAGCTTACCCGAGATTTACTTGCCGAAGGTTACGATGGGATTATCGTACAAAAACAGGCTCTTAATAAAGAGCCAGCTCTGGAAGTGCTCATGCTTGACCAGGATTATGGACCACTTTATGAGGGTGGTAGCCAGGGCGCCGGTATGGAAGTGCAACCGGATATGTTCGGGCAGTTCAAGGACCGTAAGCCGGCCACTCCTGCCACCAAAGGCAAGATGAATTGCTATCAATTGCGTGATGCCGGAGAGCTCACAGATAACGATATAATGGATGCTTTGAAGGCTTCTGCCGGGAGCAAACAGCTTAACCCGAGGATTAAGACCCTTCCTGCAGCCAGGCAGCATAGTTATCAGGAAGCCTTTGATAGGGTTATTAGCCGGGCCGCCGCGAACCATTTACCGAAGTATTCTTATGACCCAACCTCCGGGCTTATGCCTAAAAAATGGCTTTTCTATAATGCTTATGCCGCGGTAAAGAGAGCTATCACGGAAGAACGGTCCACGACTGGAGATTGGCGTGATACCTGCGATAAGATGTCAGTGCTTAATTTCAAGGAAAAGTTTATCACGGAGAACGGTGAAGAACCTACTATTAAGCAAATCGCCGCGGAGTTAGGCGCTACCTACCAGAAACGCTATGGGCAATCTGAATGGGATAAGATGATGCGTACTCAAGACCTTCAGGATTTGCTTTTCTTTGAGAAATCCGGGGCTGCAGGTGGCCGGGAAGCCGCGGGTATGGCAAGGGATAAACCTGTGCCGGCTGCTTCACCGATGGCTCAAGGCCCTCACGCTATAGAGATGCCTGAATTGGTGGCTGCGGTTGTGGAGTTATCCGGGAATGATGTCCTTATCAAGAACCTCGCAAAATATTGGGGATACTTTTCCTCCGGGTCTATTAAATTAGATCCTTCCATATTCAAGAATCCGGACTTCGCGGCTGCCGTCCTGTCGCATGAATTCGGACACTTGGTAGATTGGTTGCCTGATGAGACACTCAAGAGAGGAAATCTTTTAGGCAGGCTCCTGACCCTCTATAAGTTTATGCAAGGAACCTTCGGTGCTTTAGATAATAAGGTACTTAGAGGTGAACTTAAGAAACTTACCCAATGGTGGAATCCGTTTAACGACAAGAACAAGAAGTACGCCGCTTACCGTTATTCCTCAAAGGAACTCTATGCGGAGTTTATTTCCGTCCTCTTTAGCCAACCGGAGATGGCTCGGGCACTAGCGCCCACCTTCTATCAGGCTTTCTGGGAGGAGTTAGACAAGAAGCCGGAAGCCAAGAATACCCTGCTGGAGTTAAATCACTTCCTTACACTTTCTCCCAACGAGAAAGCAGAAGTCAGATTAGAAATCATTCACGAAGGAAATAAGAAAGCCGAGGAACAATATAAAAAGGCAAGGGAGCTTAACGGACTCAAGAAAAAGAATATGTGGTTCCATTTCCGTTACGGTTTTTCTGATAAGAAGACTGCCATAATACAGGAGATAGCTAAATTCCAGAAAGCCGGAGGGAAATTAAACCCGGAGGATAACCCGAGATACTACCTTGAGGAAATGGCCTACGTAGGAGGGAAACTCAAGAACTTCCATCACGATGTCCAACTTCAGGTCATGCAACCGTTGATGGATATGAAGATGTCTTTTGACGATGTGCAGCAATATATAGGTGATTATCTTTTCCTTGACAGGGTGCGTACGGAAAGGGCTGAAATGCCTAATCCCTGGGGCTTTACTCCCAAACCGGCTAACGCTACTTTAGAGGCCATTGAAAAGAAGCTTGGCCCGGAGAAGTGGGCAGAATTACAGAAAAGCGTGCAGAAATTCCACGGTTTGATCAAGAAACTTCTCGTAGAAGCGGAGAAAGCAGGGTTCTATAAGGCTGAAACGGTTGCCGACCTGATGACTAATCCCGCTTATGCCACCTTTCAGGTCTTGGATTATGTGGATGACTATATCACTGCCGCGATTATCAACCAAGTAGGCACCCTTAAAGGCATAGCCAACCCGTTCACCGCCACAGTAATCAAGATGGAGTCCCTTATCCGCGCCATAGAGCGCAACAAGACTCGGGCATCGGTGGTCAACTTCATAAAACAGGCTAATCCGGCAGAGATAGAAGCCGTTAAGATCAAGCGGTTCGGCAAGGGTCCGGTTATCATACCTGAAAAACAGGGATACAGTATTATAAGGCTCTATGAAGAAGGGAAACTCAGGGCTTATTATACTGACCCCTACATAGCAAATACTGTTAACTACTCTCCGGCTGCCGAAGTCAATATGCTTATGTCAGTGATTAAGGCTATGAATAAGTACTTCCGTCCTGTTTATGTCAATCTCAACCTTGGTTTCCAATCCTATAACCTTATCCGCGACTTCCAGCGAAATTGGCAATTGATGGGTAATAACGTTCCTCTTTGGAAAGTATTCCAAGTTTATTTCCGTGCCCGGCCACTTGCCGCCGCGCGCATCTGGGGCAATACCGCTTCACTTCCTTTAGAAATCTACCGGATGCAACAGGAAGGGATGCTTTCTGTGACTTTCAACGATGTCTTGGGAGGTACGGATGATGAATTAAGTCAACTGGCTTATTTACAACACGAATGGGGAATAGTCAAACACAGCGATTTCTCTAAACGATGGGGTGTATTCAGCAAGATACCAGGTGTAGGGAATTTCTTTGATTTTATTGAAGGCCTAGGCAACTTTATAGAAACGTGGGGTAAAGTATCCGGTTATTTGGCAAGAGAGAATATCGGTCTATCTCCAAAAGAAGTGGCTCATGAGGTAAGGATGTACAGTGGTTCACCAGACTTCCTTACTAAAGGCGCTCAATACGGGTGGAGTAATGACTTCTTCCTGTATTCTAATGCTATGATACAAGGCCTTCGCGGAGACATTGAAGGAGGCGGCTATAATCCCCGCACAAGGCAAGGTTATTGGTGGCGCACTATCAAGATGGCCATAATGCCGGCTATCGTCGCCGCTATGGTAGGATTAGGCATGTTCGGAGAAAGGCTTAAGAGGATATTTGATAATATCTCCGAGTTTGATAAGACTAATTATATCTGTATTCCTTTCGGTGAAACTGAAGACGGGAAACCTCTTTACTTTCGGATACCTCTTCCCGAGACCGCCAGGATGATCCACGGTATAGTTTATAAAGCCTTGACGTTTGATAAGGATAATATCCTTAAATCTATGCAACAAATATCCGCTCCGACTGCCGGACAACTCCCCAGTCTTAACCCTGGACTTGAAATCATGCTAGCCTGGGGTCCTTATATCTTTACTGGGAAACCCATTTCCTTAAGTAGTTTCCAAATCTTAAGTGATGAGGAGATTGCAGCGGGAGTAGAATACAGTCTTCCTACTATGCTAAAATGGACAGGCGCGGAGATGGGTTTAACGCCTTTGCGGCAGACCCGTACGGATTTGACACCCATAGAAGAAATAACCCAATGGATTCCGGGCGTAAGCAGGTTCATCAAGGTCAGAGATACGGAACGGGCAGCAAGGGAAGAAAAGCGGGAATTGCAGGCTCCCAGGATAAAGGAGCAGGCAATACGCACTCTTGAGAGAAGGAAATTAAAGTGAAATTCCTCTGGATAAGCCAATTTATGGACACTTTACCCCTTCAGATGAAAGTAGCCGAAGAAGGGAACGAGGTAGAGGTTTGCTGTCTTGACCCTAAACGCTCCATTTGCGGGGAAGGAATGGTTCAAAAGGTCAAGGATTGGCGAAAAGTCCTGGAGAAAGACAAGATTGTGGTCTTTGATATGATAGGAAACGGCCGGGATGCCAATGCCCTTAAAAAGCAGGGTTACAGCGTGTTTGGAGGGCATCCTTTGGCCGATCAGCTTGAACTTGACCGGATGTTCGGTGATCAAGCAATGCGCACAGCGGGCATAAAAACGCCTAAATCCACCTATTTTACGGATTTTGACGAAGCCATAGCTTTTGTGGAGAAAACCGGGCAGAATTATGTCTTCAAACCTTCCGGTAATATGGTTTGCGCCTATACCTATGTGTCCTATAATGCGAATGATATGATACAATTCCTCAAGGAGATGCGTCCACAGCATAAAAGGATAGAATTTCAGCTCCAGCAGGTGATTGACGGGGTGGAATGCTCCGTAGAAGGCCTGTTTAACGGTTCAGATTGGGTGGATGGTTGGTTTAATGTCACTTTAGAGCGCAAGCGTGCTTCCAACAACGATCTTGGACAGAACACCGGCTGCGCCATGGATGTGGTTAAGGTATTGCCTTTGCAGAGGGAGTCACCTATTGTCAAAAAGACACTGATGAAAATAACTCCACTCCTGCGGGCTTCCGACTATCGGGGTCTAATTGACTTGAACGCCATGTACTATAATGGTACGCCTTTAGGATTAGAATGGACCCCGAGGTTTGGAATAAACGCTATCTATACGATGTGTGAATTACTGAAAGATGATATCGGGAAAGTGATCGCGGAAACTGCGTTAGGACAAAATACAGAAGTTAATACAGAGAAGAGTTTATTCGGTGCAAGCGTCCGTACTTTTCTTCCCGGTAAAAATATTGTTCCTCACAGACTTGTGCAGAACTTAAAATCTTTTAATCATATATGGCCAATGGATATGATGTTAAACAATGAAGGCAATTTAGTTTCTTGTGATACGGACTTTTTATTGAATATCGTCACTGCCTCCGGCCCGACGATAAAAGAGGCTTCAAGCAATGTTTACCGCACCTTGAACAAGGCAGATAATTTTGGAATCCGCGATATCATGTACCGCACCGATTGTGGGGATCACGCCAGTAAAGCCTACGAACAAATGCTGCGTTGGGGATTACTATAAATTATTTCTTGACAAAATAATAATTTGGTAGTAATATTTATTTAAGACTTGGGGAGAAAAAATGCGGAGAAAAAGAATGGAGTTTATGGACAAAAACCTATCAGCAGAGAAAAATTTTAATGCTGATTTTTTTTATGCCCTCCCGGACGGCCCGCTCCCAAGCGTGTTCTCCATTCCCGTCCGTGGAGGGTCTTTTTTGGCCCAACTTATTAACTAAAAATGGCTTGGCTTGAACTTCACACCGTTTTAATCCGGCACAGGAAAACAAAGAAAACTGCAAGGTTTCTTAATATTAAACCCGTAGTTATGGTTGGACATTTGACTACCCTTTGGGCTAATGTTTTGGAGTTAGCGGAGGATGGCGACATCACTAAATGGAGCGTTGAGGACATCGCGGACTATGCTGGGTGGGAAGACGATCCCAAGTGGTTCTATACAGCGTTACTTAACGACAAGGATGGGTGGCTGGACGAAAAAGACGGAAAAAGGCTCATTCATGACTGGTGGGAGTATGCTGGACGATACCTAAAAGCGAAGTATAAAACCCACAATCCCAACAAGTTAACCTACATAGAAACCTTATATGGTAAGACTTTAGGTAAACCAAAGACAGACTTTGGAGAGCTATCTAACCAATCAATCAATCTATCTAACCAATCAATAGACCCAAAAACCATTGTTTCTAAAGAACGGATAGATAAAATACGATTCTCTTTCCTTGAAATAATCAATATTAAACTTGAAACCCTTTCTGGTAATGATTGCGCCCGCTTAGCCAAAGAAATTAAGGATCTTATCATAAGAGCAGATTTTAAGGACGAACTTGTTATTTCCGGGCTGGAGTGGATTTCAAAGAAACCCTACTCTTGGACTTTAGGTACACTTCTTACTAAGTGGCCGGAGTTTCTCAAGGAACACAATGCGCCATCAATAACCAAATACTTTAAGAAAGAGAAAGGCGGTGGACAACTATGACCCTCACCCAACGCTTAACAAGGAGGCTTAAATGATAATTACTAAACAATGGCTTGAGAAAAAAGGCGCTTGCCCAGAAGGGATTAAATGGCTTGAAGATAAAAAAGCAGATTTTGCTGGAGATTTGCTTGTTAGGTTACTGATTAAAGAAGATAAGTTGGACTGGGCTAACTGGCTCATTGTGCGGATTATGGACTATAAGCAAAGAGTCAGTTATGCCGTATATGCGGCAGAACAAGTAATTAAAATTTATGAAAAGGAATATCCTGATGACAAGCGACCACGGAAAGCGATTGAGGCGGCAAAGAAGTGTATAGATAATCCAAGTAAAGAAAATAAAAATGCCGCCCATGCCGCCGCCGAT
>Ga0315274_10011744_pt1 | contig 12542 bp, 13 predicted proteins | sample YL17G02_20_MG_FD_203700 | JGI IMG/M metagenome (GOLD analysis project Ga0315274, IMG submission 203700) | Sediment microbial communities from Yellowstone Lake, YNP, Wyoming, USA - YL17G02_20 | ecosystem: Environmental > Aquatic > Freshwater > Lake > Sediment | place: USA: Wyoming | collected... | reverse complement strand
CCCCCCCCGCCCCGGCGCTCTGGCCCTCGCTCGACGGCCTGCTCGAGGAGCCGCAGAGCCCGCGCCGCGGCGGCGGGACGGGCGCGGGGCCGCGGGGCTGGTCGATCCGCGCCGGCGGGGAGGCCGGCGGCGGCGGCGGAGGCGCGGGAGGAGGAGAGGGGGGGGACGACGGCGGCGGCGGCAGGGACGGAGGAGGAGGAGGCAATCGGAGGGGGAGAGGGGCGAACACCGGCGGCCTCGGCGCGCGCTCCATCGACGGAGGCGGCGGCGGCGGCGGGAGCAGCAACCAGCAGGAGCGAAGGAGAAGCAGCAGCATCAACGGATGATGAAACTTTTTTTTTCAATCTTTTCTGTTCCCCACCTCCTCACTTTTTGGTGCGTCAACTCCTGCCCTAGTTTTTTTGCCTTTGAAGTTTTCGGACGGACAGGGGACGACGCCGCTGACGGGGGATAGGGAGAGTTTTTGTTGCTACAAATAAAAAAGAGGAAAAGAAAAAAAAACTTTGTTTTTTTTCCTTTTCTTTTCACGCCGGAGAGACCTTCTTCGCCTCTTCCTCAACCGCCGCAACCGCCCCAGCGGGAGCGGGAGCAGCACTTTCAACGAGCCCGAACTTCCTCGACAGTTGGTACATCCCCGTCATCGCCATGAACGCGTTGACGGTGAGCAGGTTGTAGTTCACCGGCACGATCTGCGTCGCGAAGCGCGACCAGATGACGCCCGTGGCCGTCACGGCGCACTGCTGCGGCGTCGAGATGGACTCGACGGGGCGGGAGAAGTCGGCGATGTTGGCGAAGGTGATGCCCCACTTGAAGGTCGGGGCCCTGCGGAGAGGAGGTGAGTTGAGAGGCGGGGGGGGGGCGAGTTGAGAGGCGGGGTGAGAAGGAAGAAGGAGGAGGAGGAGGTCGGGGTTGAGAAAGGGCAAGACGAACGAGTTTGCTGCGCCCTTGCTCTCTTGGCATCGACGCCGCCGACGCTCTCATTCTCTCTCTCTCTCCCGCTCTCTCCTTCGTATTTCCTCCCCCCAACATCTCACCAGAAGTGGATTGTCTTGGGGCCAGCAGGGTGGTTCCAGAACGCGCGGGCCTTGGCGCCGAGGCCCGTGGCAGCGGAGGTCGAAGACATAGAACTTTTCTGTTTTTTTATTTCTCAATCGATCGACTCCTCCTCAGTTCCCTCTTCTTTCTCGCTCTTCGTGAGGCTTCTCCGACCCTTTTTCCGTTCCGCTTCTATCAAGAGAGCAGAAGTCGAGAACAGAGGGGAGAGTTCCAGAAGGCGCGATGTCGAAGAACTTCGACGAAGCTTTCCTCAACGGACGAAAGAGAGAAGACGAAAAGAGAAAAAGGAGTGAGACGAGGAGCAAAACGAGGGAGGTTTTTACACTACTCCCCCTCCGACCTCCCTCTCGGCGCTCGAAGAAATAGAGGCGACCCTCGACATCGACCTCCTCACGGCGGCGAAAAACCCGAGCCTCTGCGGGTTCGGCAGGGACTCCGGCGGAGGGGCCTCCGGAAGGTGGCTCGCTGGCTGCGCCGCGCCGACCCGGGGGCCAGTCCCGTCGCCGGAGGCGCCCCTGCTCATTGCTCCGGAGCCAAAGGCCGACGCGGGAGCGACCGGGGCGGAGGAGGAGCCCGCCGCGGCGCTGCTAGCGCTCGCGTCTCCGCCGCCTCTGCTGCTGCTGCTGCTGCTCCTCCCGCCGCCGGAGCTGCCCGCCCTCCCTCCCTTTGCCGTCGTCGCGTGGAACCTCGGCAGCTTGTACGAGGGGACTTTCACGAAGCCTGCGGCGCTTGCGGGCCTCGAGGAAGAAACTCCCAGCGCCTCCGCGTCCTCTGCGGCCATCCCGTCGGTGAAGGGCGTCGCGACGCTCTTCCTGTTGTTGTCCCCCGAGGAGGCGGCGCGGGCGAGTGGAGGAGCGGAAGGAACGGAAGAAGAGGACGGAGCGGAAGCAGCTGGTGCCGCCGCCGCGAGCGGCGTCGCCAGAGCGGAGGAAGGATAGGCGACGACGTTTCTCTTCTTCCTGGCTGGCACGCAGCAGCCGAGGCACCCCACGACAGCCCAAAGGAAGGCGGCAGCTGTAGCCAAAGAGAGTGCGTTTTCTTTTTTAAGTCGAAAGCTTTGTACGAGTGAGAAAAAAGGGGGAAAGAAAGAAAGGTCCTTGGAAGAACAAAGCGAAAAAGTCTTCTCTCTCTCCCTCTTTCTTTCTCTTCTCTCTCTCTCCATTTCCATCTCCATACAGCTTCCTTACCGATCCCCAGGCACCACCCGACGTCGGGCCACGGCACCCACCGCAGCCCGATCTCCCTCTGGACGACCTTCGAGCCGAAGACCGACATGAGGACCTGGAAGACGCAGAGCGGCGCCGCGACGAGCGCCGCGGCCGGGACGGCGACCGCGGCCAGGAAGCCCCCTGCTTTCCCCAGGAGGCAGAGCGTGAGGCACGTGGCGGCGAGGACGCAGGACAGAGCCAGCGTCGAGGCCGCGACGGCGCCGGCGATCGCCGTCCCGCGGGAGACCTCCCGCAGCGGGCGGGGCCCGCCGGTGCTGCTGCTGCTGGAGAAGGCGAGCCACCCCGCTTTGAAGTCATACCCTCTCCTCGCGTGCCTCGACCAGAGCGAGGATCCCTTTCCCGCGGAGAGGCAGGCGAGGGAGAGGCAGAGGGCCGCGAGGAGGGCCAGGGAGATGACCGAGACGGAGGCCTGAAGAGTTTGAAAGGAGGGGGAGAAGAGGTCAAAGCGAGTGAGCAAGAGTCGGGATGGGGGGGCTGGGGACTCGACGCTTCTTCTCAACTTTGATGCTTGTCGGAATCAATGGAGAGCTCCGCGATCACAGAAACGTACCGCCCGCGCCCCGGAGCTCATCGCGCGGAGCGAGTTCAAGGAAAGGAGAGGGAGGAGTCGGAGTGAAGAGAAAAGAGAAAGTGATGGACATCAAGAAAGAGGGTCGAGCGATTTTCGGTTGAGTCATAATGAGAAAAAGGCCCAATCTTTTATCCTTGTCGTCCTTTCCTCTCTCCTTCTCTTTCGCTCTCGACCAGCCGAAAGCTCGCTCGCCCTCAAATGGCATTTTGCATCAAGGTCCTGAAATGGACCATCAGCCTGGCCACGGTGAGCGAGCGAGAGAAAGAGAGAAAAAGCATCGGTCGATGGAGGGGGGATCTTCCGACCAGCGGCCTCTCTTTCTCGACCCCGACTCCCTCTCATTTCTGTTCCTCTCCCCTCAAAAAAAAAAAGGTCGCCGGCGCCGGCGCCGTCGCCGGAATCACCGCCCTCAAGCTCCAGAAGGTCAACGTCGACTCTTCCGGAGTCTCCCTCGGCGCCGAATGTTTCCTTTGGGACCAAAGCGGCCAGTCCAACCCGAACCAGGCTTGTATTTACGCTTACACCGTCGCCGGCGTCTCCGTCGCCGCGGCCCTGGCCCTCTCGATTTTGCAATGCTTTACTTGTAACCTGTGCGGGCTCGGGGACTGGGCGGACGCGCTGTTCGAGGGGGTCGCGGCGGCGTGGTGGGGTAAGAGGAGAAGAAGAGAGAGGACGTTTTTGAGGCTTGATTTTTCCTTTATTTTTCTTCTTCGGGTTTTTTCTTTTCTTCTTCTTCCTCCTCCGAAAGGCTCACTGTTGTTCTCTCTCTTTCTCTCTCTCGACAATGTCTCTCGCAAACCTCTTCAAAATGACAAACTCTTCAGGCGTCGCTGCAGGTAAGAGAGAGAGTTCGTGTTCCCTTCCTTTTGACGGAGAGAGAGAAAGAGAGAGAGAGAGTGGAAAAAAGAGAGACTTTTTCTGCCTCTTTCAAAAGGAGTGGAAAGGAATCCTTGCTCACTAAACCCTTTCCTATTTCTCTCCCTCTCTCTCAAAAAAAAATCACGAAGGTGTCTTCTCCAAGTACCGCGCCATGGCCGACGCCGCGGGCGTGCCCGAGGCGCAGTGGCGGGAGAGCGTCGTCTGGGCCTCTGTCGGAACCTGCGCCGCCTTTGCCGCCTGCGGGCTCCTCTCGCTGTGCCGGGGCTTTTTAAAGTGCTGCGGCGGCGGCGGCGGGGACCGGTGATATTGTTTCGTTTTCTAAGGTGGATTCGGGTGTGTAAATTCTATGAGTGCGTCTTTTGTTTGAGGTTGGCGGAAGAGAGAGCGGAAAAGGTCGAGGGTGAGGTACGAGGGGCAGCGAGAAGAAGAAGGGGAAAAATCGCAAGAGGAAGAAAATCGACGGTGCTCGTTTTACTTTGCTCTTCTTTTCATCCTCTTCTTCTTCTTCTTCTTTCTCTCCCCAAAACTCCAAAAACTAACATGGCCACCATCGCCCGCTCCGCCGCCTGCACAGGCGTCGCCCGCTTCGCCGCGCCCGGTGAGAATGGGAGGAACGAGAAAATGAGGATGGGAGCGCCGGAAGGGGAGTTTTGCCGGAACTGGATTGCGTTGACTAGCTTTGATTTTCGTCGACGAACCAAACCAATCGAAGGGAGCACCGGTCCATCCTTCGACCCGTGCGGACCTCTTCCCCGTCCTCTTTCTCTTGTCGTTCTCCGGCCCTTTGAGACAAAAGGCTCAGAATGCGCCTCCTCGGGGTCGAAGTCGAAACGAAAAACTCACCGATACCGACAAAAAAAACACTTCTCAACAATTCCTCTCAGCTCGCCGCGCCGCGGCCGCGCTCCGCTCGTCGGTCGCCGTCGCGTCGTCGCCGCTGCTCCCGTCGCAGTCTGCCGCCGCCCCTCGAGGCAACAACAGGGCCGCGCTCGCCACGCGCGCGTCCGTCACGACGACGGAGCCCGTCGCTGCCGCCGCCAAGGCCGGTGAGTGGTAGAAGTAGTAGTAGAAGTGGGGAGGGAGAGAAGAAGAGGGAGAGAAGGAAGGAGATCGTTCTCGATCGAAGGGCAGAAAAACGAGCGGCGGTCAGCGCTCTTGCTCCAAGTTTGCCCTGTCTCAACCTCAACCTCGGCCAAAAAAACTTAACTTTTTAGGAACCGCGCCCCCCGTCTGCATCGTCACGGGCTCCTCCCGCGGCATCGGCCGCGCCGTCGCGCTCGCCCTGGGAGCCGCGGGAGCCCGCGTCGTCGTCAACTACGCTTCTTCCGCGGGGGCCGCTGAGGAGGTCGCGTCCCAGATCAAGGCCTCGGGCGGCGACGCGATCGTCGTCGGCGCCGATCTGAGCAAGGGAGAGGACATCCAGCGCCTGATCGACGAGGCCGTCGCCAAGTGGGGCACGGTCGACGTCTTGGTGAACAACGCCGGGATCACGAGGGACACTCTGATGCTGCGGATGAAGAGGGAGCAGTGGGACGACGTGATCGGGACGAACCTGACTGGTGAGGTTTTTTTTTTTTTTTTTTTTTTTGCTCGGCGGGCTGAGGGTTTCGAGGGAGAAAGAGGGAGAGGGAGGCTTTTCCCCCTTTCTCTCTCTCTCTCTTTCTCTCTTTCGCCCTCCTTTCCTTTTTTCTCCTTCCCTTGGTTACGACGGTACAGGAGGAGAGAGAAAACGGGAGAGAGAGTGAAGAGGAGAGAGAGAAAACGAGACGGCTCACCGAAAAAGAAAAAACTCTCTTTCTCCTCTCCTCCGTTTCAAAAAAACACAAAATAGGAGTCTTCCTCGCCACCCAGGCTGCCACCAAGGTCATGTCGAAGAAGAAGACCGGCCGCGTCATCAACATCGCCTCTGTCGTCGGGCTGACGGGCAACGCGGGACAGGCGAACTACTCCGCGGCGAAGGGCGGCGTCATCGCGATGACCAAGACGGTCGCCCGCGAGTTTGCCGGCCGCGGCATCACCGCGAACTGCGTCGCGCCGGGCTTCATCGCGAGCGACATGACCGCAAAGATCGACAAGAAGTACGAAGTGAGTAAAATAGTGGAGTGGAGAGGGAGAGAGAGAGAGAGAGAGAGAGAGAGAGAGAGAGAGAGAGAGAGAGAGAGAGAGGAGAGGGAGAGAGGAAAGAGAGAGAGGGAGAAAAGAAAAACAAAAGAAAAATACTCAACGAAAAATAAAAACTCGAACGAAAAAATGAAAAAAAAAACTCTTCCCTTTCACAGGAGGGCATCCTCGCGACGATCCCGATCGGGAGGTACGGCCAGCCCGAGGAGGTCGCCGGTATGGTCAAATTCCTCGCGCTGGACCCGGCTGCCGCCTACGTGACGGGCCAGGTGCTGCAGGTCGACGGCGGGATGGTGATGTGAAGAAGAAATTGGTTTTTCCTTTCGAAAGTTAAAAGAAAAACAAAACGCGAGCGACCGAGCGAGCGAGGGAAGAAGGGAGAGAGAGAAAAGGAAACAATCGTTCCCTTTTTTGGTTTTTTACCCCCTTTTCCGGTTGCAAGAATAAGAGAGATCATAAGAAAAGAGAGAAGAGAGAGGAGAGGAGAGGAGAGGAGAGAGATTCAATTCTAGAGCGGCGGTGGGCACTTCCTTTTTCGCCCAAAAAGCGTTTTTTTTTTCCTTCAATCAAAGGAGCAGCGCCTCTGCGTTGCCGCCTCCCCCAATTCCTCCTCCTCCTCTTCCTCCTCTCCTCCTCCTCCTCCCGCTCCCATTCCTCGCAGCGCCGACCCCGCCGTTCGCCGCGGGCCCAAACGCCAGGTACCCGGCCAGACCCACGTAACACCCCGCGAAGCAGCAGGCCGCGGCGACGGCGGGGGGGCCCCGCGCCGCCGCTGCGGCCCACAGCTGGAGCGCAACGCCGGCGTTGCAGGCGAGGACGGCCGCGGCCGCCGCTGAGGCCGCGGCGACCAGCGCGCTCCCCGCGACGTGCGCCCCGCCCATGACTCTCTTCGAGGCGGTGAGCCTTATCAGCGGGATCAGGGCGAAGGGGAGCTGCACCGCCTGCACGACGTTCAAGGCCTGGGCCGCGGCGTCCAAGGCAGCGCCGGGGGCGTCCTTCATCGTCGTCGCGAGGAGGAGCGTCGGGGCCACGGCGAGGGCGCGCGCGCCGGCGACTCGGGCCCATGCGGGAGCCCTGAGGCGGAGGAGGCCCGCCATGACGTGCTGCCCCGCGTAGGCGCCGCACCTATTTAAGTCAGATTCCGTTTTTTAAGGTTTTTTAGGGTTTTTTTGTTGAAAGAGGAGTCGAGAGGTCGTGAGTTTTTTTTCTTCGCTTCTCTTCTTCCCGCTTTTTCTCCCCCCCCCCGTCGACTTTCTCTCAAAAACACTCCCTCACTCCCCTCCCATCTCCTTACATCGTCGATGACTGGCCGGCCGCCAGCAGCCCCACGCCCCAGACGACCGCCGCGGCCGGGCCGTACTTGCTCGCGAGGAACTCCCCGGCGTCCGCGAGTCCCAGAGTCTTTTTCGGATCCGCCGGCGCCGGACCCGCCAAACCTCCTCCTCCCACCTCGTCGTCCAGCCCGGCGGCGACGGCGACGACCAGGCACATGTTTATCGCGAGGGCCACGGAGAGCGCGAATGCCGACTCGAGCGCAAAGTAGGCCACGGCCTCGGCGCGCGGGGCCGCGGCGCGCGCCGCGGCGGTCGCGTCGGTCGCGGTCGAGACGCGGCGACTGCCGGCGCTGCCGCCGCCTCGCGGGGTCTCTTCACTGCTTCCCGCCGGAGCGGCGGCGGCGGCCGCTGCAGCCGCCGCGCTCCTCAGCATCGCCTCTTCCGGGATCGCTTCATATTCTCTTGCTGATTCTCGCGCTGCTTCTCGCGCCGCCTCTCCTGCTCCTCCCGCTCCCCCCACGGGAGGAGGAGAGCGAGAAGGAGGAGGAGGAGGGGAGCTCGTCGAAGGAGCGCGGACGAGCGCCGAGTGCAGATAGAGGTTGTGCGGCATTACCACGGCGCCGATCACTGCGACCGCCGTCGCGAGCTCTCCCCTGGGGAGTTTGGGGACGAAGACGCCCCTGGCGACCTCGGCCGGGTTGGCTCCGGAGACCGCGGCGAGGGCCGCGAAGGAGGCGCCCTATTTTTTTTTAAAGAGAGAGAGGAGGGGGGAACGAAAACGAGAGAGAGCTGAGTTTTTTTTGTTTTTTTCTCTTCTTTTCTTCCGCTGCTGCTCTGAGAGAGAAAGAAAACACCAAACGCGCCCTTTCTCTCTCCCCCCTTACCATCGTCCCTATGAACAGCGCGAACAGTGCCTCCAGGTGCCTCACGCCCAGCCTCTCGACGTACAGCAGCGCGAACGACGACGCAGCGCTCGCGACGATGGCCGCCGGCAGCGACAGTGCGCCCTTCGAGAGCAATGTTAAAGCCAGGGCCGAGCCTACGACCTCCTGGACGTCGGCGCCGACGATCGCGACCTCGGCGGCGAGCCAAAGGGCGAGGCGGGCCGGCCTGGCGTACTCGAGGCTGTGTTGTGGTGGAAGTTTTTTTTTTTGAGATTTCGTGAGATGACTATTTTTGATTGGTTTTTTTTCCCGCTTTTCTCTTTCGCTTCATTCGCTCGAAGAAGAAAAAAAATGAAGAGAGACTCCTCTTCTCACCGGCACGACTCCGCCAGGTCCCTGCCCGTCACCGCCCCGAGCTTCACCGCCAGCAGCTGAATCAGCCACCCCGCCCCCGTCGCCAAGCCCAGCAGCCACAGCAGCGAGAAGCGCGCGCGCGAGGCAGCCTGCAGGCAAGACTCGAGGTTTCCCGGGTCGAGGAACGCGATGCTCATCAGCGCGCCGGGGCCGGCAAAGGTGAGTGCGTTGCGCCAGGAGAACCAGCCGCGGGGCAGGACGGCGGAGGTGTCGTCGTCCGAGTCGTCGTCTGCTTCGTCGGGGGAGAAGAAGGCGCCGTCGCACTCGCCGTCGTCTCTTGTTGCCGAAGGAGGAGGTCGGAGGAGCGACGACGACGACGGCGACAACGGCAACGGCGACGACGGTCGGTCGGACACGATCGCCATTGTTGCGTCGAGACAGCAACTCTTTTCTAATGGAGGGCTCGTCCAGCCTTCCCGCCGCCGTTCCAGGGTCCGCTCCTTCTGATGCTCGAAGCGCCCAGCAGCGGTGACAAGGGCAAAAGAGGAGGAGGAGGAGGAGGAGGGAAAAGGCGGGAGGAGGGCAGATGTGCGTTTCGAAAAATGGAACGACACACTCGGAGCGGCGGAGGGGGGACGAGTCGCAGGCTAGTTTTTCGTTTATGAAAAACTAGCCCGCTCTCTTTTTTTTCCACTTTTTTCAATCATCGAGAGAGACAAGGAGCGCAGCTTCTGTTTCTTTCTTTCTCTCTCCGCTGCTGCTGCGTCTGCCTCCCGCTCTCTCTCTCTCGCTGCATCAAGAGCAGAAGTTCCCGAGATCAGCCCCAGAAAGGGAGGAGAGAGACAGCGACAGAGACAGAGAGAGGAACGAACCAAGCAGGAGAGAAGCAAACGCATTCATTTTGAGCCGTCGAAGAAAGCGACGCTCCATCTGGCCGCCGCCGTCGTTCGTCGTTCGTTCGAAACTCGACCTCCGCCTCTCCACCTCGCCCCGAGCAACACAACGCCATGCTCCAAAACAAGTCCTTCGTCAAGAAGACCCGCAGGGGCGCCGTCGTGAAAGTCGTCCGCGAGCACTACCTCCGCGACGACCTCCCGACGGGCTCCGGCCTCGACCCTTCCTGCCCCGCCGAGGCCGTGAGGCTGGGCTCGGGCGACGACACGCTGCACTACGTCGTCGTCGACACCAACGTGGCGCTTCACCAGCTCGACTTCCTAGAGCACAGGGCCATCGAGGACGTGGTGGTGTGCTCCACCGTCTTGGAAGAGGCGCGGGCGAGGGACAAGACCAGCTACGACAGGCTCCGGTCCCTGACGTCCGGTTCGTTGGGGCCCTCCTCGGCCCCGGGCGGCGCCCCGCGCCCCCTCCGCCGCTTCTTCGCCTTCGCGAACGAGCACCACCGAGAAACCTACGTAGGCGCCGCGAAGCCAGGGGAGAGCCCCAACGACAGGAACGACAGGGCCGTCAGGCGCGTCGCCGGGTTCTACGCGCGGAGGTTCCCCGGCGTCGGCGTCGTGCTGTTGACCGACGACGCCGGGTGCCGCGCCGCGGCGCGCGCCGACGCCGAGCTGCGGGGCCTGGGCGTCAGGGCGCTGTCCTGCCGGGAGTACGCGCGCGAGCGGGGCAAGGACGCGCCGGAGCTGGCGGACCTGGTGGCCTCCGCCGCGGCGGAGAGGAGGGCCGGAGAGGAGGGAGAGGGAGACGGAGCGGGGGCAGGGGAGAGGCGCGCCGCCGCCGCCGCCGCCTCCGCCGCCCCCCCGAGAGGCAAGCGCCCCCGCATCTACAGCGAGCACAGGCCCCTCTCCGAGGTCGCCGCGGGCCTCAAGGCGGGAACCCTCTGGCAGGGCACGCTCCGGGTGTCGCGTTTCAACAAGAAGGAGGCCTGGGTGACGCTGCCGGGCCGCGGCGGCCGCGGCGGCGAGGGCCCCGGCGGCGCGGGAGGCCGGCCCAGCTCCTCCTTCGCCGAGATCCTCGTCAAGGGCGAGCTGGCGATGAACCGGGCCTTCGACGGGGACGTCGTCGCCGTGAGGCTGCTCCCCCGGGAGCAGTGGTCGGGCCCCGACGAGCGCGTCCCGTCGGGAGGAGGAGCGAGGGAACCGGGGGAAGCGGGCGAGGCGAGGAGCGACACAGGCGGCGGCGGCGGCGCCGACGACGACGAGGAGGACGCCCTCGACGACGGCGCCCGCATCGCCCTCGCCGACCCCGAGGCCGACGCCGCGGACCCCGAGGAGGCCGCGGTCGTCGTCGCAGCAGCATCGAAGACGCAGGGCGAGGGCGGCGAGGAGAAGAAGAGGGAGATCGCGACGGGGTCGGTCATCGCCGTCATCCGCCGGTCGTGGCGCGCGCGGGGGTACCCGGCCCTCCTGCTGCCGCCCAAGCCGGGCACCGACGCAGCGGCGGCGCTCCTCTGTTCTTCGTCGGACGTCGCGGCCACCACCGGCCGCCCCGTCCACCTGCTCGCGGCCCCAATGGACAGGAAGCTACCCCTGATCCGCATCGCGACGAGGCAGGCGGCGGCGCTGCTCGGCCGCCGCATCGTCGTCGCCGTCGACGGCTGGCCCGCCGACGAGCACCACCCCCTCGGTCACTACAAGTCCACGCTGGGCAAGGCCGGGGACAAGGCCGCGGAGACGGCTGCTCTGCTGCTGGAGCACGACGTGAAGGACTCGGAGTTCTCCGACGCCGTCCTGGCTTGCGTCCCGAGGCTGCCCTGGAGCGTCGACGAGGAGAATGACTTGGCCCAGTCGCGCCACCGCGAGGACTGGCGAGAGAGGGCCGTCGTCTTTTCCGTGGATCCTCCCGGATGCAGGGACATCGACGACGCTCTGCACGTCTCGAGGCTCTCCGCCGACGACCCCAGGAGGAAGGAACGAGGAGCGAGGGGCGCGACGGGGGAGGGGGAGGAGGGCGGCGGCGACGGCGGCGACGGCGACGAGGGGGACGCACGCGGCGGGCCGGAGTTCGAGCTGGGCGTCCACATCGCCGACGTGTCCCACTTCGTCCGCCCGTCGATCCCGCTGGACGCGGAGGCCGCCGCCCGGGGGACGTCGACCTACCTCGTCGACCGCAGGCTCGACATGCTCCCAAAGGCCCTGACCGAGGAGATCTGCTCCCTCAGGGCGGGCGTCGACCGGCTGACCTTCTCCTGCGTCTGGACCGTCGACAGCGAGGGCAGGAGCGCGGGACCGCCGCCGAGGTTCTTCAAGGCCGTGATCCGTTCCGTCGCCGCCCTGACGTACGCCGAGGCGCAGGCGCGCATCGACGACGCGCACGTCACGGCGGAGGAGGAAGGCGAGGAGGAAGAGGAGGAAGGGCGGGAGATGGAGGTCGACGAAGGGGGAAAGAGCTGCTCGGCCGCGCTCCCTCGCTCGCTCGACCGCAAGGTCACGCGGGCGCTCAAGGCGCTCTTCTCGCTCACGACGAGGATGCGCGCCCGCAGGTCCGCCGCGGGCGCGCTGGAGCTCGCTTCCCCGGAAGTGCGGTTCGAGCTCGCGGGCGACGACACAAACGACCCGATCGACGCGGGAATGTACCAGATCCGCGGGGCCAACAGGATGGTAATCAGATTTTCTTCTTCTTTTTTCCCCTTTTTCTCTGTCTTTATGGTTCTTTCTTTCGGGTTTTCGGTAGTCGAGGGGGGGTCCAAGAAGAAGAAGAAGAAGAAGAAGAAGAAGAAACTCACCCGAAAATCTCGAAAAAAAACAATATGAAAGGTCGAGGAGATGATGCTCGCCGCCAACGTCCGAGCCGCCGAGCTCACACTCCGCGCCTTCCCCTCCGCCGCGATGCTCCGCCGCCACCCGGAACCGCCTCCCAGGCAGTTCGCTCCGCTCCTGCGCGCCGCTGCGTCCGCGGGGGTCGAGCTCGAGGTCGCGAACTCGCGGCAGCTCGCAGCCTCCCTCGACGGCGCCGTCCGAGAGGCCGACCCCTACTTCAACAAGCTGCTTCGGATCCTGGCGACGCGCTGCATGACGCCGGCTGCCTACTACGCCTCAGGGACGTTCGAGTCCGCCAAGGAGCGCAGGCACTACGGGCTGGCGGCGCCGCTGTACACGCACTTCACGTCGCCGATCAGGCGGTAAGAAGAGAAGAGAAAGAAAGAAAATTAAAAAAATGGATTTGTGTTCGCTCTTATTTTCGTCGGAATTTTCCTTTTTTCATCCTTCTCCTCCTC
>Ga0315274_10011743_pt1 | contig 12542 bp, 3 predicted proteins | sample YL17G02_20_MG_FD_203700 | JGI IMG/M metagenome (GOLD analysis project Ga0315274, IMG submission 203700) | Sediment microbial communities from Yellowstone Lake, YNP, Wyoming, USA - YL17G02_20 | ecosystem: Environmental > Aquatic > Freshwater > Lake > Sediment | place: USA: Wyoming | collected... | reverse complement strand
CACTCTCTCCTCCTCCTCCTTCTCTCACTGTCCCTCCTTCGTCTCCTCCTTGGGCTTGAACTTTTGCGGCACAACGTAGTCACTCTCTCCTCCTCCTCCTTCTCTCACTGTCCCTCCTTCGTCTCCTCCTTGGGCTTGAACTTTTGCGGCACAACGTTGTCACTCTCTCCCCCTCCTCCTTCTCTCACTGTCCCTCCTTCGTCTCCTCCTTGGGCTTGAACTTTTGCGGTACAACGTGCTGACTGTCGATTGGCGGTCGCACGTAGCCATCGGCCTCCTGACTCGGGGGCAGCGCGAGGGGAGCCTCCTGGGGCACGATCTCATACTTGATCAAGGAAAGCAGGTGGCTCAAACAATTCAGTTGAGCGGCTTTTTTGTCATCGCTGGGTACGGTCCACCAGGGCGATTCGGGCGTCGAGGTCGCGGCGAACATCGCATCTTTCGCTTTCGCGTAGTCGACCCACTTGCTCCGAGCAAAGGGGTCCATAGGGCTCAGCTTCCACCGCTTGCTCTCGTTGTCGATGCGGTCGCGGAAGCGCTTCTCCTGTTCCTCGTCCGAGACGGAGAACCAGTATTTCACGAGGACGATCCCCGAGCGGAGGAGCATGCGCTCGAGCTCGGGCGTGGTTTGGAAAAATTCCTCGACCTTTTTTTTTTTTTTTTTTTTTGGAAAATTCAGCGAAAGTTTTTTTCTCTTTTTGAAAAAAACGAAAGAGCGAAAAAACAACAACACCAACAGCAGCAGCAGCAGCAACGACCTCACCTGCTCGTCCGTCGCCCACCCCATCACCTTCTCCACTCCCGCCCTGTTGTACCACGACCTGTCGAAGATCACGATCTCGCCCGCCGAGGGGAGGTGCTTCAGGTACCGCTGCCAGTACCATTGAGTTTTCTCCGTTTCAGTCGGCTTTGCCAGAGCGACCGTGCGCAGTCCTCGCTGGTTCAGAGGGCCCGTGAGCCTCTTGATGACGCCCCCCTTGCCGGCCGCGTCGCGGCCTTCGAAGATGACCAGGACTCTGAGGCCCTTGTGCTTGATCCAGAGCTGAGATGGGCGGGGACGGTGGTGGTGGTGGTATGACGGGGACGACGGAAAAGGAGAGTGAGAAGGAACGAAGGAAGCCAGCGGCAGTGGGAGGAGCAGCGGCAGCGGGAGGAGCAGAGAGAGAAAAAAGAGCCCAGTTTTGCGCATTTTCCCTCTTCACTGCTACCGAAAGCTTCTCACCTGCCAGCGGACGAGCTCGATCTCGAGCTTTTTCAGCTCCTCGTCTGCGATTCCGTGTGTGGTGAAAGAGAGAGAGAGAGAGAGAGAGAGAGAGAGAGAGTGAGAGCCGGAGGGGGAGGAGGAGGAGGAGGAGGAAGAAGAGGTTGAGAGGAGGCCGAGGAGACGGGGAAGACGAGGTCGAATCGCGCCGCCGGCGCTCGTTCAAGGGCACGATTTGAGCCCTTCCCCTTTAGAACGAGATCTCTGCGAGTCTCTGCTATCGCCGACTTGGCGTAAAGCACTATTCGAAAGAGCAGCACTATCTCGTGCGAAAAAATGTGCTGAAAGAGAGGTATCGAGGAGCGAGAGAGGGGGGGCTCGGCATCATCTCGCATCGAGTGACGACGACATCGGATTTCTTTCGCTTTTCGGTAACGCCCCGTACCAGGGTTGTAGTCTCGCTTGCCCATGGTTTCTAGAGAGCAACGGAAAAGTCAAGAGACGACAGAAGGACGAGATGTCGACGGAATGGAGAGACGCGGTGTTTCTTTTCGAGCAAAGGGCTAGTATTGTTTTTTGTCGAGGTCGTCGCCGTTTCTGGTCTCGTTGACGAGGACCTTTTCTCCTCGTCTTCTGTTTTTTCTCACTTCCTCCTCTCTGAATAAAAAAAACACGTTGTTCATTTTCAGTGTTTCCCCACCCCGTGCGCTCTCTCTCTTTCTCTCTGCGTATGTAAAAGCTCTCCACGATGATGATATCGAACCTCTCTCCGAAAAAAAAGCAAGGCCAGAGCCAAAACCAATACTCTCTTTCTCAAAAAGGAAAACAAAATTCAGCCCAAAAAGTCGGGCGGCGGCGGAGGAGGAGCAGGCGCAGCGGCGGCAGCGGCGGCGTCGGCATTCCCAAAGGGAGCCCGCTCGCCGTCATCGTCCACGGGAGTCGTCGTCGTCGTAGGAGGAGGAGAAGCAACGGGAACAGCGACGGGAACAAACGGCAGCGGAGCAGGAGCAAGAGCCGGCGGCGGCAGCGGCGGCTGCGCGGCCCCAAACGTCTGCTGCTGCTCCTGAAGCTCCATCGGAGCGACGAACGCGGTCTGGTGCTGCTGCTGCAACTCTGTTGGCGCCACGAGAGGAGGAGCAGCAGCAGCAGGGGCGACCGGAGGCGGCAGCGTCGGCGGAGCCAACGGAGCAGCAGCAGTGACAGCGGCCTCCGCCGTCGTCGTCGTCGCCGCCACCTCTCCTCCTCCTTCCTCCTCCCCCTCATCACCATCGGGATAATCGCCGGCGCTCGGCGCCTGCGTCGCCGGCAGCGTCACCAGCGCCCCCTCCAGCGAGTGCCAGCGCAGCAAGCCCCCCGCGGCGGCGGCGGCGCCGCCGCCGCCCGCACCTGCCGCCGCCGGCGCGGCCAGCAGCCACCACCGCCGGCGCAGGTCCTCGGCCGCGGCGGCGGCCTGCCTCGAGATGGCCGACCCCTCGAGGTTGTAGGCCGCGCAGTTGCGCCAGACGAGCGCGACGTCCTCCAGGGTCTCGGCGAGCGTCGAATATGGCCCAAGAGCGGAGGCAGAAGAGCCGGAGGCAGCACCAGCAGCGGCGCTCCAAGCGAGCTTCTCCGAAATCGTCCCCAGGTCCATCGGCCTGGAGATCAGCTCCTTGTACTGGAACACGCTCCCGTCCAGCGGCACGGGCTCCGAGAAGGGCAGGCCGTCGCGGGTGGAGGCGACGGCGTCGACGACCTGCTTGGCCGCGAGGGCGGCCTGCGGGGTGAGAGGGGGCAAAAAGGCGTGGAAAGAAGGGGGCGGCGAGCTTCCTCCCGCTGCTGCCGCTGCCGCTGCCGCGCCGGCGCTCCTTTCCTCTGCCGCCAGCAGCTCTCCCCGGCCGACGCACCCGGGGCACGACCACTTGAAGTCTTCTCCCTTCGCTTCGATCTCGGCCATGCTCTCTCCGACGCAGACAGGGTGGAACCACTGCGAGCAGCCCCCCTCGCACTGGACGAAACCCCGGAGGTCGCCCTCGACCTCGGGTCCTCGGCAGACGCAGACGAGATCGACGGCCTTCTTCGCCCTTTTCGCCGCCGCCGCCGACCCCCAGCCGCCACCGCCGCCGGCGCTCGAGCGCCGCCTCTTCTCCTCCCTCCTGGCCTCCCTTTCGGCCTCCTTGCGGGCATGCTTCTCGGCGGCGGCGGCGGCCTTGGCCCCGGCCCTCTGCTCCTTTTCCCTGGTCTTCTCGGCGGCGCGGTGCTCCCTCATCGCCAGCTTGGCCTGCTTGCCCATCTCCCGGGCGGCGCGGCCCGCGGCCTCGGCGGCGGCCCTCCTGGCCGCGGCCTCGCGCGCGGCGCGCTGCCTGTCGGCGTCGCTCGTCCCGGAGCGCGAGGCCTCCTTGGCGAGCCTGCGCGCGTCCTTGGCGGCCTGCTTCTTTGTGCAGGGCGGGCAGACCCAGGACGCGGAGGAGGTGCCGTTTCCGCTCCCGCCGCCGCCGCCGCCGTCGGCGGCGGGTCCGGCGGCGGCGGCGTCGTTCAGCGCGCGGTACTGCTCCGGGGTCACGTTGGCGCAGCGCGCGTGGAACCACTTGCCGCACTCGCCCTCGCAGCCGATCCAGGCCGTCGTGGCCTCGGGCTCGTCGTCGGGGTTTTGGCCGGCGGCTGCAGCAGCAGCAGCATTGCCTTCGTCGCCTCCACCTTCGCCTCCCCTCCCTTCCTCTCTCTTTGTCAAGTACGCGTCGTCCTCCCCCGGCAGCTTCTCCCCCTCCCCGCAGGCGGCGCACAGCCCGTCGTCGTCCTCCTCCTCGTCCTCGTCGTCGTCGGAATCCTCCTCTTCGCCTTCGGAAGAAGTCCCTCCGAAAGCGCCCCTTTTCCCTCCTCCGCCCGTCTTCTTGCCCTTCTTGTTCTTCTTCTTGCGCTTCATCGACGGCGCGGGCTTCCACGTGCCCTTCAGGGGGCCGCCGCGCGACTCCTCCTCGAACTCGCGCAGCAGCCAGATCGGGATCCTGTCCTCGTGAACCCAGGAGAGCTTCTTGGCGGGGAGATAAGGCAGCTGCGTCTTGGGGTCGTAGAGCTGCTCCTCCGCGGCCTCGAGCTCCTTCTCGATCGCCAAGAAGTTGGCGGCGGCGGCCTTGGCGGCGGCGTTGGCCACGGCGAGCGTGTTGTTGTTGTCGCTGTCGTTGTTGTTGTCGCCGCCGTCCCCTCCTTCCTCGCCCAGCTCCACGTCAGAGCCGCCGGGGGCGGGGGACCCCTCGACAGAGCCCCCCCCGGAAGAACCCCCAGCCCCGACACCACCGACGGAGAGGCGCCTGAGCTCCAGCCGGCGCTTCTTCTCCGACTCGTCGAGCCTCGGGCGCCCCGGCCCGCGCCGCTGCTCCCGCTGCCGGGCGACGGCGGCGGCGAGCGCGCGGCTGCCCCCCGCCGCGCGCTTGGCGGCGGCGGCGGCGACCTGCGCCGCGCGCTTCTTCCGCAGCGCCTGGCGGTCCTCCTCGGCCCGGGTGGCCGCGGCGGCGGCGGCGATCCCCTCTATCGCCCTCGACTGGTTGGGGTTGAGCATCCCGCGCGCGGCGATCGCGGCGGCCTCGGGGGCCAGCCCGGGCGCCCTCGTCCTCGTCGCCCTCGAGCTCAGCTCGCGCATCGGCAGCGCGGCCCAGCGGGCGGCCTGCTTGACGCGGCCGCGCATGCGGAAGCCCGTCGGCGGAGGGGGCAGCTGCGCCGCCGCGAGCGCCGCGAGCACCTCCTCGGCGGCGAGCCGGCGGCGGCGCGAGGCGGTGGAGGCGGAGGCCGCGAGCCTCCTCCGCTCCTCGGCGGTGCGGTAGGGCTTGGTGGAGACGCGGCCAGCCGGAGGGAGGGCAGGGGCGACAGCGGGGGCGCGGGAAGAAGAGCGGGGGCGCGATCCGTCGCGGGCAGCAGCGGCGTCGTCGGCGTCCTCGTCGCCGTCGTCTTCGTTGTCGCCGCCGTCGTCGTCGCCGGTGTCGGTCGTCGCGCCGCCACCGCTCGCGTTGCCGCCGCCGGCACTGCCAGCCCTCAGGAACCCGCTCCCGACGCCCCCGGCCGGGGTGTACCCGTGCACGGTCAGCGCGGCCAGGTGCTTGGCGAGCGCCACGGGGTCCTTCCCCAAGGCGGCGGCCCGCACGACCTCCTCGCGGATCCCGGAGGCCCGCAGCACCTCGGCGCGCGCGAGGTCGTACGCCCGCTGCGCCGCGCGGGTCCTGGCCGTCAACACCTCGACCTCGACGCTCACGCCGGCCTTGCCCGAGCGTCCCAGCGCGGCGATCTTGACGGAGACGTAGACGCCGCGCTCGTCTGCTGTTCCCTCGTCCGCTGCCGCGGCCGCGAGCGCTGCGCGGTAGCGGGCGAGGGCCGCGACGGTCGCGGAGGGAGCAGCGGCGGCGCAGGCGGCAGAGGCGGCGGTGGCGACGGCGAGCGCCGCGGGGGCCGACGAGGGCGGAGCGGGGGGGAGGGCCCCGGCGGCGTGCGGCGGCGCAGAGGAGACATGGGGAGCCTCGGCCGCAGCCGCGCCGTCGATCTGCAAAGACCCGTCGGCGCAGGCGGCCGCGACGGCACCGTAAAGGCCGCCGCCGCCGGAGCCCGCCGGGTTCCCTCCGCCGGCGACGACGAAGTTGCCGCCCTCGACCTTGATCCCGCCACCAGCAGCAGCCGCGGCAGCGGCAGCCGCGGCGGCTCCGGTGCACCCCTCCGCGGGCGCGTCGTCGGGCAGCTCCACCAGGTACTCGAACGTTGGGGCCGAGAACTCGCCCCTCGAGTCGAGGGGACAGGGGCCGCGGCGCTCCCTGAGCCTGGTGCGGGACCAGATGTCGGCGAGCCTGCTGCCGAGGGCCTCGCCGTCGTCGTCGCCGTCCGAGCCCCCCGCCGCCCCAGCTGCTCCTCCTCCCCCGCCCGCGGCCTTCCTCCTCGCCGCGTTCCTGCGGCGAGCGGCGGCAGCGGCGGCAGCGGCCTTGACGGCGTCCCCAGCGACGGCCTCGATGACCGCAGCGGCAGCGGAAGCGGAGGAGCCCGCGACCGCGGAGGGGGGGCCGCCCTTTTTCTCGTCGGGCCGGCGCAGGAACTGCAGCAGCAGCGCGTCGGCGAGGACGCGCGCCTGCACCGCGAGCGCCGCCGTCGACCTCGCGGCCGCGACGTCGCGCCTCCAGGCCAGGTGCGGCGGCGTGACGATCGGCGACGTGTAGTAGTCGACCTGCGGGATGCGGAGGTTGGTTCCCCTGCGCGCGGCGCGGCGGACGAGCGACGCGGGGAGCCTGCCGGGGGCCCAGTCGCGCCGCCAGCCCGTCGCGTCGACCATCCAGCCGCCGGGCGCGCGGGCGGCCCTGGGCGGCTCGGCGTAGGGCTTCCCCGGGATGCTGCGGACGGGCGGGGGCGGCCTCCAGGGGCCCGAACGGAGGGCCCTGCGGGCCGCTCCCTCGATCTGGAGCAGGGCGGCGGCGACTGTCCCGACGCCCGAGGCCTCGCGGAGGCGGGCGGCCCAAGCGCGGCGGAACTCGGCGCGGCCAAAGTCGTCGTCGTCGGCGCCCCCGCCCCCGCCTCCGCGTCCACCTCCTCCCCCCCAGGGCCCCTCGAGCAGCGGCGAGACGTCGCGCTCGAGCTTCAGGGTGAAGTTGATCAGGGCCTGGAGCTTGACGTTGAGGAGCGGGGGAGGGGCCGGGAAGGCCTCGGAGGGGCTGCCGTTGGCGGCAGCGGCGGGCGCCGCGCCTCCCCGCGCCGCGCCTCCCCGCCCCTCTGCGCCACTTGCTCCTCCTCCTCCATCGACAAGCACCGGCGCGAGACACGCCTTCCTCTGGTTCGGGTTGGTGCACGTCTCGCACCTCCCGCACTTGGCGACGCCGGCCAGCACGAGCCCTTTGCCCTGCGACGCGGGCCAGGCAAACTTCACCAGGGGCATGGGCTCGGCCTGCTCCGAGAAGGTCAGCTCCGGCGGCAGCCCGGCCGTCGGTCGGCCCCGGCGGCGGGCGCACTCGTCGTAGGCGGCCCTGTAGACGACGGCGGCCGCGGCCCAGCCGTTGCCGTAGCGGTTCTTGTAGGTCTCCGCCGCCCCCGTGGTGGAGGCGTCGTGGAGCGCTGGCTGCTGCTCCCCGCGGGCGATCAGCTCCAGGGTGGACTCGTGCGGGCGCTCGGAGCCGCGCTGGCGGACGATGGCGGTGGAGGCAAACCGCGACGGGACTTTCGGGATTTCGTCGTCGCCGCCGTAGCCGTCGCCGTCGCCGCCACCGCCCCGAGGAGCCGACGCTTCCTCGCTCGCCCTCCAAGCGGCCTTTGCCTCTTCCCCGACCAGAGCCTCCATCGGCAGGCCCTCCGCAGATCCCTCCGCGGCCTCGGCTCCCGTGCCAGCCCGCGGGGGCCGCGCCCCGCGCAAGAGAGCGCAGTGGGCGACCCAAGAAGCTAGGCCCGTCTCGCGGTCGACGCCGGCGCAGGGCACCCTCAGGCCCGCGGACTCGCCTCGCCCGCCGATCTCGCACTCCGGGCAGATCCAGTCCTCGTCGTCCTTCAGCTTGTTGGGCTGGATCCCCAGGCACTTGAAGTGGTAGGCCCCGGGGCAGGCGTCGCAGCAGAGCAGCGAGCCTCCGTAGCCGCAGAGCACGCACGCGTCGTAGTTGCCCTCCCCTCGAGCGACGGCGTCGTCGCGCTCGGCGACCGACGACCACATCTGCCCGGAGCCTCCTGCGCCGCCGCGGGCACCCGACACGAACCAGCCCTCGGTCTCCCGAAGGTCGAGCTCGGAGCGCACGGCCCGCGTCTCGAGGAGAGCGTCGGCCAGGGCAGAGAAGACGGCGGCTTTCGTGGAGGCCGGCAGCGAGAAGAACTCGGGCCGCTGCCCCTGCGGCGAGCGGCGCGCGAGCTGCGGCCCCGCCGAGAGCGCCGCGTGCAGCGGGTGCGACGAGAGCCTGGCGTTCCTCCTGCGAGGGAGGAGCGACGCCGCTTTGGCTGCCGCGGCGGCGACGGTGGCCGCGGAAGCACCGGGAGGAGGAGCAGGGGCGGCGGCGGCATTGGGAGCGGAGGCGGCTCCGGGGAGCGTCGGCTGGTAGAGCAGCGGCGGCGGCGCGCGCTCGCGGGTCGAGCGGCGGAGGAGGGCGTCGGCGGTCGCGACGGCGTCCTCGGCGGCGAAGGAGGCGTCGGCGGGAGCAGGAGGAGGAACAGCAGCAGCCTCCGCCATTGTCGTGTCGCCGTTGGCGGCAGCAGCAGCAGGAGCAGCGGGAACGGGAGCAGGAGGGGCGGGAGCGTCGACGACTGCCGGCGCCGCCGCCGCAGCAGGCGCCTCTTCCTCCTCCTCCTCCTCCACTGCCAACCCGCCCCCGTCGCCTCCCCCTCCCCCCTCGACCCTCCCGGCCAGCCTAAACTGCCCGGCCTTCCTCAGCGAGTCGCACACGAACTCGGGCCACGTCACCGCGTCGAGCAGCGCGATGGGCAGCCTGCGCCTCCTGGCCTTTCGCCGGTCCTGGACGGTCTCGTCCCAGGCGAGGGCGCGCAGCAGGCAGACCGCGGCCTCGTCGAGCAGCTGCGTGGGCCTGTTGCGGGCCGCGAGCGCGGCGCACCAGTCCGCGAGCGAGAAGGGCGAGAGCCGCAGCTGCCACGAGAAGGCGCGCAGGATGAGGTAGGAGGCGACCGCGTCGGCGAGGGCGTCGGCAGGGATGAGCGCGGGCGGGAGCTCTCCCGCGGCGCGCGGGAGCGTGGAGAAGGGGCGCACTCGGAGGGCGGCGGGGTCGGGGGCGAAGGCGGGAACGTTGCTGTTGTTCTGCCCGGTCTCGTTGTTGCCGCCGGCGGCAGCGGCGTTGGCGCCGCCGGCGCTGCTCCTCCTCCTCCCTCCCGCTGCTTTCTCCGCCGTCGTCGACGGCGGCGCGTAGTCCGGGAAGGGCGCGTCCTCTCCGTCCGGAGAAGGGGTCCTCCTCGCCGCAGCCGCCGCTCCTCCCGTCCAAGACACGCCGCGGCCGCGACCGCCGCCGCCGCGGCCGCGCCCCCTTTCTTCCTCCTCCTCGGAGTCCTCCTCGGACTCGAGCTCCCCCGAAAAGATCCCGGCGACGGTGGGGTCTGCGCGCTCGTCGTCGTAGTCGTCGTCGTCGTCTTCATCTTCGTCTTCGTCGTCGAAATCGTCGTCGCCGCCGCCACCGCGAGCGCGACCGCGAGCAGCAGCGCGGCGACGACCGGCGACAGGAGCGATCAGAGCATCCAGGTCGTCGTCGTCCGAGGAGACTTCGCTCTCCTCCTCCTCCTCCTCGGAAGAGGAAGAGGTCGTCCCTCCGTAGCGCTTGGTCCCGGTCTTCCTCTTCTTCGTCTTCTTCGTCCGCCTGGCGGCGGCCTGCTTCCGGTTGGCCGGGGAGGAGGCTGCTGCGGTTGCTGCAGCAGCGGTGGCGCGGGAGGGGGGGCGGCCTCGGGGGCGCCCCGCTCGCTCCGGCTTCTGCTGCTGCTCTCTCCCTCCCTCGTCTGCGTCGTCGCCCTCGCCGACCTTGCGCCTCTTTGAGGGGGCAGCGGCAGCAGGGGGTTTGGAGGCTTGGCGCCCGCTGCTGCGCCTGGCAGCGGCGAAGCCGGCAGCGTTGAGCTTTTCTTCTCCGTCTTCCATTTCGGGCTCCTCTTCTCCTTCGTCGTCGTCGTCGTCGTCAGAGGCCTCGGCGAGCCTTGCTGCAGCGGCGGCGGCGGCGGCCCTGCGCCCGCGAGAGGCAGTGGCAGCAGCAGCAGGCTCGACAGCAGCAGCGCCGCGAGAAGATGTGCGCCTGCGCGTCGCGGTAGCCGGTGCGGTGGCGTTCCCGCCGCCAGCGCTGCTTCCCCTGCCGCCACGAGAAGGAGCAGCAGCAGCAGCAGCAGCAGGAGCAGCAGCAGCGGCGCTTGCTCCTCGAGGCGTCGGCGTCGCTCTCGCCAAAGAAGAAGGAGGCCTCTTCTCGGAGAGCGACTCGGGCGCCGGGCGGGCGCTCCTGGGCGGGGCCCTGCGACGAGTGGACGAGCCTGATGATGTCGGTGTTGACGGAGGTTTTGGAGAGGGAAAGGGTGAGTTTTCGTTTCGGTTTCAGGCTGTCGATGCCGTCGATAGCCTGAAGAGCGATCGTCGATCGACGGAGCGAAGCGAGAGCGGCGGCGGACGAAGAGGAACAAACAAAGCATCAAAAAAACCTCGCCTTTCCTTTCCCTCTTTTCTTCCTCCTCTCTCTTACCAGGATCGTCCGCCATCACGCTCTGCAAGTCAGGCTCCCTTCGCTAGAAGAACAGAGGGAAGCTAAAGGGAGTCGCAGGGAGACGTATTTCCTGCTTCTTTTGCCGTCGAAAAAAACAAAAAGGCGAAGGAGCGACGACAGGCGGTCAGGCTCTAATGCCTCTTGAAAACGCTCAGGCGTGCGCCCAGGCCCTCTTGCTGCTCGCGCGACTTTTCCCGCCGAGCTTTTCTCGCGCTTCCCAAAGAGAGACGAGCGCTTGAGAGGGGTATGGAGTCGCCAGAAGAAAAGAAGAGAAAAAGTGTTTGAAGAAGAGCAAGAGAAGAAAACGCGTGGTTTTTTTTTTTCCCTTTCCTTTTTTTTTCTTCTTCTTCTTCTCCGACCTCCTCTTTCCTTTCTTGGAGAGACCGAGAGCCAGCGAGAGAGCGACAGCCAGCGAGAGAGCGACAGCCAGCGAGAGCCAGCGACTCGCCGACCTTTTTCTTTCTCCCTTTGTCTTTCTCTCTCGTTTCTTCCCCCTCGCCCTTCCTTCTCCTACAAATACAAAAAAGCGGAAAAAAACTCACTGTTTCCGCCGCCGTTCCTCGACCACCTCCCTCGCTATCCGCTCGGCGCGCGCCGCGCCGCCACCCCAAGTTCCCCAACCGGCCATGAAGCGCACAAAGTCTGCCGTGGAGAGCCTGAAGTGGTATGCGAGAGTGTCGCGAGTGTATTTCTCCGCTTGCTCGGTCTTGCCGAGAGACCGCAAATCTTCCTGGAGGCACTCGAAATAAAAGTCGAGGCTCGACTCGAGCTGCGCTTCGTCCGCGGAGGAGCCCGCAGAGGAGAGCAAGTACGCGACGTCTCGAGCTCCGACCCCGCGACCGACGTACTGGAAATCGTAGGCAGCCGCGGACATCGAAGGAGAAGAAGAAGGATCGGGATTAGACCAGCAAAAGTTTGCGGCCTTGGCGTCGCCGTGGCTGAGCGTCGAGAACTTTCGCGCTTCCGCCTTCAGCTCGGCCGCGATCCCGTGCGCCTCCTGCTTGAGCCCCGATAAGAAACCGCCGTCTTCCGGGATGGCCTCCCATTCTTCGGGGCGCGTGTCCAGGTGCCAGAAGGTCCCTTCGCGGTCGGCGAGCTCTTTCGGCAAGAGGAGAGCGTCGTCTTCGCCGTCGTCGATGTCATCGCCAGCGCTGTCGCGTTCGTTCTCCCCGCGGCAGCCCCACCAGATTGCGTGGAACCGCGCGAGCCACCGGAGCGAGGCCTGAAGCTGCTCCGGCCTGAGCCCTCCGTGGGAAAAGTTCGGACGCGCCGGCCTCAGGTCGCTGAGCACGAGCGTGAGGGAGAAGGGAGGCGGGCCTCGTCGCTGGTCGTCCGAGCCCGAGCCCCCCGACGGCGTCGTCGAGACCAGGAGCGGCTCGGCGATCGCCGCCCCTCCCTCGAGGGTCCGACGGCCGCAGTGCAGGTAGAACGCGGCCTCGCAGACGTACGAGGCGAGCTTGCGCTGGTGGCCGATGTCGCCGGCGTCGCCCCGGGGCGGGCTGACCCGCTTGACGATGACCGCGGTGGCCGTGGCGTTTTTCTTCTTTTTTCCCCTCTCGCTTCCTCCGTCGTTTTCTTCGGCTTCGACCTCCAGCTCCAGCTCGCTGATCGTTCCGTAGCCGGCCCACAGGGACTGAATGGGGCGCTCTCGCAGGGACGACGAAGACGGCGAGGACGAAGCGTCGTAGCTGACGAGCCGCGGGATGGCGCCCGAGGCTGCGAGGGCCCTGGCGAGGCTCGCCGGGGTCGAGACGTCGACGACGGGGGTGGGTGCCATCGACGACCTCGCCGCGGTCGTTTTCGTCGTCGAACGTGCTTTCGATGGCCGCGCTGACGCGCTACAGGGCATCCTCGTAAAGTCTGCTTTGATTCCGAGAAAGGAGGGGCGCATGAGTTCCCTGGGGAGTGAGCGAGAGAGGGTCGATTCGGTCGACTCGATCTCCTTGCTCGCTCGCCCTCTCGAGCAGAAAGAGAGTTTTGATTTCTTCTCCCCCTTTTCTTCACTCGAGTCCCCCTCGCCTTCTGCACTCCTTCCACGTCCAATCCCCCCCCCCTCCTTTTTGTCCACAGCATGCTCGCTCTCTCTTCCTAACCGTCGCGCCGCGGCGCTTCGAGCCAGCTCTCTCTCTCTCTCTTGCCTTTCTCGGGCTTGCTTTCTCACCTGCTCTGAACTCCAGAACGTCAGAACG
>Ga0315274_10011739_pt1 | contig 12544 bp, 26 predicted proteins | sample YL17G02_20_MG_FD_203700 | JGI IMG/M metagenome (GOLD analysis project Ga0315274, IMG submission 203700) | Sediment microbial communities from Yellowstone Lake, YNP, Wyoming, USA - YL17G02_20 | ecosystem: Environmental > Aquatic > Freshwater > Lake > Sediment | place: USA: Wyoming | collected... | reverse complement strand
CACACCGGGCTCTAAAGTAACCCCATAGCAAACTAAACTACCCCGCATAGCTAACTAACAAAACTAAACAAAGCACCCTGCCGCATAAGTACCTACCGAATCATTAGTAACTAACAAAACTAAACTTCAAAATCTAAAAACCGAAAAAACAGGAAACCTAAATAGTGAACCGTCATAAATCGCCAGAAATCGCTCAAAATCGAATAGGAGAGCGCTAGACAGTGATGAACCAATTCAGAACGGAAAGAATCAGCTGAAAGCACCATGGATAGTCAGAAATCGATAGGAACCGTGGCGGGTATGGAATAGAACAAATAGTGAAGGAAGCATGGAACACATGTAGAGATACCTGTAAGCTCCTACAGAAGAACAGAAGAACTGCTTGAGCATGGTTTCCTACCGAAGAACAGAAATCAACGTGTAGCTAGTGCTTGAACCAGCGGACCCCCGTAAAGAGGGATCCCCCAGGTATGAGAGGGATCCCCCGTGTAGTCCATTAAGCGACTAAGCGACTAAGCGATTAAGGGAGGACCCCCGTAGTAGGCCCACGTTGCGACGCACCCGTCTCCCTAAACCGCCCTTTACTAAGCACACGGCCCCACCTTGGCCCCATTTCAGGGCCTTTTCCCTACACGACCCCGTTTTTGGGATCGCGCACCTCCACCTTGAGCTTAATGGCCTCGGCGGGACTTGTAAACGTGGTTTTTCGTGAAAAATGCGATTAGTTTTTGACGGCGGCCTTACAGGGGAGTTTAAGCCGTGTGGGGGCGTTTGTTAAGCTGTTTTGCACAGTTTCTGTGCAAAATCTCCCCCCCTAAAGATTAACTTAGTTTTGCACAGTTTCTGTGCAAAAACGCTATACATTAGGGTTGACAAGCCTTTTTGCTTTGCAACCTCCGGATCGCCGTTATAATAGAACGTGGAGGTCGCAAACATGGCGCGCTTAGCTAAAAGGTCTTATCCGGGGTTTGCGTCCGATCGGTTCACGATCGAGGCATACACCGAGCAAGAGCGGCTTTTGCTTGACCTACAGGCTGCATCCGATCACTTGCCGCCCGGTGTGATCGTGGGAAGGCTGGTTTATTTCCCTTGGGCGGATGGCCACGCGATCTACATCGTAACCAAGGACAAGCCGCTGACCCTTCAACACGTCCCTTATGGTGACGCTTGGGAAGTCCCGTATACTTATATCCGGGGCCTGCGTCGATCCGACATTGAAAGGGGTTTTTAACATGACCGCGTATTTCCCTTATCGCGTAGCTTGCCCGAAGTGTAAATCCGAGCTTGGAATCAAGCTTTCAACCGGGTCCGGGGAGGTCACGGTTAACAACGGCACGGTCAAAAACCACGTTAAACAGATCCTCGTGCTGATGGGGTCGGACGCAGGGGTTTGCTTGGTTTGCGGGGCGCACGGGACACTTAATGACTTCCGGCTTGTCAAACCTGAGGTCAAGGCTACAATCAAGGGGGAGGTTTGAACCATGGCCAAGGAAACACTTTGCCCGGAGATCGGATTCTTTCCATTCTCGCTGAGGTGTCCACGGTGCAACGGTACGGATTTCACGGCTGAGATTGGCGCGCGGATCTATATCAATGCCAACCGTGAGGCCCGGTTCATGATCTTTCACAAGATCCACAAGTCTTGCGGTGTGACCTGTACCACCTGTCAGGTGTCCGGGGTGGTAGAGGACTTCTTAGATGAATGAAGTTTAGTTTACAAGTTTAGTTTTGCGCTTATAATAAAGGTGCAACGTTCAAACCGGGAGGTCGGGCGTGAAGCGGTGCAAAAAAGCAATTGGCAAGTGTGGCATGACTAAGAAGGCGCGGATCGCGCTGGGCCTGCGTCAAGTGGCTTCGCTTGGCATGTGGGCGCTCGATCGAGGCATGGGATCGTGCAATATGACCCCGGCCTGTCGGGAGTGCTACAACCGGACGCCCGGAATGAAGGGCCGCAAGTCCTTCATGAAGGCTTGGGGCGTCGGTGGGAAGGACGATCTAGCATGGGCCGGTGCAAGCCCGGAGTGCTTCAAGGGGCTCAACCGCGTGCGCCTCTGCACCCGTGGGGAGGCTTTCACAAGCCCTTGCGACGTGCTGAGGGTGGCAACGTGGATCAAGGCCAACCCTAAGACGCTGTTTTGGATCCCTACCCGTGCGATCTATATCAAGGGATCCACTAAGCTCAACCACGTTATGATCGCCTTGCTTGAACGGTCGATCAAGTGTTTGCCGAACGTTCGCTTGCTCGCGTCGATCGACCCGTACACGGCGCGGCACTGTGAGACTCTGATTAAGCGCGGCTGGTCAACCATGTACTTTGAGACTCAGGGCGCACCACGGGGCTTTGTCAAGGGGTCGCATCCAGCGGCTGAGGTTGCGGGCGCAAACATCGTTTACTGCGCTAAGACGTGGGATCTTTTCAAGGGCGTGGATGGGCGGATCTTGCACCCTCATGGGCTTTGCCGTACCTGTAACAAGGGATGCTTTCAGGGTGGGCGCGTGGATGTTTACCTTAAGAACCATTACAAGGCCGCTTCGCACCATGACCTGCCCGGAGGTCGGGACGGTCGGCCCGTCGCGTGCAAATAGGAACCTCCCGGTACCGGGCCGGTCTAACCACTGGCCCGGTTCCTTTTGCTTTGAGCTTACGTTTAGTTTGGTCCCCTTACCTGTAGTTTAAGCAGCCTTCCCCTGTTTGTCAAGCGATTACTTCTAACATATTTAGTTTACAGCGTGGCCGCCCCGCTTATAATGAACATGGGAGGCCGAAATGAAGCTCAAACGTCATCGTCATCATGCAATCAGGTTCGTGTTGTGCTGCACTAAGGATCCCGCTGGCAAGGTGATCAAGAGTCGCAGGACCGGGGAGTGCAAGTGTGGTGCTCGCCGTGTTGACGGAAAGTGGCTCGACTAAAGGTTTACAGGCAAGGTTTTTAGCTTATAACTAAAGTAACAAGGGAGGTACAGGTCATGGGTTACACTCATTATTGGAGGTTCGGGGCGTTCATCGGTGAGAAGGAATACAAAAAGGCCCTGCAAGAGATCCGCAAGTTGATCAAGGCCAGTCCGATCCCACTGGCGAACGGTATGGGCGACGAGGGAACCAAGCCCGAGGTGGGCGCAACCGTGAGCTTCAACGGAGTCGGGGATGACTCGCACGAGACTTTCCTGCTTAGGAAAGATCCGATCCTGGTGGCCACCAAGCCCGACCGGTATCCGAGCGAAGAGTTCAGCCGGTTCAACTTCTGCAAGACCGCCCAAAAGCCTTACGACGTGGTTGTGGTGGCTTGCCTGTGCGTCCTGCAAGAACGGCTTGGCAAGTCGATCGAGGTGTCCAGCGACGGCGACGCGGAGGAATGGGAGGATGGGCGAGTGCTCGCTGAGAAGGTGCTGGGCCGTCCGATCAAGGTGCCTGCTGAGGTCAAGCCGCCAGGGGTTAGTTTACAGCGGGCCGGTTCAGCGTATAAGTAAAGTAGGAGGTGCCAAATGTCGCGCCAGTACGGAATGTCGATCGAGGTGCATAAAATCACCGCCGAGGAATTCGAGAGCGTCAAGGCGGTGATAGAGAGTGAATGGGATGAGGGGGATCCATTCTACAATAAGACCACTAACACGCTGTCAACCTATGCGGAAGGGAGTCTTGCCGGGGGCGAGACTGAGAAGGAATTTGTAACTCGGTTGTCCTGTGCAATCTGGACTGAGCTAAAAAGGTTCGTGGAGGTATCCGTCAATGCGACCTACCTCGAAGACCTTCCGTTCGAGAGCTACACCGCCGACGAGGACGATTACGAGCAGTTCAAGAAAGGTTAGTTTACAACGGTTGAGTTCAGCATATAACTAAAGTGGGAGGTAACCAATGAAAGCCGAAGTGTTTGTGGAAGTGACGTTCAGCGTGCAAGGGTGGGTCAAGCAGAGCCTCAAGATGATCAACCCCAAGAAGTATACCCAAGAAAAGGTTGTGGCCCTGCTCAAGTCCGGTGAGATCTGCACCTCGATAATTGAGGGCGGGGAAGTGATCATAACGGCCACCGGGGAAGTGATCGGTCAGGTCGAATATGTGGATCCGGAAGGGCTGGAGTATTGCGATTACGAGGAAGCCGACTAGCTTAGTTTACGACACCGCATTTCAGCATATAACTAAAGTGGGAGGTAAAGAACATGGCCAAGCAAGTAAAGAAGTGGGAAGGCCCCAAGCCGATCGTGTGCGACATTTGCAACCAGCCGGTGACCTCAAAGCAATTCGTGGACGGCAAGACCGCCCATGGCCCGTGGGCGCTGATGTGCCTGCCATGCTTCAGGGTGCTCGGCGTGGGCGTCGGGCTCGGCAAGGGCCAGGTGTACGATACTGAGACGCTGGAAAAGACGGACGGGTAACTACAACCTCCCGGTAGCAGGCGGGCTAACAACCGCGCCTGCTATCTTTTTGCTTGGCCCTATCCTGTAGATTGCTCCCCTTACTAAGAGTTTAAGCAGGGTTGGGCGTCCTGTCAAGGCATTATTTCTAGTTTACAGCGGCCTTTCTACGGTTATAATGAGGGTGGGAGGTGCTAAATGGAAAAGCAGAGACGGTTCAAGGTGACCTTTATCGATACGCGATACTACACCGCCGAGATCGACGCGGCAAACGCAGACGTTGCGCGTAAGCACGCTTACGAGTTACGCCCCACCGACGCGGACGTTAAGTTCGAGGAGTCCATGGTTGCCGTGATACAGATTGTCGAGGTGTAGTGTGAAAGCCAAGACTAAGCTCACGCTGGAATGTCCCGAGTGCAAATCCAAGCTGGTAATCATCGATCCGATGACCGTGCAAGCCCTCGATACCTGTTGCGAGGTCCGTTGCCCACTGTGCTATGGAAGCGAGTACATGGGACCGCCATTCATGGTTATCGTCGAAAGCTAGTTTACAACCTGGTCAAGCCGCGTATAACTAAAGTGGGAGGTAAACATGTACACTTACGAAAAGACCTTGACCGGACGGACCTACACTTTCGAGACGTTAGAAGAGCGGGAGCGGGCGGTAGAGATCGATCGGCTGCTAAGCAGTATCGCACAAGTCTGCACGTCCTGTGACCTTAGCTCGCCACACGACGTTAACAACGTGGTCGCGTTCATTACCCAACGGACCTACGCGATCAAAAAGGTGGGTGGCAAGTGAAAATCAAGATTAATCGACGCCCGACTTCGGAAGCGGATGGGGAAGCATTTCCGGTGATCCCGATCGTCAAGGTTATCCGCGACCTGACGGGGTTGAATTTGAGCGCAAGCAAGGCCCTAATGGAAGCGCTCCGCGACAGTGGACATGTCAACCTTGACGTGATTCACGAGGAAAACTTGCGCAACCTTGATGCGTTTTGCTGCCATATCGAGGTTGAGCGCCATACCTCGGTAACGCAAGCCGCCGCGAAGCGGTTGATCTCGCTTGCGGTGGAGCAAGAAGAGTTCGAGCTTGCCAAAGCCGCGATCGATCTTTACGTCAAGTTCTACAGGTGAGCTTTACAACCTACCCGATCCGCTTATAACTAAATTGGGAGGTGCAAAGTGAAAAGAGTAAGGTGTGCAGGTTGTAAAGAGTTGAAGATCCCGAGCGAGCTAACCAAGCTTGACCTGAGCGAAGACATTCGCGAGGTTCCATACTGCCAGAAGTGTATCGCCACGTTCTACGGTGAAGCCGTCGCACGGTTCCTCCAAGCCGCTGCCAAGGGGCTACACTGTAGCAATTGCGGTGCGGTCGGTGACGACGCGGGGAGTAACAACGCGTACCTCGTAGGGCGCGAGGTGGTTCACGGCGTATGCAACGGCTGCAAGTCGCACCTGGAAGATCAAAGCGTCAGGCACTTCGCCAAGCGGATCGTTGACGACCTGTGCAACGAATTGAACGGTGGGGACCATGGCAAGCTCGCCGCTGCCCTGGCCGATGCTATGAACCGGCAACACCGTTACCTGCAAGGTGAGGTGTTTACCATGCTGTTCAAGTTCTTCGCGCTGTACTCAAAGCACGAGCACGACGCCCGTAATGAATGGGCGGTCAAGATCGCGGGGATCTGGGAGCGGTGCGTAGGCCGGTCGGGTAATCCCGCCTGCGAAGAGTGCAACAAGGTTTTCAAATAGGTTTACAACCTTAGTTTAGCGATCATAATAAACGTGGGAGGTAAACAAACATGGCAAAGGTAAACGTGGAAGTGGATCTTGGCCGGGTAAACTGGCCGCTGTTGCAGTCACAGAAGGCCGCGCTGTTGGAGCTACGCCGTAGGCTGGAGTGCAAACCTGGCAAGCAAAGCGAGATCGAGGTCAAGGCCCTTTCCGGTGTGATTCACTTGATCGATGAGATCCAAGATCAAGCCGCCGATCAAATCGGTTCGAAAAACGTTTTCTAAGGGAGGTATACCATGGGCTGGCTTTGCAGAACAACGCCGTGCAGTAAGAGTGACTACCTGAAGGATCTGATTCGGGACTTCACAAACGATAACGAGAGGAACAAGATCGAGGTCCTCGCCAAATCCATCCGGGGCAATTGCTTGTGGCTGGTGTGCGAGGTCACGATCAAAGCAACCAATGCCGTGTCGCGCTTCATCATGCTGGCCTTGCTTCGCTCCGACAAGGGCTGTTGGGGATACAAGGACATGGAGGAATCCATGCACCCTTACTTCTACAACTGCCCGGTCAAATACCTGGACATGGTTCCCGAAGTCGGCTGCCAGGTGTGGCGCGACAAGGTTCGGGAAATCGCTGCCAGGAAAGCGCGCAAGATGCAGGTCGGCGACGTGTACGAGCTTCCAGGTTGCAACCCTCGGTTCGTAACGATCGTGTCAGTCAAGCGCCTGAGTGGTCGGGACGTTCATGGTAACCTGTTCAGAATCAGTCGCCGCCACCTCGGGGATAAGATGGGGATCTCGATCGGTGAGGCCGTGGAAGCCTACCGCAAGCACACCACGCCCCCGACGCAACCCCTGGTGCAAGGCCCGGTCAACGTGGCATGCGAAAAAGCGGTGGATCCAAGCGCGATCCTTACTTGACAACCCTGTAAACAATGGTTAGGATCGTAATGAGGTGTAAGATGTTAGTCGCGCAAACAACGGAAGTTCAAACGAGGCCCACAACGGCACAAGCAAGCATCGCTCTTTTGCTCGCAAGGATTCATATTCAAGTGCTGCGCAAACATCGGAGCAAGTCCTTTGAAAAGCTGGCCGAGTATTCTGTGGAGGAAAACGGCGCGCTCCTGTTGAACGCACCGTCAACGCTTCTACCGCAAGCTTAGCGCAAACGAAAACGACCTCCCGGTGGGGTGCAATTTTGCACCCCATCTTTATTTAAGCTTTACAAGGCTAACCCACCGCGTATAACTAAAGTGGGAGGTGCGCAATGTTACAGGAAGCTGGAGTCTATTACACGCGGGATCTTTCCGAGGCACGCATTGCTGGGTTCGCCCGGATGCGCTATTACTGTGTTCCCTTGCGCTTTGCTGGGCATGAACCAATCGATCGGTTTGTGTTCTGCAATCCCGGCGACCTCCCCACGTTGCTAAATCATTGGAATAGGGATACTGATTGGAAGTACCATACAGATTGCCATCGGCACTATGCGGAGTATCCTTTGTCGCGCTAAGCCGCCTAAAAAGTACCTTGTCAAAGCTAAACAAACGATCATAATATCTAGGTAGGTACCAATGGGGCCAAGGAAGCTACATGCCAACCAAGAAAGTGGTAAATCAGATTTTCCAAAACCTGAAAACCGAAATATCTGAAAAAGCTGAAAGCAACGTGACCTGCAAATTCTGCAACGGCCAAGAAAGCGCGCTCTTGGCGCACCTCCACCAAGGGGAATACGTGTGCGAGGAGTGCTTCGATCCTCGGCTGAAAGTTACGGAGTAAGCAAGCCATGAAAAAGCTCAGTCTACCTAGAACCAAGGCCGCGCTCGACAAGTACGATGAGGTTGACAGGCTGTACTCCGAAAAGATGCGCGACATAAACATAGACAACGCGCTTTGCCTTCAGTATCTAGCCGTGATCGAGCACGAGCGCCTTGTGGTCTGTGCAACCTTCTGGGAGGAAACTAAAGATCGTAACCACCTGGACACCTGTAAGTGCATCCAGATGAATGACCCTTGGTTCAGGACGCAGGTCGCAAGATATGGCTAACGTCAAGCTTTTGACGCACCGCAAAACCATAGTGTAAAGCGCACGTTACACCTAAAGCCTAATGTAACCGTTCAACATACATTTGTAAAGCGCCGACCGAACAACGAAAAAGAGCGCTCCCCTCACCTTGTATTTTAAGCCGTGTTGCTCCATTTGTAAAGCAACCTCGAAAAACTAAGTTTGGTTTACAATGTCAGTCGCCCGTGTATAATGTAACATGTGAGCGGCAATAACGCCGAGCACAAGTAAGCTAAATACTTTCCATGAAAGGAAAAGCCAAATGCTTACGGAAATCCAGAACGCGATCGTCGGTTGTGCAATCTCGGAGAAGATCCTGAAGGACGCCAAGGGCCAGATCGATCCCGGCCTCTACCTCGTGGACGCCCTCGTGAGAATCCAGGGGACGCTGAGCAAGGGCGAAGACTTCCAGATGAAGGCCGCCGCCAAGATCGATTGGAGGTTGCTCGCCAGTCTCGCGCTGAGCAAGGTCAACAACGAGACTCAGGACGCCGTGATCGACGCTTTCATCAAGGCGATCGACGGCGCGGACGGCGAGAAGGACGCGCTCACCGAGAAGGTCAAAGAGCGCGTGGAGGCCAAGATCGAGCTAGTCAAGGGCAACGCGCCCATGGTCAACGCCAAGGGCCGGGTCACGGCTAAGCTGGTGGCCGAGATCGTGGGCGACGCGCGGATCGAGCACAAGCCCGACATCAAGTGAGCTAGTAACCTCCCGGTGGGCGGCCCGCAAGGGCCGCCCCCTTTTCTCTTTACAACGGTCGGCACACGGCTTAAAGTACACTTGCAAGGGGCCAATCTAAAGACTGCCGACCTCCAAGGGCGTGTTTTGGTAACATGGTCCCCTTGCTTTCTAATTTAAGCATGAAGTCATGGTTTGTCAAGTGATTATTTCTAGTTATTTAGCTTTACATTAGTTTAGTTTCGCATATAATCTTAGGGTGGACGGCAACTAACCGGAGGCCCCTATGATCATTCGCTTCAATCAAGAGCATAAGATTTTCGTGGCCGAATCAAGCTACGGCGACGCCCCCACCCTCAAAGCCGCTGGGTTCTGGTGGCATCCGGTGGTCGGATCGTGCAAATACGCGGCTTGCAAGGCCTGCGCTGCCCGGATCGTCAAACAATGGTGGAGCTTCAAGCCGGAAGCCGCCGCCAAGCTGTTAACTTACTGCGACGCAACCGCCAAGGCCGCGCTGCAAAAGACCGTGGATAGTCTGGCTGGCTCCCGTGCCGCCGACGCTGTGATCAACGTCCCTTGCCCTGCTGGCCTCGAATACATGCCATTTCAGAAGGCCGGGATCGCTTACGCCGCTAATCGGGAAGGCACGTTGATCGCGGATGAGATGGGCTTGGGTAAGACCATCCAAGCGATCGGCTTGATCAACCTGCTGGGGTTTGAGAACGTGCTAGTGATCGTCCCGGCTTCCCTCCGGTTGAATTGGAAGCGCGAGATCGAAAAGTGGATCGTCAACAAGGATCTGACGATCGCCGTGGTTGATTCTCAGGACGTGGACGTTACCACGGCAAACATTGTGATCGTGAATTATGACCGGCTCAAGGGGGCCGTGCTGGACGCCCTTATGACCCTGGACTTCGATTTGATCGTGCTGGATGAAGCGCACGCTTGCAAGAACACGAACGCCCAGCGAACCAAGCGCGTGCTGGGGAGCTACGATCGCCGAACCAAAGTAACCACCCCCGGCTTGATCGCCCGCGCTAAGTACAAGCTGTTTTTGACAGGCACGCCGATCTTGAACCGCCCGATTGAACTGCAACCTCTGGTCGGGGCGCTTGACCCCCGGCAGTTTGGCAACTTCTTTACTTTCGGCAAGCGTTACTGCGCCGCTTCACAAACTAAGTACGGATGGGATTTTACTGGGTCAAGCAACCTGCCCGAGCTTCAAGAGCGCTTGCGAGCTTCGATCATGGTGCGCCGTCTCAAGGCCGACGTGTTGACCGAGCTTCCCCCGAAGTGCCGAACGATCGTCGTGCTTAACCAGAATGGGCTTGCTAAGGCGGTTGCTGATGAGTCTAGCACCTGGACGCAGACGGGCTTTGACTTGGGCCAGCTTCACACCGACGCCGAGCTTGCCCTGGCAAGCGGGGATGAGAACGCTTATCGGGCCGCTGTATCTAAGCTTGATACCGCGCTCAAGGTCGCCTTCGAGGATATGAGCGCCGTTCGCCATACCATGGCCGTCGCTAAGATCCCTGCTGTGATCGATCATTGTGATGAGCTAATCGAGGGTGGGCTTTCCAAGCTGGTGATCTTCGCCCATCATCACGACGTTATCAACGCAATCGCCGCCCATTATGGCGCAACCGCCGTTGTGGTTGACGGCACGACGCCGAACGAGCAACGCGACGCGAACGTGCAACGCTTCCAGAACGATCCAAACGTGACGATCTTTGTTGGCTCCATCCGGGCCGCTGGGGTTGGAATCACCTTGACCGCCGCGTCACACGTTGTTTTCGCTGAATTGGATTGGACTCCTGGCATGGTAAGTCAAGCCGAGGATCGTTGCCACCGGATCGGCCAGCGGGATAACGTAACCGTGCAACACTTGGTTGTGGACGGTAGCCTTGACTGTAGGCTGGCCGAGGTCATTGTTTGGAAGCAAGGGGTCATTGAAGCCGCCCTTAATACCCAAGCCATCAAGGAAATACCGCCCCCTGCGACGGGCATGGAGGCTCCCAGCGCTCTTCCAATGCCCAAACCCAGGTATCCGGCTGCAACCACCGAGCAACGGGCCGCCTGCACCCTGGCCCTTCAAATGCTGGCCGGTTCGTGTGACGGTGCGCGCAAGCTGGACGGGGCCGGGTTCAACAAGGCCGACGCTTACACCGGGCGCAAGCTGGCCATGCTGGGGCGCGATCTTACGGACGGCGAGTGTCATTACTGCATCCGGCTGCTTTCCAAGTATCACGGCCAGATCGGCATGGACTTGGTTAACCAGATCAAGGGGAAGCAAGCTTAGTTTACAAAGCAAGGAATGAGCTTATAATAAGGGTGAGGCGATCGGGACTGTCGAGACTCCGGTTAAGTCTTGCCGTCAATCCCGATCGCTTTTTTATTGCCTGGAGTTTAGTCAAGGATCGCTCCCCTTACTATGAGTTTAAGCCGTGTCGCCCCGTTTGTAAACCGCTTTACACGCGCACGTTTTCGGTTAGAATGAAGCTACGGAGGTGGTCAATGTCCAAACGTGCTGGCAAGACTGGGGCGCGGGTTCGTTACAACGGATTCACCAAGGGGCCGGGGGGCGTCAAGTGCTCCTGCTGTGGGCCGGTTCACAACGCAAGCCGCGTTATCCGCCGCAAGGGAAAGCTGGAGCTTCGCAAATACTACCGGCTGGAGGACTTTGACTAATGAAAAAGTGCAAGCATGATAACCTCGTGACTATTGGGATCCGCCCGGAGCAAGAAGGCGCTGAGGTCGAATGGTGCAAGGACTGTGGCGCTTGGCGGATGGTATTCCGCAACGTGGACAACACTCGGCACGGTAGGGAGTGGGTCACTCCGGGGAAGGGCAAATGATCGATCAAGCAAAAATGGAAGTGTGCGCGATCAACCAAGCGTTAGACCGGGCGCACCGCGAGCACAAGCTTTGCACCGTCTACAAGCGCAACGACCATCCGGAGGAAGGGGTTGACACCTGGTATGTCCGCACACCGGAGGAAGGCGAACCGGAAGGCGCTTTGATCGTGTTCTTCGCAAAGGGGTAATCCAATGGGCGAGCCCATGAAACATTGTCCTCTCTGTGGTGGTCTTTTGATTGCCTTCTACGTCAAGCGATACGGCTACAAGGTTATAGAGATCCCCGCGAATGACTTTATGCGGGTGGATCATGCTGGCCAGATCCAGGGAGAGGGAGACTTTGAGTTACTAGAAAAGATCGTGTGCGACAAGTGCGGGGCAAGCTGGTTATCCGCCGCTGGAGTAATCGAGACATTCTACAAGATCGGACCTGCAAAAGCTTAGTTTACAACCTTACTTCCCCGCGTATAATAAACATGGGCTGGCTGGCCGCTAGCGACAAGGGTCCGATTCCCTTGCGGCCCCTTAACCGGGAGGATCCAATGACTAAGCCCAAACAGATGACAATCAAGTTGACGTTCGAGATCACTTACATTCCCCGCAAGGTGAGCTTTGCCGAGCTAAAGGCCAACCTGGAAAACATGATCGACGTGGCCATGGGCGAGGGCAAGCTAACCGGGGCAAGCCCCGCTGAGGTGGTCAGGACGGATCTAGAGATCGAGGTGGTCGAATGAGGATCGCACAAGTAAAGAAGTTGCACCCCGGCGATGAAGTGTTCTGGAATGATCCGGATGAAGGGACGTGTTCAAGGATCTACAAGATCCGGTTGATCGAGGTCAACGGCAACGTGGTCACGATC
>Ga0315274_10011738_pt1 | contig 12544 bp, 13 predicted proteins | sample YL17G02_20_MG_FD_203700 | JGI IMG/M metagenome (GOLD analysis project Ga0315274, IMG submission 203700) | Sediment microbial communities from Yellowstone Lake, YNP, Wyoming, USA - YL17G02_20 | ecosystem: Environmental > Aquatic > Freshwater > Lake > Sediment | place: USA: Wyoming | collected... | reverse complement strand
TCAAACTATAGCTTAGACGTGTGCGCATGGCAGCGTTATATCCGACTCGTAGCTTGCGCGGCAAAAACATGAGGAAACTGCGCACCAATGTCTGGACTATGCTATAGTCTGACCCTTCGTTCCGCCACGAACGCAGAAGATAAGCTGGCAACTGGACAGCAATAAAACATGGCCAGGTTCAAAGTCGTCTCAATCCAGCACGAGTACCCCTCGACCGAGCACGAGCGCCGCATCGTGACGGGGGCGGGGGGCGAGTATGTGGATGCGGACGGGTTGCCGCTCGAGGAGGCGCTGCGGCACTGCGAGGACGCGGACGCCATTCTGGTGCGCTGGCTGAAGATGGGACCGGACCTGATCCAGCGTTTCCGCCGCTGCAAGATCATCATTCGCTACGGTGTGGGCTACGACAATGTGGACCTGGCCGCCGCCACCGAAGCGGGCATCATGGTGGGGCACTCGCCCTCGTATTGTGTAGATGAAGTGGCGACGCACGCGCGTCTGCACGGGCGGACTGCCCGTTTCGATTGCCAATCCCGAAGTGCTGCACCGCCTGGGCCGGTTCGCCGAATGGACGCCGAGCTACGCGGCGCGCTGGCAGATGAAGCGGCTCGAACGGCTGCGCGCCAGCAAGCCTGCTGACGCGGGGCTTTCCTCGAAGTGATTTCCCAATGACTCAACCCACTCCAGGATTCTGTGTCATCGGCGCCGGCCGGGCGGGCCTGATCCATGCCCGTAACCTGGCCAACCGCATCCGGTCGGCCGCGCTGGTGGCGCTGTGCGACGCCGACGCAATCCATCTCCAGAAGGCCGGGGAAGAACTGGGCGTTTCGACCCTGCTCTCCGACTACCGCGCGGTCATGGTCCGTGACGACATCGACGCGGTGGTGATTGTCACGCCGACGTTCCTGCACTGTGAGATCGCGTGTCTCGCCGCCGAGCATGGCAAACACGTCTTCCTCGAAAAGCCGATGGCCGTGACGGCGGCGGAGTGCCGTCGCATCAACGCGGCGGTTCAGCAGGCCGGAGTGAAGCTTCAGATCGGCTTCATGCGGCGGTTCAACGAGAGTTTCCAGCGCGCCAAAGAGGCGGTGGCCTCCGGTGAGATGGGCCGCGTGATGCTGATCAAGTCCACGGGTCGCGGGCCGGGTGGCCCCGGGGCTTGGATGTATGATCTGCGCAAAAGCAATGGTATCGTGGCGGAGGTCAACAGCCACGACCTTGACACGTTGCGCTGGCTGACCGGGCAGGAGTCCGTGCGTGTCTATGCCCAAGGCCGCAACTTCAAGTGCCCCGAGGCCCGCGAAGCCTGGCCGGATTTCTACGACAACGTGGTGGCCCAATTCGCCTTCCGCGAGGAGACGATGGGCGTCCTGGACGGCGCATGCCCGGCGCACTACGGCTACGACGCGCGGGTGGAGGTGCTTTGTGAGAATGGACTGCTGCTCATCGGCGCGGTGGAGGAGCCGGGGTTCACCAAGGTCACGCTCGACGGCCAGGTCACCGGCCAGGCAGTGAAGAGCTGGCGCACGCTTTTCAAGGACGCGTACCTTGCCGAGATGGAGCATTTCGTCGAGTGCGTGCGCGAGGGCAAGACGCCGCGCGTGACCGGAGAGGACGGCCAACGCGCGGTCGAGGCGGTGGTGGCCGTGAATGAGTCCATCGGCACCGGGCAGCCCGCACAAATCACCTTGGAGGCCACCGTATGATCGCAGCCAGATATGTACCCGGCACGGGCCTGGACGTCGGCGAAGCCCCGGTGCCGGCGATCGGCGAAGATGAATTATTGGTGCGCGTAGAGGCCACGTGCATCTGTGGCACCGACATCAGGATCGTGCGCAACGGCCACCGCAAGCTGCGTCCCGGACAGACGATCATCCTGGGCCATGAATTCATGGGCACCATCCAGCAGGCCGGCTCACGCGTAACGAACTACGCCGCCGGCACGCGCGTGGGCGTGGCGCCGAACATGGGCTGTGGCCGGTGCGAGATGTGCGGGCGCGGACTGGCAAACATGTGCCCTGACTACTCGGCCTTTGGCATCGATCGGGACGGGTCGCACACGGAATTCGTGTGCATCCCGACGGCGGCCATTGCCCAGGGTAATGTGATTCCGCTCTCGCCGGGCGTTTCGCCGGTCGAAGCCGCGCTGGCGGAACCGCTCTCGTGCGTGGTCAACGGCATGAAGGCCGCCCAACTGCGGGCCGGTGACACGGTGTTGATTTACGGCGCGGGCCCGATGGGATTGCTGAACCTCCTGCTCGCGCTGGCGTCCGGCGCGGCGCGGGTGTGGGTGGTGGACTTGAACGACGCTCGCCTGGAGCAGGCCAGGGCACTGGGGGCGAACGCTGTCTTCAACTCCAACCGCGGCCTGGTGAAGGATTGGCTCGGCAATCTGACCGGCGGCCGTGGAGTGGACGTGGCGATCACCGCGGTGCCGGTGCGGCAGGTGCAGCAGGAGGCCGTGGGATTGCTGGCGCCGTTTGGGCGGTTGAACCTCTTCGCCGGCTTGCCCAACGGCGAATCCACCGCGGAACTGAACACCAACGCCATTCACTACAAAAACCTCGTCGTGACCGGGATGACCGGTGGGGCGCCGCGGGATTACCGGACGGCGCTGAAGCTCATCGAATCCCGGCGGATCGATGTGAGGAAAATCGTTTCCCACATGTTCTCCCTGAGCCAGGTCGGACGCGCGTATGAAGTCGCGCTGTCCGGCGAGGGCATGAAGGTCGTGATGACGGCGCAAGATTCTTCGGCCAGATGAAAGCCTTGATCGGAGTGGACATCGGGACGCAAGGGACGAAGGCCGCCTTGTTCGCGGAAGATGGGGTATGTCTTGCCTCGGCATTTCGCAAGTCAGCCTTGCAGCAGCCCAGCCCCGGGATCGTGGCGAAGACCGGCGGTCCCGCCAGCTTCAACCACGGGCCGAAGATCCTTTGGTGGATGCACGATCACCGCCGCGCTGATGAGCGAGGCCAGTTGCATTTCCAAGCACGACGGCAAACTCCTCACTCACGCGTATCGTGGCGAACCGCAGCACGGGCCGTTTGGTGGAAATGAAGGAACTCCATCACCGCATCGGCGGTGACGTGCCGGTGGAGTATCACCACGTGCCCACACCGGAGCAAAGCGACGAACTTCTGAAGCGCCTCCGGCCCGGCTCGCTCGTCATCAACGCGACCGGCCTGGGCAAGGATGCCCCCGGCTCGCCGTTGACCGACGCGGCGGTGTTCCCGCAGAACGGCTTGGTCTGGGAGTTCAATTATCGCGGCGACCTGGTTTTCTTGAAGCAGGCCCGGGCCCAGCAGCAGGCGCGCAACCTCCTGGTCGAAGACGGTTGGATTTATTTCATCCACGGCTGGACGCGCGTGGTCGCCGAGGTTTTCCACGTGAACATTCCTGTCCGTGGACCGAAGTTTGACGAATTGTCGCGCATCGCGGCTGCTGTGAGGAGTTGAACCGTGAACACACCCGCCACCACTTTCATTGATCCGTTTGGAATTGAACTCGACCTGGAGAAACGTCTGATGCACCAGGCCAGGAACCACCTGGTCCGCCGCGCGTCCGACATGCGCGGTTACTACGCGGACGCGGGCCACGCCATCGGCTACCAGAACACGTTCGTCAACCAGTTCGCCGACTTCTTTCAAGCGATCGCGGAGGACCGCCAGCCGGAGCCCGGCTTCGAGGTTGGCCTCGAAAATCAAAAAGTGCTCGACGCCGTGTCGCGCTCCATCGCCTGCAACGGCTGGGTCGGAGTTGGATCGAGTTGATTTGGAACCGAATTAACCTGCCATTGAGACGGAAGAAACACGCCAAAACCAGGATCCCCACCATGAGAACCCAGCCCAACCGACGCCAATTCCTCGGCACCTGCGGCGCAGCGGCAGCCATGAGTCTTTGCTCCATCGCCTCGGCATCTGCTGGCGAGGCTCCACCGGGCGGCGGGATGCCCGCCCCGCGCCCAGTGACACCCAACGCCAAGGGCACTCTGCCCACGGGCAAGCTCGGCAAGCTTAGCTTCAGCCGGCTCATTTCCGGGGGCAATCTGCTCAGCGGTTGGTGCCATCAGCCCTCCAGATCGGTCTGACCGAAGCGCGGCTCATTCCCGTCAATGACGGCGATACCAACCGAGTCAGACAATGAACAAGATGCGTATGGCAAAGAAGTCCGTGCCGGCTGAGAATTGCCTGGCCAAGGAAGCGGCTTCCACCGCGGCGGCCTCTCCCAAAACGACCGCTCAGGAACCGCTATTCAGGCCCAGCGAACGCTTCCATCTTGATCCGGATTCGCCGGTTCCTCTTTATCACCAGATGGAGCAGATCATCCTCGATCGCATCGAGGCGGAGGGCGCCGTGGGCCGGCGGTTACCGCGCGAAATGGATCTGGTGGAGATTTTCGGCGTCAGCCGGATCACCATCAAGAAAGTCACGGACAGCCTGGCTGCGAAGGGCCTGATCCGACGCCAGCGCGCCATCGGCACGCACCTCGTCAGCCTGGGCGTGACCGAGGAGTTGGGTCGGCTCACCAGCTACACGGAACAAATGAAAGCCCGCGGCTTGAAGGTCAGCACCGAAATCCTGGGTGTGGACCTCCATCTTCCGAGCGCCAAGGTGCGGGAACAGCTCCAGATGAAAGAAGGCCAAAAGACGCTCCGGCTCCGCCGTCTTCGCGGCACCAGCAAGGTGTTTCCCATCGTGCTGCTCCAGTCGGAAATCCCCGCTCAGTACGGCATCAGCCTGGAGGAGGATTTATGCGGTTCGCTCTACCATCTGCTGGAAACGAAATACCGGATCCCCATCGAGTGGGGCGAGGAGCAGATCTCCGCGTCGCGCGCCTCGGCGGACGAGGCCGGACACCTCCGGATCAAGACCGGGGACGTTGTGCTGGTTATGGAACGGCTGACGTTTACTTCGGGGAACCGCCCGCTGGAGTTCATGCGCGCCGTGTACCGCCCCGAACACTACACCTTTTCCGTCCGACTGAAACGATGAGGGTGTCGAGGAACGTGATCTCAGGCCGCCCGACGTTCGGCGACTGCCAAGGCGAGCGGGGGGCGATCCGGACTTCCTCCAACCCCAAAGCCTCGGCGCGGCGCTGGAACTCCAATCCGTAAATGCTGGTGCGGTCCCGGAGCAGGTACTTCGGGGGCGACGTGAAGGGGAAGGCTTCCCGGAGTTGTTGGGCTGTGCCATTGGATGAGGGTGTCCGGTTGGAAGATCCGAAGCGACGTTTTCCATCCTGGTCCTGAGAATCCGGCACGCCGGAGGGCGGTCACTTGCGCAGGCGAAAGAACGTCGTGGAGGTCAACGACACGATGACCTGGTAATGATCGCCTTCGGGCGTGGGAGTGCCGCCGGCAGCGCCCCAGCTCGCCCCTGGCCCGAGCGCGGGGCTGGATTCCAGCGTGAAGCCGGTGGCTAGCACCCCGTTCGTGTAGATGCCCTGGAAGCCCGTCGCCGGATCGTAAACACATGCCACGTGGAGTGAACGGTTCTCAAAGACTGACGCCGAATCGAGGTCCGAGTATCCGGCGCCCGTGGCAATGCTGAACCGATGCGCGCCGAAATGGGTCTTCGGTGTGAAAAAGAGGAAGTTGGCGCCGTCGTTGCCGGCGATGCTTCCGAAATCAAAGACCCGCGGCCAGTTGGGTTCCGTACCGAAATCGGCCCGGAATTCGACCGTAACGCCGGCGAGGCTGGAAACCAGGCCACCCGGCAACTCCAGGTAGGTCTCCGCGGAGCCGTTGAGCACCAGCTTGCCGCCCCTCGTCGTGGCCGCGCCTCGCAGCGTGCCGTGGGCGCTGCCGACCGAGTCGTTCACGTTCCCCGCGAAGCTGTAACGATGGCGCAGCGTGGCCGGTGCGGGTTGAGTGACGGTCACTTCGACGCTGCTCATCTTGCCCTGGTAGGTTGCGGTCAGAGTTGCTGAGCCGGCTCCACGCGAGTGGACCAAACCGTCGGCGCCCAGGAAAAGTACTCCGGGATCACTGGTGGTATAGGTCAGGCCCGGGACCACCCCGAGCGTATTCGCCGTAAGGTTGAAGTTGGTCAGGGACGCGTACGTTAACAGAACCGTCGGCACCAACCCGGACTCCGTGGCCATCGTCGACGCGATCTGGAGCGTGATCGATTGAAGTGTCCCGGCGTTCTGCTTCGGCGTGTTGGGGCCGTAAGCGTGGCTCACGGCGACCTCGAGGGAGGACAGCCCACCGCGGTAGATGCGAAACTCGTCTACGGAACCCTCCCAATACGGATCGGCGGCGTAGAGCGAACGCCCGATCCAGTTCAGAATGTCTTTCACGCCGGCGAGCGTCACGCTCGGGCTGGTGTTGCGCCCGGTCAGGTTGCCGTTGACATAGAGGGCGTGGTAACCCGCGAGCGGGTTGAACACCGCCGCAACATGCACATTGGTCTGATTATCCAGCGCGGCCGGTTGGGCCACGGCGTCGGCGTGGTTGCCGCCGGGGTCGGCGTCCGAGATGCTGATGTAGGTGTCGCCCGCTCCACCGTGGGGACAGAGTTCGATGTAGTAGCGGCCTTGGCCTGCCTCGTTCTGGTCCCCGAGACTCCACAAGCGGCTCCAAGTCCCGAGCTGGCCGAACGTGGCCCAAGTCTCGACGGTCAGGGCCTGGTAGTTGGTGACGATGCCGGCCGGAAGTTCGACATAGCTTTCGGCGGCAGGGTCGAGCACGACCTGGTTGCTGACGATGGCCGCCCCACCGAGCAAGGTGCCGTGGGCCGTGCCGACGGAGTCATTGGCGTCAGCCGCGAAGCTGTAGCGGTGGGTCAGCTGCGCGGGTTGCTCGATCACGGTGAGGGTCTCGGCATCGGACCGGCCCTGGTAGCTGACCGTGAGAGTCGTGGTGCCTGCGGCGACAGCTCGGATGCCCCCTGCCTCGCTCACAGTCAGAATGTTGGTGTCGCCCGATTCGTAAAGGATGCCAGGGATGTCGGCAATGTTGACGGAGGTGAGCACCTTCGACGTAGTGGCCAGCACGCTTGCCTGTTGCGAGTTGCCCTTGACCATCTGAAAGCTCACCTGCAGCTCTAAACTGGTGAGCGCGCCCGGGTCCACGCTGACGGTGTCCGGGCCGGCGGTGCCGCTGGCGACCACTTCCAGCGCGGTCAACGCGCCGTCCCAGATCCGGAATTCGTTGAAGGCACCGGTAAAACAGGGGTCGGCGCTAAACTGCGAACGGCCGAGCCAGTTGTTGAACGTAGCCCCGACCGTGGCGGGCGTATTCATGGCGGCGTTGTTCTTTCCGACCGGGACGCCGTTCACATAAAGCCGGGCACGATGCGTGGCGCCATCCGACGTCCATACCACGTGGGCTTCCTGGTCCACGGGCAGTGTGTAGGCCGGCGAGCTGCGGACCCAACTGTCGATGCCCCCAGCGTAGATGGTGGCTTCAAGGTTCGGGAGCAGATAACACATGAAATGCTTGACGCCATAATCGGCCTGATCTTCGCCGGCGTTGCTGCTCCCGAAATCCCAGATCCGCGTCCAACTGGAGTTATAGCCGGGGGTGATCCACGTTTCGATCGTGATGGAGGTCCGGTCGGCGACCAAGTTGTTGGGCAGATCCACGTACTGCTGGCTGGCACCATCGAGATAGATGTTGCCGTCGCCGATAGCAGGTACGTTAACCAAAACGCCGTCCTTACCGCTGATGGAGTCGCTCGCATCCGCGGTGAAGCTGTACCGATTGGTCAATGTGGCCGCCTCCGTGGTGAGGAGGCCGGCGATCAAGGCTGCTCCGCAGAACCGCCAGATAGTCTGGGCGCGCGCAGGGGTAGAGTTCATGGTTCGATTCTAGATCCGGGTACCCATACGTAGCAAAAGCAACTTCGCAGCCGCCTGGAAAAGCTGGGCAGATCGCGAGCCCCCGGTGGTGAGGTCAATGTGCTGAGCGCCCGTCGCAGGGGAGACACCGCTCGCTTGCGCCAGCCATCTGCCAGCTCTGGAACGGGGGAAGCGGATGGCGTGGCGGGATTTCATCCGTTCCCACACGGAAGTTCTGGCCGCGGTGGATTTCTTTACGGCGGAGGTGTGGACCGTCGGGGGATTGATGACGTATTATGTGCTGACTTTCATGCGAGTGGCGTCCAGGAAGGTGTGTATCGCGGGGACCACGACCTCGCCCGACTCCCGCTGGATGGAGCAGATGGCACGGAACATGACCCTGGCGGACATCGGCTTTCTGTGTGGGTGCCGGTATTTGCTGCACGATCGCGATACGAAGTTCTGCGCCGCCTTCGATGCGATCCTGGGTAGTGTGGGGATCAAAGCGATGCTGTTGCCGCCCCGGAGTCCAAACCTCAACGCCCACTGTGAAAGATGGATCAAGTCGGTAAAGACTGAGGTGCTGTCCAAACTGATCTTGTTTGGAAAGAGATCGTTGCGGCATTGCCTGGGGCATTACCTTTCCCATTTTCACACGGAAAGAAACCACCAAGGGAACCCCCCAGTTCCTTTTTGAACTGCGCACGGCCCATGAACCGTTTTCTGACTCTTGGTAGGGCGAGACTCCGTCGAGCCCTGGAATCACGTGCGACCAGGGAAGTCGGGGCTCGACCGGAGTCTCGCCCTACCGGTGGAGGCAGGTTCATGGAGGGGAATGTGATCCTGTTTCCGGCGCCGGCGGACCGGATCGGCGAGTCGTCTGGCGCGATCTGCACACGTGAGCGCCTGGGAGGGTTGCTGAAATTCTACCACCGGGAGGCCGCATGAGCGTTTTGACCATACAGGCTAAGGAGTCGAAGGGCGCAGAGAAGCGACCGTTTCTCTCCGCTTTTTGGGATCTCGGATTTCGAACCTCAACTCCCGCCCCGCCCAGCCCACGCGTCGCGTAGGCCGTCGCCGACGAAGTTGAAGGCGAAGAGCGTCGAGCCGAGCACGCCGCCGGGGAAAGCGATCCGCTGCCAGGAAGTACGGATTCGCTTCATCTGGTCGGCGCCTTCGGATGGAGCGAGCCGCCCCAACTGGCCAGGGGCGGCTGGACGCCCACGGCGAGATCGTTCGCGGAGCGTTCACAGCAGCAGCGAGCGGGCAAGCCAACGACGCCTCGCTCCTTGACCTGGGCCAACTGGGGGGATGGCCAGGACTAGGGCTTTTCCCTATGGAACATTCGGATTAATCCCGATTGCCCAAGATGAGGAGTCGGTCGTACGGTGGGGGTGACTGTGAAACTGCCAACCCCGGAGAATCGGGCCATGACCGGCATGCCAGGCTCGGAGGTGACGACCGCTGTGGGCTGCCCCTTCGGTCGTCGTGCCCGGGCATGGACCGGACGGCTGTTCCGAAGTGCCCGGAGGTTCGCGTCCGCGCCAACCAGTTTTCCTGAACGCCGCCGCCCTGACGAAATCTCTTCTCACCGCTGGCGGGCAACGGCTTCTTCCGGCTGGTTTATCCGTGAGGCATCACCTCCTGGTCGCACGTCGCAATGAACTGAACAACCAAACCATTATGAAACACACCTTCAAAAACAAAACAGCGGGAAGTCTCCTGCAAGTTTCGGAGTCATCGGCGGCGATCATCCGCCCGCTCGCACGCGGTTTCGTTGCGCTGTTCGTCTTGGCGCTGAGCAGTGGCGTAGCTCGCGCCAGCATCGCTTACGGCAGCATCAACAATTTCGACACCGTGAACGACACCGGAGTTCGGGCGCACGGTTTCGAGATCGAGTTGGATGACATTCAGAGCACGGACATCACTTACACCTACGATTGGAACCACTACGGCACGCCCTCCATCCGGGAAGACACCACCTCGGTTCCGGGACATACCAACGTCTTTGTCCGCTACGCAGCCGTAAAGACCAACGGCGTGTGGTCGGCCTACACCGCCGTGCCGTCCGGTCCCATCGCCCCGACTCAGGGCCACCAGTTTACCGACCCGTCGCTCAATTTTGGGGGTGAACATTTTGGCGTCGGTTATCGCTGTCCGCCTTCGGCCGTCAAATACAACTGGCTGATAGACAGCGGCGGCATTTTGGCCCAGGGGCCGCCGGTCAATGTGGCGACGCCGGCCTTCACATACATTCCGCCCGCGGCTGCGGCCCCGGCGCAGGTGCAGGCCGTCATTGTGCCGCCGCCGCCGCCGGTGCCGGACCCGTTGGAGTTTGGAGCCGCTTGCTGGGTCAAGGAAATCCGCACCACCACCCACAACAACAATGAGGTGAAACTGCGCGACTTGATTTCCAAAGACCCCGATTATCCGAACATTAAGGACTGGCGCAACGGCGAGCCCGATGAAGTGGAGGTCGAGTGGCAGATTCTGCAAGTGGATCACAACGCCGGCAACGGCGGCGCCAACGGCGAGTTGAAGGGCGCGCCGGAGGATTTGCCGCAGGGCGATGATGTCATCACGCGCCGCTACGAGTTCTACGAATACGTCGGCCCGCTGGATCCGCAAACCGGCGAGGCACTGGCCGCCAGTGTCGGGCCGGATGGCATTCATGGGACCAACGGCTACGAGGGCACGGTGGTAGTCGGCAATTTCTATGGCGCCCAGATGTCGGCGTATGATGTCGCCCCTCCGCTCGGACTGATTGACCATCTCCCCGATGGCGAAGTGAACGTCCCGTATCCCGGCCGGATCGTGGTGGTTGCCCTCGATACGAATTTCACTCTCACCACCTCCGGTTCGCTGCCTGATGGAATGGCCTTCGATCCCGCAACCGGGCAGGTCTATGGCACTCCGTGGACCAACGGCGTGTTCACGTTCCGTGTCGAGGCCTCGGCCAGCAACAGCCCGGTCGTGGCGAAGACGTATATCTTCACCATCGCCGCCGCCGGCATGGTTTTGCCGCCGCACAGTTCCATTGACATCAGCGCATCGCCACTCAACGGCGGCACCACCTCCGGCGATGGCGTCTATACCAATGGCACGATGACGACCGTCACTGCCACGCGAAACGCCGGATATGCCTTCGTGAATTGGACCGACAACGGCGCGGCGGTGAGCGCCTCGGCCAGCTACCAGTTCACCAACGAGGTGAACCGCTCGCTGGTGGCCAACTTCGTCCTGGTGCCGCAGTTGTCTCTTTCGTTGCCACAACCCCACACGCTGGTCATCGCCTGGCCCACCAACTTCAGCGGCTATGAGCTGCAACAAAACTCCGACCTGACCACGACGAACTGGGTGAACGCAACCGACGCCGTCGGCGTCGTTGGCACCAACAACCAAGCCGTCGTTTCCACGACCGTCAGCCGGCTTTTCTTCCGGCTCAGGCACCCCTGATGCCGGTGGTCCGCAAACTGAAAGAAAGAGCAAAATGAAACAACTGATTCATACCATCCTCATTGGAGGAGCGTGCATGGTGTTCACCGATCACCTGGGTGCCGCGACGATGCAGACTTTTGGGACCGGCTCGGCGGTGACATCCGTTGATCGAGCCGCAACCTTTAATTCTATCACCAGCAGTGGGATAGCATTGAGCGATTATACTGAAGGCAAACTGTTTATTGGCGCGAACGCTGATAGTTTGCTGGGTTACGATCCCTTCGGTGGAGCCAACGGCTCTGATCCATTGGCTGGTTTTGACCAATTGCTGGTGAAGTGTAACGTTGCCAACCAGGCGGACCTGAACATCCAGGCGCTCGCGTTGGACAATCTTCAGGTCATGTTGACCAATCGGCCGCCAGCGCCCGCCATCTACGGCAGTGACCTGAACGTCAACCCCACCAATCACGTGCCTGCGCTCACGGTTTACGGCACCATCGCGGGCTGTCAGTACCGGCTGGTTTACACGGAAACGCTCACCGCTCCGGTGTGGACCCCGGTGAGCCTGCCCCTGCCGGAGGGCTGGCAGCCCGGCGGCGGCACCCTCACGTTCACCGATCCGGGCACGGCTGGTAAACCGCACCGCTTCTATCGCTTGCAGGTGCGCTGAGTTTGCTAAAACACGGGATGATACCAACTTGCCGCGCCGATGGACATTTACCGGGAGGCAGGAGCTCAATGAACGATTGTCTATCAGCAGCGATTGCTCTCGCGGTGATGGCCGTGGCCATGACCATCTTCAATATGAGCCACTCCAAAGATTGAATGTGCGGCCCGCCTGACCGAAATCGTGCTGGGAAACTGAATGGACACGTGAGCCGACCGCCCCACGAATTGCTTCTCCGGTGCCAGGATTGCGTGTGAAAGATTTCGCCAATCCTTTCGTCCAAGTCTCGATGAATCCGCCTGGACCTCAACTACGGGTCACCCGCCGTACCTTTCTCAAACACTCGGTGGCCACCACCGTCGCGCTGGGAATCGCGGCTGGACGGGCCGCAGACTGCGCGGAGGCCGGCCCATCTGCGGGCGGCACGGGGAGCGACTCACCCAGCCAGACGAAAGTGATCGACTGTCACGCGCACTTGAATCATCGCAGCCGCTCGACCTGGGAAGCGGACGACCGCAAGCTGATCGAAGCCGCCTACAAGCTGGGGATCGACCAACTCTGTTGCTCGATCCTCACCCCGCGCCGGCCGGCGACGGCGGAAGGCTTCCAGGAGTGCAATCGCTGGGTGGCGGACGGGATGCAGCGCTTTCCCGG